>JABAOC010034623.1_pt1 | contig 10771 bp, 10 predicted proteins | sample 7062161 | NCBI WGS metagenome assembly JABAOC01 (sample SAMN14538625, study PRJNA623070) | marine sediment metagenome | biome: marine biome [ENVO:00000428]; feature: marine pelagic biome [ENVO:01000023]; material: deep marine sediment [ENVO:00002113] | place: India: Gulf of Khambhat ...
TACGGGCATAAAGCCCTACACTACAAATTTATTGGGATTGTAGTGTAGCCCTTTATGGGCGTCGCGATTTATCGGGACGGGCATAAAGCCCTACACTACCCATTTATTTGGTGTACGAGATAGCTACGTGCACGCCACCTGTTTCGTTCTCCACAAGACTAACCGTGCAGTCCTTACCATCCTTGGAGAAAAAGAGCTGCCCTATCTCAGCGCCTGGCCAATAATCGGCCTTTATCAAGCCGTAGCCCTTGCTTTCCATTTTTTCCAAATAGAAAGGCACGACTCTACCCATAGAATCAGAAGTAGTAAAATTGATAGTCGATACACTATCCTGACTGGAAGTGGTTACTTGCCTCGCTCCCGCGTATATGGGAATCCCTTCCACATCTTCTCTGATTTTTCTCGTTACAGAGGGAAGCTCTTTCCCTCTTCTCGTTCCCGAAATTTTTCTTTTTATCCATACGCTATCTTTTTCTTTCATAATCTTACTGGCCAGAACGGAAAATCGTTCCGCAACCCAACTTTTTATGGGAAATCTCTTAGCCACGAGATACCAGCCCGCAAAGAATATAATGATCAAAATAGAAAAAATCTTCATTACAAGACTTATCTTCTTCTTCAAAGAGGGTTTTGCCTTCCGGGGAGTCTCGGCTTCTTCTTCCGCAAGAAACTTTTCCCGGGGAGTCTCTTTCTCTCCTTCCTTCCCTTCCTTCTTTTCCTTCTCTTCTTTCTCTTTTTTCTTTTCTTCCTTTTCAATCTCGGAGATCTTGGATAGAACTTCGTTGACGAGAGGGTGAGATAATTCTATCTCTTTCTTTTTAGATCCGTCATCATCCTTTGGCTCTTCTTCGACCATTTCCAACCTCCCCGAAAAATATCATCTTCTCAAAAATTCGATTATTCTTTCCAAATCTTCCAGGGAATAATATTCGATTTCTATTTTGCCCCGAATCTTCCCTCCGCGAGTGAACCTGCCAGAACGATTAGTCTTAATCCTCACTTTTGTTCCCATAACTCTCTGGAGCTCTTCCTCAAGCTCAATGACCTCAGGACTCTTCTCTTTCCTGGCAACTCTCTTTTCCGAAGGAGCCCGTTTTTCTCTCAATCTTTCTGCAATATCTTCTGTTTCGCGTACTGTTAATTTCTCTTTAAGGATCCTGCGGGCCACCTCTATTCGTTTCTTCTCCCCGGCGATAGAGAGGAGTACCCGCGCATGTCCGGCAGATATAAGTTTACCGGAAAGGAACTCTTTAATCTCCTCCGGTAAGTTCATAAGTCTCAAAATATTAGCAACCGTTGACCTGGTTTTCCCCAAATGGTCGGCCAATTCCTGCTGGGTTAGACCAAACTCCTTCATTAATCTCTGGAAAGATTGAGCTTCTTCTATGGGATTCAAATTCTCTCTCTGGATATTTTCAATCAGAGATATTTCGAACATCTCCCTGTCGGTAACTCTCCTGACCACTGCTGGAATCTCTTTCAACTCCGCCATCTTAGCTGCCCACCAGCGCCTCTCTCCCGCCACGAGCTGGTAATTCTCTCCCGAGGGAGAAACTATTATCGGTTGCACCACACCCTCTCTCTTTATGGAACTGGCTAACTCCTTTAACTTTTCCTGGTCGAATTGCGTTCTGGACTGATATTTATTAGGTTTTATCTTATTGATATCAATACTTACGACTTCCATGGGAGCTACCCGGGATACTTTCGGAATTAGTGCTTCTATGCCTTTGCCCAGTGCTTTACGCATTCCCATTACCTCCCAAAACTTGACTCTCTCATTCGTTATCTATCTCCACGAAAGGTGAGAAAAAGTACCTGTCACTTTTTTCGTTCTTCGTTCCTCTTAAGGAATTCTCGGGTTAATGAAAGGTATGCCTGCGCACCTTTAGAATCTTTACTATATAGAATAACGGGCTTGCCAAAACCGGGAGCCTCGGCCAGCCGCACGTTTCTGGGAATTTTTGTTCGATAGACCGCCTCTTTAAAGAAATTAGTTACCTCCTCGCCTACCTGGGAGGAGAGATTGACCCGGCCATCAAACATAGTCAAAAGAACCCCTTCAATCTCCAATCTGGGATTCAAATTCTCCCTTACTAACTTTAGTGTATTCATTAGTTGGCCCAAACCTTCCAGGGCGTAATATTCGCACTGGATAGGAATAATTACCGAGTGGGCCGCAGTGAGCGAGTTGATCGTGAGAAGCCCCAGGGAGGGGGGACAATCGAGGAGAATATATTTATAGAGATTATTCAATCCGTTGAGCGCTCTCTTTAGTCTTGTCTCCCGGGAAATAAGTCCCACCAGCTCCACTTCTGCTCCAATCAAATCTACATTTGCGGGAATTAAATCAAGCCAGTCGATTTCGGTGGAAACGAGGATATTTTCAATCGAGGCCTTTTCCAGAAGCACTTCATAAATAGTATGTTTGACTTTCTCCTTTTCCACTCCCAGACCACTCGTGGCATTCGACTGAGAATCCATATCGACCAGGAGTGTCTCCTGACCATAATGTGCCAGGCAGCTGGAGAGGTTAATGGCGGTTGTTGTCTTCCCCACCCCTCCCTTCTGGTTTGCAATCGCCACAATCTTTGCCATAAGTTGCACCTACTTTCCGACTATTTCCAAAATATTAGCAAAAAAATTAAAAATATACAATAACAAAAATCATCTAATCGGCCTCTTGGCCGCCACTCCTGGCCGTCGCGGATAATCGTCCGGCGTCCTCTCTGCTTTATCCACCACTACCAGGGTTCTCTCCCATTCATTTTCTCTCAACGTTAGTTTATAAGGTACGACCTTTCTTATTCTTCCCCCCAGGACTTCTATAGTCTTGCTTGCTTTCCGGAGTTCGTCCGTGATATCCCTGCCCTTCTGGGAAATGAAAATCCCTCCGATTCTAACAAAGGGAAGACAGTATTCAGCGAGTATAGCTAAATCACTGACTGCCCTGGATACCGCCAGGTCGTACTTCTCCCTGTACTCGCCATTCCTCCCGTATTGCTCTGCCCTTCCGTGAATTACCTCCAGGCTCCTTTCAAAACCGAGTTTGCGGGAAATGTGCTGCAAAAATTCTACTTTCTTCCTTGTGGCCTCAAGCAGAGTCAGTTCGAATTTTGGCTGATAGATCTTCAGCGGTATCCCGGGAAATCCCGCTCCGGAACCGATATCTATAATTTCTCTTATCTCTTGATATATCTTCGCCGGAATTCCTGACAAACAGGAAAGAGAATCTATGAAATGCTTAACCAGGATCTCTTCCTCATCATTTATGGCAGTAAGATTAAACTTCAGATTCCATTCTTTGAGTTCCCGCAAGAATAGGAGGAACTTTTCTACCTGGTTACCAGCAAGCTCTATGCCTGCTTGTCTTGCTCTTGTTTGAAACGAGGTAGCCAACCCATTCATAAGTTTATCCCGGTTCCCAGAGCCTTTTCCACAGGGTACCCGCTCTTCTCTTCCGGATTAATCTGTAAATATCTACCAGTTCGGCTCTGGTAGATTCCTCTCCTTTCTTAACACAATAATCTAACTTGTTGAAATTTACCCAGTGAACATTATTCACCTCCGGCCTTATCACCAGATCCGCCTCTTTTAACTGGAGTTCGTTGAGGAATAATCCGGAAATGTAGCCGGTCCGGAGAATAACGTCCAGCCCTGTCTTCATCTCCTGAGGGCTACTGCGTGGGAAAGCCCCCTTCACATCTACAGCCACCACTAAATCGGCACCCAATTTGAAAGCGATGTCTACAGGCACAAGGTTCACCGCGCCTCCATCGACCAATCTCCTGCCTTCCCATTTCAACGGGGGGAAGAGACCGGGAATGGTGATGCTCGCCCGCACCGCCTCTTTTAAAGGCCCCCGGGTAAAAGAGAGCTCTTTGTTTGAGGTGAGGTCGGTACTGACACAAGCAAAGGGAATCTTCAAATCTTCTATATTCTTATCCGGTATTATACTATTCACTATTGCTTCTATCCTCTTTTCACTGACCAGGGCAAGCTTCACTAAACTAAGGTTATAAATCAATTTCCATTTAGCATAGGATACAATCTTTTTGAGGCGTGTTGAGCCTCCTTCTCCCATCTCATCTTCCAAAAATTCCAGCCTGGCTCGCTTGTATTCAGGGCTTTCCAGAAATTCTAACCCTTTCCTTTCAATAGAAGAAGCATCGAATCCGCAGGCATAGAGAGCGCCTATCAGGGCGCCGGAACTGGTGCCGGTAATAATATCTATCGCTATCCCCTCATCCTCCAGAACCTTCAAAACCCCTATGTGCGCCAGCCCCCTGGCGCCTCCGCCACCCAGGGCCAAACCGAACCTCAATTTTCGCATAGGTTTTCCTTATAAAAAATGAGAGTCTCCCAAAATGTTTCACGTGAAACAATTTTGCCGCAAAAAAGGGTCAAAAAGGAGGCCAAAGAGTCGTTTTTTTGCCTCTCTTTTTCAAACCTCAATTATCGCGCATATTTTATCTATATAAGAAAAGAGTCGCCTGAATTGTTTCACGTGAAACAATTTCTCCATCAGATTCGATAGCCAAAAACGGGGTTTAATGGAGGACTTCCCCATTTCTCAATAGGGATAGAATATGAAGAAAAGTAATGAGAAAAGCCCCAAAACCCACAATCCCGGATGGACCTCCTTTGCCCTGCCGGAGACTATCTTGAAAAATGGATAGAGAACGAACCCCCCGGTCATGCCAATCCCTATATTATAGGTGAAACTCATTAAGACAACTACGGCAAAAGCGGGAATGACTTCCGTATAATCAGCAAAGTTAATCTTGGTTACAGGACTGAGCATGAGTAGACCCACAATGATAAGGGCCGGACCATAGGCCTGGGAAGGAACTGCCGTAAAGAAGGGGGCAAAGAATAGAGCAACCAGAAATAGAACTGCCACTACCAGAGAAGTAAGCCCCGTCCTCCCTCCTTCTTCAATCCCGGCAGCAGATTCAATATACGTGCCGGTTGTACTTGTTCCCACCAGGGCGCCGAACATAGTTGCCAGACTGTCGGCGAGCATCGGTTTTTCAATCTGTGGCAGATTGCCCTTCTCATCCAGCAGACCCGCCCGGGCAGAGCAACCGATGAGCGTCCCTACAGTATCGACAAAATCTAACACAAATAAAGTAAGGATTACGGAAAAGAACCCCCAGGTAAGCGCTCCCCGGATGTCCAGTTTCAGAAACAACGGCCCAAGACTGGGAGGTAAGCTAACCCATCTTTCCGGAACTTTTCCCACACCCACCAAAAATGAAAGGAATGTAGCCCCCAAGATCCCTATCAGGATGGCCCCTTTTACTCTTCTTACCATCAAGATCGCTATAAAAATAAAGGCAAATATGGCTACCAACCCGGCGGGGCTGGTGAGGTTACCCACCCTTACCGGGGCCCCCGGTACTCCCAGACTGACTATTCCTGCCTCGTTCAACCCGATAAAGGTTATGAATAAACCTATCCCCACAGCAAAACTGTACTTGAGGCTTAACGGAATTGCTTCTGCCAGCCATTTTCTCAGTCCGGCAAGAGTCAAAATAGTGAACAGCAATCCTCCGATGAAGACTGCTCCCAGGGCTGTCTGCCAGCTATAACCGAGAACATTAACCACAGTAAATGCTATAAAAGCATTTTCGCCCATATAGGGAGCCATGGCAAAGGGCCTTTTTGCGTAAACGCCCATAATTAATGTCCCGAAGAACGCCGCCAGTATCGTAGCCACCATAGAGGGTCCCCTGGGAATGCCAGCAGCTGCCAGAATCGCGGGATTCACCACAATAATATAAGCCATAGTCATAAACGTAACTATGCCCGCCACCACTTCAGTCTTCACATTAGTCTTCTGTTCCTCCAGTTTAAAGAAGACCTGCAAAAACCTTTTCATTTCCTTCTTCCTCCTTATGAAATTGGCTTTCCCCTAATTATGAATCGATAACCACCCCCCTTCCTTATTCCTATATCCCCATCAATCGGGAAATATGTTATCGAAGCTTGTAGCAGCAAAGCGTAGCTTTGCCTTCTCTGTAGGGGACGGACTCTGTGCCGTCCCTCTTTCGGGCGACCACGGAGTGTCGCCCCTACGCCCACGCAGAGCTATCGCTCTGCAGCTACAGATATTTTTTGATCTGGCTTTTCCACAATTTTGCCAGCTCCATTCCGGCCTTAAAAATGTATTTCTTCCCCTTAAGCCATGTCTTTACCGAACCGATTGCTACTACTTTTCCTCCTTTTTCCTCCACTTTTTCTCTTAAAATATCTATGGCGCGGCGATATCCCACGCCTCTTGAGGTGACAAATATAATTACCTTTTTATCCAAAAGATTATGAGTCCGGAGAAATGTATTCAGGGCAGGAGTGGGACTGTATGACCAAACAGGTGTGCCTAGCATAATCAGTTCGTATTTGCTCAAGTCAATATCCAGAGGAGCCACTTCAGTGTTTGAGCCAAGGCCGGCATCCCGCACACCTCTGAGGAAACCAAAAGGACCTTTTCTCTTTCTGAGGTCTCTTATCTCCACCAGGTCTCCTCCCAGCTCTTCTTTAAGTTTCTCTGCCAAAAATCTCGTCTTCCCCGTCCGGGAATAGTAAAGAATCAAGTTTTTCATTCCGTATTACTCCAGGGATTCTCCGGCCACCACTCTCCACACGCCATCATTCTCTTTCATAAGAGAAAGCTTAAGAAATTCCTTCCCTTTAAGGTAACCAAATTCTCTGTGGGAAGCCTCAATTACAGCGAATAGATAAAGATCGCATCTTTTGCCCTTGAACTTCTTTGTCTTCCTCAAGATGTCAATTTTAAAATCACCAAACCCTTTGAGGAAATCTTCTACTCTACTTTTCAGGGTATGGTAATCGTTCCCATATCTGTCTTCATAATTTCGGGAAACGTAATCAAACGCCTGCTCGAACTTATTCTCTTCTATCAATTGTTTTGCTTCCTTGATGCCTCTGTTGATTAGCCAGCGCTCTTTGATGAAAGAATCGTAGACAATGAATAGAATAGCCAGTGCAATAAGGAGCCCGATGAGTCTCTTCATACTATTCCTGCTTTTCCTGACACCATTTCCCTTCTATTTTTCACCTTATTTGCCTACACAGAAGCGAGAGAAGATCCTGCTCAAAATATCTTCGGTGGCAGTCTTCCCCACAATTTCTCCCAGCGCATCCAGCGCCCGGCGCAAGTCGACGGCTACAAGTTCTTCCGACTCTCCTCTTCGGCAAGCTTCTATTCCCCCTCTCAGGCACTCTTCCGCTTTTACCAAAGCATCCTGATGCCTCACATTCGTGACCAGAACGTCATCAGAGATACTCACTTCTCCCTTGATGAACAGGCGGTATATCAGTTCCTGCAAATCTTTTATTCTTATCCTTTCGGTTGCCGATACTTTGATCAAAGGCGGGTTTCTTAGAATAGAGGGATTGCTTGAATTGCTGTGCGCCGGGTTAACTGAATTAACTGATAATAGCTCTCTTTCTCCCCTGAATAAATTAAAGCAAGATGCCCACAGTTCTCTTATTTCTTTCTCCGATACCACCTGGCGAAGGTCGCACTTATTGGCCACCAGGATCGTTTTCCTGCCCAGCAGGTTCTCGGCGATACGACGGTCCTCTTCGCTCAAGGGTATGGACGAATCGATCACAAAAAGTACGAGGTCGGCAACCGCAATAGACCTTCTTGTCCGTTCTATCCCTGCCATTTCAATTTCGTCCCGCGCATGTCTGATTCCCGCAGTATCCATAATCTTCATGGGGATGCCGAGAATATTAACCATATCTTCAACTACGTCCCTGGTCGTCCCCGGAACGGGGGTTACGATTGCCCTGTCCTGTTCCAGAAGTGCGTTTAACAGGGAAGATTTCCCCACATTGGGCTTACCCACGATGGCTGTGTGTAACCCTTCTCGCAGTATTCTTCCCGATCGGGCAGACTTCAGGAGTTCTTCCAATTCTCCGGAGAGTTTCTCCATTCTTTCCGCTAATTCTTCCCGGGAAAGCTCGGGAATCTCCTCTTCAGAATAGTCGAGGCAAGCCTCAATGTGTGCCAGAAGGTCGACTATCCGGTCGCTAATCCCGTCTACCGCTTTTGACAAATGCCCTTCCAGCTGGTTGAGTGCCGAGTTCAGGGCAGCGTCAGTCCGAGACCTGATTATGTCACAGACTGCCTCGGCCTGGACGAGGTCTATTCTGCCGTTCAGAAAAGCTCTCAGGGTAAACTCGCCCGGTTGTGCCAACCGGGCACCTTCCTGCAAGCATAACTCCAGAACCTTCCGCAGGGGAACTATCCCTCCGTGGCAAGAAATCTCTACCACGTCTTCGCGGGTATAAGTATGGGGCGCCCGCATCACGCTGAGAAGAACTTCGTCTACCGGTTTTTCTTTGTCGTAGATGTGTCCATAATGGATGGTAAACGTCTTTACCCCGGTCAAACTCTTCTTCCTTTTGGGAATGAATAGTCCGGTCACAATGGGGATAGCCTGTGTTCCACTCAAGCGGACAATGCCAAATCCGCCCTCTCCCATTGGCGTGGAGATGGCAGCAATCGTATCCTCCGTATCAATCTTCACCGTGAACCTCTCTACTATTTCTTCCTGAGAGAGACCACTACTCTCCTGAAATTGCCTTCCCCTGTTGAGGTAGTCTCCACATCCTTATCATCCTTCAATGCGAGATGGATTACTCTGCGCTCATTGGGATTCATTGGCTCCAACTCCCGCGGCTTGCCCTTGCTCTTTACTTCATCAGCCACTTCTACGGCCATCTTCACCAATGCCTTCTCCCGACGCTGGCGATAACTTTCCGTATCCACTATTACCCTTGTTCTCGTCTTTTCGTCTCTATTCACAATCAGATTCACAATTAGCTGGAGCGCATTTAGAGTCTGCCCTTTCCTGCCGATTAGAATCGCCCCGTCTTCACTTCTAATGTCTGCCACGACTCTCCCCCGCTCTACGGAGGTGACAACTTCTCCTTCCATCCCCATTAATTTCAAAATTTCATCCAGCTCTTCCTTCACTTTTTTCTCGGCAGAAACGAGGTCGACACCGGAAGGTTTCTCCCGCACCGCTTCTCCCCGTTCCTCGGCGGGCAAACCTCTTGCCGGTTTAACTATCAGCTTGATTTTAGCCGGGCTTGCGCCCATAAGGCCAAATAATCCTGCCTTTCCTTCATCGAGAATCTTTACTTCCACGTCGTCCCGGGAAAGGCCAATCTCTTTCAGTCCTTTCTCTATTGCTTCCTCGACATCCTTACCACTAAATTCTTTCTCTTCCATTGAAAACTCTCCTCTGGAAAAATTCAAGAATTGATTCGGTGTACTCCACATCCTCTCTGTTTTGGGAAGAGGATTAAGGTGAGGGATAACTTTTAGGCCTTGACTTTCGCCTTCCTCTTCATAATCAATTGCATACTCAAGGTGAGAATATTATTCATTAACCAGTAAAGCACCAGACCCGAAGGGAAATTCAGGAAGATAACCGTAAAGAAAACAGGCATGAACATCATCATTTTGGACTGCGCAGGATCGCCGGTGGCAGTCAGCTTCTGCTGCAAAAACATCGTAGCTCCCATCAAAATCGGTAAAACATAGACAGGATCCTTCATGGACAGGTCTTTTATCCAGAATATGAAAGGCGAATGGCGCAGCTCCACTGCATTTCTAAGCATGGTGAACAGCGCCCAGAAAATGGGAATCTGTAAGAGCATCGGCAGACAACCGCCAAAAGGGTTCATTTTCCGGGAGCGATAAAGATTCATCATCTCCACATTAAGTCTTTTGGGATCATTCTTATACTTCAATTTCAATTCGTTTATCTTCGGCTGCAGGCTCTTCATTGCTTCCATCGATTTGAAACTTTTCCTGGTCAAAGGAAAGGTGAACACCTGCAATATGCAGGTTAAAATGATTATAGAGAAACCGTAGTTATAAGTCACCCCGTAAAAGAATTTTAAAATAGAGAGAAAGATTACGCTTAAGAATCCAAAAAGTCCAAAATCGAGAGTACGCTCCAGACCAATATTTAAATTTTTCAAATATCCATAGTCCTTGTACCCCACCAATAGATCGACCTTGTAACTCTTGACCTGGTTGGGCTCCAGAATAGAAGCGGGAGCAATCAGACTAACGGTAGGAGCATATTTATCGAAGCTTTCCACCCTGCCGGTAGAGAAATCTTTCTTCGTGTTAATAAACGTGGCAAGAAAGTATCGATTGGTCACGCCGATCCAGTCTATCTCCCCCGTATAAGTACCGGGTTTCAATTTCTTGTTAACCGTCCCGTCAATCCTTCCCTGTGCTTTCATCATTTTCCTGTTCTCTTTAAGTAGCGCCTCGTCTGTGGACAACCCTGCCTGCCATAAGAGAGTCGTCTCTCCTATCTGTTGCGGGAATTGGGACCGATTGCGGATTCTAATTTCCAGGGCTTGCAGATATCCTCCCGAGGAGAATCCGTATATCTTGGAGAGAACGAGTCCCTTACCCAGTCGATAATCGAAGATAACCTCTCCTTCCTCTCCTTTTTCCAATACCAGTTCTTCCTGTTCACTTTGGAAATTGGCCCGGGAAAGTCCGGGTAAACCTTCTATCTCCAAATCCAGAGGTAAAACTCCCTGGCTACGGAAACTTTCCAGAACGAGGTCGACCTTATCTTCTTTCTCCTTAATCGACCATTCCAGCACCCTTGCTCCCTGGGCGGTGAGTATAATTCGGGAAGTGTCGGTGATCACTACTACTCGTTTGGCCTCCTTATCTAGTTCCAAAGCTGGAGGAGAAACT
>JABAOC010008427.1_pt1 | contig 10761 bp, 10 predicted proteins | sample 7062161 | NCBI WGS metagenome assembly JABAOC01 (sample SAMN14538625, study PRJNA623070) | marine sediment metagenome | biome: marine biome [ENVO:00000428]; feature: marine pelagic biome [ENVO:01000023]; material: deep marine sediment [ENVO:00002113] | place: India: Gulf of Khambhat ...
TTTGATAATTAAGAAAGGATTGAATAAAAAGATAAGTTTCGATGCACCAAATGGAGTTAGAGCTGATACTCTAGATGAAAACCTACTTAGAAAAATGAAAGAGGCTGGATTCAAAGGAATCATTATTTCTCCAGAGAGCGGTTCTCAATGGGTAGTTAATAAAATAATAGGAAAAAATCTCAATTTAAAGACAGTAGAAAATACTGTTAGAATTTGCAGAAAAATTGGAATAAAATGTGGATGTTTTTTCGTGATAGGATTACCTGGAGAAACTATAGAACAAATCAAAGAGACTGTTAAATTTGCTAATAAAATGAGATCTTTAGGAGCTACACCATTTTGTTCAATAGCATGGCCATATTATGGAACAAACTTGTACAAAATTGCCAAAAAAAAGGGTTATTTGTTAAAAAATGACGGAGAAGAGTTGGAACTAGGGCTTTTAAATTCAGAAGCTTTAATAAAAACACCAGAGTTTTCACCAAAACAACTGTATAAATACCAAAAAATAATTCATGGTGGAACAGAGTTGGATGAATTATTTACTTTAATAAAAACAAGACCTTTAGATGCATTTAGATGTTTCACCTTACATCCAATTTTCATAACAAAATATTTATTAAAAAAATACGTTTTGAGAACAAAAAATGATTTAGTAATTTTCATCTTATAAGCTCTTTTAAGACTGTTCTTGATACGCTGGCAAGTTTTAAGGCATATTTTAATTCTTCGAAAGATTTAATTTTTTTCAATATTCTTAAAGGATTCAAAAATTTTCTTTTTCTGTCCGAATAAAACTTCTGATGTGCCCTATTCCTTAATTCTTGTATTTTTTCAGCTGTCAAATGTTTTGTATTACAAGCTGCTTTGTCAACTGCAGCCATCCATTCCAACATATTGCCTGTTGGCAGAAGGTTTTCTTTTTTACAAACATTATATAGATCTGTTCCAGGATATGGTGTTGCAATCCAAAAAGTGACCATATCCAAGTCCGTGCTGATGGCGTAATTGATAGTTTCTCTTATCTGTTCTAATGTCTCATAAGGAAATCCTATTATGAAGGCAGAATGCGTCCACATTCCTTTCTTATTGCAGTATTTTATTATCTTCTTTGCCTTTTTAAGATTTATCTGAGTCTTCCTAACGAACTTTTGAGTTTCAAGGCAACCCGTTTCAATTCCGAATGTCAGTTTATAGCAACCACTCTTCTTCATTTTATCAATAAGTTTTTTGTCTAATGTCCATATGGCTATTCCGTTAGGGGTGCACCATCTTATATTCAACTTTCTTTCTATTATCAGGTCACATATGCTTTCCATTCTGTTTCTATTCAAAGAAACATTATCATCCTGGAACGCAATCTCTTTGGCACCGTATTTCTTAACTAATATCTCTATTTCATCAACAACACTTTCAGGAGATCTTCCTCTCCATGAATGTTGCCAGACTGAATGTATTGAACAGAAAACACAGTTGAAAAGGCAACCTCTACTAGTTATCATATTTGCTCTTGGTGGTTTCATGGCCATTCTTTGCCTATACCAATCATTCAAGTACAAGTTCATAGGAAGCAAATGTCTGGCTGGAAGAGGTATTGAATCTATATCTTTGATAAACGGTCTTGGTTTATTAATTTTAACTTTTCCTTTTTTTCTTATGGCAGTTCCTGGTATTTTTGTCATACTCCTTCCTTTTTCCAAGTGTTTGACAATATCCAAAAAAGTTTCTTCCCCTTCTCCTATCACTACCAAATCAATATTTTTATCAGAAAGTATCCAACTAGGTAATATTGAAGCATGAGAGCCACCGACTACTACAAGAATGTTTTTCACTTCTTTAACAATTTTGGCAATATCATGCACAGCTTTTGAATGAAGAGTGTACATCGAAGTTATGCCGACAATATCAGGATTATATGCTTTTATCGCACGTTTTATATCCTTTTTTTTCATTCCATAATTGAAATAATCTCCATCCTGCTCGACATTTACATTTTCTATTGCTAATGTATCTAATATTCTTACTTCATAATCATGATTTATAAGATATGATGCCAAATAACCTAAACCTAAAGGTTCATCAAACATTGGTTGTCCTTCCAACTTAACTCTATAGTAAGTCTGATACGGATTAATCAACAAAATTCTCATTTAGCTCTCCTTTTCATGTTCTTCTTAATTATTTTATACATCAAATTTAAAAAATATTGGGTGTCTTTTCTTTTGTCTAAATCGAAACAACCTTTCTTCTTGCTATTATTAAAAATTTTTTCAGCAATAGTTTTACCCTTTAAATTGCCAAGAATGATTACTTTATCTATTTTGGCTTTTTCAGCTGTTTCAAATCCCAACTCTTTTGTATTCAGAGATATGTGAGGCTTCTTATTAGTGAAAAATCTCACAATTTTATAGGAATAATGTAAAGGCAGTTTTTTTAATGGTATTTTTATGCCATCAGTATTCTTTATGTGTATAGGTCCTAGAAATGTTTTGTAGATGTATCCCTCTTTCAGTAGTATGTAATCATCTCCCAGAATCTTCCAACCCTTTTTTGCATACTTTATCGCATTTTTAGTCTTACCAGAATAGGTATCTCCGCAGAATATTATAGATTTCCCATTTTTGGTGACTGCAGAGGCAAAAATCAATACTGAATTGTTCTTTAAACATTTTCTTTGAAGCTTTACAAACTCAGTATTGATTTCTTCGTTTTTACCCATTTTATCTCCTAATTAATTTGATTATAATGTATATAATTTAAAATTAAGTTATGTATCTTTCTTTTCGTCATATTAAGTATATAAAAAAATCATAATTTAAGGGTTATTTTTATGTTTAAATTTTTTATTTACTGTATAAGAATATCAGAAAAATTTTCGATTTCTATAAATATTTTGAATACGATGAATATTTTGGAAACGTATTATATTGGTTGATAAAAATGAAAAAAGCTGATAAAATTAGAAGAAAGGAAAATGGTAATAAACGGAAATGGCCAAAAATATCATTACTCGTTCCAGCTTATAATGAAGAAGCTGTAATAGATAATGCGTTAAAGCATCTTGTGAAAGATGTTAAATATCCAAATAAGGAAATTGTAGTTGGTGTAGATAAAAGTGATGATAGAACACTTGAAATAGCAAAAAAATATGCCAAGAAATATTCTTTTGTTAAAGTTGATTATTCTCCTAAACGTAGAGGTGTAATTGGTGCATTTAACAGCATGCTTAAAATTTGTACAGGAGAAATAATTATAAAATTTGATGCTGATAGAAAATTTGGTAATCCCAAAACATGTTTATATAACATCGTTAGATATTTTAAAAATCCACGTGTTGGAGGAATCTATTATACAGGAGAAATAGATTGGAAAAAAAACAGTCACCCTTACGTTGAACTAGAATATTGGCCTGAAATAATTGCAGAACGTGAACGTAGTATAATTACTAGAGCAGAAAACTTCTTAACAGTATTACAAGTTCAGTACAGACGGCAATTCTTTCCTGTCAAAGGTAAAATGAAAATACCAATTGATATAAGTTGCTTTCGAAGAGGACTTGTAAATAATATAGACACTTCGATGGTTCACGATGATGTTGAATTTGCTTATCAGGTTTTAAAAAAAGGTTATATAATTGAATTTGCAGACAATGTCTTTAATTTTTGTAATTTCGGTTCTCCCACAAAAGTAAAACCTCTTTTACAACAGAAAATTAAAGGAAATGTTGGTTGGATTTTGTGTTATAAAAAATATGATTTGAACTTTGGTAAATATGCTATTGGTATCTCAACTACATTTCTTAAAAATTTTTATAAGTGTAGATTCAAGGATATTGTTGCATTGTCATACTGGTTGATTCTTTATGGTTTCTCATGGTTAATTTCAATACCAAAGAGACATCAGCACCCAACAAAAGTGTGGAAACGATGGAAAAGAAAATAAGATGATAAAATTGAGTAAAATAATCAAATACTTGAAAAAAAATTCATTCAATTTATACGTTTTATTGTTTTTTATTATTTCAACGTTAATAATGACTTATCCTTTAATTTTCAACATTCATTCTCATCTTCCTTATTATCCGAATAAAGAATATCCAAGAGTGGGTCAAGAATCTCTTGCTTTTATTTGGAATTTTTGGCGAGTCAAACAAGCTCTATTTCAGGGAACGAACCCATTTTTTAGTGATTACATATTTTATCCAAATGGAGTAAATTTGGCATTTCATGACAATACTATGTTTAATACGTTATTAGCAATTCCATTTCAAATGGCCTCCAATTTAACAATTACTTATAATTTACTTTTTTTACTTTCATTTATTTTGACTGGTTTCGGACAATATTTATTAGTTTTTTATTTAACGAAAAATAGAAAGGCAAGTATTATTGCTGGATTGCTTTTAGCATTTTTTCCCTATCATTATACTAATCTTAATCTTTTGAGTCTTCTTAGTATGCAATGGATACCATTTTTTATTTTGTATTTTTTAAAAACATTTAAAGAAAGAACAATAAAAAATAGCATAATTTCATCAATCTTTTTAACTTTAGTTGCTATGTCCCATTGGTATTATTTAACTTTTCTTATTATTTTTGTCATCTTATTTTTCATTTATAATTTATTCCACAGAAGAAATTATGTTTTTAATAAAAAACTCATTAAATGTTTTATTCTAATGTTTCTTCTGTCCGGGATATTCATCTTTCCTTTTGCTCTTCCAATGCTAATTAGTGATGAATTTCAATCAAGCAGACCAATTGATACTTCGGTTGCTCATTCGGCTGATTTAATTTCTTTTCTTGTACCTTCATCACTACATTCTGTTTTTGGAGAATATGTTAAACCATTTTACGATCATGTGAATTTATATAATGGAAAAATTTATGGAGATATAGGAGCATCAACTGTTTTTATTGGCTTTTTAACATTGTTCTTCTTATTTTATTCAAAAATAAAAGAATATAAAAAAATCAAATTTTGGATGTTATTTGTTTTTACTTACTTTATTTTATCTCTTGGTCCTGCATTGCATTTTAATGGTTTGGTTTTAATTCCAGTTGAAGGATTAGAATTAGATAAAATTGCCCAAACTATTCAACCAAATATTAATGAAGATGCATTAGAGATATTAAAACATAATGTTGTTATTCCTATGCCGTTCTTAATCTTGAATTTTATACCATTTTTTAACATGATAAGAAGTCCAAGCCGTTTTGTGGTGATGTTAATGTTATTTTCATCGATAATAGTTGGATTTGTTTGTGTAAACATTTTTAATAAAGTTAAACGTAGAAAATTTTTAGGCAGATATAATTTGCAAAATATCTTGTTTTTAATTATTTGTTTAATAATTATTTTTGAGTTCCTATCAATTCCAATACCAATGTATTCACCAGATATTCCACCGTTTTACAATTTTATTAGTAAAGATACTGAAGATTATGCGATTATTGAAATACCATTATGCCACAATATCCTTACCTCTTATAATCCAATCATAAGGCAATTTCAATTTTATCAGATTACCCATAATAAAAGACTCTTATGTGGCCATATTGCTAGATACTCAGAAAAGGCAAGATATTTTGATTTTATAAACAATAATTCATTTCTTTATTCACTTGCCCATTTAGATACTATTGATATAAAAACTATTAGCGTTCCTAAAGATTTCTTAATAGAGTATAAACTCAAATATATAATAATTCATAAAGATTATGTAAAAGAAAAAGAATTAAATGATTTGAAGAATCTTTTAGAAGATAATTTAATTTTAAATTATCAAGATAAAGAAATTATAGTTTATAGGGTCTATTGATTAAAAATTAAGGTTACATGATTGAAATGAACAATCTTTTAGAAAAATATAAGTTTAACTATAATGATTTAAAAAAGTGGAATGATACTTGTGGTATTAAAAGAGCCAAATTCATATCAACATTTATAGAAAATCCCAATATAATAAAACATAGTTCAAAAAAAATAAGTCTTTTGGATATTGCTGGTTGTTTTGGACCTTTAAGAAGATTTATTCCCAATTCAATAAACTATCACATAATAGACTTGGTTAATAACAGTTTTAAAAATGCCATACAATGGGATTTGAATAAAATGCCTTTGCCTTATAAGAGTAAGAAGTTTGATATTATTGTATGCTTGGATTTGTTTAATCATCTTAGAGAACCTAAAAAATTCTTATCGGAAATTAAACGAATTTTAAAAGATGATGGTTATATTGTGTTAAGTTTGCAGAAGTATAAAAGGGGAGGAGGACATCTACACATTCTTGATAGAAGTTTTATTGAAAAGGAATTTAAAGTAATAAAAGAATTTGGTGTACTTGAATGGATTTTTGGTGTTAACATAACTGTTATAACACCGTTAATAAGAGTACCTTTATTTTTATCTTCTGAAAGATTTTATATCGCAATTAAGAAATAAAATTAATTATAGTGTTAAATCTAAATTCGTTTTCTAAACACCATTCAATATAATATTTTAATAATTTAATCATAGTGTTTCCAGTTTTATTTTTTATATACATCGGAATCTTAAATTTTTTCACATTTACAAACTCCCATGGATGGAAATAAATATTTATGAAACTTTGATTTAAAAACGATAGTTTGCTGCATATTTTTGCGTAATTTAGTCCTAAATTTCTGAACCACACCCATGTGAACGGTAATCTGACAACAGGTGTTACAGATATAGGAACTTCGAAAAATCCTTTATAAGATTTTATATCACGTGGAGAAGTAAAATTGTTGTATCTACCAGGAACATAGGTTGGGTGTAGTGAGCTATCATATTTTAGTCCAGTTTTTTTTAAAATCTCAAATGAGACCATCTCCATCCTCGGAGATCTAAATCCATAAACTTTTTTTCTACAAATTTTTTCTAGTATTTTTTTACCTCTTTTAATATCATTTAAAATATCTTCCTTCTTCATTTCAGAATATTTTTGATCATGTTTATATCCATGCAAAGCTATTTCATGACCCAATTTATTAATCTTCTTGATTAATTTAGGACGATTTTCTCCAAAAAAGCCTGTTATAAAAAAAGTAGAATTTATTTTGTAATTCCTTAAAATATTCAATATTTTTAAACAACCATTAACAGATATAGAAAACATATCTGCGTAATTGATATGTATGCCATATTCTAATGGCAAATCGAATTCTTCTAAATCGAATGTTAATAAAACAGTTTTTGGTTGCATCTTATCTTTAAGAAATTTTAAACCTTATTTATTTATTTATTTGTAATATTAATAATTGAGATCAAAAAGAGTGTTTTAATGTCTAAAGTAGTTTTTTTAAAACTAAAAGGAATCAGCAAAAAAGAGGTTAGAAGAACAGTTCATAAATCAATGGAATTGGGCAATTGGAAAAAATTTATAAAAGGTAAAAAAATATTTGTTAAGATTAATGGAATTTCTGATCAATTAGTTCCCGGTCAATGTACATCTCCATGGGTTATAGATTCTGTTCTAGAGAAATTAAAGAAATCGTATCCAAAGTCTGAGATATATATAGGTGACGCCAATCTTGCAGCAGCAAAACAATTAGATAGAACAGCTAAATTATGGGGATTTTATGATTTAGCTGATAAATATAATATAAAATTCATTAATCTTTCAGAACAACCGTTAGTAAAAGTGAATAATTTTGGAGGAAAAGTTCTAAAGAAAATAGAAGTTCCCAAAATACTTTTAGATGTAGATACTATTTTAAACCTACCTGTTGTAAAAACGCATTGTTTAACTACAATTACTTGTTGTCTAAAGAATCATTGGGGGTTATTACCTAGGTTTAGACATCAATATCATCTGGTTGCTGATCAAGCTATTCCAGATGTTAATAATTATTTTAGAAAAACAACTTTCAATGTAGTAGATGGAACAATATGTATGGAGGGAAATGCTCCCAGAACAGGCACTCCTAAACTTTGTAATGTTATTTTTGCTGGTTCCGACAGAGTAGCATTAGATTACATTGTTGCAAGATTCATGGGTTTTGATGCTGATAAAATAAAACATATAGAATTGGCTGAAAAGATGAGAATCGGAAGTAGAAAGAGTATAAAAACTGTTGGTGATAAATTTTTTATAAATGAATTTGAGGCACCTAAACCGCATAAACAACCTATATTCTTTTGGGAAATGAAACTAAGAAGAGTCCCTGTTGTAAAACCAATTTTGTTTGATACGCCTATTTTTAGATGCCTTTGTGATATTGCAACTTTTTATAATACAACATGGTGGTACAAAAGATTTGGCAAAAAACATATTAAGAAAATTTTGAAGACACCTTATGCTGCTGAATTCAAACCCCTTTTGAGAAAGTCGAATATAAAACTTTAGTTAGCTGCATTTTTCTACCCCAAATCTGATTTTCATTATATCGATTAGCATAGTAATGCTATTTTTCATTTTAAACTTACTTTCCTCACGATGAACAAAAGATATGTAAACTTCTTTAATTGAGAAACCAGCTCTTTTTATTAACCAGAGAAGTTCTACATCGAATTCATATCCACTACAATTCATTTTTTTAAAAATCTCTTTTAATACACTGGATTTCATGAATTTACCGCCAGCTTGGGTATCATATATTTTCAAGCCAAACAGTATTCTTATTATTATGTTCCATACCCTGGAAGCTATTTTCCTAAAAAAAGGTTCATCAACTTCTTTAAATTTTTTATTTTTCCATTTTGATGCAATTGCACAATCACATTTATTTTTTCTAACATATTCTATCAATTTTTTAATACCTTTGATTTTTATAGAATCATCTGAATCTACAAAACCAATTATAGAACCTTTTGCTATTTTGAAACCTTCTTTTACTGCACCACCCTTACCAAGAGCGATTGGAAAGTTTAATAATTTTATTTGTGGAAATTTCTTTCTCATACTTCTAACAATTTTTTCAGTATTATCAGTGCTACCATTATTTACTATAATTATTTCTGTATTTTTTCTGAATTCTTTACCATAATTTTCTAACGTACTTTTAATTCTTTTTTCTTCATTAAATGCGGGAATAACTATTGAATATCTCATGATTACACTTTCATACAATATAGTGTTCTGCTCTTTTTAATAATTAATATCATAGAAAAGTATTTATTAGGTGTGATATAATAAAAATACAATGGCAGAAGCTATAAGTGCTCTTATTAGGTCTAACATATATATCTTCATAGCAATAATAGTAGGTTTAGCATTTGCTGTTAGCGATGCTTTAGGTAAAAAAGGTAGCACAGAATTAAAAGTTACTTTGACTAATTTCTTAAACCTTGAGTTTATTAAACAATTTTTATTTAATCCATGGATAATTTTTTGGTTACTTACAGCTTTGGTGCTTAAACTTACTTATAGTGCAGTTTTGGGGAATGTGCCTTTAGGCACAGCTCAGATATTTTTATTTTCTTCAACAGTTATAGGGAGCCTTCTAATAGGCTTGATATTCTTTAATGAAACCGCCTCTTTATCCAAGATAGTAGGATTTATTATGATAATTTTCGGCATGGTTTTGATATTAATAAGATAGATCTAGTATAATCAAAAGGTTTATAGTGTTTTATTTACATACATATAATTACTTATCAAAAGAGCTTGTATAAAATACGAGTGACCAAAATGAAAAAGAAGCTTAAGTCAGATAAATTTTTTGATATGCTCTATAAACTTTATAGAGAAAATCAAAAAATATTTCTAAGTTTTTTAATTCAGGAAAATGATAATCCAAAAATTCTGGACCTTGGATGTTCAGATGGAGAATTTACGAAAGAAATATCAAAAGTTCTTATGTCTAATAGATGTTTTGGAATTGAAACAGTTAGAAAAGCTGCTAGTGCTGCTCGTAAAAAAGGAATAAAAGTTAAAATATCTAATTTAAATGATAAATTCCCTTACCCAAAAGGATTTTTTGATGTAGTTTGCGCTAATCAAGTACTTGAGCATCTCTGGAATACTCATAATTTTTTAAAAGAAACCAATAGAGTGCTGAAGATGGGTGGGTATGCAGTAATTTCAGTTCCTAATTTGTCTTCATTTCATAGCATTTTTTTAATTCTAACTGGCCAACAAACAACAACCCTTCATTTAATAGATAGACATGTTGGGAACCTTCTTAGGGGCGAGAGAGTAGTTAAACCCAATGCTTGGAAACAAGGAGAGCAAGGACATATTAAAGCTTTTAATGTGCCCGCTCTAAAAGATCTTGCACATATATATGGTTTTGAAGTTGAAAAGCTATCTGGTTTCGGAATTTATTTTTTACCATTTGCTCTACAAAAAATTATGTCTAAAATACTAACCAGATACTGCACGTTTCTGACCATGAGAATCAGAAAAGTTAAAAATTATAAGAATGGTCTCGAATAATAAACATATATAAAATTAAAAATGTCTAAATAAAGTAAATTATGAACTTCGAAAAGCATATACAAATTATATTTTTTATATTTCTGCTACTTTTAGGTATATATTTTCTATACTTAGCATTCAATACTGAAATGTTAGGTGAAGACGAGGAAGCATATTTTAGATTAGGGAAGGAAGTATCACAAGGAAAATTACCACTTTTTAATCCAGGACCAATAAAAAGACCACAAGCTTTTCCAATGTTTGTGCCAGCTGTATATTCTTTACCATTTATTTTATTTGGTTCATCACTAGGTTTAGCTAAAGCAATAATTGTAATTTTCGGGTTATTAACTTTGTTAGTAGTTTATTTAATCGGA
>JABAOC010000378.1_pt2 | contig 10754 bp, 12 predicted proteins | sample 7062161 | NCBI WGS metagenome assembly JABAOC01 (sample SAMN14538625, study PRJNA623070) | marine sediment metagenome | biome: marine biome [ENVO:00000428]; feature: marine pelagic biome [ENVO:01000023]; material: deep marine sediment [ENVO:00002113] | place: India: Gulf of Khambhat ...
TTTTTTTAGAATTGAAGATTTGAGATTCAGATATGACGAGAGTTGGGTGCTTGATGGGCTCTCTTTTGAGGTAAAAAAGGGAGAGGTTCTGGGCATAATCGGGCCCAATGGCTCGGGAAAGACCACAATCCTGAGAATACTCTCCCGGGTCCTGATTCCCCAGGAAGGAGAGGTCTATCTTAATGGGAATAATCTATCAGCACTGAGACAGAAAGAGATTGCGCAGGTTATAGGAGTCGTGCCCCAGGATACCTATTTCCCTTTCCCCTTTACAGTGGGCGAGGTCGTTCTCATGGGAAGGTCTCCCTGGCTGTCAAATTTCGGATTCGAATCGGAAAAAGATTTGAGAATTGCTTCTCAGGCAATGGCTTTAACCAACACGCTCACTTTCAGCGACCGTCTGATTTTTGAACTTTCCGGGGGGGAGAGACAGAGAGCAATAATCGCCCGGGCATTGGCCCAGAAGCCACAGGTGATGTTGCTTGATGAGCCGACAGCGCATCTGGATATAGGATACCAGATAGAAATTTATGACCTCGTCAAGAAATTGAACGTGGAAAAGGGATTAACTCTAATCATAGTGGCTCACGATTTGAATTTAGCCGGCGAGTACTGCGATCGCTTGCTTCTCATTGACCGCGGCAAAATCTATAAAATGGGCAGTCCCAAAGAGGTAATAACCGAAGAGAATCTTTTTAAGGTATACCAGAGCAAGGTCCTTGTGGAGGAGAATCCCGTTACCGGCGCTCCCCGGGTAACTTTACTCAGCAAATCGTTCTCAGAAAGCACCGGGATATTTAATAAGACATCTTGAGGAGGTGAGGAGAAATTGGAAGAAAAAGGATTAATTCAGATTTATACCGGCGATGGAAAAGGTAAAACTACAGCCAGCATCGGCCAGGCGATAAGGGCAAGAGGGCACAAGTTTAAAGTGTGCTTTGTCTATTTTTTCAAGAACCTGCGAGATTTTCCTTACGGTGAGGTAGAAGTTATGAAAGGACTGGGAATAGAAACTGCTAATTTTGTTCCTCAGCATCCCCACTTCTACAAGAATATTGCTCCGGAAGGGACAAGAGAAAAATGCCTGCAGGCGTTAGAATCGATTAAAGAAATATTTGAGAAAGACTACAATATGGTAATTTTGGACGAGATACTGATTGCCGTGCGGGATAGTTTTTTGAACGAGGAAGAAATTTTGGAGCTTCTGGAGAAAAAGCCCCAGGCATTAGAAATTATTTTGACGGGAAGAGGAGCGACCAGGAAGATTATAGAAAAGGCGGATTTGGTAACCGAGATGAAGAAGATAAAACATCCCTTTCATCGAGGAGTAAAAGAAAGAAAAGGCATCGAATACTAAATTTTAGTAGCTGCAGAGCGGAGCTCTGCGTTGTTCAAAAGATTTTCCACAGGAGGTGGTGTGAATGTTATCAGGGAAAAGGTTTTGTATCCTAATCTTATCAACCATTATCTTTATGCCCACTCCTGCACGGGCACAAGAAGAAGGAGTCTACATGGGAGACCTGGGGGTCATCGTAATTACTCCTACCAGAGGCCCCAGAATGTTGAAAGATTTGCCGACAAATGTCAGCGTCATCACCAGGAAAGAGATTGCCGAGAGTAACGCTCAGAATGTGGGAGAAGTCCTTAAGAACAGATTAGGTGTAGAGGTAAGAAGATACGGAACTTTAGGGGCTCCCTCCTATATTGGGCTGCGTGGTTGTTCCGCGTACCAGACATTAGTAATGGTCGATGGCCGCTCCGTAAATAATACCGCTGATGGCATAGCCGACCTTAGCCAATTTTCCCTGGACAATATTGAAAGAATAGAAATTGTGCGCGGACCTGCCTCAGCGCTCTACGGCGCTAACGCTCTGGGAGGAGTGGTCAATATCATCACCAGGGACGCAACAGGAGGCAGGGTTACAGTTGATGGAAATTTAGGGCTGGGAAGTTTCGGCACCCGGATAGCCAGACTAAATTTTGGAACAAAAGATACCAATGTTAAAGCTTACTTCACGGTAAGCAATAATACTTCCGACGGCTGGCGAAAAAATAGCGCCTATGACAACCATAATCTTACGGGGAGATTAGCATACAGCGCCGGTGAAATCGGAAATTTCGAACTCCGGGGCGCATACCATAAGGGGAAACTGGGGCTTCCCGGTGTGAATTATGAGTTTGACCCAAGTACCTGGGAAAGAATTATTTTAGAGGAAAAATTTGCATCCGACCCCAACCACAATCAGGAAGATGAAAAAAAATACGGCGTTCTGGAATATTCAAACGAAGTAAAGAATTCAAAATTGACGGTCAAAGCCTATGGCAGTAGCGACCAAAGGAGAGACAGAGACCCCGATGAGCTAAGAGACGACCTTCATGAAAACGTTACCCGGGGAGTAGAAACCCAGTTAAATACTCTGTACGGGATAACACTCGGTATGGACATTCACCAGGATGAATATGAGCAGAAAAATGAAATCGATTCACAGACCATAATTGGCGAAAAGACCTTAAATGAATCTATCTTTTTCCAGGAGATTATCTCTCTTAAACCATTTACTACGACAATGGGACTTCGCTATGACCATCATTCGGCGTACGGAGGACAGATAAATCCCAGTTTTAGTTTAGTCTGTCAGTTCTCGCAGTCGGGAGAGTCTTTAAAGCTTTCGTTCAATCTGGCAAGGGGCTTTCGAGCGCCAACCTTTTGCGATCTTTACCAGCCTTACACAGATTACGGTTATCAAGCACAGGGGAATCCCGATTTGAAGCCAGAAAAGGCCTTATCTTATGACTTCGGAGTGGAGCACCAATGGGAGGATCTCTTATTAAGTAGAGTGACTCTGTTCGAGACCAACATAGAGGATTTAATAGAGTGGGCGATGGATCCATCTTTTGTATGGAAACCTTCTAACGTTGCCCGGGCCTATAGCCAGGGCGTAGAGATAGAATTCATCCATCAAATTATGCCCGGGCTTTCCCAGAGCGTAAATTATACGTATCTCCGCAGCGCAGGAAGAAAAGAAGGCGAAGAGAAATACGAAATCGCACCTTATAAGCCCCATAATCGGATCAACTACATGATAAATTACGCCAGAGATTTTGGTTTGAAGATAAATTTGGGAGTGGAATACGTCGACGAACAATGGAGCGCGAGGGGAGAGACGGGAGATAGATTGCCAGATTGCTTCTTACTCAATGCGAGGATCGCTCAGAGTGTCGGGAATCTTGAAGCGCACATTTCTTTCGCCAACCTTCTTGATAAGAAATACCAGACGGTTTTCGGTTATCCTATGCCCGGCAGAACCATTATGGCAGGAATCTCCTGGAAATTCGGCTCGTAGGCGCTTAAAATATTCCGTTTTTTCGCTTGACAATTGACAAAAAATTATTTATCCTTGTGTTGTTATTTGGAGTTACCGTATTGTTAACCGGTGAAAATAAGGAAAATTTATGAAGAAATCATCAAGGCCGAAAAAAAGAATAAATGCAAAAGAAATAAAAAAATTTAAAGCGCAACTTATTCAATTGAAGGAAGAGCTGTTGAGTTTAGTACAGAAAACGACAGAAAACGAAAAAGAGTATCCCAGTAGTGAAGTGGGAGATAGTATCGACCAGGCAGCCGACTCTTCGGCGCGGGAATTGCTCTTTGAAATCAATCATGGTGAAAGGCAGAGATTGGAAAATATCGAAGGTGCTCTGAAAAAGATAGAACAGGGCCGTTTCGGAGTGTGCGAAGAGTGCGGGTATCTAATAACCAAGAAACGACTGCGGGCAGTTCCTTATGCTCGTTTCTGCATAAAATGTAAAGCCAAGATGGAGAAGCCGATTTAGGAATGCATAAATAGAGAATATGGCGAGGCAGGATTTGTCAGTTATGAATCCTGCTTTTTTTTCTCTGTAAGGTAAGAAAATGAAACCAAAAATTCTCGGTATGATTATGGCCGGCGGAAAAGGGGAGAGACTCTATCCTCTCACCAAAGATAGAACCAAACCGGCCGTGCCTTTCGGGGGTAAATACCGAATTATCGATTTTGTCCTGAGCAATTTCCTCAATTCAGGCATCTACGCCCTCTACGTTCTGACACAATTCAAAGCGCAGTCTCTCATTGAGCATCTCCAGGACGGCTGGCAGATGGGACAGGTTATGAGAGACCACTTTATCGTCACCGTCCCTGCCCAGATGCGTTTAGGAGAAAGTTGGTACAAAGGAACTGCCGACGCCATTTATCAGAATCTGAATTTAATCAAACGTTTCCGCCCGGATATCGTGGCTGTCTTCGGTGCCGACCACGTCTACAGGATGGATATCCGCCAGATGGTAAAATTTCATGTCGCAAAGAGTGCCGATGTTACTGTGGCCACCGTTCCCATGCCTATCAAAAAGGCATCGCAATTGGGCATTATTGACATAGCGAAAGATTGCCTGGTCACTGGTTTTCAGGAAAAGCCCAAGAAGCCCCATTCTATTCCCGGCAGACCCGATGAAGCCCTGGTCTCTATGGGAAACTACCTCTTCAACACGGAAATATTGACGAGCGAACTGAGAGAGAATGCTCAGGTAGAAAAGACCGAGCACGATTTTGGCAAGAACATCATTCCCGCACTATATCGGAAAAAGAGAGTCTTCGCTTACGACTTTGGAGAAAACAAGATTCCGGGAGAAGAGAACATAGCAGAAACCGGCTACTGGCGGGACATAGGAACTATCGAGGGTTATTAACGAAGCGAACATGAACCTTCGCGCCATCACGCCTTCCTTTAACCTGTACAATCCTCGCTGGCCAATTAAAAGCACCGGTTACACCGAACTTCCGCCGGCAAAGTTCGTATTCAATGAAGATGGAAGACAGGGCACGGCTTTGAACTCCATCATCTGCGAAGGAACCATCGTCAGCGGAGGGGAAATAAGAGATTCCGTAATAGGCAGAAACGTGTTCATTCACAGTTATTCCGAGATAAACCAGTCCATTATTATGGATAACGTGGAGATCGGAAGGCACGCCCGGATTACCCGCACGATTATCGACAAGAATGTCAAGATTCCCGAAGGAGCCGTAATAGGCGATAATCCGAAAGAAGACCGCAAGAAATATTACGTCTCACCTGAAGGAATCGTAGTCATTCCCCGCGCCGAACCCAAAGAGTAACCCCCGTATTATGGAGACACAATACTTAATTTCTCGCCGGTTCCCGAAAAGATAAAAAAATGTACTTTACTTTTGCGAGTAAACTTGTACAATGTTAATAAAGGTATGGCAAAATGGTTAAATTGAACAACTATATGACTGTCAAAGAAGCTGCGAGATTTCTTGGCGTATCTCCTATGACTCTGAGACGCTGGGATAATGAGGATAAACTGAAAGCAATACGCCATCCCATGAACAATTACCGGCTTTACGAGAGGAAAAGATTAGAAAGAATCCTGAAGGAGACAGCGGCAGGAAGGAAAGGCGCATAAAGATCTCCCGGCGGTAAGGAGCAATGTCAGCCAGAAATATAGATAAGATATTATCCTTACTAAAGAAAGAGTATCCCAGGGCAAAAATTGCTCTAAATTTTAGCAATCCCCTGGAGATATTGGTGGCTACGGTTCTTTCTGCGCAGTGTACTGACGAAAGAGTAAATACGGTAACCGAATCTCTGTTCGAAAAGTACAGGAAAGTTCAGGACTACGCAAAAGCAAACCCGAAGACCTTTGAGCAGGAAATACGTTCCACGGGATTCTATCGCAATAAAGCGAAAAGTATAATATCGGCAGCGCAAAAAATAGTAAAAGATTTTGGCGGGAAATTGCCGGATAGAATGGATGAATTACTGCAACTGCCCGGCGTGGCCAGAAAAACAGCAAATATAGTGCTGTTTAATGGTTTCGGGAAAATAGAGGGCATAGCAGTAGATACGCATGTCAGAAGATTAAGCCAGAGATTGGGGTTTACCAGGAATCAAGACCCGGATAAGATAGAAAAGGACCTGATGAAGCTGTTAGATAAGAAAGAATGGGGAAAGTTTAGCTATCTTCTGATCGACCACGGCAGAAAGATTTGTGATGCCAAAAAACCAAAATGCCTGGAATGCATCTTGCAGAAGCTTTGCCCTTCCCGAAAGGATTTTTATGCCTGAAAAGGCGCCTAAAAGAGCCAAAAAACCTATCTTCGTGATTCAGAAACACCAGGCCACACATCTCCATTACGATTTCCGGCTGGAAAAAGAGGGGGTATTGAAAAGCTGGGCCATCCCCAAAGAACCGCCAAAAGAAATAGGAATAAAAAGATTAGCCATTCAGGTTGAAGACCATTCTTTAGGTTATGAGAATTTTGAAGGAGAAATAGCAGAAGGAGAATACGGCGCGGGAACGGTAGAAATATGGGATAAGGGGGATTATGAGCCGATAAAGTTTCAGCCTAAAGAAATAATCTTCAAGCTAAATGGCAAGAAATTAAAAGGCGCTTACTGCCTGGTAAAGATACAGCCAAAAAACACTAAAGACAAAAATTGGCTCTTCTTCAAAAAGAAATAATGGAACACGATACTTAATCGTTCGGATGCAATAATTAAGTATTGTGTCCTCATAATTTCCCGATAATTGGTGGGAAGTGGTCAAGACAAAGATAATCTGCACAATAGGGCCTGCAAGCGGCAACGTAACAATACTGAGAAATATGATGCTTGCCGGCATGGACGTAGCGAGACTCAATTTTTCCTATCGGAGCCACGCCAGCCACAAGCTCCATATAAATTTAATTAGACAATTAAACAAGAAATACAGGCGACACATAAGGATACTTCAGGACCTGGAAGGTTATCGCATAAGGGTTGGTAAGTTCAGGAATCGGCAAGGTCTGGAATTGAAGAATAAACAACAGGTTCTTCTAACTAACCGGAACGTAAGCGGAGAAAAGAACATAATACCGTTCGATTACGAAGGTTCTCTAAAAGACATAAAATCAGGGACTCACATTTACATAGACGACGGGAACATTGCCCTTAGAGTGAAATCAAGAACAAATAGATACCTCAAGGCAGAAGTGTTTATTCCCGGCTTTCTGAAGGAAAATAAAGGGGTTAATATCCCGAATGTAGCTCTAAAGTTTAAGGGATTAACCGATAAGGATAGAATCGATATCCGGTTCGGCATAAAAAATAGAGTAGATTATATTGCGCAGTCTTTTGTAAGAGGTAGAAACGATATTATTCAAATAAGGAATCTGGTAAAACCCGCACTCCCGGATTGCCGGATAGTTGCCAAGATTGAAAATCTCCAGGGCATTAAAAATATTGACGAGATAATAGACGTTTCCGACGGAATTATGATAGCGCGGGGAGATATGGGAATATCGATTCCCATCTACCAGATTCCGGTTGTGCAAAAACGGATAATCCGGAAATGTAACCAGCGAAAGAAGTTCGTGATTACTGCCACGCAGATGCTGGAAAGTATGGCGGAAAATCTGAAACCCACGAGAGCCGAGGTTACCGATGTTGCCAACGCAGTGTTGGATGGAACTGATTTTGTTATGCTTTCAGCCGAAACCGCTGTAGGCAAACATCCCGTTGAGGCAGTAAGAATGATGAACCAGATACTGAAGTTTACGGAGAGTTCGGCAGAATTCGGGAAAGGAGAGCGGGGGCAGAATTAAGTATTGTGTCCCCATAATTCGATGCCGTATAATATTTTGCTGGTAGATGATGATAGAGAGTTCAGAGAGGAATTTCGGGATTACCTCGAGGATTACGAAGTAATCGAAGCTTCTAACGGCGAAGAAGCATTGAATCTGCTAAAAAAGCCGAATGTTATCGACCTGGTAATCCTGGACGTAATGATGCCGGGATTACGCGGCACCGAGGTCTTAAAGGAAATGAGAAAGATAGACCCTGACCTCGGTATCATTATTTTGACCGGTTATAGCTCGGAAAACGTAGCCATAGAGGCTTTAAAGGGACACGCGGACGAATACATACAAAAACCATTAGATATTGACAAGGCAAAAGAAATCATAGAAGGCTTGTTGGAAGCCAAAAAAGAAGAGCGCGATTTGGATATTGCCGGTATAAAAGGAAAGATCGAAAAAGTAAAGCGCTTTGTGGAACGTAACTATCACAAAAAAGTATGTTTGAACGACGCGGCTCAAGCAGTCTTCTTCAGTCCGAAATATTTAAGTAGAATCTTCAGACAGAGTACCGGTAAGAGTTTCAGCCAATATAAATTAGAGGTCAGAATAGAAAAAGCAAGGGAGCTTTTGAATACAACGGGCTACAATGTTAATCAGGTTGCAGAAAAATTAGGATATGAAAATGTAGAATCCTTTATCAGGCTTTTCAAGAAAATGGTTAAATGTACGCCAGTGGAGTATCGGAAAAAAACTCAGCGAAAAAAAAAGAAACCGTTAACAAGAACTAGAACAAAGAAGAGAAAGGTTAACTGAAATGGAAAAGCAGGAATCAAAAAGCAGGCAGGGGAGACAGGGCTTACCGGACGTTGACCCTTCACGTTTAGCGTGGGGAGCCTTAGCCAGGGGCTTCGGTGCAATAACCATTCCCGCTTTCATAGTTGCCATTATAGCCCTGGCCATATTAGATATCAAAGCGGTCTTTGAACCACCTCTACTCCTTCCCGTGCTGAACACGCTTTTCGTCTCCGTCGTATCCTTCGCCGTAGCCTATATCTCGGCAAAGTCCTATCTGAGAACAGGCTTGCCCAACGTTCTTTTATTAGGTTGCGGCGTGCTGACGTTCGGCGTGGGAAACCTGATCGCCGGGTGGCTAATAACCTTTCCCGGGGCACCAAATATTAACGTGACTGTTCACAATACGGGAGCTCTTTTGGGTTCACTGTTTCACGCAGTGGGTGCGATGTTGCCTTTACCGGAAATCGGTGCAGAAAAGGTCTCAAAACGTAGAAATTTCGGGGCGATACTTATTTATCCCGGGATATTGGTATTCATGGCACTAGTCACCATAGCCAGTTTGCGGGGGGCTATCCCGCCATTCTTCATACAGGGAGTGGGTCCCACGCCATTGAGGCAGGGTGTTCTGGGAAGCGCAGTGGCTCTATTCGCTATAGCCTCTTTTTTGTTCATGAGACATTATTTTAGGCTGAAAGTGGATTTTCTATACTGGTACTCTCTGGCCCTGGCCCTGATTGCTGCGGGGCTGTCCGCGGTGTTTCTTCAGAAGGCTGTGGGTAGCCCTATCGGATGGGCAGGCAGATCCGCGCAATACTTCGCCGGCGTCTACTTTTTTGTCGCCGTGCTTAATGTTACCAGGGGGGCACGCGCTAAGGGAACATCTCTGGAATTTGCGCTGGCAGATTTTTTCCGGGAGGCGGAGAAACATTACAAAACGCTCATTGATACGGTCAGTGACGCTATAATTTCCACAGATGATGAGGGCAGGGTATTATTATGGAATTCTGCAGCGGAGAAAATATTCGGTTATGGTAGAGGTGAAGCTATTGGTGCATTTCTGAATTACTTGATAGTCCCTGACTACCGTACGGATAGCCTGGGGAAGGATTCCCCGCAAGTAGAAAAGAGCATCCTGGCGGGAAAGACAAGGGAAATAGAAGCCAGGAGAAAAAACGGTGAAGTATTCCCGGCTGAGCTTTCCGTCTCGTCGAAAAAGACGGTAAACGGCCGGATAAGTACTATTATCATCAGGGATATCAGCGAGCGCAAGAAGACTGAGGAGGAAAAAGATAGATTCCTGAAAACTATTGAAGCGGCTAAGGAAGCAATATGTCTTATTTCTCCGGATTTGACAGTAACCTACGCGAACGACGCGATGGATGAACTTTTTGGCTACGGGAAGGGAGAATTGCTGGGAAAACACATATCCATCCTCAACGCAGGGCCAACCCCGGAATTAGTCGCCGAGAAATTGACAGAAACTTTGAAGAGAAAAGGCTGGTGGGAGGGAGAAATCTCCAATAGAAAAAAAGATGGCACCGAACTTACAACTTATGCGACCGTAAGCGCACACAAAGACAGAGAAGGTAAAATACTGAATTTTATTTCCATCCAGAATGACATCACCCAACGCAAAAAAGCGGAAGAAGCTTTGAAGTATAGCGAAGAGCGCTACGCTCTTGCCCAGAGAGTTGCAAATATCGGTAGCTGGGATTGGGATATTCAAACGGATAATCTGGAGTGGTCAGAGAAAATAGAACCAATGTTTGGTTTTGGCCGGGGAGAATTCATGGCAACTTACGAAGCATTTCTTGAATGCGTTCATCCGGAGGACCGACAACATGTTATCGACTCAGTGAATGCCTGCATAGAAAAAGGCAAAGACTACGATATTGAACATCGCATTGTGTGGCCGGACGGCACAGTCCGCTGGGTTTCGGAAACAGGCAATGTCATACGTGACGAGAGCAATAAAGCGGTTCGCATGCTGGGGGTGGTGAAGGATATTACCGACCGCAAAGAGGCAGAAGAGGTTCTGAAACGGGACAAGCAAACCTTTGAGAGGCTTGTAAACGAGAGGACTCAGGAATTGTTGGACGCGCAAACGGAATTGGATAAGGCAAAGCGCCTCTCCGACATCGGCACTCTTGCTGCAACCGTTGCTCACGAGCTGCGTAATCCCCTGGGAGTTATCAAAACAGCCTCTTACAACATAAGGAGGAAAAGAAAAAATTTCCTGTTAGATAAACATCTGGACAATATAGAGAAAAAGATATCCGAAAGCGACCAGATTATAAATAATCTTTTAAGTTATTCACGGATAAAAATACCTACTTATGAAAAGGT
>JABAOC010003856.1_pt10 | contig 10753 bp, 7 predicted proteins | sample 7062161 | NCBI WGS metagenome assembly JABAOC01 (sample SAMN14538625, study PRJNA623070) | marine sediment metagenome | biome: marine biome [ENVO:00000428]; feature: marine pelagic biome [ENVO:01000023]; material: deep marine sediment [ENVO:00002113] | place: India: Gulf of Khambhat ...
GAGGCCCAGTTGGTTTTGGCGCAGGCCGCCATTTATGTTGCCTGTGCCCCGAAGTCCAATGCCGGTGCCCTGGCGATCTGGAATGCCGCGGCGGATGTGGAACACGAGCCGGCCAGGCAGGTGCCGCTGCATTTGAAGGACGCTCATTATCCGGCGGCGAAGAAGGCCGGCTTGGGGGTGAACTATAAGTACCCGCATGACTACGAAGGTGGTTTTGTGCCTCAAGAATACCTGCCCGGACCGCCGAAGAAATACTATCTGCCGAAAAATGCCGGCTATGAGAAGAGTATCAGGCGTTATTTGCAGAGACTACGGACTCTGTTAGATAGTGGTAAAACGCTTGAATGTGCAGAAACTGATAATCAAGGACCAGCCGATGGAGAAGGTTGAGCTGCGCCGCCAGCTGCGTAACAGCCTGTTTGCCATGTCGCCTGAGCAGCGGAAAGAGAAGAGCCGAAAGGCGTGCAGGAATCTGATCTCGACACAGCAGTTCCAGGATGCTTCGACGATCATGATGTACTTGTCCCTGCAACACGAGGTGGATACGTCCGAGGCCATTCTTTATGCCTGGCAGCACGGCAAGAGTGTGGCGGTGCCGAAGATCTCGTGGCAGCAGCGCCACATGATCCCGGTCCAGATCAATTCCCTGGAGACGGGTTTTTCCACAGGCACCTGGGGATTGCGGAACCCGGTGGCGGGCGTGCCGATCCCTTTTGGACAAATCGATCTGGTGGTCGCACCCGCGCTGGGCTTTGACCGTCACGGCAACCGGCTGGGACGGGGAGGGTCATTCTACGATCGATTCTTCGCCAACCGGGACGTGGTGGCGTCGCGCTGTGGCCTGGCGTTTGCGGAACAGGTCGTGGACTCCATTCCCACCACCGAGAGCGATGAGCCCGTTCACCTCCTGGTGACGGATGAAGAGGTGATTTACTGCGACGGACAGAAAGGAGCATAGGATGGCTCGTTTGTTTTCGGATCTCATGCCAGGCCGGGAAGTCTGGAAGGGCAGCAGTCTTTACCTTGTCGTAGTTGTTGTCATGTTCGGGGTGATTGTGTTTCTGCTGTTTCGGGAGCACTCGCCGGGACCCGGAGAAGTCATGGCAGGGGATGTATCCGCCGCACAAGGTCCGGTCGAACCGGCCCCCCGCCTGGCCGCTGATATCGAATCCCGGCCGGTGTCGGCTGGCGGCGAGGCGGCGCCGGCTGCCACGGCTGCGCAGACGGGACAACCGCGGCCAACGGGTGTGGCCCAGCCGTTGGCCGGACTGGTGAACCAGGCAACTCCACAGGCCGAGGCCGCGATCTCGGAGGCGATGGCACTGATTCGGTCAAAACCCAGCGAGGTCATCGAGGCTCGCAACAGGCTCAACAAAGTGCTCCAGATGCCGTTAACGCCAGAGCAGCGGCAAACCGTCAAGAGCGAGATGGCGAAACTGGCCCAGGACTGGCTGTTCGGTCCGGCCGCTTTTCCGAGCGATACCCTGTGCGACACCTACATGGTCAAGCGCGGCGACCTGCTGGACATCATCGGCCGGCGCCACAAGGTGCCCTATGAGATTCTGATGAAGATCAACAACGTCCCGCGCCCACAGGCCCTGCAGGCCGGCCGGGCCCTGAAGGTCGTCAAGGGACCCTTCCACGCCAAGGTCTACCGCTCGACGTTCACACTGGACCTGTATATGCAGGACACATACGTTCGCAGTTTCAAGGTGGGACTGGGCAAGCCCGGGTTTGAGACGCCCACCGGCCTTTGGCGCGTCCAGGAGAACGGCAAGCTCATCAAGCCCACGTGGACCGACCCGGATACCGGGCGGGTCTTCAAGGCTACCGATCCGGATTACCCGCTTGGCTCCCGGTGGATCGCGCTCGAGGGCGTTTCCGGAGCAGCTAAAGACAGGACGGGCTTTGCGATTCACGGGACCAAGGATCCGGAGCAGATCGGAACGGCTGGTTCCCGCGGCTGCATCCGCATGTACAACGGCGACGCCGTTCTGATGTACAACCTGCTCGTGCCCCTCTATTCAGAGGTCGAAATATTTGACTGAGCGGCGGCTGTCAGGCGGATTCCTTGCGGATCTGCTGGCGGGCCATGCCCAGAGCGGCCCGGCCCTCCACGATATCGCGCGTGATGACGTACCGCGCCGGTTTCGGGTCTTCGGGCAACTGATACATGAGGTCCACCATCAGGTCCTCCGTGATGGACCGCAGCGCCCGGGCCCCGGTATCGTGCTTCAGCGACTTGCGCGCCAGCGCCTGCAGCGCGTCCTCGGTGAACTCCAGCTCGGCGTTCTCCATCTCAAAAAGCCGCCGGTACTGTCGGCACAGGGCGTTCCTGGGCTTGGTCAGGATATCGACGAGCGCCTCTTCGTCGAGCGCCCCCAGCGTCGCGATGACCGGCAGACGCCCAACCATCTCCGGAATCATGCCGTACTCGATGACATCCTCCGGAATCACCTGTTCCAGGATGCCCGTGAGGTCCGCTTTCTCATCGGTCTTAGGCGAGAGTTCTGAGCCAAAGCCGATCATCTTGCGGCCGAGCCGCTTCTTGATGATGTTCTCCAGCCCGATGAACGTACCCCCGCAGATGAACAGGATATTGCTCGTATCCATCTGGATATAGGATTGCTCCGGATGTTTGCGTCCGCCCTGGGGCGGGATATTGGAAATCGTGCCCTCGAGCATTTTGAGCAGGGCCTGCTGCACCCCCTCGCCTGAAACATCCCGCGTGATGGAAATGTTCTGATTCGTCTTGCCGATCTTGTCGATTTCATCGATGTAGACGATGCCCCGCTGGGCCATCTCAATGTCGTATTCGGCCGCCTGCAGGAGCCGCAACAGGAAGTTCTCCACGTCTTCGCCGACGTACCCCGCCTCCGTGACCGTGGTCGCATCACAGATGGCAAAGGGCACCTCCAGCTTGCGGGCCAGCGTCCGGGCCAGCAGGGTCTTGCCGCTGCCGGTCGGCCCGATGAGTAGCACGTTCGACTTGTCGAGCTCGACGTCGCTGTCGCCGATATCGCCGTGGAGCAGCCGTTTGTAGTGGTTGTGCACCGCCACCGACACGTACCGCTTCGCGTTGTCCTGGCCGATCACGTACTGGTCCAGGTACTCCTTGATCTCCCGCGGCTTGGGCGTATCCTTGGTGCTCGTCCGCCGCCCGCCGACCTGCCGGCGGTTCTGCTTGATGATGTTGTGGCACAACTCCACGCATTCAGGACAGATGAAGACATTGTCCGGCCCCTCGATGAGGGTATCCGCCTGGTTGCCCGAGCGCCCGCAGAAACTGCATACGGCCCTGGTTTTGCGGCTATTCGATTGTTTGGTCATCGCCGGTCTCTCGTCTTTGAAATCCACTGATCTACCTGCTGCAAATATGATTGTAGTATGCCTGCCCGGACCAGGCAAGTCATTTCACGACCTTTGTTTTCGGCCGGGCGTGGTTACACCCCAGCCCCCGATGCCAACGGAACGAAACGCAGGGAGCCATCCCGGCCACCTGTAAATCCGGGTCGTTTTGGATAGTCCGCTCTCGAAAACAATCTCTATAATCCCTGTGCGGCAAAGAAGTTCGCGCTCACTTGGGCCTCCGGCGAATTGGCTTTCTTCTGCATAACGGGTGCCCGAATCCCGACAAGCACCTGTAGCATCATCGATGCTTTCGATAATGACTGGTGCAACCCAACGACGTACGAGAGGGTGTGCCAGAGCCGCGTCTTCAGTAGCATGGGCATCCTGCCCATGAGTCGCAGGAGCGTCCTGGCCCTGCCGAGGGTTGACCTTGCACGGGCAAGCTGCTCGTGCCGCTTTCCGACACCCTCTGAGAGGGCCGGATCGGATCCGGAGAAGCCGAATATCCCCGTTCCAGACCGGGGATTCCCTCCCGCACCTCGGAGATTTTTGTTCCAGAGTGCGGCGGGCTCAGACCTGACGAGTTCGCCCCATAGCATCTGTCGAAAAGTCGCGGCGAGAATCACTTGCCATCGGGGGGCGGGAGGCCCGACCGTGGCTGATACTGTCACGGTGGACCATTGGAAACAGCAACCGACCCGTGTACGGCGGTCTTTACTTTTGGCCCTTGATTTCTTTCTGCGTTTCGGCTGCAATAGCCTTGGGCCCGTGAGACATGACATTTTTAGGGGCCGGCGCCAGACCGGGCCCAAGAAGGGCCACCCGGTCAGTCGGTCAAAGGAGTGGCGAGACCATGGAACGGATAATCGAGGAAGTCTACCTGACATCGCGCAAGGACAGTCGCGAGGCGAAGCGATGGAGCATGATCCTGCTGGCAGCTCTGGCGTACCTCTGCACGCTCAGCTTCGGATATGTCAGGATCTCACACGAGCAGCGGCAGGCGCAGGATGAACTCGATCGACTCAGCGCCCGCACAACCGAAGTTCGCTCTCTGGTCGATTCCCTTTCGGGGCTGCAAGCCATCCGTCGGTCTTTCACGAACGAGTTACAGAACTCGCTGGCCGAAGTTCGCCGGAAATTTGGCGACTTGGAGGCAATGGTGGACGCCGCTGTGAATCCGTCATTCACCGACAGAGATCATCCTGGCTCTGAGCCGGTCCAGACTCCCGCTCCAATATTCGTCCAGATGCAGACGCCCACAAGTCAAGCCACGCGCCGGCCTTCCAGCACGGACCTGGCTCCCTTCACGGAGGAGCAGAAAATGGCGATCAGGGCATCTCAGAGTGGCGACAGGCAGATGGATACCAACAGGCTCCGCAGCGCCCTTTCGGATTACGTTCGTTCCGCCATCCTGGATCCCTGGTTTGTTCAGGTCAATGACGTTTGGCAGCGGCATGTACGACGTATTGATGCGGCAAGTGACAGTCTCATCGGCCGGCTCCGGGAACTGGAGTGCGCCCTCGCGGCGACAAAAGGGGGGAGCGCCGCGATTGACGTGAATCTGATCGACCCCATCGTAACCGAGGTGAGGAATGCCCGCAAGAACGCTGCCGCTCTGAAATTCTCTTCACCTCAAGACGAGACGTGGTGGTACACCACCGCCGAGAAGGCGGTGCTGGTGTCAAAGATGGCAGAAACGGCGGAAGCGAGTATCGAGGGGTTTGTAACCGGCCATGCGTCGCTTGGCCGGTTGAAGGAAGATATGGAGAAAGCTCACGCCGCCCACGCGCGACTGGTCACCAATCTTCAGAGTCAGCAGGAGCGCAAACGTGCGGAAATCACGAAGTTGACCGAGCAGATCGGGCGGCGCGTCAAGCCGCTGGAGTTCGTCGCTCTCGATCCCGACCTGATTGGCAAGAGCCTGCCTTTGCTGTTGGGCATCGGGATTGGCGCTCTGCTGTATTGGAACGCCCGGTGCGAACACCGGCTGGCGGCGGCGCGGAGATTGTTGTCCGCCGGTTGGGAAGGGGAAACCGGCCGTGACCGGTCGCAGGTGCTCGCAGGATGCGACACGGATCGTCTGCCGTGGCTATTGCTGAGCATCGGCTCGATAGGGTGGGTGGTCGTCTCCGGACTGGTCCTTGCCTATTTCAGGGCTGTCACGCCGCGATTCGTGATTCTCATGACCCTCTTGGGGTCGGTGATTGTCATCGCGTCCACACGAAGGCGAAAGGTCATCTGAGCCCAAGGACGCTCGCGAAATTCGTGGGGCCGAGTGCGGCCTGCCGCCAATCCCAAAAGAGAGCAGGAAAAGGGTGCTCCCGCGCGGGACTCAACTATGGAGGTAGTCTCAGTTCTGGCGTGGTATTGACGGCCCCTGTTCGTAGCATCCCCGTAAGGGCATTGAAGAAACGCCTCACGGCGTCACCACAAACGCGATTATCGCTATTTGAACAGGGCCTTCAACTGGTCCACTGAGCAGGAGGTCTGCGGGTCAAAGGCGGTGCTGCCGGTGTACTGGAGGAGACTGTATAGCATTTGTCGCGCTGCGGGGCGACGGCCCAGGTTGTTGCGCAAGTCGATGCTACATACGAGGAGCTTGCCCGCGCCGACCCGGGCCTCGAAGAGCACGCCGAGCTTGCGGTTGGTGTTCCAGTCGTCGATGACCTGCACGATGGGCCGCAGCTCCGCCGCCAGGTCGTCGAGGAGCATGGATCTGGATCTGGTGACGAGGTCCCACCACTGCCAGTTGCTGTGGAATTCCGTGGGGAACCGGGCGAGGGCCGGATGCTGCGGGTCGCACAGGATGCCGAGCGTGTGGGGCGGCTGGCGTTTGGTCCATTGCGTGTTCCAGAAGATCGAGGAAAAGCCCGCCGGGATGTCGCTGCGCACCGCCGCCAGCGGCGGCATCAGCAGGACCTTGCCGCCTTTCTGAAGGGCCGCGACGACTTCGTCGCTCAGGCTGTCGGTCATCGTGATATCCGAGGTCGTCGGCATTTCCAGCTTGGCGGGATAGACCCAGATGTCCCAGTGATTGCTGTATTTCGTTCCTCGTACGGCTACCGTGATTTCAAGCTGGGCGGGGGCGGGAATGTCTGACAGAGCAAACTCAACCTTCCCGCACGGCGTCCCGTTTCCGATGGGTATCTCGGCGACGGGTGACTCGCCACGGGTCAACACTTTGCCTCCCGCAGCCCTGACGCGCCAGGCCAGGACGCTGTTGCGGAGCCGGGCCGGACCGAAGTGTGCGATTTCGACGGCGCCTGTGAATCTCTCATCTGTTGTCCAGACGCATTTGTCCATGCGCAGCAGCGGGACGGTTTCGCAGCAGTAGCGCCGGTGCTCCTCGGGCGTGATGTAGCCCTTGGATTCCCAGAAGGGGTCGAGGATGCCGACGAGGGCCGTGCCCTGGCCCGGGAAATCGTGCAGGTCGAGCAGTTGGAAGCCGCCGAAGCCCGGCGTTCGCAGGGCCGCCTCAATCTCTTCCTTGTAGAGCAGCGCCTGCAATTTGCCCGAGGCCATCAGGAAGTCGCGGGCCTGGTCGAGCATGTGATGTCGTGCGAGCGAGTCCCGGAAGATCTCGAAGTTCTTCGGCTTCAGGACGCCGGTGTATTTGCCGATCTCGTCGAAGTTCGGGTAAACGCACCACTGGCCGATCTCGTGAGAGACCACCGGTACCGAGTACTTGCCGATGATGTCCCGGTAATCGACGTTCGTGGCCGGCTCTTGCGAGTTGAAGCGGCTCTTGAGGCCCGCACCCCATTGATGGCCGCGCGGCGCGGGCGTCGAGTGATAATCGCTCTCGGGGATGATGGGCCAGCCGGCCCCGCTGGTATAGAGCCGGCGGGCATCCTTCTTCTTCCAGTACGTGATGAGGTCGCCGAGCCACCGGGCCTGATTCTTCCCGGCCGGCTCGTTGCCGTAGGCCAGCAGGCAGAAGGAGGGATGGTTCCCGTACGCTTTCAGAATCCGATCGCTCTCGTCGTAGAGAAACTTGTCGATCGGCCGGCCGTCGCCGATGGTCGGGCCGCTATTGGTCCAGGCGGCGCATTCGATATGGTACATCATGCCCACCTCATCGGCAGCCACGAACGCCGCCTCGGGCGGGCACCACGAGTGGAACCGCAGATGGTTCAGGCCGTGCGACTTGGCGGCCCGGAGCACCTTGCGCCACGACTCGACATCCATGGGCGGATGGCCCGTCAACGGGAAGATGCAGCACTCCAGCGTGCCGCGCAGGAATGTCTTGCGGCCGTTGATGGTGAATTGGGTTCCCGCGACGCCGATTTCCCGCATGCCGAACAGCACGCTCTTGCTGTCCACGAAACCCGGGCCGCTCACGGAGACGGTGAGCTGATACAGGTTCGGCGCGAACTCGTCCCAGAGCCGCACGTCTTTGCCCATCTGATAGTCAAGCTCGATGGTCTTCTCGCTCTCGGCGGCCGCGAAGTCCGTCCGGCTTGCCGGGACCGTGTGTTTTTGCTCGGAGTTGAGGCTCACCGCGACCAGACTGAGCATCCCTTTTGTCTGGCTCTTTGCGTTACTCTTTATCGTGACCCGGACTTTGGCCGTTTTCTGGTCGATATCGGGGTAGATTTGCACGTCGTCGATCCACACGGCGTCGGTCGCGCGCAGCTCGGTCGCACCGACGATGCCGTTCCAGTTACTCTGGGTATGGTCGGATACGCTGTGGGCATTGGGCCCGACGCCGATTTTCACCGTGTTGTCCACGCAGATCGACAGTTGGTGCGAGCCGGGCTTCACGGAGCCGAGGTCGTATTCGTGCGGCGTGCTGAGACTGTTGCGCATCCCGATGTATCGACCGTCAAGCCAGACCTTGGTCTCCCAGTGGGCCCGTTCGAAAGACAGCGTCACGCGCTTGCCGGCCCAGGCTTGCGGGATGACGAACTCTCTCTGATACCAGGCGGGGCCGACGTAGTGCTTTACGGGGGTCAGCCAGAAGGGCAGCTTGATGTTGCCGGGCTTGCGGTACTCCGCGTATTTGGGTTCGCTAAACCAGGAGTGATCGATGATGCTCCCGGTCCACTGCGTTTCGACACTGACATCGTCGCCCAGCCCATTCTCGGCCATCGAGCCCGGCAGCCAAACGGTCTGCGACAGTTGTCTCTCAAACCATTTTTCGCTTTCGCCTTTTGCCTCGGGGTCGGTCTGAAATCGCCATTGTCCGGCCAGCGACAAGTGGTTCTGTCCAGCGTAAGTCTCGGCGCTGACCAGCAGCAGGCAGAGGGAGACACAAGCGGTGGCGAACGGATGAAGACAGTTGCTGGATGCAGCGGGCATTTCGTTTCCTCCTTGCCGCCGGGCGGCCCGGGATGGATGTCACTTTCCGTGCGTCAACTGGCTCTTCCTGACGACAAATGCGTACACGGTTTCATTGTCGATGTTCACGATTCTATATGTCACGGTCGGATCGGGCAACGTGGTGTCGAAGGCGAGGATGCCGAACGAGCACTTCTCGTTGTAACCAAAGACGGCCCCCGGCATGAGCGGGTGCGTGTGGATGTTGGTCAAGCGCGAGCTTTCGAACTCATACAAGGGATACCCTCCTTCCCGCTCGATCTTCCATACGTCGGACCGGTGGCGGTCGGCCGAGAGCAGAATCACGCCGTCGATCCGCCTGCGCTCCAGAAAGGAGAAAATCTCCTCTCTCTCGTTCTTGAATCCCTCCCATGTATCCATTGCGCCAAGGCCGGGCTTGGCGCCGAACGACCAGGGCACCGGCGAAGCCAGCACCTTGAAGGTGGCCTTCGAACGGCCGAGCTTCTCGAAGAGCCATTTCTTCTGGGCCGGGCCGAGCATGGAGGGATTCTCGACGTCCACTCTTTGTCGAGCGGCTTTGGGGCGGTAGTAGCGTCCGTCGAGCATGAAGAAGTCCACATCGGCGATGGCGAAATCGAGCCAGCAGCCCGGCTGGGATTCTCCGCCGCCGTAATAGGGGTTGACCCAGTTGTTCTGGAACTTTCGCCAGACGGGGAGCTTCCATTTCGGCGCGCCGATTTCTGGTCCGCCCCAGCCATCGTTGGCGGCGAAATCGTGGTCGTCCCAGATGGCATAGATCGGGGTCCGGGCTACGAAGTCGCGGAACTCCGGGCGGGACTGCCGGCGATAATAGCAGTAGTCCTGCACCGCCGGCCGGGTCGGATGGTCGATGTAAACGTTGTCGCCCAGGAACAGAAACGCGGCCGGCCGGCGCGCGGCAATTGTGCTCCACATCCGCTCGTGCCGGGGCGTGTAGCCCGCTCCACCTCCGAAACCGACCGTGAACTGTGCCGGCCTGCCCTGCGCCGGAAAGGTCCGGAACCGTCCGCTGCGGGACTCGTTCTTCCCATCGACGGAAACCGTATAATCGTACACCGTGTCCGCTTTCAGCCCCTCGACGGCAAGGACGGCGGTGTAGTCCTTCCGCGCGTCGGTCCTGCCGGCAATGGTCTTGCGCTCAGAACTTCCCGTATCCACACGGGTGACACAAATGCGGACCGGCGTCTCATTCACGGTGCGCACCCAGAATTTCGCCCCTGAGGCCGTGATGCAGCCCGGCATGGGGCCGTGCAGGAGTTCTCGACCGTGTTTGTCTACCAGCGCCCTGAATCTCTCACTTTTCGCGAGCGGCGCGAGCAGTTCCCGGGGACCAGCCTGGAACCGGACGAACGGAAGCCCGCCCTGGACCGCCTTCTCAACATAGGACAAGGCTGTCTCGGCATTGCCTTTCTGCGCGTGTGCGACCGCGAGCACGAAGAGGGACTCCAGGTCCTTGGGCTCCTTTTTCAGGTATTCCTCACTGCGGCGGATCGCCATCTCGGGATCGCCGTCCACCAGTGCGGCGACGGAGTCGCGCGCGATGAGCTTGTACTGCTCGGCCGCGAGACAACTCAGCGCCGGGAATAGCAGGGACAGCCAACACGTGACAGCCAGTGCAATCGAGAATTCCGCATTTCCGGGTGACAGCGGCAAGGGTTCCCAAATGCGATATACCGCGTTTGGGGTCCCCGAGCGCCGGCGTGCTGACGCTTCGTATCGCGGGCATCCTGCCCGCGATTCGAGGGCGGGACGCCCTCGACACGGGCCAGCGCCAGAGCCTTTGGCTTTGACGATCCCACCCGAAATCCGATGACGTGCTGCAACGGACTCATGCGTAATCGGTATGACGGATTGCCTGTAGACGTTCATTCTCCACCTCCTGAAAGGACGTCGCCATTGAATGGGCGATGCTTCATGCGTGGCGGACGGTGAACTCCGCCCCCCGACACAGGGCCTGTGCGTTGACGGGGATGGTTTTGTGGTGGCGCTCGGCCAAGACGTCGGGCAGGGCCTCGGCCGCCTGCTGCGGGTTGAGGTGTCCCCGCTTACCCAAATAGGCGCCGAGCATGACCATGTTGGCGCT
>JABAOC010040944.1_pt1 | contig 10751 bp, 11 predicted proteins | sample 7062161 | NCBI WGS metagenome assembly JABAOC01 (sample SAMN14538625, study PRJNA623070) | marine sediment metagenome | biome: marine biome [ENVO:00000428]; feature: marine pelagic biome [ENVO:01000023]; material: deep marine sediment [ENVO:00002113] | place: India: Gulf of Khambhat ...
CTTCCAGTTTACTTATCTCCCCCGCTGTCTTATATATCTGGGCGGTGGTGATGGCGATACTGGCATCAAATCTTTGGAGCTCTGACCTAAGGGTGGTGATTTGTTGTCTTTTTTCTCCCACGAGACCCGACCAGAGTTCGATGCATTCTTCCAGGTGCTCCTGGCCGGATTGAAGGTCCTGCTGACATTCTTCATCGGTAATGGCGAAAATGAACCGAGGAAGAAAAAGCAAGAAGACAAGCAAAAGAGAGAGGGCAATAAAATATTTTTTTGGGCCAGAAAGCATTTTACTTTAAATATCTTCTAACGGCAATGAAGCTACCTAAAGTTCCGATGGTAACGCCCAAAAGAAGTTCGCCTGCCAAAATGCTAAACATAAAAAGAAGGGGAACCGGCAAAATGGGAATGCCAGCGAGGAAATCAAGTAAATACGGGGTGGCGTAAAGGAGAAGGATGTAGGTTGTTCCCCAGGCAATGATGACCCCGACCGCACCATAGAAAATTCCCTCGAGAATAAAAGGGGCGCGAATAAAACCTCTGGAGGCGCCAATTAAGCCCATTATCTCCACTTCCTCCCGACGCAAGGCTACTTTCATGCTAATAATCACCAAAACCGTCAGGAGGGCGGCTAGACCAAAAGCAAGCGCCATACCTATACCGATGCGGCGAAGATTGGTGGTCCAGCCGTGAAGGGCCTTAACCACGTCTTCCTGAAAAATCACCTCTTCCACCCCCGGCTCTTGGCGAAGAATCTCCGCCACTTCGCCTAAATGGGTGATGCTGATGGTTGAGACTTCCAAGGAAGCGGGCAAAATATTGGCGGTCACCATTTCGAGCAACAAGGGATTATCCTTATTCTGCTCTCGGTAAATCGCCAGGGCTTCTTCTTTGGAAACATACCTCATCTCTTTAATTTTTTCTGTCTCCACCAATTTGGCTTTGAGCACATCAACCTCCCCTGGGGTAACTTCATCTTCAAAAAAGGCGGTTACTTGCGGGCGGGTTTCAAAATAGTTAAGAACGGCTTGGGACCCGGCCACAAGAAGGGTAAAAACAGAAATAATGAAGAAGGTCAAGGCCATGATTAAAATGGCCGCCAGAGACTGATAGGGTGAGCGACGAATATGGGTCCAGGTAATCCTTAAAAGTTGCTTCATTTCGAGTTTACGAGAAACACGGTTCTGTCGAAATTTCGACAGGTTCTTATTTAACCTTGTACCTCCCTTTCTTTTTATCGGAAACGAGTTTGCCTTCGTCGAGCTCGATCACTCGTTCTTTCATCGAATTAACAATTTCAAAATTGTGGGTCGCCATAATGACCGTTTTTCCCGTTTTGTTAACTTTCTGCAACAATTTTATAATTTGCCAGGCAGTGGCCAGGTCCAAATTGCCCGTGGGCTCATCGGCAATAATAATCTCTGGCTGACCGACAACGGCCCGGGCCAATCCGGCCCGCTGCATCTCACCCCCAGCTAGCTGGGAGGGAAAAAGGTTGGCCCTTTTTTCTAAACCGACGAGTTTAAGAATTTCAGCGACCTCCTTAACAATTTCCTCTTCACTCTTACCAATAACTCTTAAGGCTAAAGCCACGTTTTCCCAAACGGTCCGATCAGACAACAATTTAAAATCTTGGAAAACCACTCCTACCTTCCGCCTTAGGTGGGGTAAATCTTTAGTCTTAATTTCTGCCAAATCGTATTGGCCTACTTTGATTCTGCCCGAGGTGGGCAGATATTTTCTCAAAATCAATTTCACAATCGTGGTTTTACCGGCTCCAGAAGGCCCGGTAATAAAAATAAACTCTCCGGGCTTAATCTCAAAAGAAACTCCCTCGAGAGCGACAATCTCACCAAATTTTTTCGTCACCTTATCAAATTTTACCATTCCTCCTCCTAAACGCCTTCGGGGCAGGCATCGAGAACCTTGATTCGCCCTACGTCCATAAACCAACCCGCTTTTTGAGCCTGAAAAGTTTCTCCCCAAACCTGAACGCATTTACCCAAAAACTGATTCAAGTCCAAAACCGAACTGGTTAAAAAAGCGGTTTGGCTTTCTCCTCCAGCTCGAATTAATTTGTGAGAGCCCTCGGTGATTTCTTCACTATCATTGACTTTTACCTTCCCCTGGGCCGTGTCGGGGAAAAGAGTTTCGTCTTTTATCCCCGCTTCTTTAGGTCCTTGAACAATGGAAACTCCTCCAGTCAACTCGGTGACCTGCTGGGGCATTGATATTCCTTGATTCGCCAGGAAATAGCCTGTGGCTGCTCCAGCAAGAATAATGGCAATAATTATCAGCGCCGGAATTAAGGTTCCCTTTGGCTTAAGCTGTCCGCCTGCGCTGGGCATCTTTTTCAACAAGCTCTCCCCCTGGTCGGGGTTAACTTCTACTTTTTGAAATGACTCTGCCATCTTCACCTCCTCTCATGCTTTATTCACTATAGCATACTCTTAATTGCTGCCTCAACAAAATTATCAAGATTACCATTAAGAACGGCGTCGACGTCATCGGTCTCGTAACCGGTGCGCAGATCCTTGACCATTTTATAGGGATGAAGGACGTAGGAGCGAATCTGGGTCCCCCAAGCGGCTTGGGTTCTGCCCCCTTTAAGCCTTGCCTCTTCCTCCTGCCTTTTTTTCTCTTCTTTTTCCCAAAGCTTGGCTCTAAGAATCTCCAGGGCCATTTGTCGGTTTTGTTCCTGGCGACGATGAGCCTGACAGGTAACCGTCATTCCCGTTGGTTTATGTTTCAAACGAACGGCGGTGGCCACTTTGTTGACATACTGACCTCCTGGTCCAGAAGAACGAAAGGTTTGCAATCCCAAATCTTCGTCTTTAATTTCAACTTCGGTGGGAGGCAAAACGGGCAAGACTTCTACCAAGGCAAAAGAGGTCTGACGGAGTTTATCGGCATTAAAAGGAGACTGGCGGACGAGGCGGTGGGTGCCCGCTTCGTGCTTTAAATGACCATAAACAAGAGAATCGGCTACCGTCATAGTGGCGCTTTTAATGCCTGCCTCTTCTCCAGCGGTGAGATCGGTGATTTCAATTTGCCAACCTTTTTTTTCAAAATATTTTAAATACATTCTCTCCAGCATCTCAGCCCAATCCATTGCTTCCACCCCCCCTTGGCCGGCGTGAATGGAAAAGATAACATTGGAGCTGTCATACTTTCCTGAAAGAAAGGTCCTTGTTTCCAACTCATCTAGTTTTTTCTCGACTTCTTTCTCCTTGCCCTCCTGCAAAAGCCTTTCCAGGACCTCTATTTCTTCGATTTCCTTTTGCAGTTCGGCCATCCGCTTCATCTTTCCTGAAGCCTTTTCCTGGTCTTGCCAAAATCCAGGCTTACTTGATTCTTTCTCAATTGCTTTGATTTCTTGGCGAAGCTTATCGGGGTTAAGTTTTTGTTTTAGCGTCTTCAGGCGCTTCTTTAAATCAGCCATCCTACTCCTCCAAGGTTTCCTCACATATTTCTTGATAAAGTTGTTCTTTAACCGCTTCTAGTTGATCTTCAGGGAGCTTTTTGATCATTTCCAACAACACTTCGGTTTGACTCTGAACACTCTTTACTGGCTCTTCGATGGGTTCAGTCTCTTGAGACTCTCCCTCTTTTGACTCGGTCGATATTCCTTGAAGAATCTCGGCACTCCTGCCCAGAATCTCGCCGCCAAGATCTTCTAACTTTTCCTTCACGGGCGCCTCTGACAAATCAGCTGGCTTTTCTGATATTTCCACTTGGCCCTTCCAGCCCGCCAGAAACTTGACCGCGCCCATGATTAGCAAGGCGGCTAAAATGATAACAAAAATCCTTTTTAATCTTTCTCTCATCTCCCACATAGTTTAGCAAAAGCTTATTCTAACATTAGCCTTACCATTTTTTTTCAAGACGTTTTAGCCTCTTCGACTTCTCTTCGAGTAGCTTCCTTTTTGATCAAAGGAGCCAATTCATAAAATAGAATGGCAGTAGCATCGTCAACTAATTCCTTCGCCCAAGGCCACGCCTCTGCCGGTTTTGGCAACCACTCTGCGATAATAATATCACCGAATAGTCTTTCTCCCGTATCCATTGGATCTAAACCAATCTGTTTTAACTTTTCTGAAAATAAACTATAGCTTGCCATAAGTTTGATTGCTAAAAAAATTCTGGCGTCTGTCGAGGAAATATGTCCTTTCAAGCTTTCATCTAGTAAATCAGGTAATGAAACATCTTTTGCGCCGGCTTTAAACAATATTCTTGTAAGTATATTTAAAGAATAGTTTTGTTTATCTAACTCTCTTGAAATCTCAGCTTTGGCTTTCTTTTGATCAAAATCACCTTTGACTGCCTTAGCCCTTTTAACTGCGCCTAAAACTACTTCAGTCGTTATCTCCTTGGAAGGGCCCAAGCCACAAATTTTTCTCATTAACCACTCTTCTATCCTCTGCTTTTCGCCCGTCATATCTTGATACCAAATTTCTTCTTCTCGAACATCGTAAAAAAGCGGGCTACCTAAAAGATTTGACATAGATGAGGGAGCAATCGCCCAAACTAAATGTCGGTCTCCATAACATTCAATCATCTCTCTTAATATCCGGGCGCCGCCTTTTAGTTTAAAATAATGAGTTAACTCTCTTTTCTCATAGGCTTCCTCTAATTGAGATTCATATTTTTTGGCAAAGTCAGAAACTTCAGAGTAAAAGACGTTTGCTACGCCCTGAACCAATAATCCTCCATCAGGATCCACAAGATACTTGGCAAGAGATTCTTTTGTCCTTTCTTTTTCCCGATTTTGGGCTTCTTCTGTTTTCTCTTCACTCATTTAAAATTATGTTGATTTAAAAATCTGTTTTATCCATATTTGGGATAGCAGCACTTTTTATATTTCTTGTTTGAACCACAAGGACAGGGGTCATTTCGACCGACTTTTTTCTTTCGGGGAATGGCTTGTTTTGCTGCTTGTGGCTGAGGGGTCAAGCCCATGCCGTCCTGGGCGTCAATATTGGTTTGGACTGGCTGAGGCTGGGGCCGGGGTTGGCCAATCTGGACCCGGAAGACTTGCCTGACGACGTCGTGGTCAACCGAACCAAGGAGTCTCTCAAAACTGGCAAAGGCTTCCTTTTTATATTCCACCAAGGGGTCTTTTTGACCATAGCCCCTTAGGCTGACACCTTCCCGAAGGTCATCCATGGCGTCTAGATGATCAACCCAGAGACGGTCGGTCGTTCTCAAATAGACAAATCTCTCAATCTGGCGCATCGCCTCGGCCCCCACTTGCTTTTCCCTGGCTTCATAGGCATCGACCACTAATTTGTCGAGTAAATCTTTTATCTTTCCCGGTTCTTTAATCTTTTTCAGTTGGCTTTTTAACCTTCCCTGGGAGTTGGTGTCAAAGGGGAGGATTTCACAAAAGCCAGGAATGATTTGCTCATATTCTATTTGGCTTATCCCCTCTGGGGCATAGAGAGCAATGAGATTATCCACTTCGGCGAGCATTTTCTCCTGAATCTCTTTCTTCAATTCACCGTTGGCTTGATCGGCGGCCTGGAGAATTTCCTGTCTCTTTTTATAAATAATCTCCCTTTGTTTATTCATGACGTCGTCGTATTCCACCACTCTTTTGCGCATGTCAAAGTTAAAGCCTTCAACCTTGGTTTGGGCCTGTTCAATTGCCCGGGAGACCATTTTGTGCTCAATAGGCTGATCCTCGGGCAGTTNNTAAACCGGCTATTTTTTCTCCCCCAAAAAGGCGCATGATATCATCTTCTAAAGCGACGAAAAAACGGGAAGAGCCAGGGTCTCCTTGTCGGCCAGAACGGCCTCGGAGCTGGTTGTCAATTCGCCGTGATTCGTGACGCTCGGTGCCGATGACGTGGAGGCCGCCCAATTTAATCACTTCGTCATGGCTTTTTTGCCATTCTTCGGTTGCCTTCATGGTCTTCTCTTCTGGCTTAGAACCACCGAGGACAATGTCTACTCCCCGACCGGCCATGTTGGTGGCGACGGTGACGGCTTTGGGCTTACCCGCCTCGGCAATAATCCTGGCTTCCTTCTCGTGCTGTTTGGCGTTAAGAAGATTGTGGGGAATGCCTTTTTTGTCCAGAAATTTGGAGACGATCTCGTTTCTTTCGATGGAAGTCGTTCCCACGAGGACAGGCTGACCTTTTTTGTGGCACTTTTCGATTTCTCGAACCACGGCCGCATACTTGGCCCGCATCGTTTTGTAGACCACGTCAGAATTGTCTTTTCGGACCATCGGCTCGTTGGTAGGAATAATCATTGTTTCTAAATCATAGATTTTGACAAATTCTTCGGCTTCGGTGGCGGCGGTGCCCGTCATTCCGGCGAGTTTTTGGTACATCCGAAAATAGTTTTGGAAGGAAATCGTCGCCATGGTGATTGATTCCTGCTGAATCTTGACGTTTTCTTTGGCTTCGACGGCTTGGTGCAAACCTTCAGACCAACGCCGGCCGTGCATCAGTCTGCCGGTGAATTCATCGACAATAACCACTTGGTCTTCTTTAACGACGTAGTCTCGGTCGCGGAGGAAATGGATTCTTGCTTTGAGGGCGTTTTCAATGTGATGAATGGTGTCAAAGTCTTTTTCGTAGAGATTTTCGATGCCTAATCTCTTTTCAATTTTTCTGATGCCGTGCTCGGTCAAATTGACGGTTTTTGTTTTTTCTTCGCTGACAAAATCGGTGTCTGGGGAGAGGCCCCCAATCAAGTCGGCAAATTGGTAATATTTCTGGGTTGGTTCGGTGTCGGGGGCGGAGATAATCAGGGGGGTTCGGGCCTCGTCAATGAGAATTGAGTCAACTTCATCTACAATGGCAAAGTGGTGACCTCGCTGGACTTGGTCCTCTGCCCGGAGGGCCATGTTGTCTCTTAGATAGTCAAAACCAAATTCATTGTTGGTCCCATAGGTGATGTCGGCCCCATAGGCTTCTTTCCTTTCCACGGGTTTAAGATGTCTGAGTCTTTCATCATCTTGCTGTTTCTCGGTGTGTTTCGGGTCTAAGAGAAAGGCCTGGTCATGGACAATACAGCCCAGGGAGAGGCCGGCAAAATTGAGGGCCTGGCCATACCAGCCCGTGTCTCGGCGAGCGAGATAATCATTGACGGTGACGATGTGGACGCCGTTGCCACTGAGGCCATTGAGATAGGCAGCAATGGCGGCAGAAAGAGTTTTTCCCTCTCCGGTTTTCTGTTCGGCGATTCTCCCCTGATGGAGAGTGATGGCGGCCATGAGTTGGACATCAAAGGCCCGCTCGCCCACGGTTCGACGGATGGCTTCTCGGGCCAGAGCAAAGNNTCTAGGGTTTCTCCATCGGCAATTCTTTTTTTGAAAGCGGCGGTCAATCCGGAAAAATCATCGTCCTTGAGCTTTTTCATTTTAGGCTCAAGGGAGTTTATTTTTTCCACCACGGGTTGCAGCTTCTTCAGCTGTTTCTCATTGGAATCAAGCAGGCGGTCAAATAGCTTTATCATCACTCCTTAATTTTATCACAAGCCAGGAAGAGGTTGGTGGCTGTTTCGATTCGCTTGACTCTTGGAAAGGTTTGTTCGAGCTTTTCTACCAATTGATTCTCGCCTTTGTTCTTCAACCAATTAAAGATAATCAAGCCTTCCTTCGAAAGGATCTTTTTCAGTCCTTCCAAAAAATCCTCGTTCATAGCCCTTGGGGGAAATTCTCCCCCGAGATACAAATCTACTAAGATAAGGTCAACTTTATCGCCTCGGTATTTCCCCACCCAGTCGATGGCGTCTGCGTTAACGACTTCCAAATCCTTAATCTTCTTTAAACCAAAATATTTCTTACCAATTTTGATAATTTCTTTGTCGATTTCGATGGCCGTTATCCTTGCTTGAGGAAGTTTTTTCTTGATTAATTGAACCACTGTTCCCCCTCCAAGGCCTAGGATTAAAACCTGGCTTGCTTTGTTTATTTTTTTCAGGGGCTTCTGCCAAATGTCCTTAATCACTCCCCCTGATTGAATCAAGTTCTGCACATAGATAGTGTGTTTCCCCAATTGCTCCTTAACAACAATCTCGCCGCTTATTTTAGATTTGGTTTTTAAAACGGTCTTGGGGAGAAAGGAAAAAGACATGGTTTAGCGATAACTCTTTGCCTGGAACTCAAATAGCTCAGCATATAATCCTTTTTTCTTCATCAGCTCTTTGTGCGTTCCCTGCTCAATAATTTTTCCTTTGTCCATTACGCAAATTTTGGTGGCCCGTCGCACTGTTGAGAAGCGATGGGAAATTAGAATAAGAATTTTTTTACCCACTAGTTCTTGCACCCGGTTAAAAATTTCTTTCTCTGCTTTCGGATCAATATTTGAAGTTGGCTCATCAAGAATAACAATGTCAGCTTCTCTAAATAAAACTCTCGCTAGGCCAATTCTCTGCCATTGACCAATTGATGGCTCGGTTCCCTTCTCAAGCTCTTTGCTTAGTGGATTTTCATATTTAAGTGGCAATGAAGAAATAAAATCATGAATGGCGGCCTTTTTTGCCGAAGCTGTTATCAAATCAAGATTTTCCACCTCCTCTATTTGCCCATAGCCAATCGACTCTCGGGCAGTAAAAGGATAGGTTTCAATGTATTGAAAAAGAACGGCTAACTTTTTCCACAGTTGATCACGATTCAACTTAGTTATATTTTCTCCGTCAATCAAAATTTTCCCTTTTTGAGGATCATAAAAGCGACAAAGCAGTTTAACTAAAGTTGTTTTCCCTGCTCCGTTCTCCCCAATGATAGCCAGTGGCTCTCCTGAGGATATGGAAAGATCAATCCCTTTCAACACCCAAGGCTGACCTTTTCCGTATTTAAACCAAACATTTTGAAATTCAATTCCTTTTTTAATCCCTTCAGGCATTTTTTTTCTACCTTTTGAAATTATTGGTTTGAGATTTAAAAACCAGATTAAATCAGACACGAACAAATAATTTTCATATAACTCTACGAAAGCACCAATTAAGCCAGTCAGATCTCCTTGAAATCGGTAGGTAGCTCGCAGATACATTTCGGCACTGCCGATGGTTATTCTTTGCCAAATCGCCAAGATCCCAAAATACAAACTAAAAAGAAAGGCTAAAACGCTCTGGGGTAAGGAGGTTAAAAAACGAGCTGTTTGTTTCTGCCGTCGCAGATCTAACTCTTCGGTAAAAATCTCTTCCCGAAGTTCCTTCATTCTTTTAACAAAATAAGGGCTAATATTTAAAATTCTCACCTCTAAGTAGCTTTTTGCCCTAATAAGAAAAAAAGACATCCAACCCCAAAGTTTATATTTCGGGGCTGTCTTAGCATGAAGTTCGTACTCCATTTTGGTGAATCGGGTGTCGATAAAAAACTCTGGCAAGGCAAAAATAAAAATTGCTAGGGCGATTATCGGTTTAAAGAAAAAAATGATAGAAAAAGTGGAGATCAGGCCAAAAAGACTGTTAGGGATATTTGACAACGGAACAGCCAATCCCCATGCGCGCCTACCACTCTCCCTTTCAACCTTCCCAAACTTATCTTTGAAAGCGGCATCTTCTATCGTCTCGATGTCTAGTTGAGATATTTTTTCAGCTAAAAGAAGGTCTACATGAGCAGAAAAAACCCTTGCCGTTGCGTATCTCAAGTATCCAGAAATCCTTGAGAGAACAGATTGAAAAACTCCTATCGTTACCCTAAGGAAAAATAATAGCGCCAGGAGCTTCATTGCTTCTTGCCAAAGAGGATTGCCAATGTTTTTGACTAAGGCATCGATCGTTAGTTTCTCAAGGTAAAGAGTGGGGAAAACAAGAACTCCTAGTAAGATGTTAACTAAAAAAATTGCTATCAACAGCCAGGGCTGGGCTTTCCAAACAAGTCTGGCAGTTTCTTTAAAAGTGAAATAAACCTTTTGCAGTCCGACAGAGACGTTTTTGGGGGTCAGGCTTCTTATTTTCATTTCATGGGAGAGATTTTCTTAAACCCAACATACTTTTGAAGCACTTTGGGCACTTCGACTGAGCCGTCTTTTTGTTGGTAGTTTTCGAGAATAGCAATAATTGTTCGGCCAATGGCCAAAGCCGTGGCGTTAAGGGCATGGGGATATTGATTGCCTGTTTTCGTTCTTACCTTAATGTTTAACCTTCTTGTTTGGTAATCAGTGCAATTACTGCAGGACTGAATCTCCCTATATTTTTTTTGTCCGGGAAGCCAGGCCTCAACATCATACATACTTCGGTTGGGGTGGGGCATGTCACCAGTGCAACATTGAACCACCCGATAAGGAATTACTAATGCTTTAACTAATTCTTCTTGAAGAGATAAAAGATGCTGGCACTCTCTATCAGAAACTTTGACATCAGGAAGAGTAAAAACATTCATTTCCACTTTATCAAATTGGTGAACACGAAAGATTCCCCGCGTGTCTTTGCCGTAAGTGCCTGCTTCTCTTCTAAAGCAGCTGGAAAAGCCAACATATCTTAAAGGTAATGACTTTTCTTCAAGAATTTCGTCTTTATGTAAAGGTATAATCGTGTGTTCTGAACTGGCAATAAAATTAATTTTATCTTTCTCAAAAACATACATTTGGTCCCAACCACCGTGTTCTGAATAACCCAAACCCCACTCGATTTCTTTTTTATTTATGGCAGGAGGAAAAATGGGAATAAATTTTTTCTTTACTAATTTTTCAAAACCAAAATTGATTAGAGCCAATTCTAATAAAGCGGCTTCATTCTTTAAATAACTAAATCGGGACCCAGATACTTTAGCCGCTCTTTTAACATCAATAATGTCC
>JABAOC010021396.1_pt1 | contig 10748 bp, 9 predicted proteins | sample 7062161 | NCBI WGS metagenome assembly JABAOC01 (sample SAMN14538625, study PRJNA623070) | marine sediment metagenome | biome: marine biome [ENVO:00000428]; feature: marine pelagic biome [ENVO:01000023]; material: deep marine sediment [ENVO:00002113] | place: India: Gulf of Khambhat ...
CGTCGTCTCGATAGTGATTGGTATGATGGGATTGCTCGCCGACTTGATCGTCGTGCAGCACAGACGCCAATGAATTTAGCCATGGCTTCGGTGCCGATGGGACGAATTGCGATATCCAGATCTGTTGTGGGCCTTAGCTGTGAGTCCTGCGGTGCGATGGCTAGCCAGGGTGGAACGACGCTTCTGCAATGTTATGTGCCGAGCAACAAGGGACACTGGTCTGAGGGATACTTTGCGGCGAATGCGTAATCTTTGCCGAGATGCGTTATTGGGCTACCTCGAGTATATCTATCGTGATACGGTGGCGAAGAAATTGGAAGCTCAGAAAGACTGTTTGGAGTGGGACCCAGCAGCCACCTATCTCGATTGCGGTTGCCGCGCAGGGCGCAAAACAGCTAAATTGGCTGAGTTAGTCGGGACGCAAACTGTGCTGGGTTCGGACCTGAACTTGCGTGTGTTGCGAGAGGCAAAGAAACGGGGCCTGTCTGCTGTCCGGATGGATTTCAACTGCTCGCTCCCTTTGCAATCCAATTCTGTTGATGTGATAACAGCTCTTGATGTCTTAGAACATCTCCTAGAAACGTACACTTTCGTCTCAGAGTTGTATCGTGTATTGGTCCCTGGGGGCTACATGGTCATCGCCACGCCTAATTTGGCCTCGTGGCATAACATATTTGCTCTGTTGCTTGGGCTCCAGCCGTTCTCTGGACCAAACATCACTTCCATGAGAGATGCCGACTTGGACATTGTGCGTCGTATGCATCGCAGAGACCACGGCCTATCTAAAGAGGGAGAGTATGTAGATACCGGCGAACACGAGTTGGATCGCCATATTGTGGTGGTTGCCTGCAAGTCATTGGTCAAGCTGCTGAGACAGACGGGATTTATCGTAGAGTTGGTGCGAGGCTTTGGCTACGCCCCCTTGCCTCCCATGCTGTCTGATCTTTTCTGTCGTCTGGACGTTCGACATGCTCATCATCTTGTGATCAAGGCCANNTTGTGATCAGGGCCAGGAAGCCATTCGATAGCTGATTACAAGCCTTTGTGTTTATGATGCAATTGTAGTGAGGCCCACCATGCGAATTGCTTTCGTAGTTTCTTCTCTTCGTCTTTCAGGAGGGGTGCGGGTTATTGTGGAGTATGCAAACCGCCTGGCTTGGCGCGGGCACATGATCAGCATCGTGACGCCAGGAGGCATGGTGGATGAGATCATCGCAGGTGAGCTGGATCCCCAAGTGACAGTACTGGAGACGGTGCGGGGTTGGTCAGATACCCGATACGATTTGGGCAAGGTACTTCTGATCTGGCGACTGGCGCGAGCGGTGCCGGACAGTGATGTGGTGATGGCTACCCACACTCCAACCACAGTTCCGGCCTGGCTGGCGGGTCGGATTTTAGGCAAAGGACGCTTGGCTTGGCTGTATCTAGATTACAAGGAGATGTTTCGAGGACGGTGGGTAGAGGAATGGCTGTTGACGTTTGCGCCTCGTTGGTTTGACCGCATTCTGGTTGCGTCCCAAACCTGTCGGCAAGAGATCCTTGACCTTGCCAGGGTGGAGTCGGTGATGATAGGGATTGGATTGAGCTCGATGTTCTGCCCCAGGCAAGTTAAGCGAGATGATGATGCCAGGATGGTACTCTTCGTAGGAGATACGCGGCCTCGCAAGGGGTTGCGTGATTTCCTACGGGCGGCGTCGTTGGTCTATCAGAAGGAACCCAAGTTAAAGTTGGCAATCGTTTCTAAGGACGCTTGTCACATTCAGAGCGAGGTCCCTTTCACTTGCTACCGCCGTCCATCAGATGAAGAATTGGCAGCATTATATGCTAGCTGTGATGTGTTTGTTTCAGCTTCGTGGTACGAGGGTTTCGGGTTGCCGCCGTTGGAGGCGATGGCCTGTGGCGCTCCAGTGGTCTTGACCGATTCCCGCGGTGTTCGGGAATTTGCAGTCAATGGTGTGAACTGCTTGATGGTGCCCATTCAGGATCCCGATTCCTTGGCCGATGCTATCTTGCGTATCTTAACAGATGAGAAATTAGCCACACGAATCGCTGCTAACGGCCTTCAGACGGCCTTGCGTTACTCTTGGGACGATGCGGTGGACAGGTTCGAGCGGGCTCTGAACAGCGTGTAACCTTGTACCGGTCCGGTGGTAGAGGGCCGCTTCTACGACTGTGTCGTAGAAGAACTGGGCTCCACTGGGCTTTCTTCGGGGAGCACTTTCTCGATTATCGAGAGCAGATTTTGACTGAGCTTTTCGGTATTCAGAGTGGTTGTCACTAGACGAAATCCCTCAGCGGCGATTTGCTCCCGTAAGCGTTGGCCCTCCTTGAGGGCCATAATGGCTGCGGCCAGGGCTTCCTCATCGGCCATCGGACACATATAGACGTTCTTCTTGTGGGTGAACAACTCGCGGTTGGCCGGGTTGTCTCCCACAATGGTCGGTTTGGCCATAGCCAGGAATTGGTAAGTCTTGCCAGCGATAACCCGCTGAGCCTTGCCGATAGCCGAGAAGTGACCTCCCAGGCAAATAGAGGCGCGTGCTATGGCAATGGGTAGCTGATGGTAAGGGATCCAGTCAATGAATTCCACATTGGTCGTTGCCAAATCCCTGGCCAAGCAGCGTATCTTTCTATAGGTAGAGCCTCTTCCGGCGATTTCAAACTTGATGGCTGTTTCGCACTCTAGAAGTTTAGCTGCTCGGATGATGTATTCTATCCCCTGTAAGGGCAAAAACGAGCCATAGTAGAAGACGACAAATTGCTTCGGACCTTCAGATGGTTGTATCTCTCTGGGGTAAAAGGTCTTGTTGTCATAGCCAAGATATAGAACTGAGAGCTTTTCTCGTGGCAGGTCAAAAGTCTCGGCAAAGTAGTCGGCGTGGGTCTTGGTGTCCAGAAGTACTTTGTCAGCGAGGAGGCAGGTATATCTATCCAACCAATATGCCAGCCGACCTCCGATAGAATTTGGCTTGAACCATTTTCTGTCGAAGCAGAGCGTGTCGTAGGTTGAGACGAAGGCATCAAAAATGATGGGTTTGCGTGTCAATAGCTTGACGACAGGCACCAAAGGCTGACCGTAAAAGCCCACGAACACCCAATCGTGTCCCTTCCAAAGATTTGGCAACAGCTTCAAAATAACCAGCAGATTTCTCAGGATAAATGGTCTTGAGCTATCGGTGACCCTGACGACTTGGAAGTTATGTTCCAAGGCACGCAGGATCATTTGGTTTCTAGTGTATTCTGGTTCGCGTCCGCAAACAAACATCACTTTCAATTTAGGCCCTCGCTCGTTTGCAATCGGCTGTTGAGTGTATTATACTACCTGTCAGAATTTTTGTCACCTTGCCTTCTGGTGAGTGCTCATGAGTGAGCGGCTGTGATGAAGTGAGGTCAGCTAAGGAAAATCGAGGAGGAGAGGCAGCCGTGAAGCTCCCTCTGGTCTATGTCGTTATCCTCAATTGGAACCGCAGGGATGATGTAGTTGAGTGCGTCAGTTCCGTAATGAATATAGACTATCCCAGATTCAGGCTACTGGTGGTGGATAATGGCTCCAGCGATGGGTCAGTGGAATCTCTGAAAGAGTTCCCTGCCTTGGAGATGATCGTTAACGAGACAAACCTGGGGGCCTGCGAGGGGAGAAATGTTGGGATCAAATATGCTATTGAAAAAGGGGCGGATTACGTTGCCCTTCTGGACAATGACGCTGTGGTGGACCAGCATCTGTTGGCTGAGCTTGTCAGAGTTGGCGAGGCCGACCCTCAGGCGGGCATGCTTGTGCCCAAGGTCTATAGTTACTGGGACAGGCATAGAATCGCATCGGCCGGGTCACGAACGTGTTGGTTCCCGCCTGGTCGAATCAAGATCATTGGCCTAGGCAAGGAGGACAGTGCTATTTTTAATAAGCGACGGGAAGTAGAGTACGCGGCCGGCTGTGCTTGGCTTGTGAAGAGAGAGGTCTTCGAAGAGGTTGGGATGTTAGACCCTGCGTATTTCTACAGTTGGGAGGACTATGATTTTTCCAAGCGTGTCAGAGAAGGTGGTTACAAAATCATCTATGTTCCAAGCGCCAAGGTATGGCATAAAGTAGCCAGTACGCGACTTCCATCGCTAAAGTGGTATGATCAAGGTAGGAGCAATGTGTACTTCTATCACAAACATGTTCCCCTAGTGCATCTAACCTTGCCGATTTATGTCATGTGGGTTGTGGCACGTGAGATCGTGCTCGGGAATCAAAGGGCCGTGAAACCTTATTTGAAGGGAATATGGGATGGGCTTTCGAAGTCGTTGTGACCTAGACCCGATATGTCCTGCGACCGTTGAATTCATGAGGAATGGATGTCTGTCATTAGTGTCGTGGTCGTAAATTACAATGGAGAGCATTTTCTCGAACCCTGCCTCAAATCGTTGGAGAAACAGACTTTCGAGGACTTTGAGGTCATCCTCGTTGATAACGGCTCGTCCGACGGCTCGCTGGAGTACGTCCGAGACCAATTTCCGGCGGTGCGGGTCATAGCTTTGGCGGAAAACCTAGGCTTCTGCGGCGGGAACAACGCGGGCATAAGGGAAGCGCGGGGCAAATACATCGCTTTGTTGAACAACGATGCGGAGGCTCATCCTCGTTGGCTGGAGGAGTTGAGAGGTGCACTGGATAACCACAGCGATGTTGGATTCTGTGCATCGAAGATATTCCTACATGATCAACCTGATATCATTGACTCGGCAGGTGGCATATTCTATTCCTGCGGTGTGGACGGTCAAAGAGGACATCTCGAAAAGGACACTGGAAAGTTTGTAGAAGCAGATTATGTTTTTGGCGCTCCCGGAGCTGCATCCATCTATAGGCAGGCTGTGCTAGAGGATATAGGCTTGTTCGACGAGGATTTTTTTGCTTACGCTGAAGAGGTTGATCTCAACTTCCGGGCCCAACTCTGCGGATACAAGTGCTTGTTCGTACCGACGGCTGTGGTCTATCACACCGGAGGCGGGACTATGAAGCATGCTTCAGACCAAAGGCGTTATCTATCCCACCGAAATCAATTCTATGTGCTGATAAAAGATATGCCCGGCGATTTGCTTGTGAAGTATTTCTTTCCCATCGTCTGCTATTCCTTTCTTAGAGATGTATCCTGGATCCTACAAGGCAAAGGGGGGGTAGTCCGTCGGGCGTGGCTTGATGGCCTTAGAAACTTTAAGAGGATACTGCGGAAAAGGAAAGAGATACAACAGGGGCGAAAAGTATCCAGTCAATACATTGATTCTATTCTGACAAAAAACTGGTTATCAGCACTGTGATAGTCCCATGTTATCCGAGGGCAAGACGACAGACNNACAACAGGGGCGAAAAGTATCCAGTCAGTATATTGATTCTATTCTGACAAAAGACTGGTTATCAGCACTGTGATAGTCCCATGTTATCCGAGAGCAAGACGGCAGTCAGCCCTGTCCCTCATTGGGAATTGGCTGAGACCCTGCCGACGAGTCATACTTGATCCAGCCTCAATCCCAAGACCTCCGCGTACACTTTTTCCACTTTGGCAGCGCTAATCTCCCATGTGAACATTTGTTCGACCCGTCTGCGTCCCATCTCGCCCAACTTTACCATTATTGCTTTATCCTGCAATAGAGAGATGATTGCTTCTGCCATGGCCTTAGGATCATCCACTGGTACAAGAATTCCAGTTTCTTGATCAACTACGATCTCAGGTATGCCTCCAACTCGGGTTGCCACAACCGGCTTTCGAGCCGCCATGCCCTCGATCAACGCCTTGCCAAAGCCTTCCGAACGAGAAGGCAACACAACTAGGTCCATGATTTGATACAGAGGCACTACGTCCTTTTGCTGCCCAGTGAAATACGTCTTGTCCTCTAACTGCAACTGGTGAGCCAGCCGCTTCAGGTTGGATTCCCATGAGCCACCACCAACGATTAGAAACACTGTTTCGGACATAGATTCAGCCACAGATGCAGCAGCCTCAAGAAATACATCTACCCCTTTGTCTGGTCCCAACCAACCGATTGTTCCAACGACAATTCTGTCACGTGATATTCCAAGCTTGGTCAGAACATTCTGGCGATCTACAGGACGATCATACTCTGCAAGTTCGACTCCATTGTAGATGACTGAGAGCTTGTCATCGGGCACTTTCGCTCCAGCAAGCACGGCCTGTTTGACCGCTTCGGACACACAGACAATCTTTGTCGAACAGGCCAAGACTAGCCGGAAGACAGTCCATCGAATGATCCTGCGCCACATCATCTCTCGAACGTGCCATAGCACTGGCAGACCTAGAAGCCTCGCAGCTACTGCTCCATAGATATTAGCCGAAGTATTCACGTGAACCAGATCAATCTCTCTGTTCCGCATTATCCTTTGCAATTGTCTGATGACCGGTACACACTCCACCAGCAGTTTGGGCACATCTCTCACTCTGCCAGCAGGCTGCATGGACACTACTTCAACTTCTACACCTAGGCGTTCAAGTTCCTCTCCCAAAGAGGCCCAGGATGGGCAGACCACGACGGGTTCATATAAAGAGCGATCCAGTCTCTTGATGATATGGAACAAACTCAAGTTGGCGCCACCGAAGAACAAATCTCCGTGATGTGCGATGAAAAGTATCCTGCGCCGACGTTTCCCTCTCGGTTGATCTGCCATTCTCCCCAGAGCTAAAATAGCCTATGCGTGATCTGAATCGCCCATCGTGAATAACCAAGATGCCTGATCTGCAATATCTACATCATAAACATCCGAGAAGTTGTCTTTGAAAACGAGGTAGACTGTCCCTACCGGAATAAATCTCTTGAGTAAGACAGACACGGTAGAGCCACTCCAATCAAACCCCATTTTACTCAGGATGTTGAAATAAAAACTCTCTGCCGGAGAGTAAGTCAAAATTACATCCACTCCCCTGCTTTCGAGCAAGTTTATAACGTTGGCTATTATGCGCAGGGCGAGGTCTGATTCTCTCTCAGTGAACATATCGACCATATAGGCACAGTTAATACTCTTTATATCCTGAATCTTTAGGACTACTATTCCCACAATCCCATTGTCATTTCTGTACCCATATATTTCATATTCTCCCAGATTTGAGGAGTACCTCCAGTTGAGATACTTATGATCTCTCACTATTGCAATGCGATAGCACCTTTCTATGCGTGTCCAAAGAGTGTCGGTCTCCTCATTGAAAGAGTTCATACGATATACTTCAAGTTCATTCGCAAATGTTGGGGGTGTCTTGCTCAGCAAGCTCGAGATAGCCTTTGCTCCCCATTTGCCCACATACTCTAACGCGTTACCGCCAAATCTACGATATAAGATTTTGTTAAGATACTTGTCTGGATGTATGATCTTACACATTCTCTTTAGGGAGAAAGGATGAGAGAATCCAAACTTTCTAGTCCACAAGGGATATGCAATTTCATTAGGAAGGCCATAAATCAGATCCACTCCTCTGTGGCTCAAGCTCTCCAACAACTGTTTCGTCATCGTGCTATAAATGCCTTGACCTTGATAAGCTGGATGTGTAAATGCATCGCACAATTCTGCAGCTATCAGGTATTGGTAGCCAATCTTGATTCTCCTCAGCACGGTGCCAATCATTGCTACTATCTCATCATTGTCCTCAGCAACCCAGACCTCAGAAGTTCCCATGGGTCCCCTAGAGTATTTGTGCTCGTAGTACTCCTTGCTACAAGGGTGTACCAATCCAGCATCGGGAAACTTTTTTCTGAGTTCTGACATCCCTGTGGCATCTGAGTCTTTGTACTTTCTGACGTTGACTGAGGACTTCATCCCCAACCCCCTGGATCCCTTAAAGGTAAGTTGACCTGAAACAGATTATCCTATAAATCGCTGTGGCATGGCGTCAGTGTCTCATAGGCAGTATCCACCGAACTGTGAGGTGTTTGATCATCCTCTTCCTATTTCCGGAATAATTCCATAAATCTCTTTTTCATTTTCACCATCACACCGCCTCCCCCCCAGAGTTCACAGACAAATCTGTAAACTGGTTGGTCGAGTACCACCCTTCTTCCAAGACATAGCAAATCACTATCAAACCCAATTGCTTGCCCGTCGGAGAAAGCGCACAGAAAGTTATTTTTCACAATCTCTTTCGTCCGCTCATCCAAATAACCAAAAGGGTAAGCAAAGAAATCCACACTTTTATTCAACTTTGTTTCGATTATCTGTTTTGAATAGACAATCTCGCTCCTTTGCTCTCCATATTCCAGGTCACTCAGTATGGGATGACTCATCGTGTGCGCCCCGAAGCTTATTCCTTCGCCATCCATTTTCTTCACATCGTCCCAGGAAAGGTAGAGCTTTTCTGTGATATGTGCAGCATCTGTCACTTCAAATTTGGAGCACAAAGCTTCCAGCAGTTTCCTTCCCTCAACTGAGCACACACTGAATCCCAAAAGCCTGTCTAATCCCTTGCGAAGTTCTATCTTATCCCCGGTTTCCTTCAGCGCTCTAAACATTGGGGGATCAACGTCCGAGAGATGTGGATAGCTCGCTTGGATTTCATTGATGATACTTTCAATGTCAACCTTGTCAAGAAGGTAATACAGCTTGTGGAGAGGGATTAGTTCTTTTGAACTAATCATGCCAACTGTCAAGAATATCGTGGCAGGAATTTGATATTTCTCTAGTATGGGAAACGCGGTCTCGAAAACGTCTTTAAAGCCATCGTCAAATGTTACGGCGACACATCTATCTGGTATGCCGCTTCTCTCCTGTATAATCCGATATAGCGTTTTTAGAGATATGACATTGAATTTCTTGGACAGTATCCTCATGTGTCGCTCAAAGAACCTACGCCTGCAATTCATGGGAATGGGCAGGAAATCCCCATCTGAGTTTTGTGTTATTCTATGATAATAGAGGACCACAATGCCTTTTCTATCACCTCTTCCGAAGGCAGGGGAAGGGAGTATCCATACCAGCCCACTATGATAGACCCCCCATGCGATCAAGTCCTTAAAAGCTTCCCTGATCTTGGATTGTAAGCTTTGGTTTGTCATTAGCTGCTCAATATCGGGCAGATCGAACCCGACCGATCAGGCCCCTCTACCACGAGTGAAAAGACGGGGTGAGGGGATAATGTGGTGCCAAGAGGCATGTCGCTCTTTCATCCCCATGTTGACTAATTGCACAAACTCTGGCATACTTCATCTCGATGTCCAAACTTGGATGGTGATGGAGAAAAGCACTTGTCACTAAAAACAAAAGCTATCTGGGGTATCTTTTGGGTCGCAACCTCCAGCCTCGGCGCCCAGTTGCTGAATATGCTCACCACACTCATACTTGCCAAGCTACTGGTGCCCTCGGACTTTGGTCTGATCGCCGTCGCTAATCTAGTGGTCAGCATAGTCCAGATATTCCGCGACTTCGGGGTGGCCCAGGCGTTGATCTACCGCACAGAGAAAATCGAGGAGGCGGCCAGCACTGCCTTTGTCCTCACTATCGCCTGGGGAACTCTGCTGTATCTCGCGACCACTGCCACCGCCCCCCAGGTAGCCTTCTTCTTCGACGATCCGAGTGCCAAGCCTGTGCTCCAAGCGATGGCTACCACGCTTCTGATCTCCTCGTTCGGCATTGTACCCTCTGCCCTTCTGGAGAAGGAGCTCGAATTCAAGAAGAAGGTCCTACCCGAGCTTCTCCCAGTTGTAGGCTATGCTCTGGCAGCCACTGCGCTGGCAGCCATGGGTATGGGGGTCTGGAGCATCGTGTGGGGCAGAGTAGGACAATCGGTGCTTACAACCATCTTGATGTGGATAGCCTCAGGCTGGCGGTTAAGGCTATACTTCGACAGGGGCATTGCCAGGGAAATCCTGGACTACGGGAAGCACGTGGTAGGAGCTACGATCCTGAACATGGTGTTTCTGCATATTGATAACGCCTATGTGGGTAGATTGCTGGGGACGACTGCCCTCGGCTTTTACGCTATCGCCTTCACTCTGGCTAACCTGCCGATGCAATCAGTAACTCCTATCATGTACAAGGTGTCTTTCCCCACCTACGTCAAGCTGCGTGAGGATCGGGTCAGTCTGACCAGCGCTTATCTACAGTCCCTCAAGCTAGCTTCTCTGATCACTTTTCCGGCCACAATGGGATTGGCCATCCTATCGCCCGATCTCCTCCGGGTGCTTTACGCCGACAAATGGGCCAGCAGCGTGGTGTTGGTGCAGATATTGAGCTTCTATGGTCTTTTCCGTTCTATTGGGGGGTTGCCAGGCAATGTGTTCCTCGCCATTGGCAAACAACACCTGATCCCAAGGCTCATGCTGGTCTGTGTGAGTGCGGTGGCACTTCTCTTATGGCCTGCGACGCGGTGGATGGGCACAATGGGCACGAGTCTCGCGATGACAAGTGCCATAGCCGTCGGTACCACCGTATTTCTGGCACTGGCTAATCATTACCTGGACATTCCCTTGAGCCGCCTTACCCGCATCTTGATGCCCCAGGTGATCGCCTCAGCAATCATGGTGAGCTGCCTACTGCTATTGAGTAGCCTGTTTGAGAGGTCGCTCTTTGTCCTAGTAGCGCTGGTTGCCGCCGGAGCCGGGATATACTTTCTCTCCATGCTGCTCATTACCAGAGGGCAGGTCTACAGCGACGTGTCTGCTGTTGTCAGGACGCTGCTGCAAGGCAGCCAAGGGCTGACTCGCCTGAAGCTCTAGCTGCTCTTTTGCTGTGCGACGGAGGGCTGTATCACAAATACCACTTGATTCCCAAACAGGTT
>JABAOC010002295.1_pt1 | contig 10747 bp, 8 predicted proteins | sample 7062161 | NCBI WGS metagenome assembly JABAOC01 (sample SAMN14538625, study PRJNA623070) | marine sediment metagenome | biome: marine biome [ENVO:00000428]; feature: marine pelagic biome [ENVO:01000023]; material: deep marine sediment [ENVO:00002113] | place: India: Gulf of Khambhat ...
CAAATCCAGCGGGAGCAATTTGCGATCTACTGGGTTTCGAGGTCAATCTGGACGAGGATCCAAATGGTGCAAAGCAGCAAAAATCAATCTTCTGATGACATAGCGCAACTGAAGGTCGAAAACCTCTACATGGCCTTTGGCGGGGTCACTGCTCTTTATGGCGTCAGTTTTGAGGTGAAAAAGGGAGAGATTTTCTCTCTCATCGGACCCAATGGAGCTGGCAAAACAGTGACTCTGAACTGCATCAACGGGCTATATAAACCCCAGAGGGGTACGATCTACTTTGAGGGAAAAGACGTTGGCAAGCTCAAACCTTATCAGCGTGCAGAGTTGGGCATTGCCCGAACGTTCCAGAAGATCGAGCTTTTCCGGGGAATGACGGTGCTGGACAATATCCGGCTGGGCCGCCACATTCGCATGAAGACCAACCTTTTCGATGGTGCTCTTTACTTCGGGCGGGCGGCGCGCGAAGAGATCAGGCACCGCCACTTCATTGAGGAGGAAATTATTGACCTGTTGGAGATCGAACACATCCGCCACAAGATCGTGGGCATGTTGCCCTACGGCTTACAGAAGCGGGTGGAGCTGGCTCGAGCTCTGGCTTTGAACCCCAAAATCATCCTCCTCGATGAGCCTATGGCTGGTCTGAATCTGGAAGAGGTGGAGGATATGGCCCGTTTTATCCTGGACATCAATGAGGAAGAACGGTGGCAGGTGACTTGTCTGCTAGTGGAACACGACATGGGAGTGGTGATGGACATCTCTGACCGGGTGGTAGCTCTGAATTTCGGTGAAAAGATCGCCGAGGGTTCCCCCGAAGAAATTCAGAATGATCCCCATGTTATCAAGGCGTACTTAGGTGAGGTGGAGGAGCTTTATGTCACCCGCAGATAAGGCCAGAATGGCCGAGATCGAGATCACTGAAGATCTGACCTTACCCAAGCTCTTGCTCCGGGCAGCCGAGAAATATGGCGATCGGAAGGTGGCCATGCGAGAGAAAGAATTTGGCATCTGGCGGCCTATTACTTGGAAAGACTACCTGGAGAATGTAAAACAGTTCGCTCTGGGGCTGGTGGCCCTGGGACTGAGGCGGGGAGACAAGGTGGTCATGATTGGCGACAACCGCCCGGAAGGGCTGTGGGCCGAGATGGCAACCCTCTGCGCGGGTGGCATTGGCGTATGGCTGTTTCAGGACTCTTTGATGGATGAGGTACAGTACATCATTGACCACTCCGATGCCAGGTTTCTGATAGGGGAAGGCCAGGAGGAGGTGGATAAGGCGCTGAGCGTTAGGGAGCAATGCCCCAAATTGCAGCGAGTAATCTGGGACGATCCCAAAGGGATGCGTTTTTACAACGACCCCATCCTCATCAGCTTCAAAGAGGTGCAGCGGTTGGGTCGGGAGCTGGAGAAGGAAAAACCTGGCCTCTTCGAGGAGATGGTGGCCCAGGGCAAAGCCGATGACATCTGCCTCCTGTTCTATACATCAGGCACCACCGCCTTGCCCAAAGGGGCGCTACTGACTCATTACAATATGCTGAAAATGGGACAGAATCTAATGCGAGTGGACCCCTGCTACGAAGACGATGACTTTGTCTCCTATCTGCCCTTTGCCTGGATCGGGGAGCAGATGATGTCCGTCTCTTGTGGGCTTCAAGCTGGCTTTACCATCAACTTTCCCGAGGAGCCGGAGACAGCTCAGGAGAACATCCGGGAGATCGCTCCCCAGATGCTCTTCGCTCCGCCTCGCATCTACGAAGGGTGGGTGCGCACCGTGCAGGTCAAGCACCTGGACGCCAGTTGGCTCAAACGTAAGGTCTACCAGTGGGGTATGTCTGTCGGCTATCGGGTGGCCGACCTCAAATTCAGCAAACAGCCCATCCCCCGGTGGCTGAAGGCCCTGAACTGGTTGGCCTACTGGACTCTTTTTTGGTCACTGCGCGACAACCTGGGATTGTCGCGCATCCGCAACGCCTACAGCGGCGGCGCGGCCATGGGGCCCGATCATTTTCGCTTCTTCCACGCCATGGGCGTCAACTTGAAGCAGATCTACGGCCAGACGGAGATCGCTGGCATCTCGGTGGTGCACCACTCGGATGACATCAAATTCGACACGGTGGGCAAGCCCATCCCCGAAACCGAGGTGCGGATTACTGAGACAGGGGAGATTATTTCCCATAGTCCCAGCGTTTTCAAGGGCTATTACAAAAACCCTGAAACTACGGCCGAAACTCTGAAGGATGGCTGGCTCCATTCCGGTGACACGGGCTACATTGATGACGATGGCCATCTGGTGGTCTTTGACCGCACCAAGGACATCATGATCCTCAGCGACGGCCGCAAGTTCTCCCCTCAGTACATGGAAGCACGCTTAAAGTTCAGTCCCTATTTGCAGGACGCTTGGGTCATCGGAGACGAACGGCCCTACGTTACAGCCGTGCTATGTATTGCCTATAAGGTGGTAGGCAAGTGGGCCGAGGACCGGGGCCTGGCCTACACCAGCTACCCCGAACTGTCCCAGAAGCCCGAGGTCTACGAACTGGTAGAGGACGCCATCAGAGAAGTGAACAAACATTTGCCCGAGACAGCGCGGATCAGGAAATTCGTCAATCTGTACAAAGAGTTCGACCCTGACGATGACGAGTTGACCCGCACCCGCAAGCTGCGCCGGGCCTTCGTGGCCGAGCGTTATCGCGACATCTTGGAGGCCCTTTACGCTGACACGGACGTTGTGCACATGGACACCACGATTACTTACGAGGATGGCCGGGTGGCGCATATCAAGACAGACCTCAAGGTGATGGAAGTGTCGTCAGAAAATGGAAAGAGTAAAGGGAGATAAAGGAGGACTGAAGTGTTGTTAGAAGCTCAGAAGTCGTGGTACCGATCCGGTCGGGTCCTGATCTCCATCGTGTTGAAAGTGCTGGCGGCTATTGTCCTGGTGATCTTGACCTGCTTCATTCTGGCCCTGCCTAAGAGTTTCCAGGACCCTGGTACGTTTTTCATCCGGTTTCTTCAGTATCTCATTACCGGTGTGATGGTGGGCAGTGTGTACGCGCTGGCTGCCTTGGGTTGGACACTGATCTACAAGTGTTCAGGGGTGCTCAACCTGGCTATGGGCGAGTTGACCCTCATGGGTGGCTATGTCTGCCTGACACTGTACCGGAATGCGGTCGAGATGAATGTGCCGGTGGTGCCGGCCTTCGCCACGGCTGTGACTGGCACTCTGATCATCGGCACCATCTTGGGCCTGTTTACCGAACGCCTCGTGCTGCGGCCCATGATCGGCGAACCGGTGCTGGCGGTGATTATGGTCACAGTCGGTCTGTCCTTTCTCTTCCGGGGGATCATCGGCGTGTTATGGGGCACGGTCACTCAGGTCTTCCAACCTTATGTTTTCCCTCCTGATCCCATCCACCTGGGGCCAATTCCTATCCGTCCTATCTATGCCTGGAGTCTGCTGGCGGCACTTGTCTTGTTGCCTATTTTCGTGGGATTCTTCCAACTCACCCGTTGGGGGTTGTCCATGCAGGCTACAGCCGACGACGAGATGGCCGCTCTGTCACTGGGTATCAGCGCCAAGTTCGTTTATGCTATCGCCTGGGCCATTGCCTTTATGACGGCTGGCATCGGTGGCATCTTCCTGGGCAACGACACCGGGCTAAACATTACTGTGGCTGGTCAGAGTCTCCTGGTTTTGCCTGCTGTGGTGCTGGGTGGCCTGAATTCTATCCCTGGGGCCATCGTGGGCGGCATCACCATAGGCGTCTTGCAGAATCTGGCTGGTGGCTACCTTGACCAGTTAATGATTGCTGGGATCAGGATCTTCCCCGGCGGTATCAAGTCGTTGTTCCCCTTTGTGGTCATGATCGTCGTGTTGTTGTTCAGGCCCTACGGGTTGTGGGGATGGGTGAGGATAGAGCGGGTGTGAGAGAAAGAGAGGTGTAATTAAATGTGGCTTCCTGCTGGCGTCTATCATGAGAACTACCGAAAAGATCATGCCTGGTGGCGGACGCGGTTCGTCTGGTTCCGTATGATTCTGCTGTTCGTTTTGCTGTTGGCCTATCCCAACATTGTACGTCTTGGCCCCCTGGCCAACATCCCTCAGCTTCAGGTTCCCAGTGCCATCCGAATCGGTTATTTCATATTGATGACCATGGGGGTACAATTGCTTATCGGCTATACAGGAGAGATCACCCTAGGTCATACAGCTTTCGTAGCCGTAGGGGCTTACGCCAGCGCCGCAGTGTTGCTTCGTGTGCCTTGGCCGGAGCCCATTCTCCAGTCTGGCCTGCTCTATCCCTCCAGTGTGCTGGTGGGAGCCTTGTCCGCTGGCCTATGGGCTGTGCTGTTTGGCCTGCCTTCGGCTCGCATCAAGGGTTTCTACACCATTATGACCACCATGGCTGCCCAGTTCATCACCGTCAACCTGCTCATCACTCAGTATGTCTCCATGAGTGAAGGCCGGGTGCTGAGTTGGGATATCCCCAGAGAACTGATCAAAATCGGCCCCTGGCAGATTGCTGGGAACAATACGGCCGTCTACTACTGGATGCTTTTTCTGACGGTTTTATGCATTTTCGTCATGGCCAACTTGGTTAGAACCAGGGTGGGGCGGGCCTGGGTGGCCATCCGTGATAACGACATCGCCGCTGAGGTGATTGGTGTCAATATCAACCGCTACAAACTATTATCCTACTTCGTGGCCGGTGCCTTTGGTGGCATTGCCGGCGCCTTCCTGATCAGCAAGCAACCCTTCATCAGCCAGGAGGATTTTACCTTCACCTTGTCACTGGAATTGGTAGGCATTATCCTCATTGGTGGCGTGGGCAGTAACTATGGCACGATCTTTGGAAGCATGTTCTGGGTGCTGGTGGACAGTGTGTTGGTCAGCCTCGTACAGCCGCTTACTGTTCCCTTTCCTCAGTTCCAGCCTGCTTACTTCCGGCAGATCGGCTTTGGCCTGGCAATTATCCTGTTCCTGATTTTTGAGCCCAACGGCCTGGCTTATCGTTGGTGGCAGTTCAAGAACTACCTCCAACTTTGGCCTTTCTCCTATTGATGTGTGAGGTAGAGAGGCCATCCTTGCCAAAGCCAGGACACTGATTTCGACATTGGCGTCGGTATCGAAAACGGAGAGGGAAAGGAGGTGATGGAGACAAATCTCAAATCTCAATCACAAATCTCAATCCTATCAAGGAGGGAAAATGAAAATGCGTGATTCAACCAAAGTGTTGGTAGTATTAGTAGCTGCTGTGATGCTTCTGACAGCGTGTGGGCCCAAGCCTGCAGCCGAGGAGATCCACATTGGGGCACTCTACGATCAGACTGGCCCGACTTCCGACGTAGGTGTTGACTACGCCCTGGGTGTTCAGGAGGCCATCGCCTATGCCAACGACCAGGGAGGTGTCAACGGCAAAAAGATCGTGCTGCATGGCTACGACTATGGTTACGACAAGTCCAGAGCGGCCACCCTCTACGCTCAGATGAAGGACCAGGACAAGGTCATCGCCATCCTGGGTTGGGGCACCGGTGACACCGAGGCCTTGCGTGATTCGGTTGCTGCGGACCAGATGCCCTATGTCTCGGCTTCCTACTCGGCGCACCTGACCGATCCCTCGGTCGCCCGCTACAATCTCTTCAACTCCAGCGATTACTCGACCAATGCCCGGGCGGCTCTCACCGCCTGGTACGACGAAATCTGGATGAAGAGCGAAAAGTTCCAGGCGCGCCGCGATGCCGGGGAAAAGCCAAAGCTGGTGTGCTTCTACGCTCTGGAGCATCCCTACGCCAACGCACCCATCAAGGCCCTCAAGGAACACGCGGAGATGTTGGGCTTTGAGATCGGACCTGACCAGAACGTAGGCCTGGGAGATACGGAAGCCGCCACCCAGGTGCTGGCGGCCAAGGACTTTGGGCCCGACGTGGCCTGGCATGGCAATACGACCATGTCGGCAGCGGCCACCGTGCGCGACAGTGTGGACAACGACCTGGGTGCAGACTGGATCATCAACAACTGGGGCTTTGACGAGAACCTGGTGGACATCTTGGGCGAAAAGGCCGAGGCAGTGAATGTAGCTGGCGTGGCCCCCTGTGCCTTCTACGGCGAGGACGTGCCCATGATGGACACGGTCAAGGAGTACGCCGAAAAGCTGAATCCCAACGCCCCCAAGCGTCTTATCCGCACCATTCAGGCCTGGGGCAACACTCTGATGCTGGTGGAGGCTATGAAGCGAGCCGATAAGGCTGGTGATCTGACGGGCCCTGGTATCCTGGAGAAGGGCTTTGAGACGCTGGATGGTTGGGACGTCGGACTAGGCTTTGCGCCAGTGACTTACACGGCTTCTGACCACCGTGGAGCCCATGCGCCCCGCGTCTATGTCATCAGGGGCGGCAAGTTCGAGCTGCTGGAGCAGGTGGATCTCAAAGCACGTTGGCCAGACAAGTGGGATAGCTGGATCGGTTACTAGACCAAATGATTAAGGGCCACCGTCACAGCGTGGTGGCGGTGGGCCCTCTCCCGATTTGGGATAAGGAGGAGCTCGCTTTGGAGGGAAATGGCAACGCTATCCTAAAGATCAACAACATCGAGGTCAAATACCACGAGGTCATCCTGGTGCTGAAAGGCGTTTCCCTGGAGGTGCCCGCCGGCGGCATCACGGCCTTGCTGGGGGCCAATGGGGCTGGCAAGACCACCACACTTAAAGCCGTCTCCGGGTTGCTAAAACACGACGAAGGTGAAGTGACCGACGGCAGCATCGAGTTCATGGGAGAGCGGCTTGACAAAAAGTCCGCTGAAGAGATAGCCAAAAGAGGTATTGTCCAGGTTATTGAAGGACGGAGGGTGTTTGAGCACCTTACAGTGGAGCAGAACCTGAGGGTAGGAGCCCACATGCGGGGCAATGGGGCCAAACTCCGCACTGGGCTGGAGATGGTCTACCATTACTTCCATCGCCTGAAGCAAATTCGTCGGACTACGGCCGGTTTCTGCAGCGGTGGCGAGCAGCAGATGATCGTGATCGGGCGCGCTCTGATGGCGGAGCCAAAGCTGATGCTCCTCGATGAACCCTCAATGGGCCTGGCTCCTCTGCTCATTAAAGAGATCTTTGAGATCATCACCAAACTCAACCGGGATCAGAAAATAGCCATCGTTTTGGTGGAACAGAACGTCAAACTGGCTCTGGCTGTTGCCCCTTACGCCTATGTATTGGAGAACGGCCGGGTGGTTATGGATGGTCCGGCTGAGAAGCTCAAAGACAATCCGGATATCAAAGAGTTCTACCTGGGACTGACCGATCTGGGCACGAGAAAGAGTTTCCGGCAGGTGAAACATTACAAACGCCGGAAGCGATGGCTGACCTGACCTCTTCTGCTAGCAAGGAGGAGTGAATGACTGAAGAAAGCCAGGCCTATTTCAACAGAGAACTGGAAACCATGTCCCTCGCAGACAGAGCCAATTATCAGAGCGAAAGGTTGCGTCAGATTGTGGGTCACGCTTACGCTCACGCGCCAGCAGTGCGGGCCAAGTTTGAAAGGGCCGGGCTCAAGCCTGAGGATGTTCAGACAGTAGCGGACCTGGACGGGGTGCCTATCACGCGCAAAGACGAACTGCGGGAGTTACAAAGGGAGACGCCTCCCTTTGGGGGTTTCCTGGGCGTTGCCTCCCAGGAACTGAAGCGGGTCTTTATGTCCCCGGGCCCCATCTACGAACCTGAGGGGCTCAAAAACGATTACTGGCGTTGGGCCAAAGCCCTTTATGCTGCTGGCTTTCGTCAGGGAGATGTAGTGCTGAATATCTTCTCTTACCACATGACCCCTGCTGGAGCTATGTTTGAAGAGGGCTTGAGAGTTTTGTGCTGTGCCGTCGTCCCTGCTGGTGTGGGCAACCAAGAGTTGCAAGTGCAAATCATGCACGACCTGAAAGTCACCGGCTACGTGGGCCTGCCCAGCTATCTGATGGCTCTCATCACCAAAACTCAGGAAATGGGCTACGATTTCAGGAAGGATTTCGCTTTGCGCACTGCTTTCGTTGCTGCTGAGATGCTACCTGAATCCCTACGCCAGACCCTTCAGGAGGAGTACGGCGTTAGTGTCTGTCAGGGCTATGGCACGGCCGAGACGGGTAACCTGGGCTACGAGTGTGCAATGAAATCTGGTATGCACACCCCTGAGGATGCCATTGTAGAAGTCGTCGAGCCAGAGAGTGGGCAGTCCCTGGGTCCTGGCGAGGTAGGGGAGGTGGTGGCCACTCTCTTCGAGGAGACCTACCCCCTCATCCGGTTCGGCACGGGGGACCTCTCCTACTATACCGATGAGCCCTGCCCCTGTGACCGGACGCCCCATCGGCTGGTACGGCTAGTAGGACGGGTGGGAGATGCCGTCAAAGTGCGGGGCATGTTCGTCCATCCGAAGCAGGCCGATGAGCTCATAGCCCGCTTTCCCCAGATCGCCAATTACCAGATCGTTATCAGCCGCGAGGCCCACAAGGATGATATGACCTTCCACCTGGAGTTGAACGCAGAAGCAGTGGCGACAGATGAGCTGAGGGTCAGCTTGCGAGAAAGGATCAAAGAGGTGCTGAAAGTGCGGGCTGATCTGGAGTTCGTTCCCCCAGGGACGATCCCCCAAGATGCTAAGAAGATAAGAGATGAGAGAACCTGGGACTAGCCATTGAGTCTATCGAAAAGTTATCATTATGGTCAACTCTCTTCATGTACACACAGGGGTGTTTTGTAACGAAATTTTTTGATCCACTATTGACAAATCCCCAAAAGTGTGGTATACTGTGCATCAAATATCAGCCAATCAGCGAGTTTCTCATCAAATGAACCAGACCCTGATTTCCAACCCCATTGCCAGCATTATTATCATCGTACTGGTGGAGCTCCTTATTGTTAAGGAGCTAATGGTGGTTGGGAGGAGGTCGGATTAAGCACATATAAGTTACCATTTTTTGAGAAGCCTCCCAACCAGGAGGCTTCTTCTTTTATTGGGCAGTTATGCGAGGTCGAGCGTATCGGTGCTGGAGGAAACAATACAGGCATTGTTCTCCCTGTTCTGTCCGCGGGATCTGAGGTGCTCCGGGATGCAAGTCATGCACATAGGTATTGATTACACCGCGGCCGTCTGCCAGGGGGCGGGCATTGGTCGCTACACGCGGGAGTTGGTGCGCGCTGTGTTGGCGCACGATCTCCACAGCGAATACCGCCTGTTCGCAGCGGCTGGCGGTGAGAAGTCTTGGTTCCGCCCCCCCTTGAGCCTGCCCGGGCTGACAGGCCACGATTTAAGGGAGCGCGGCCCTCTGGCAGCGGCCCAAGCTGGGAGGGTCAAGTTACGCCTGCTACCCCTCTCAGACCGGCGCATGGCCATGATATGGCACGAGCTGCGGCTCCCTATCCCGGTCGAACTCTTCACCGGGCGGGTAGACGTCTTTCACGCTCCGGACTTTACTCTGCCGCCCGTGTTTCAAGCTCGCACCCTGCTCACCATCCACGACCTGTCCTTCCTGACTCATCCGGAGACCGTTCACTCTCATGTGAGGCGCTACTTGCAGGCAGCAGTGCCGCGGTCCGTCGCTCGGGCGGACCATGTGCTGGCCGTGTCGGAGCACACTCGGCGGGATCTGATGAGCTGGCTGGGGGTCTCGGCGGAACGGGTCAGCGTGGTCTATCATGGCGTGGACCAGCGCTTCCATCGCGTCACGGAGCCAGATCACCTGGGGGCTGTGCGCGCTCGCTATGCCCTCCCCAGGCGGTTCATCCTACACGTGGGCACGCTGCAACCCCGTAAGAACCTGGTGCGTCTGATCGAAGCCTACGCTGCGCTGATCGGTGAGGGTGGGGCGAGTGAGGGACAAAGAAGATTGGCGGACGAGCCCCCGGCTCTGGTCTTAGCGGGCGGCAAGGGGTGGCTCTGCGCGGATATCTTTGAGGCTGTGAGGCGCTTGAGGCTCGAAGGCCAGGTGCACTTTCCGGGTTTTGTGGACGAGGCGGATTTACCGGCGCTGTATAGCCTGGCAGAGCTTTTCGTCTATCCGTCGCTGTACGAGGGCTTCGGCCTCCCGGTGCTCGAAGCGATGGCCTGTGGTACACCCGTGGTTTGCAGCAACGCCGCCTCGTTGCCGGAGGTGGCAGGGGAGGCTGCCCTGCTGGTGCCTCCTGGGGACGCTGGCCGTCTGGTGGCAGCTATGCGCTTCGCTTTGACGGATACAGGCGTGCGCGCACGTCTGGTGGCGGCGGGTTTGACGCAGGCGCGGCGTTTCACCTGGGAAGAGGCAGCCCGGCGGACAGTGGAAGTGTACCGGTGGCTGGCTGGAGTTGAAAAGAGGTCTCATGAAGCCTGATCAACCCACAATGTTCTGCCAATCCCTGGCCCAAAGATGGGAGGAGGACAAGAGAGAATGAATGAGGATGTGAGAAAACAAGTGGCTGGTGAGTGGGACGGCAGGTCGTAGCGACCAGGCAGCGGATACCAGCCCATAATTGATATTGTTGAGGCACGATGCCTCCTGGCAATGGCGCCTTTGCCCTGGCGTGTGATGACGTTCCTGGGCGGAGGCTTTTGTATTTTGGTATCAGGGAGGAGCAATGAGAAGTGACGTTGTAAGACGAGGTGTGGAACGGGCTCCCCATCGTTCTCTGCTGAGGGCGTTGGGCTGCACGGAGCGAGAGATAGACCAACCCTTTGTTGGGGTGATCAATTCTTTCAACGAGATCATTCCAGGCCATATCCATTTGCGCCAGATTGC
>JABAOC010014259.1_pt3 | contig 10744 bp, 7 predicted proteins | sample 7062161 | NCBI WGS metagenome assembly JABAOC01 (sample SAMN14538625, study PRJNA623070) | marine sediment metagenome | biome: marine biome [ENVO:00000428]; feature: marine pelagic biome [ENVO:01000023]; material: deep marine sediment [ENVO:00002113] | place: India: Gulf of Khambhat ...
CCCACAACCAGGACTGAAACAAACAGGACCACTTTGAACAGGGGACGTATTCTAAAGGAGAGGCCAAAAAGCTTTTGATAAGGCTTATCCAATTCCATAAATGCGTGAGCCGGTCGGACAGCCATCCTCTGTGTTTTCAAAGGCCCGTCGCCCTGGACACTGTTAAAGAAGAACACCGATCCTTCTGTGTGACAGTCTGTGCACCCGGTTATGCCGAGGGACTGCTGAGCTGGTCTCACTTGATGCGCCAGCGGCCAGACAACCGGTTCGGCTGCTTGGTGCTCGTCTGCAGCGAGATTACCCGATTCATCTAACCTGAACATCTGTCCGCCTGATATGTAGAAGAATCTTTTGGCTTCCCCGGATTTCTGAGGATTGGCCAGACTGGAGAGGGATTGGAGCACCCGTATAACCTGCTCTTCGGTCAGGGTATGTTCCTCACCTACAGTTGCCACCACTGTGCGAACGTCAAAGTCAGAAACTATCGGCTGGATCTTATCCTCATGGAGCCAGGCGAGCTGCGGGGTTTCGACGGTTTCTCCCGGGGCTTCTTTTTTCTCCAGGTAACCATCCGTGATTTGGTAGAGAGCCTTTTTATGTATCAGGACTGGCTGACCCGGAGCATCACTGATAGTCGCCAATGACTCGAGCGCTTTCTGGATGCGTGTTTCTGTATCGACATCCACCTCTTCAGCTTGAGGATCGAAGTCGGGGATAAGAGGAGTAATACCCTCCTCTTTTTTTATGGCCCACAGTGTTTCCGAACGAGTTTCCATCCCGGAGTAGAGTGAAGCATCGAGCCCGCCATCCACGTTGAGCTCATAGACTTTTCCGGATGTGACCAGAACAGGAATTCCTTCGATCCCGGAATACAGGGTGAAGGCCGTTAGAATTTCAGCAATATGTTTCTCGGAGGCCAGGATGTCTGCGGCAGCCGCTTCTATCTCAGCCGGTTTGAGAGGGAGCACGGCCTCTCCTTCCCACTTTCCCCAGAAAGCCGGCCACATCAAGCGGTGAGGTGCAATTTTTCCTCCTTGGTCCCTGACAAACACCGGCTCAATGATGTGGGGGAGGTCAGTGAACCACTGAGCCACTCCATAGATCCCGAGCCGGTTAGCCCGGGACGTTCGCACCTTTGTGAAATTCTTTTCAGGCACAGACCCAGAATGGCAGACAGTGCAGGCCAGTTTCTCGAAGTGAACGGCTGGAATTCCAGAATGCTTGGGATAAGGTGCCCCCAGACGGCCAGCGGATGAGCCTCCCCTTCGGGATAGTTCTGGGCCGATATGACAGCCTTTACAGGTGAAGTCAGAGATTTTGCTGTTGTGATACTCTTCAGCCTCTCCTTCATACCCGCGGATCATGGCATGGCTGATATCGTTGCGGTGGCAGTCGACACACTTCAAGCCTGCCGCGGAATGGATATCTTCTTCGGTACTGTATTTTTTGGAGCCAACCCGGGAGACAGAATGGCAGCTGAGGCAGCGCTGGTCATCTGGTTTGTGAGGGATATCGAAAAACACACGGTGTTTTGTATCGAATATTTCAGGTCTATACCGGACAAAGGGAACCACTGCCCATTCAGTATCATCCGGATTAGGACCGTCATAAATATCCCAGGTTCCAGGAAGGCGGGAGGCCATTCCTCCGACTTCTCCAAAACCCGATGCCGCAGTGGCCGCCCACCGGAAGTTATGGCGCAATACCTGCTTGGCCCATTCGCTGTGGCTCTGCATTCTCGAGGCATTATGGCAGCCCATGCAGTTGATTTCGAGTTTTCCGGATACGTTCCACCGGGATTCCGGGCTGGTTTCATCGCTTTTTAGCTCCGCAAAATCCCCGCCTGTCATATGTCTGGCAAACAGGAGAGTGAAATCCCAGGGAGTCAGGCCCAGTTCTTGGGGATTCCACATCCGTTCCCAGGGGCGGTAAGAGAGAGGCAGGATAGTCCCAGTGGAGGGCTCGACCCAGACCCAGGGCTCTCCAGCCCGGCCATGCGGGGATGAAGAAATAGAGTTGAAGTGCAATCCATCCTGGATGAGGCCATAATCATGGCAGGGGGCACACGTGTATCGTGTTGAATAAGGCAATGGATAAGTTTCAGTGGGGATGATGAGCTGGTTGAACTCGTCCTTTAGGGGAATGAGATGCACCGGGGTCGTGCGGCTCCCGTCCCATTTTTGAATTTTCTGTTCAGTCTGGGCGGCAAGGGAGCTCAGCCCGATCAGGCTGATCAGAATCAGGAGATGTTTTTTTCTAAGCTTCATGCTCTAAAATGCTCGGACCGGAAACGGTAATAACGCCGTGTTTCGATCACCTCATTCGCTTTAAGCACCGCCACTGCGCTTTCGTAGGCAGTTTCAGGCGGGCAATTGAGAGGAATGCCATGAAGGATGGCATTGAAAAAGTTTTCCAGGTGAGGCTGGTGGGCAGGCTTGGCCATTTCAACGGGTAGAGGCCAGCGGCCGGCTTCAGCGGTCACCCGGACATCCAGGAAAATATTTTTGGTATCCACTTTCTGGATGGGTGGAGCTTCGGTTTTCAAGAATCCTTGATTGACCAGCGAATCCCATTCAGGGGCATGCGCTTCCCGCATGGCCCAGTTCCCTCTCTGGGGAACCTCGGATATCTGTAGCGAGCCGTTTTCGCCCATGAAGACCTCGTAAAACCCACCATGTTTGGTCGTGGTTTGAACCTGGTAGAAGGCGCGCGCCGTTCCCGTTTTTGTCTTGAATTCATAGATCGTCATGGCATTGTCATACCACTGCCAGTTTTTGTAATAATCGATTCCTCCACTGGCGACGACGGAGGAAGGATTCGTTCCATACACCCAGCTGAAAAGGTCGATCTGGTGGGAACCCAGGTCCACCAGCGGCCCGCCGCCGTATTTTTTGAACAGACGCCAATTCCTGAATTCGGTCATGGAGGCGTATCCGTACTTCTCCAGCTTGCTCTGGTCCATGGTGTATTGTTTGGGCCAGCCCAACATATCGCTCCTGGCCCGGTTCCACTGCGCATAGATGGCATTGACCCGGCCCAATAAATTTTTTTCATGAATCAAGCGATCAATGGCATGAATATATCGGGGATTACTCCGTCGTTGATGTCCGACCTGTAAAAGCCTGCCGTTTTTCCTGGCGGTCTGGACCATGGTTCTAGCGCTCTCCAGAGAGTTGGACATTTCCTTTTCACAGTAGACATGGAGCCCGGCTTCCATACAGGCATTGGCGTGTTCCGCATGCATCCAGTCAGGGGTGGCAACGATCGCTGCATCCAGATTCTTCTCTTTGCTCAGCATGTCCCGATAGTCCTCATAGACATTGACTGTATACCCGTATTTTTTCAGGTATCGGCTGGCATACCGCTGACTGTATCGCCAGATATCACAGACTGCAACAAACCGGATTCCGGGAATGCGCAGGCATGACTCGATCAGCACACGTCCTTGCGTGCCGGCGCCGATGAGAGCTACACGGAGTTCTGTGGGCTTCTTTTTTTCTTGTGCCTTTCCGGATAGTGAAGCTCCGGTCAAAGCCCCTCTAGCCATGGCCATTCCTAAACCTGCCGAGGCCGAGGATTTGAGAAAGTCCCGGCGGGACAGTTTTTTTTCTTTACCCGTGTTTTTTAAATCAGACATTTTAGCCTTCTTTAAATAAAGTATTTCCCGAAATGCGGTGATGGATGTCATTGCGGGTGAAGCTTGGCAATCTCATATAAAAGAAAATCATGCATTTCTTTTGAAGAGATTGCCACACTCCCTCTGGTCGTTCGCAATGACAATTTAAATTATGAGATTGCCAAGTCACTTCGTTCCTCGCAATGACATTTTTACAAAATCGCTGCCTCTATTAGCTCCTCGCGATGACGCTTTTTCAAGATTGCAGACTCGCTTCATTCCTCGCAATAACATACTTTTGAAGCGGCGCATATCACTTCACCCGTCATTTCGGGACAAAAACTAAAAAACATTTTCTTATCAATCTGTCAAACCGGCTATTCTGAACAAAACCGGCTGAGGTAAACTCCTCATTTTTACCGGCTTATTCTTTCATGTCTTTGTCAAAAGCTATTTCAGACGGAGAAAAGTTCATTCCTTTGATGAATTCCACCGATTCCTGAGCGCCGAATTCGCGGTCCATCCCGTTATCTTCCCATTCGACGGAAAGCGGCCCCTGGTATCCGATATCGTTGAGTTCCCGGATTATCTCTTCGAAATTCACATCTCCGTGCCCCAGAGACCTGAAATTCCAGCCTCTTCTCAAGTCTCCGAAAGGAAGATGAGAACCGAGGATTCCGGCTTTTCCGTCCAGAGTCACCGCCACATCCTTCATGTGAGTGTGGTAAATCCGGTCCGCAAACTCGCGGATGAACAGATGGGGCTCCATTCCCTGCCAGAGCAAGTGACTGGGGTCAAAATTCAGGCCCAATGTCGTTCGTCGCTCGAAGACATCCATCAGCTTGTGTGTTGTGTAGAGGTCAAAGGCGATCTCAGTAGGATGAACCTCGAGCGCGAATTTGACTCCGCATTTGTCGAATTCGTCGAATATCGGCGTCCAGAGCTCATGGATTTTCTTGAAGCCTTCTTCGACCATCTCGTCGCTAGTCGGAGGGAATGAATACCAGAATTTCCAGATAGGCGATCCCATGAATCCGTTCACCACGCTACATCCCATATTCTTGGCCGCATGGGCTGTGGCTTTCATTTCTTCGGCGGCCCACTCCCGGAGTTTATCGGGTTTACCCTTGGCTTCATCCGGAGCAAACACATCCAGCCGTTCATCATACCGGTCACCGACACACTGTCCGGCGAGATGCGCGCCCAGAGCCCAGCATTTCAAGTTGTGTTTTTCCAGTGTCTTTTTCTTCTTTTCCACGTATCCTTTGTCCGAGGCGGCTTGGCGCACTTCCATGTGGTCTCCCCAGCAGGCGATTTCCAGGCCGTCATAGCCCCATCCGCTGGCTTTTTGACAGATATTTTCAAAGGGCAAATCCGCCCATTGCCCTGTAAATAACGTTATGGGTCTTGTCATACTCTCCTCCTTTTTATCAAATCATTAAAAATTCATTTGGGCCTTTCGTTTTCCTCCAATATGGGGATCAAGCTGAGGAATAAAAAAACCGTATGAAGGATGAGCGGGCATGGTTCCTCTCGGTCGTCCGAAAGGAGAGCGAAGACTGAATCGAGCTGACTTTTCTCGCTGGGGAAAGTCAGCATGTTTTTGATCCTCCAGCCTGATCCTTTTTTTATAGGCTATAATTTCGCTCATCTTGAACAGTTGGAAATGCCTCAAAAATTGACCCATGCGGTTCCTTTTTGAGAGCTCTCCACACACTTTTCGATGAATTTTACGCCCTGGACTCCCTCGTCTATTCCTGGAAAGTCGAGTTCTTCCTTGGATAGGGATTCCCCTGACAGTTTCTTGTTCAAGGCTGTGATGAACGTGGAATAGATGTTGGCAAAAGCTTCGAAATAGCCTTCCGGGTGACCGGGGGGGATTCGCGAGTAGTTCTGGGCATGAGGGTAGAGATCATCCCGTCCCCGGGAGATAATCTCAGTCGGCTTGTCCAGGAAGGAAATCCTGGCGTAGTTGGGGTCTTCCTGCGCCCATTCCAGAGAGCCTTTGGTGCCGTAAATCCTGACTCTCAATCCATTATCATGCCCCACCGCGATCTGGGAACTCCAGTAGAGACCTTTGGCTCCGTTATCATAGCTGACCATGATGGAGGCATTGTCATCGAGCACTCGTCCTTCCACAAAGGTGTCCAGCCTAGCGCATAGAGATTGGATTTTCATGCCAGTCAAATAGGAAACCATGTTCTCGATATGACTGCCGATATCTCCGACGCAGTTGGATATTCCTGTCTGCTCTGGATCAGTTCTCCAGACAGCCTGTTTATGTCCTGTTCCCTCAAGGAATGTGGCCAGCCAGTCCTGGGGGTATTCGGCGTTGACAAAACGGATCAATCCCAGGTTTCCCTCGGCGATCATTTCACGAAGATGTTTGACGACAGGATAGCCGGTGTAGGTGTAGGTGACACAGAAGAGCAGGTCTTTTTCAGCGGAGAGCCGTTCGAGCTCTTCTGCATCCTTGCTCTCAGTGGTTAATGGTTTATCACAGACCACATGGATTCCATTCTGAAGCGCCAGTTTGGCTATCGGAAAATGTGTATTATTGGGCGTGACAATGATGATGAAGTCGATTTTATCCTCACGTTTTCCCTCAGCCTCGATCATATCTTCGAAAGATTTGTAGAGTCGTTCCTTGTTCAGCCCCAGCATTTCTCCGGTTGCAAGGGTGTTCTTGTAATCACGAGAAAAACAGCCAGCAGCTAATTCAGCCTTGCCGTCCATGGCCACCGCTTTGCGGTGAACATCTCCGATAAAAGCTTCCTGGCCGCCACCGACCATACCGTATTGAAGTTTGGAAGTCTTTTTTCCGGAAGCACTCCCTTTTATCATAGGTTTACCTCCTTTATGGTTCAGAAAAACGAATAGAAATCAGCCTTTCAAAGATGGCTATATACTAATGCAAAACGTTTAAATTTTCAAAAGACTTTATGGGGACGTTCCCCAAGGTACCACCTCTTGCATTAAGAAAAGGGGATAGTCCCTCTTTTTTTGAATTAAGGACTGAAAGGGATAGTCCTCATGCAAGAGGTAGTACCTTGGGGAACGTCCCCTTATTGCTTATTGTCTTTTAAGTCTTTGCTGGACTTGTTTAACAGCCTCCTTGGCTTCCTCTTCCACTGCTTTCTCTTTCAAGAGGGATTCAGCCAGCTTGAGCGCGTCCGGGCACGCAAACTGGGGAAGAATTCCGAGGATGAGTTTCTTTTCCTCTGGACGTTGAGCCCAGGTGAGCGCCTCTTTCAGCAGAAGCACTGCACTTTCGGGTGAGCGGTACGGTTCCATCTCGATCATCCGGATGTAGGCCCGCAAAGCCAGTATCTGGTGGACCTGTTCTTTAGATGTTTGGATGATACGGGCAAGGTCTTCCCTGGGACTCAGTGTAGGCCAATCAGAAAGGGCTCGTACAGCGGCATCTCTGATCTCCGGATTGTCATCAGCAAGCGATTGGCGGACAAGGGATAACGAGCTATCATCGCCGATCTTTCCCAGAACCCTGAGAAGTGCAGCGTGCTTCTTGGTATCTTCCACTTCAGGAAGCATCGCCTTGACAGCATTCGCGCGGCCGATCGGGTCGGGCCTCTTCCCGGCCACTCCGGCAATCGTGTTTTCTAATTCCGTTCGCTCTCTTTCCGTCCTTGCATTCAGCAGAAGCCGGAGCAGCATCGACAGGTCAGAAGGGGAAGCGATTTCTTCGAGAGCCTTGATGGCAGCCAAGCAAATCCCGGATCTTGAAGAGCGTGCTCTGGAGAAGAGAAAGTTTATTCCCTCCAAAATGCGGCGCTCTCCCACGCTCATGATTAGCTCTTCCTGGATGCCTGCATCTGTAAGTTTGATCAGGTTCAAGAGAATAGCCTGATCGACGCCTTCTCCACTAAGACCCCAGAGACTGTTGCGTGCTATCCTCTGTTCCTCGCCCTGTGTTCCAGCCGCATGACGGGCGAGTAGTTCCACGGTGAAGGGATCACCGACATTTTCCAGGGCTTTCAAAGCGGCAATCCTGACATTTTTTTCCTCTCTCTTTATCGCTCTGACTACAGAGTCAAGAACCGGTTTTTCCCTGTAATGGGATAGGACTTCGAGCAGTTGAACTTGACTTTCCTCGGGCAGGCTAGGCAGAGTCTCGCACACGTCCTGTATGGTGGCGCCATCAAAAACATCACGCACCATGCTTATGGCCGGGGGATAGAATCGTTGCTCCTTGCCTCTGAGGATATCAATGATCATTTTTCTGGCTTCGTTCCCGGAAGCAGCGATTTTGACTTTAACGGCTGCCTGGTGTATCGGCAGCGAGAGTTGGGCAGAAAGGATTTTATTGGTGAACTTGATGGCCCCTTTCCGGTCTCCCCGGCCAAGATACTGTTCAGCACATTTCAGAAGTGAAGAGGCGATTTGCGATTGCAGCTCGCCTGAGGTTTTACCAATGGCATTGGATAGAGCCGCGGATGCTTCAGGGGTTGAGATATTCCCCAGGGCGACTGCGGCTGAAATGGATGTGGAGGGATCAGAGTCGGACAATAATTTTTCTAGAGCAGTAACGGAGCCTGGAGCGTTTCGCTGCCCGAGGGAAGAAATGATCCCGATTTTAACCTTCTTATCACTTTGAGACAATCCCTGGATCAGCGCCCTATCCGCAGAGGCTCCTGGTATCTTCTCGAGAGCGTATCGGGCGATATCAGAGGTCTCTTCGTCCAGGAGCATCTTTTCCAGCACGGGGACAGACAAAGATGTTCCGATCTCTCTCAGATGGCGGCAGACAGTCATTTTTGCGGCAAGAGTGGCGTTTGAATCGAGAAATTCGGCCAGCTGCTCTTCGCACTGTCTCCTGGATTCTGCTGAATGACGGTGAGCACGGACATAATCCCTGAGTTGGGAGAGAATTTCCTCGTCCTTTCCATAGTCATAGATAGAAACCTTCTCCAGGATATTCTTCAAAGAGGGAGGATGGAAATTCTTCCAGCGCCGCACATCATCGGGTGTGGGCGTATCCCTGTACACTGCGGGAAAGTCTCCAGGGATCTTTTGAGTGACCTTACCGCTGGCCGCCCATTCGGCTCCCCGTTGGAAGGTCACGATAAAACCGACGCACTCCATGGACGGAGGAGGGATTTCGCCGCCAGCATGTCCGAGAACGGTGTGAAAGATTCTTCCCTTTCCGTAACTGACTGTAAACAGCACCGGTTCATCCCGCCCGCTTCCGTTCTGGAGAGGAGAGCTGAATGCGGTGGCCAGAATGTGCATGTTTTTACCGGGTCCACGCATGAGACTGTAGAGCTCATCCTGGGCATGCATCCATTTCTGTGGAAGTCCACGGGTAATGGGATGGGTAGTATCTCGGTTGATGACCAGAAAATCATGAATATAGCCGTGATACCCGCCGATTCCCGGACTGGTGTCACGGACAATTTTTCCATCATCCCAGTAGATATACGGTCCTGCACTCTCATTTCGGTTCCCCCAGCCTCCCAGGCCGGAGATTTCGTTATACTCCTTCCATTGTGTGAAGGCGTTATCCGCGGCATGGTAGAACACCACTCCTCCTCCGTTTCTGACATAATCCAGGAATGCTTTTTGTGTGGTGGCTGACCAATCGTCGCCATTATAGTTGAGTACGACCAGCTGGTGGGAAGAAAAATCCGGGCTGAATGTATCCATTTTTCCGCCCTGAGGAGGGCTTGTCGCCACATTCACTTTAAAAAGACCGGTATCCTCCAGAATCTGCTTAAAGACCGAGGTGCTGGTTTTCCAATCGTGGTTATTCTGACCGGTGACGATCAAAGCCTTCATCAAGGACGTTTGGGGAGAGCCAGGCAAGGGAAGAAAAAAAATCCAAAAGAGCCATCCGAGGATGACCGCAGCGATCATCAATCTTTTTGTTTTTTGTTTGTCCATTTTTTTCCTCTTCATTTTCGAAGCTCCTCACTTAAAGGCTTAGCTGCCAGGGACTGCGGTAGGCCCGACTCAACAAGCGTGTGGCCTCAGGATCGTCTATGATTGTCTCAGTTTCAGGGTTGAAACGAATTTTGCGTCCCAGTTCCATGGCAATCACTCCCAGATGTCCGACACTGGCTGAACGGTGGGCCACTTCGATAGGCGTGATGGTCTGTCGGCGGCTCTTGACGCTGTCGAGGAAATTCTGGTAGTGATCCCGGCTCTTATACAGCCGTGTCTCATCGGGGCCGATGAAATCGTTCAGGATATGGGTCGGATGAGCCTCCAAGCCTCCCCGGTCTACCCATACCCAACCGAATTCGCCAATCCATTTCGTTCCACTCCGGATTTCTCTGTGTCCACCGGCGATTATCATCGGCGTTCCATCCGCATACTTAGCCTGGAGATAATATCGAGTGGGGCTGTTCCAAAGACCGCGGCGCGGGAATTCCCCGTATCCTTCGATCTCGACCGGGCCTGTGGTGTCGAAATCAAGCCCCCAGTGGGCGATATCCACATGGTGCCCGACCCAATCCATCAACTGGCCGCCTCCCAGGTCCATGATCCAGCGCCAGTTCTTGTGAACCCGGGCAGGACAATAAGGCGCATAGGGTGCGGGTCCGATCCAGAAGTCATAATCCAGAGTCGCGGGAGGGGGCTCGATAGCTTCCTGGCCCGCGGTCCGGCCGAAATCGGTATGCCCTGAAGGTAATCCGACTTCTACGCTTAAGATTTTACCTATCCGGCCGTTGCGGACCAGTTCGCAGGCGCGATGGAAATTGGCTACAGAACGCTGCCAGCTTCCGGTCTGCCAGATTCGGTTATACCGTTTCACTGCATTGCACATGGCCCGCCCTTCCAGGAGGTCGTGTGAAAGAGGCTTTTCTCCATAGATGTCCAAACCAGCCTGGGCAGCGGCAATAACCGGGATAGCGTGCCAGTGGTCAGGCACCGCGATGGAGACCGCATCAATATCCTTTCGCCGGAAGAGCTCCCGGAAATCATGGTAGACCGCACAACTTTCATTCCCGTATTTCTCGTTGACGATGTTCCTGGCCTGCATCAGGTTATTTTCATCCACATCGCAGACGGCCACCCACTGGACCTCATCTTTTTCCAGAAAGCTCCTCATGTTGGGAATCCCCATCATGCCGAAGCCAATGCCGGCCATGACTATGCGGTTGCTGG
>JABAOC010016780.1_pt2 | contig 10741 bp, 9 predicted proteins | sample 7062161 | NCBI WGS metagenome assembly JABAOC01 (sample SAMN14538625, study PRJNA623070) | marine sediment metagenome | biome: marine biome [ENVO:00000428]; feature: marine pelagic biome [ENVO:01000023]; material: deep marine sediment [ENVO:00002113] | place: India: Gulf of Khambhat ...
TCTCGTTGTAGAGCTCCTCTATGATCTCCCTGCACGTCCTAGGCGTTGCCTCCATCTGCCTTGTGGCTTTAAGGCCTTCGACAGCTTCTGAGCTGCTCCTCATTCCTTTGAGCACGTCTTGAACGACCCTCTCCACCTGATCTTCCAGGCATTGCAACTCCACCTCCACGCCTGCCACCTTCAGCTTTATACTCACCGTCTTCGCATCATCCATATTGTCCATCTCCCTGAATTTTCCTGAACATGTTGAACAACAGCAATTCTTAAATATATCTTATGATATATTGTTCATGAACAAAATGATCAGCAATACTATAAAAGCTTTTCGGAGGCCTTCCACGATACCTAGCCTAGATGAAATCCCCCCGCTTCGAATTCTCGCACAAACAGTGGAAGAACTCAGAGGGAAACTCCTCATTCCACGAACAGTGGCCTCAACATACACCCTTAAACCACTGTTGATCCAGAGCCTGAAGATGAATGGTGGAAGATTTAGCGTTAGCCAGCTGGAGAGACTGCCTTCGAAGAGAGAGGTTTTAGGCATCGACTCCACAGCGATTCCCATAGCCGAGAGCAGAGAAGGCATCCTTTTGGCCGCCAGAGCGTCTTTGATCAGGAGAACCCTCAATGAGGACTATGGGGTGGAGAGGGTTGGCCCCATCCTCGCCTATATCACTGAAAGAACGTTGAATGAGTTGAGGAGTGAGTTGGTCGCTTCCAGGAGGATTATGAGGTTGGCCCCGGTGGATCCATGGTACTCAAAGCAGATCATTATGACTATCCTTGAGAATTGGTTACTCTGGAGGGCGGTCTCAACCTCTTGGGAAGCCATTATATTGGTGGATGGATCCCTGAGGCCGTCTATCATCAAACTAAGAAACTATCCTATCCAGAACATAATAAGGGAGGCCGAGAGAAGAGGAAACACCCTCATAGGAGTCTCCAAGCGATCGAAGCTTTTTAAATGGTGTCCAGGGAAGCTTATGAAGCTCGCTGAAGAGGAGCCCCCTTCAGCGGTAGAGGTTCCAGAGGCGCATAGATATCTGAAGAACCTTTTAGGGAACGTATACTTCGCCCTATTATCCAAGGATGGGATGCCTCTAAGAGTGGATGTATCCTTGTACGAGGAGACTCCGCTTCAGAGGCTGAACGAACTCTACTCCAGCGACTATGTTTACAGAGGGTATCCTGAGACTCTCAGGCGGGCCCATGTCTTCTCCAAACTATCTAAGACCGAAAGAATCGGCCTAAGATCCAGCTTGAGACTCTTTGATGCGAGACTAATTCCTGCGGAGAAGGAGAGAGTTCTCCTTTTCGGCGCCTTCTGTGGAGCCGCAAGAGACTGGAGGGCGGCAGATGCGCATCTACGGTAAGGATGGATCCATCTTCAAGATTATAGCCTTCCCAGATGAGAATGTTTACAAAGGCGAGTATCTCCTTATCGAGGACGACATTAACACCGCCTCAACGCTGGTTCAGGTTGTAGACGTGAGCTATGCAGAGACCCCTGGTCTGCTGGAAGAACTGATTAGGGAAGGAATGTTCAAGGATAATAGAACGGATTTAGACCCCTATAATGTCGGCGAAACCACTAAGTTTCTTAGGGATACCAAGGTTCTACACTGCGTACCGCGGGGAGTGATCAATGATGGTAGGCTCTACGCTAGAATCTACTCTCTTCCCTCGAGGACGGAATCTACGATCAAGAGAATCCCTTCATCAAAGGTCTTGGAGTTTGCCGCATCAGCTCAGAGCAGGAAGATTTGTCTAGGCAGAGACCGAGACCAGTTGAGGATCAGGGTTAATGCCGAGGCCTTAGATGGCTCCCTCACCCTCATAACGGGGATGAAGGGTTCAGGAAAATCCCACTTGGCCAAGCTTTTCTTACTGGGGCTTTTAAAGGAAGGCGCCCCCATATTGGCTTTCGACCTGAACGGAGAGTACGTATGTCTCAACACGACTTTAGATGGTAAACCCTCTGAAAACCATGAGAAAATAGGCGTTTACTACCCTGGAAAAAACTTCTTCCTCTCGCTTGAATATCTAGGCATTGGATCGGTCTCAAAGGTTCTTACTAAGGTGTTGAACCTGCCAGGCGTCTCAGCGGCTGTGTTAAACGAGATATGGAGTCTCATACAGAATCAGGGACGAGTCACCCTTAAACTCCTGCAGGATGTGATAAATAGATCTGTCTCGAATATGAAGGTCAAAGACGCCCTCACTTCGAGGTTGTTGACCCTTAGGAGCTGTAGCTTCATCACCGACGACCCTAGAAAGCTGACTCGGTTGGAGGATGTAATACACTCTGAGGGTTCTGCCGTAGTCATCGTTTTAAGAGATATCCCGTCCAGAGCCAGAAAGATCTTAGTTGAGATGATCTTAAGCAAAGTGGTCTCACTTCTAGAGGTTGACAAGCTTCCCCCCCTCTTCCTCTTGGCCGAAGAGGCTCACCTCTATGTCAGACAGACCTACTGGGAGGACATTGTTACAAGGATGAGGCACTTCGGCCTTTTCGTAATCTTCGTGACCAATCAACCCGATGCTTTAGAACACCAAGTCTTCAGACAGCTGGATAACATCTTCCTATTCAGCTTCAAGAATGACCATGACCTCGATATGGTTTCGAGGATTTCTGATGTGGATGCTGCTTCGGTCAAGTCTATCGTGAAGGAGATACCTAGAGGTGTCTGTCTAGCCATTGGAAGAGCCGTAACCAATCTGCCCATGTTGGTATGTGTAAGGGACCTCGGTGTTCAAGCTCTGGGCCAGACCAAGACAGTTTTCAAGAGGGTGGAGGGCGAAATAGAGACCCAGGTTACCTACTCTAGTAATCCTCTACCTCATGTTTGAATTAGAAAAATGCTGGAGTTCATCCAACTCTTCAAGCTCCATTCCATTCTATCTTTTAGATCTATATTGTCAGGGTAAGTCTCGATCCTTACTCTCCTATTCAACCTAGATCCTTGGTAACTCCGATTATTACTATAAAGGTACATTATTATCTTTAAAATGAAGAATCTGAACTGCTTCTTCAGACCGAAGACTGTCGCGGTCATCGGCGCTTCAAAGACTGTTGACAAAGTTGGAAATGTAATACTCAGCAACCTTTTAGAGTCCAACTTCCGAGGCAGAGTCTACCCTGTAAACCCATATGCTGACAGTATCTATGGGAGAAAGGTTTTTGCCAGCGTAAAAGACATTCCGGAAATTGTTGAACTAGCCGTCTTAGCCACGAGGGCTGAGGTTGTACCCCAGGTCATGCAAGATTGTGCAGAAAAGGGTGTTGAAGGGGTTATCATCGTTTCAGGTGGTTTCGCTGAGGTTGGCAGCGAAGGGATAGCAAGACAGAAGAAGATCAAGGAGATTGCTGAGCAGGCGGATATGCGAATAATCGGACCCAATTGTATAGGTGTCTATGATTCAGAGTCTGAGATGGATACTATGTTTATGCCGAGGTATCGTATGTCTCGTCCAAGGAGGGGAAGGATCGCGTTCATCACTCAGAGCGGTGCCTTCGGCATCGCGGTACTGGATTGGGCGGCTTCAAGAGGCTTCGGTGTCTCCAAATTCATAAGTCTTGGAAATAGGGTTGGCGTCAATGAACTCGATTGTTTGGAGTATCTTGCAGACGACGAACATACTAGGACAATAGCCCTATACCTGGAATCAACGGTTGATGGTCAGAGACTCATCGATACAGCCAAAAAGGTTGTTAAGAAGAAACCTATAGTAGCCCTGAAGGCAGGCGTGACTGAAAAAGGAGTTCAGGCAGTCTCATCTCATACAGGCTCACTTGCAGGGGACGATAGAATCTATGATGCAGCCTTCAAGCAGTCAGGCATCATACGCACCTATGGTCCTCAAGACCTCTTCGATGTTGCCCGAGCCTTGGCGAACCAACCCCTCCCCAACGGCGACAGAGTTGCAATAATTACAAACGGAGGAGGCTTCGGTGTTATGGCGACGGACGCAGTGGAAGAGCATAGATTAAAGATGGCAGACTTCTCAGAGAAAACTACGAAGTACCTGAGGGGTCACATGCCTCCCATCGTCTCTATACATAACCCAGTGGATCTTGTTGGTGATGCAGATGCAGAGAGATATCGGTTGGCGATAGAAACTCTACTCAAAGACCCGGATACCGACGGAATCGTTGTGATCATCCTCTTTCAGACGCCAAATCTTCAGCCCGACATTGTAGGAGTACTTGCTTCCGCAGCCGATAAACGAAACAAGCCCATCTTGGTATGCACTGCTGGAGGCGACTTTGCTGAACTACACACTAGGATGCTGGAGAGAGCAGGTGTACAAGTTTATCCTTCGCCACGTCGTGTGATCAGGGCTATGGCAACCCTTCTACAATACAAAAAGTATAGAGAGAGATCTGTAAACTAAAACAACCTACTTATAGCGTGCATATTCATGATCTTGAAGAGTGTGTTTTTAAATATCCAAACGTCTCACAACGCATTGGGGTGGAGGTTGGTCCTAAACCGATTCCGAGAGCATTTCCAAGGCTCCTTCCAGAGAGTTGCAGGTCNNTTTCAGAGAGTTGCAGGTCTCTTCATCCGGCTTGGCTTGAAGCCCTACATGGTGAGCGCGCTGAGCGTTATCTCCGCCCTTATCTCCTCTCTCTTTATCTACTTTAGCGGTGGATCAACGCAATTTGTAGCAATGGCTATACTGTTTTTTGGCTTGGCAGCGCTGACAGATGCCGTGGATGGGGCGATGGCGCGTATGCAACACAGGGTGAGCAAGGCAGGTTCCTTCATGGACTCTTTTTCAGATCGGATAGTGGAGGTTCTCATCCTCTGTTCTGTCATCTTGACGGGGATGGTTTCAACGTTCATAGGTCTTCTCTTCCTCTGCTCATCCCTTCTGATCAGCTATATTAGGTCCAAAGCCGAGGCAATCGACGTGGAAATGGCAGGGATAGGTCTGATGGAGAGGGCTGAGAGAATCCTCCTGGTCATCGTTGGACTTATCTTGTGGCTTGTTGAAAGAGGAACCCTCGAAGTTGTGTTTCTCGGAGGTTCAGCTTTAAACATCATCACTCTTATTCAAAGGCTGTATTGGGTGGCGAAGGTATCTCGTGATTCAAAAGTATCTATCGGGCCTAAGTGATATGGAATGGGTAAAGTGACGAAAGGCGTTCAATGCTACGTAAGCGGATGTGAAGTGAGGGCCGTGAGGTCGGTCCCCATGGGAAAAGCTTCATCTGCTGGCTTAAAGGTGGGTACCTCCCGTGGAAAGGCATATTTGTGTAGCGAACACTGGAAGGAATATAAAAAAGCTGTGAAGAAGGAGAAGAGGCTGGAGAGGTGGCGATGGGGTTGAAAGCGAGTAGGGAAGTCGGGCTCGAAGACCTTGAGCCCGGAGAGTACTATATTGTGGCTCCGGGAGGGAAGATCTATAGGCCAGAGGACTACGATTACGAGGACAAGGACTTCGAAGCCCTTGTGAACTTTGAAGTCTTTAAGGTTGGTGTGTCAGAGAGACCCAAGGCTCCTCACATCAACCTCATGAGGAAGCTGGAACTCGTCAATAGGGATTCCTACAGCGACTCAGGCCACTTAACTATGTTGCCCAAAGGGGCACTAATCTTCGATCTGTTAGTTGACAGGGCCCTCCAAATAGCCTTGGACCAGGGAGCCACTCCAGTGCATACTTCAATCATGTACGACGTGGGCCTAGACCCCATCAAGGAGCATATCTCCCTCTTCGGCGGGAGAAGCTACCAGCTCAAACCTGCTAAGAGAGCCTTCGTACTACGTTACGCGGCGTGCTTCGGCCAGTTCTCGCTCCTCTCGAGACGGCCCCTATCCCACAGTGTTCTACCTTACCGTATCTTTGAGCTGGCAGATAGCTATAGGTATGAGCAAAGGGGAGAACTCTTGGGACTCTCCCGTGTTCGGAGGTTCCATATGCCCGACATGCATGTGCTCTGTAGAGATCTAGAGGAGGCAAAAGTAGAGTTCACAAAGATCTATAAGATCTGTTGCGAGGAGGCAAAGAGGCACGGCTGGACCTACTACAACCTCCACAACATCGTGGAGGNNAAGAGACATTGTAGACTGGGAGAGGAAGCCCATCTTGATCCAGGTGATAGAGTCTGGAACCTACTACTGGGTCATCAACGTAGAGTTCAACGCTATAGACTCCGCAGGTAGACCCGTTGAGTCCGCAACGGTGCAGATAGACATAGGAAACGCCGAACGCTTTGGAATAACCTATATCGATAAGGATGGAACCAAAAAACATCCCACCATCATCCACACCGCCATCATCGGCAGCATAGAGCGGTTTATCTGCGACCACTTGGAGGCGGCGGCCAAGGCTATAGAAGAGGGAAGGACCCCTATACTTCAGACTTGGCTATCTCCGACGCAGGTACGTTTCATACCCGTCTCTCATGATCAAATCTCTCACGCCTTGAAGCTTGCGGAAGAGCTAAATCGGAACGGAATCAGAGGAGATGTGGATGACAGGGACGCCACCGTGGCCAAGAAGGTACGCTACGCAGAATCGCAGTGGATCCCATATGTTGTTGTGGTTGGGAAAAGAGAGGTTGAAAGCAACATCCTTAGCGTCCGCATCCGTGCCAGCAGGGAGATAGAATCTCTCAGTCCCACTGCATTGATCAATCGAATAAAAGCTGAGACATCCGGTATGCCATACCGACCTCTCTACTATCCAATTAAGCTCTCGATGACAACAAGCTTTTCATAAGTCTAGCACTGAGGTTGATGTCCGGGATAAATAGCATAGGCTATGGATCTAAAAGTATGGCATCAGTCTTCCAGAGGTTTTCCTTTTGTCTCTACGCCCATCCAGTATAGCCATAAACCTGATGCGATCATCAACATGGCAGGAAGGACGAAGACCCACTTTAGCCCAAAATGGGTCCAGACAACCGACAACATCCAGGGCGCCACGGCTCCTGCCAATCGACCGATAGCAGTGGCCCATCCATATCCTGTTACTCGGACTCTTGTCGGATAGGCCTCAGGAGTGTAAGCGGCGAGATAGGCCCAGCTACCCGCTATGAGGAAGAGCCATACGAGTCCCAATGCTACAAAGAGAAGGGTGAATCCTAGGCCCATTGTCCATGGAATCATGATGGATCCGGTGGCAATCAAGAATAGGGTTAACGGGATCTTCCTGCCGATCTTCTCAACTATAGAGGCCACGAACACCGCGGCTAGGATACCACCTAGATACATAAACGAGGAAAACAGGAAAGAGACCGAAGTAACCACCCCTATTTCCTCCAGTATGCTAGGGAGATACATGGCTATGCCAAAGTATGAGTAGCAGGCGGCTATCCAAGTGAACCAAAGCATAATGGTGATTTTTCTATGGGCTGGCGTCCACAACAACGAGAAATCCTTGACCATCGCATCCAGTGTCCCTTTCCGCCCCAAACCGGGTTTTTCTTTGTCGATACTTATATTTACTTCCACACCAATCCTGAGGGCTACATTCTCAACTACTTTCTTGGCTTCTTCCCACCTCCCCTTGGTTGTCAGGTATCGAGGCGATTCAAAAAGATGAGTTCTCGTCATGAGCATAGGTAACACGGTGAGGACGCCTACCGCTAAGAATATGAGTCTCCAGTTATTCTCGAAGGGAACCAGTGTCAGAGATAGGATGCCAGCGGAAAACGTGCCTATTGGGTAAAAACTATCCAGAAGAGCTAGAGTGCTTCCTCTCTTTTTTACAGGCATAAACTCAGCAGTGAGAGAGAAGCAGATCGGCAGGTAGCCGCCCAATCCGACGCCTGTCATGAAGCGGAGAAGTAGAAGAGAAATGTAATCCAGAGAGAGGGCGCTGAGCATCGTAAACACGGAAAACACCAATGTGCTGTAGAAGAGCGACGTCTTCCTACCGATGACATCTGCCAGCTGGCCCCATAGGATGGACCCCGGGAGCAACCCCCAGAGCCCGATACTCGCTAGGAGAGCTAATTGATCCTGGCTGAGGTCGAAAACGGGTTTAACCAACGGAAGAATAAAAGAGATGATCAATATGTTTAACGACATCACCGCCAAGCCTGTACCTAAGATAAAAAACAGCCTCCAATGGAAGCCCCTGAGAGGTAAGCGGTCTAGCACCTCGTTTGGAGTGCCGGTGACTAATGTTCTTTCATCTTTGAAAGTCTGATCACCTCTAAATCAAAGTAATTACAGACGGCAAAAACGGGTTAACCCGCTCTCCAGTTCTACATAAAGCTTTCTAGTCTGCCGTATCCCACGTGAGCCTTCTTACCTAGCTGGACACCCATTGCGTCGAGGAGTTGCTCAAAGGTCGACCTCAGGAGCTCTATGTATTTTGTTACATCGATCTCTTTTATCGAGGTGCCTTCAAGGGGCTTCACCCCGGGTTTCGTCTTTGTCTTCACGTATCTTATGGTCTCACCGGCGGAGACCTCTCTTCCTCTAATGGTCTGAAGAAGCTTCGCGGCCTTTACATGTTGGGGTGTAGTCTTCGTGTAGGCTTTCAGCCTCTTGGTGAGGGTCGTTGATATGGCTAAGTCTTCCAAGGAGATTTCTCTCCTCCTTATCTTCTTCTCCGTCTCGAAAACGATCTCCCTTACCTTCTCCTTCGACTCCTCAAACTCCTCCATACTCTTTACCGTCTTCATGGCCTCGAGAGCTTGGTAGAAGGCTCTCTTGATCAGCTCCGGCGTGTTCCTCTTCTTTCCGACGAGTCCCTTCACATCTACGATTCCATCCTCTAGGATGCCAAAGTAATTCTTCTTCCTAGAGCTGAAGGCGATGTATCTGTATATCTTGTCTACTTCAAGATCCAAGTAGAAACTCTTCTTCACCCATTCGATAAGTTTCACCATCTCCTCCTTGTCTGGCTTGAGGAGGAAGAGGCTGTCAGTGTCCCCGTAGAGAACCTCTATACCTAGTTGCTTGCAAAAGTTGATAGTGTCCGTTATGACTTTCCTCCCCACCATCGTCACGCTCTCAGCGGCGGGCAGATAGTAAAAGGGAAACTCCCCTGATCCGAAGACGCCGTAGCTTGCGTTTAAGATCACCTTAAGGGCATTCTGAATAACATCGTAGAACTCTTGGGCCTCTGGGTCCAGATCCTCCCCTCTAGATAGCTTTTTGAAGATGTCTACCCTCACATCTCGAATCATTCCCACTAGTCTACTCGCAAGCCCACTCCTCTTCCTACACATCCAGTGTCCCGTGCCGGTGACGGTGTTCTCCCTGCACTCATCATGTGGGCAGTTGATGGTCTCGTATGAGATGTTATATTCACTCATGATACTCGGATATAGGCTGGCGAAGTCTAAGACATAGACATCGAAGAAAACTCCGGGTTTGGGCTGGACCACTACCGCCCCGATGTACTTCTTGCCCCGTGTCACGGGCTCAGAGTATCTCTTCTCACCCTTGCCCTTGATCTCCTCCTTGAGGGGGACGAGGCAACCCAGCCTACGGTGCATACAGATCACTCTGTTTTTGATCCAGTTGGAGACCGCCAGCCTACAGACATCGTCGAGGGTCATGTTGCTAACTCTTCCTAGTACTGTTATCAGCCTCATCACGAGGTCGTTGTTGAAGCTTGTCAGTCTATAGGTGAGCTCGCTGTCTCGGAAGGAATACTCGACTAACTTCTTGGGCCCTACCTTGGATATGTGCTCCTCTAGCTTGATCTTCCCTATACCTAAGAGGCTCTCGGCGATATCGTTGAGAGAGATGTACTCGTATCTATTTCTGAAGGCATAGATCTTTATGGACTTGTTGAAGAAGAATCTGTAGAGGTCGATGTGTACCCCCCAGACTATCCTGGAGTCCCTTTTTCCCACCTGGATAGGTATCCGGTCTCGAGGTATGCCCAGGTTTATGGCCCGACGGTATAAGTAGGGTATATCAAAGATGTCTCCGTTGAAGGTGATAACGAAGGGATAGGCCATCAGGATCTTGACGGCTCTCTCTATTAAACGTCTTTCATCATCAAATATCTCTACCTCAAATTCCTCATCAACGAAGTCTTGCTCCCTGACCTCACCATTTTGGTTGAACAATAGAACCTTTTTTAACCCATCCGACCCCATGAAAGAGGCGGATATGATGGGGTCTCCGGCCTGTGAGGCGAGGGGAAGCCTGTATTCCTCCTCAGTGTAAATCTCTAAGTCGAAAGCCACTCTCTTGTACTTGGGTACATTAGCTGCCAAGATCTCCACCCATTCCTTAATCTCTTTCTTCTCGACTTCGGGGGCCTCCTCTAACAGAGTTGAGGCTAGCTTCTTCACCCTTTCGTCAATCCTCACTTTTACAGGTCTTATCGTCTCTGCAACGGCATCGTAGGGGCGACCCACTTGCAGGCCAAGGTCGAAGATATAGTTTGCATAATACTTTATGTCGGCCTCCCAGACCAGCATCTTCGATCGAAGGGAGAAGCTCGTTCCGCCCACAGCTAAGGGATCAGTAGCTATTATCTTCGTGACATTTATCCTCTTGTCTTCGACGAGGTCTTTTTTTGTCTCTTTCTTTAAGTTTAATATGTATGCATTGCCCTTTACAGCAGGGTGTCTCCTCAGGTCGCCTATTTTTTCTTTACTATAACAGTAGGGATGATGATTGACCTTGTCAAACCACAAGCGTATCGTATCCGTCTCAGGATCATAAAACTTCAGGTAGACTTTCCTCTTGCCTGCGTCATAGTCTGCCGAGACAAGGTATGCGTTTTTTATAGGGGTCTCTTCGTCGATCTCGGTGAG
>JABAOC010007574.1_pt5 | contig 10740 bp, 12 predicted proteins | sample 7062161 | NCBI WGS metagenome assembly JABAOC01 (sample SAMN14538625, study PRJNA623070) | marine sediment metagenome | biome: marine biome [ENVO:00000428]; feature: marine pelagic biome [ENVO:01000023]; material: deep marine sediment [ENVO:00002113] | place: India: Gulf of Khambhat ...
GACTCAAGCGACCCTCAATAAAGTTATCTTCAACATATTGGACATGATTGTGGTTTATCCAGTAGCAGACACGAGTAAATTTGCAGATCATGATGGGAATGTCCTCCCTGATGCCTATCTCGTTCCTCGAGGGTCAACTGCCCGCGATTTAGCACTAACAGTGCACGAAGATTTGGCAAAGACGTTTATTCATGCTCTCAATGCAAAAACAAATCGCCGTTTGGCAGAAGATTATGAATTACAAAATGGTGACATCATAAAGATTGTTGCAGCAGGTGGACGTTAGAACTGTGGTGCAAAAGGAGTCTGGATTGAAAATGGATGCTGAAGACGAGTCGGAGGAATTCGCTCGCCTCTTTCCCGCTCTTTCAAAAGAGTTGAAGGACTCCCAAGATAGAGTGAAAATTAATGGGATCCGCTCAGAACCTGAAACACCCTCTTCACGACGGCAAATCTCTGGAAAAAACTGGCAAGGCTATGATCCAGATGTAATCGATTTTATTCGACGTGCTAAAACAAAAGAGGACGCTATAGAAGTAATTAACTATATGTCCCATCGGGGGGAGATTTCAAAAGATTATGCCACTCGTCTGATTAATCAGCTAAATGAACACGGTTTAGAGAGTTTTGGCTCACACAAAGCGCCTGGCTACTATTTCAATCGATTTAATAAATGAGTGCCATGGGTGTCTTTATTCAACTAGGCAAGTTGTTATAGGCTAAACTTTAAAGAAAATCATTTTACACATCATTTTAAACCGTATTGGTTGTTGTCATTGATTAGTATTTAGGGGTTTCCACTCTCTTCTCTCTAATTCCTCTTTTTTAAACAAAATGGTTCCTGGTGGAACATCTTCCTGCAAGAGTATTCCTGGCCCCACCGCGCTATTTGGTCCAATACATTTCCCATGCAAAATACTTACATTAATCCCAGTTTGTGAGTTATCTCCCATAAAGAAACCTAATTTCTTTTCCCCAGAATCTATTAATTTTCCATTTACAAAGACCTTGATTGATGCATGATCGAAGCGTAAATTCGCTACACAGGTTCCTGCTCCAATATTGCAGTTATTTCCAATGATAGAATCCCCTATATAGGACAAATGTGAAATATTGGTACTGTTCAATATGATGCTGTTTTTGATTTCACACCCATTACCTATATGAGACATTTTTCCAATATAGGTATAGGACCTGATAAAGCAGTTTGGTCCTATGATCGCGCCTTCATCTATTAAGACTGGTCCAATAATGTAGGCTCCAGCTCGTATTCGGGCATTTTTGTGAACTCCGACTGGTCCAACTAATGTTGCACCGTCTTCTATGTCACCTTCGAGTTTTAAGGGAGGAATCTCCTCTTGACCTCTACTTTGAGCCATTTCTGTTAAAATTACTTTATTTGCATGTAGTAAATCCCATGGCATACCTATTGACAACCAATTATCAAGCTCATACCATGTCAGGCGGCTCCCCTTATGAATTAATATTTCCAAGCTGTCTGTGAGCTCATATTCCCTCCTTTGTGATATTCTGGTGGCATCAATGGCCTCAAAAATGGTTGGGGGAAGAATATAAATCCCGGCATTAATTAATGCCATTGGAGGCGCTCTTTCTGGTTTTTCTGTAATTCGTTCTATGAATTTCCCTCGAGTCTCTACGACCCCAAGTCTTGCAGGGTTTTTGATCTGATAAAGTGCCATAAGCCCATCAGCGTCCTGTTCTTCGTACGCTTTGTAAAGTTTGGACCATGTCCCATGTGGAATCAGTACATCACCATAACTCATCACAAAGGGTTCATCTCCAACAAAATCGCTCGTAAAACTGAGGGCATGGGCGGTTCCCAGTTGTTCTCGCTGCTCCACAAAACAAAGGGATAGGGGAGGGACGTTTTCTTGATAATGAGCTTCAATCTGCTCTCTCCCATAGCCAACAACTATACATGCTTCTGTTACTCCTATTGTAGGTAGGGCTTCCAGCTGATATGAGAGCAGCGGTTTTCCTACTATGGGTAAGAGGGGTTTTGGTGTTGTATAGGTGAAGGGTCTCAGACGGATTCCTTCTCCGGCACTCAGGATTACAGCCTTCATCTAAATCACCTCAAAATGTTTCCTTCCTCTAGGGAAGTGTAAAACAAAATCTCTTGAGGACTCCTTTGATAGGGGGTGGCCTTTTCTTTGACTATCTCTAGCTCTTTTAGATCTTATTTCCTTCATATAATGATTTCTCGATACTCTTAAACTCTTCTCAAAAAAGGATATTTGTGTCCACAATTTCATTGGACACTATAACTTACTGTCCTAAAATCAAAAATTCAAGAAATGTCCATAACATTCTATTCTGTGATAAAGTGCAAAATAAAATTCAAAAGAAGGTAGACTCCCTTCTAAGTCAATTTCAATACATATTATCTAAAAGAACTAATCGTATGAAATAAATTTAAAAAAAACTTCCTCCATCCCCATCAATTTATGTCATTCCCTCTTATGAGCCAAATACTTTGATTGCCGCATATCCAATAAATAGGGAACTTTTCGAACTAAACCTAACGATATGAGCTTTTTTAACGCATATCGCACAGTTCGACTAGCATAATTCACGCGGCTCAAGACTTCTTTGGTTGTCATCGGGCCTTCATCTACAAGGATCTTGTAGATTTCTCTCGCAGATGGAGGAAGTTTATCCTTCGTTTCCAAGAGATCTACGTTCTCTTTACTCATACTTTCTGTCATGCTTCACACCTTGGTATTCGGAAAGTGTACTTATCCCCCCTATTTAGGTACATTTTCCGTTGTATAATATAGTATCAATTCTCCTTGATACAAATGGATATTTGTTTTATCCCTTTTAAATATTTTGGATCAATTGTATCTGCATTGGATCTTACTCGTCGACGCATTCTATAGCTTCTCTCGGGGTCTATAGGCATCGATGACGTCAGAAGCGATCTTTATTGCAATATGAGAGCGTTTTGAGCCGAATAGGGAGAGTTCAACTATTCCCCTAGGGATTCATCAATTGAATCTCGCCTTATTATCTCCTATATAAATTTTTTCCCAAAAGGTTTTTGACAACTTACAGGTTTTTTTGAAGTAAAACGTCTTAATCACTATGTAATTCATCAAAGATGTTATAAGTTCATTATAGAAAGGTCAACACACTTATGAGGTATAAATGAATCATATGTTACTATTTCATAATTATTATAAGATCCTTATGACTTTAAATAAATGATTATGCATTAAATTTTAAACTTACCAAATTTTAGATTGTACGGATCGAATATTTTTTTTCTCGATCCTCCTCTGTACCAATAGGGGATCCATTTTTGATTCAAAATAATATAAAGTTTATAGAGAATGAGAAAGTTTTCAAAATCCTAGCGGATCCCACTCGAAGAAATATCTTGGCTATTCTTTGTCAAGAGCCCTTATCTGTCAATGAACTTGTTACACGCTTTAAGTTAAGTCCACAACTTGTGCGTTACCATCTGTCTCAGCTCAATGAAGCTGGTCTTGTGGAGGTTTGTGAGCGGCGGCGTTGTCAATACGCTTATAACGTCTTGGAAAAGGTTTACACAGCCACCGCGAATATGTTTCATTTTTGTTTTGGGGAATCATCGAATTACCTCCCTAATTTCATTAACAAAGTAACGGAAGTGTTACATAAGATAGGTATTCCTTTATCCTCCTCAGAAGAGAGTTTAATCAATGAGATGTGTTATGAAGTCACCGAAAACTTGGATAACTTGATAACAAACATACAGAAGCTTATTGCTGAGAAAAATGAACGTCCAGAAATCCAACGATCAATTTTAGTAAACATTTTAGTAAAATATCTTTTCCATGATCAAGTGCGCTAGATGGAAGAATAAATCGCCCGAATCTCAAAGAACAAAATCCCCTCCTCAAATAGTGATTAATCTTCATCGTAGAGATGAGGGCATTTCACTCCTCTTACTCTGCTGGAGGGAGTTTGATTACTTTTGATTTCTGGATTTCTACCCGACGGATAGGATAAACTTTCTTAGCAGTATTGTAAATCTCTGATCCTACCTTCCCAAGAACAACTTGCTGCACGAATTCAGGGAAATTAAGTTCACTCGCTTTTTTATGGACGATTTCTTCCATGATTTTGCGAGTTAGCTGCTCTTGCGCCGTGTTGCAGCGGCGTTGAGTCATAACTAAACAGGAAACTCTCAACTTAGCTCCATCTTTCGTTTCAATATTGAAGATCCCGTCTATGCGGGTGCTTTTTCGCCGTACCAGAGAACGAATATAATCCCGGGTATAGTCATGTCCATGAAAAACCGTTTTTGCGTTAGTTCCATCTATTTTGGTTATTTTAAAGTTCAGTTTGACATGGATTAAGGAAAAATCATCGGTTATATCGAAGAGAGTGGTTTCAATAACGCGATTAAGGAGTTTCTCTGCATCATCTGACACAGTTTCCCCAATCTCATGTTCTCCGAAATATTCTGGAGCAAGGATCGTAAACCAAGTCTTGTTTCGCCATTTGTCAACGGTTCTTGTCGCTCTTCTTGACATATTTTAACCTCCAATGTGAGTTAATGAGTTTTATTTACCCATACTCTTGTGAAAGGAGTTTCTTTGAACGGGAACTTCCTCCTTCAAAGTTGACATTTTTAATCATTGACCGGGCTCCCATTTCCTCTTTGGAGTGTTTTTATGGGTTTTATAGCATTATATAGATGTTTATTCCGGTCAAGATGATTAATTCGAATTGATTACACTTTTGGTAGGACAAAGGGGAACTGTAAACATCCGATCTAATAGGATGTTACTTTCTACTGAACAAAAAATTGGAAGAAATGTAAACATTTCGAATAGGACAGATCTGAACGTTTGAAAAACACAGTTTAAGTCTCTATTATCATATAAGCATGTATCACTTCAATCTCTCCCTACTCCTCTTAACTCGATCGTTAAGGGCTATAAACTTGAGGTGGGCTCACCAATTAATGCGGGGAAGTTCTTCTTCTACTGTTGAAGGCATATCTCTTAGATAACGCTGAAGAATGGTGATATCCTTGTGCCCACTGAATTTTTGAATAATATTCAGTGGCATACCTTTCTTCAACATCAGGGTGATCGCACTTCTTCGCATGCTATGACTCGCATAGCGGGTCGGATCAAGCCCCGCTGCCGCCACGTATTTCTTCAAACGTCTTGTCACATCTTGGTTTGTGGTGAACGGTTTCTCCGTCCGTGTAGTAAACATATATGGGGACGTACACACACTACAATCCATCATGCATTGATCTGGTGCTAAATCGAGGTTGCGTTGCTTAAGATACTCTCTTAGACATTTCAAGACTTGATTAGGAATGGGGTGTTCCCTGCGTTGATCCCCTTTTCCCCTAAAGTTTATCCACCATCTCTGGGAAGTTGGATTCTTAAAGGCACAATCAACCCGGAGGGCTCTTATCTCCCCTACGCGAGTTGCGCAGTAAAATCCAAACCGTAACAATACCCGGTCCCGCGAGCTAACGAGATCCTTCTCCTTGATGCTTTTGAGAATCTTTGAAACTTCAATCTCACTGAAAAAAGGGCGTTTTGGTTTTTCTTTCTCAATGGCTCGCTTTGAGGGGAGTACAAATTTCTTTACTTGGTGTACCGGGTTTGTATTAATGTAATTGCGTTCCACACACCAATTGAAGAATGCATGAAGGTACAAGTACTTGTTTCGTTGTGTATTCTTCCGAATCTTTCGTTCTGTATCCAACCATAAGAAGTAATCTTCGACCTCTTCTGGCGCTATCCGCTTAACTGTATCTTTCGTAAAACAATCGCCAACAAATAATAAAAATTCTCGTAGAGTTATCCGATAAGTTTCGAGGGTTGATTTTGCTCCCTCGCGTCCCACAAAGCGCAAATACTTTGAAAGGATGGGAATATCGGTTATTTTGTCAACTCGATATTTTCGAGATGGTAAATCTATATCTCGAAAATCCCTAATCTGTTCCAATTCTTTGCTCAGCTCCACCTGAAGGCCTCCTAGGATTTATATATATTATAATAATCCTTTAGAAATTGAATTGAGACTGATCTAAAAGATTTCATTATAGACTTCACACAATACCGACATTATTTAGTTTGTTACTTTATCAAAATAATGTCGGAATTATTCTTGAGTTAAAGGGCTTATTGAATTTTTTTACTTTTCTCTTTCAGATTACTCACATCCCCTAAAAATGCCTAAATATCATCCAAAACTATACTCGTATTTCTATTGCCATATTATCGATAGCTTTGAGTTATTATCTTAGCCACATTTAGAAAGAGTCACTGTCAGCCTCTTAGAACGGTATTCCTAAGTGTTATAATGATAAATTTGGTTAATAAAGTATACTATTGGTGTTTCGTTTTAAATTCCCTTGAATTATGTTTCTAACAATCTATGGAGCAAGTCAGTTCGTGTAAGGATGCCAATGAGCTTCTCCTCCTCATCCACCACGAGGAGTCGTCCCTGTCCTTTTTTATCCATCTCTTGGAGACATTCAATAAAGGTGGCGTCTACTGGAATCTTTATAGGTGGTAAATAGTCAGCCATCACTGTACCATCTAATCCTCCTTTCATCGCCAGATTGGCGAGGTTTCGTGTGGAAAAAAGTCCCACGACCCGTCCCTCCTCATCAATTATAGGTAATGAGCGAATCCCTGTTTCTGCTAAGATCTTCGTCGCATCTACCACATTTGTGGTTGGTATTACTGTGATAAGGTCCTTCGTTGCTAGATCATCAGCTTTGCTATCAGGAAGTGATAGCATTCCAGTCACCTTCAGCAGAATTTTACTTTCTCTCGGATAGAGTCCTATGATTGCTCCTTTGATGATTAAGTTTGTCTGGGGGGTTGGACCTAGTACAACATTTTGGCCTGTTTTTAATGAGGCTCCCCGATAACCTTCAACCAAGCGGATTTCAGCCCCTTTTTCGCGAGGACTTGACACACTGAGTAAATCAATATCGGCTATGGTTACTTCGAGCATTGTGTCCTCAACATGCATTGGAATAACTTCGAGCTTTTCAGTCATCGGGATATCGAGGTATTCGAAAGCCCTTGGCGTCGGAACATAACCACCCCTTGGACCTGCAATCGATTTTGCGAGATCTAAGGCACGAAGAGACATCATCTGATTCCTAACTGTCCCTTCATGCTTGTTAATGTGCATCGCGATCTCCTCACTTTTCACGGGGGCGTTTAATTTCCTATATAGATCCGTTAGGGCTCGTAAAACTTCTTTTTGTGTGAGTGAGAGCAAAGATTGTTCCTCGAAAACTTGATGATCGATCACGATCAAAAGCTTATTGACCGCGGACTAAACGAAAGGACTGACAGAATGACTGAAGGTTTTAGCAATGGGAGAAATGGGAGTAAAAACTTTGAATAAATAATGTTATGACGCAGCTTATTCGAAACAAGTTCAAACCAGTTAGAGTGAAAGTTTTAAAATAAACAATGCAGGCTGTCGACGGATTTTTAATTGTTCTAATCTATTTTAAAAATCAAAAAAGGAGGTTGAACCAAGGAATTTCAATATATCACATATAATAAGACGGATCTTTCGGTTTTCCTTTTTATTGAATCCTTATCATGTTTAACTAATGATCGACCGTATTTCTTCCGAATAATCCATGAATATTACTTCTTTTCACATTTTCAGAATCCTTCTAGAGCTCCTCAAGGACGTTTATCACTGTCGTTAATGTTTCAACCAAGTCGTTGAAGGTTGCAAGAAGCGTTTGGAGTCTTTGTGTACTATCAATAACTGTAATAAGTCGTGTTCCTTCCTGGTGGGTAGTGATAGCTACTCCAACAGGCGCAGTACGGTTATCTGGCTCTACAGCTCGGCAAAGGGCTCTCGCGAGGTCAGCAGACCTCAAATCCATTGTAAGCTCTATCCGATCAGGCATTCTTCATTGTATCCTCCTCGCTTCCAATCTGTAGAAGAAGTGTCGATTCTAATAGATTGAGAAAGATTTCTTCAGTTCTCTGTGGGATAAGTGCTCCTGCCGCGATATCATGCCCTCCTGCTTCCCCAGTTATTGATCCATCCTCTAAAACACTTCGAAGAACAGTTCCTAAATCTAACCCATTCTCAACTAATTCACGGGTTCCTCTTGCTGAAATTTTGATTGTTCCCTCGCCAGTCTCAGCTAAGCCCACTAGAGGTTTTTCATTGGGAACTATTCGACTAATAAGTGCAATTGAGGTGACTGTCCCCACTATCAGATGATCAATAACTTCATTTCCTCTGAAGTATCTAAAACTCTGTTTATCATCCCGGATTCTTTGCGGATATTCTAGAAAGTAGCTAATCGCTGTTGCCAGTTTTTTTCTATACTCATTTGCAAATTCGACTGCCAACCTTAAATTTTCGGAACGATCGGACATGGCTACTGCTACTCCGAGTCCTGGACAGCACATTTTCCCACACGAATTCAAAAGGGCTGCAAACTCTCTTGCGTCATGGAGTGGTGTGTTTGCGCGCTCCTTTGGGAGGGTATAGATGGTTCCCACGATTTGTTCTGCTTGGGTCGTATCCAGCCCGTGCTCCACCATGTGAACTACAAGGTTAGTAACGAGGATTTTACGTTCTTCTTGAGAAAGATCCAAAAGAGTCCGCCAATTCTCTCCCTCTTTCGGCTCAATCCCAGCCTCTACAAGAAACTTCAAACACTTTTCTCGATTTCCTGTCAAGCCTGGGATAAATGGATCTGTAGTATATTCTATGGCAACATGAAGGGGACGTGTTTCTCTCCCAAAAAAGCGAAGGTCAAGTGCTTCTTTAAGAACCTCCTCTTGAATCCCCCATTCAAGAATAGTTCGATTTAATCCAACAACTGAATTCTTCACTCCTCGATCTTGTCGATCTCCTAAGGCTCCAACAATTGCAACATCTGCCATTTTAGCGTTCGTCTGGTTCATCTCGCGTGCTACTAGATAAGTTATTCCAGATCCGCTTATCTCTGTTGATCCATTTATTCCATATAAGTGGGGGCAGACATGAGTAATTCCATCGGCTGCTATCCCAACTGGGGGATGGTGATCAAAGACAAGCACCTTCTTTCGAGTTAATCTTGAAAGGGCTTCTAATTGTCCACTTCCAACATCTAAAAAAATTAAAATCTCTGAATTATCCGTTTCCAATGCATCGATTACTTCCCGTTTCAGTTGCCGAACAATTTGGATATGGGGGCGCTCTCCCGCTCTGCAAAGGGCGCGTCCCATGATAGCTGCCGCGGACAAGCCATCTGCATCGTAGTGAGCAATAATTTTTGTGATTCTCTCCGTTTTTCCAAGGATTGTTTCTGCAGCGTCATTTATCACAGATAGAAACTCAGGAGGGATATCCAACCTAGTCACTCCTAATTTTGAATCTTTTACTCATAACAGATTAAACACCTAGTGAAAGAATTAACAACCTTAAAAGAAAGAAAATATAGATTAACGTAATAATGAAACGGCTCTAGCTCGTGAATACCGCCAATCTGGAGAGATTACTCCTTGTTGGCGATAATATTTACTTAATCGGTGAATCCTCGCCTCCGCTAACTGAAGCCCCCGAAGGGAATGGAAATCTTTGGGATGCGCTTCAATGTGCTTGGTTAACTTAATAGCGGAGCGGACAAGGTTTTGAAGATCCTCAGGAATACTGGGAGCCAATCCATGATCTCTTAAAATGTCTGAAATNNCTGAAATCGATTTATCAAGGATCAATTTCACAGATGGGATTCCATAGGAATCACGTAGCATAATTCCAATCATTGCAGCTTGAATTCCTTCTTTTGTAAGTTTAACAATGATTTCTTCAATTTCCTCTGGTGAATATTTAATCCATCCATAAGGTTTCATCTTTGCCGGTGGGATTTCTTTACCTGAACCTTCCTTACTCAAGTTGACTTCCACCATTCGTCTTTCTACAATGCTTCCCATTGTTTTAAGGGTGGCTTTCCGCTTTCATCGCCACCTTTTATGTTATGATACCACAGTTCTTTGATTTGTTTGGTTAAAAATCTTAAGATAGAGCGCAAGTACTATTCTTATGCAATTCCGGTTGTTTTTTTAGTTCCTAAATTCTATGGACGTTGTGAGAGGTAATTTTCCTTCATTATCTGAATAATTCCATTCTTTTGATAATGGGAGAACCTATAAAGGATATGGACGTGTTCGAGTTCATTAAGGAATTGAATGATAACACATAAACTCTATAAAAAACGAAGACAAGGTGGGATCCATCTGTGAAACCTCCTCTATACTTCGCAACAAGCAATGAACACAAATTTCGAGAAGCACAAGCCTTTCTTCGAACTCATAAAATTGATATAAAACATATTTATACTCATTATACAGAAATCCAGCACCAAAACCTCGCAGAAATTGCAAAATTTGGTGCTATCGAAGTTTCAAAGAAATATAAAGGTAAAATTTTTGTTGAAGACGCCGGACTATTCGTAACTCATTTGAAAGGGTTTCCTGGTCCTTATTCCAGCTATGTTTATTCAACCTTAGGACCTGCTGGACTTCTCAAACTCTTGGATGGAGTAAAAGATAGATCGGCTTACTTCCAATCTGTTATCGCGCTTGCTCAAGATGGAGTGCTCGAAGCCGTGTTTGACGATAAAATTATGGGATCCATATCGGAAACCCAGCGGGGACGCTTTGGCTTTGCTTTTGATGTGTGTTTCATTCCAGAGAGCTTTAAAAAGACATTTGCGGAGAT
>JABAOC010039143.1_pt1 | contig 10740 bp, 8 predicted proteins | sample 7062161 | NCBI WGS metagenome assembly JABAOC01 (sample SAMN14538625, study PRJNA623070) | marine sediment metagenome | biome: marine biome [ENVO:00000428]; feature: marine pelagic biome [ENVO:01000023]; material: deep marine sediment [ENVO:00002113] | place: India: Gulf of Khambhat ...
ATAGTTGAAAAAGTCACTGTATCCATAATAGTTGTTTCCATGTTCAGTATACATGACATCATCGTAATGACGGTTAATTCTTGACGTCATCTTACTCATATTGCCTTTCCTCTGAATCATTTGGCCTTGGCGCATTTTGAACAACCACTCGGGATGTGCTTACAGCATGAGTCACGGGCAATGCCGAGTCGGGGAGTCACGTCTCTTTTTGTGTATTCCGCGTGATGAAAACGATTCTCATCGGGTCATCCCTTTCTTGCCGCGACGAGGAGATAGTATCCAATGAATGGGATCATTCGGAATATCCTGGCCGCAATCTCTCCATAGGCTTTGATATCGATCTCCCTCGCTAAGAATTTTTCATAGGTGTGACGGGCCACGTTCTTGCAATGGTTCTCCCAGCACTCCTTGGTTGCGTCGAGGATCTCCGCGCTCTTGAATCCCGCACGGCCATAGATCTCATAGTACTCATCCAGATCTGTTAGATCGGCATTACTATTGTCAACCCACCATAGTTTCTGCCGTTCTCCCCACTCGGTGAGAAGGATGTCCGTGAGCACCAAATACCCTCTGGGCTTCAATACACGATACGCTTCTTGGAGGAACTTCTCGCGTGTATGAAAGTGAAACACCGCCTCCACGCACATGATGTTGTCGAAGCAATTGTCCTCAAACTCAAGTTTTGCAGCATCCATGAGCAAAAAGGTAGCTTCCGGGATTTTAGCCTTACAGGTTGCCAGTTGTTTTTCCGATATGTTGATTCCGGTTATATCCTGAGGCTTATAATACTTCAGAAGATAATGAGCTGTAGCCCCCTTTCCGCATGCAACGTCGAGAATTGTTCCCGTCTTTGCGGGTAAGAAAGAGAGGAGCTTTTCCACAAGGTTCTCACATGCAGTCTTTTGATCCGGCGTGTTTTCATTCCAGTATCCATAGTTGAAAAAGTCACTGTATCCATAATACGTGCTGAGGCGTTCATGGTACATCCTCTCATCGTAGTACCGAGTCATCCTTGCTGTCATTCTTTGATTCACACCTTTTCACCTTTCCCGCAGTTTGGCGTTCCTCAGCGATCTTGTGGAACTCTAGGATATCGTATATTCTTTCATTTACGGGCCCTTACTCTAAAGACCCATGAAGCACCGCTCGGGTGTATGCCCGTCCCCATGAACAAGGATATTGGTTCCGTCCCACCCATCAAACGACCACCAGCGGTGCTGAAAGCAGCCGCGGTATCGCTGGTCTAAATATCCAAGAGGCCTTTTCCCTCCGCCCGCAAGGCGTCTTATTAAATCCACCATATGGATACTCAGAGTTCCCAGAAACTGATATCGGTTGCGAAGGAAGCAGTATGACCTCATCTGAACGGGTCAGCGTCGCTATAGCCTGCAGCAAATTGCTTGGTGTCTCCCTAAAACTCTCCCTATCCGAACGCCCAGGAAATCGCCATATCCTCATCAGCGCTCTATTTCATTGGATGCCGCTGGAAGAACTCCCACATCAACTCCGTTGCAGAGATGTCGGCACTCATCTCTCCCAGGACCCGTTTTCCTAGGACACCGAATTTGCCTCCTGGCCAGGTATGGCCTCCTCCCTCTATCGTCCAGAGGACAACCTCGCTTCCGTCCTTTCCCGGGCCATAGAATGTGCCCACCGCGCTTCCCTGTTTAAGTATCTTCGAGGGCTCCTCTTTGAGTTTCAGCGCGCGAAGCCAAAAGGAAATCGTTTTCGGAACAGGCGTAAAATCCTGGCCTGGAAGGGAGCGCTGCCCTTTTCCCCCTGCAAAAGGTGCGTACTGGTCCTGCGTCCCGTGAAAATGCATTATTGAGACGGGCCGCGAGGGATTGCACTTGGGCATTTCCATCGGTCCCGATACAGGAGCAATAGCAGCAATGCGATCCGAGAGCTCGCAGGCGAGTCTGTAACACATGATTGCACCGTTTGAGTAGCCGGTCGCATAAACCCTCTTGGGATCGACATTGAATTGCCTTGCCAGATCGTCCAGAAGAGCGACGGTGAAACCCACATCATCAATCTTATTGTCTTGAGCCCAACCACAACAGGTTCCCGCGTTCCACGTAAACCCCTGAGGCATAATTCTCAAACGCCTCCGTCGCGGGGTACTATTTGTACCTTGTGGGTAAACCGCGATGAATCCGGCGCGATTCGAGGTTAGGTCCATTTGTGAAGAGTTCCTTTGGGCCTCAGGATTTCCACCCCCCCCATGAAAATTAAGAACGACCGGTGTCGGTTGGCTTTTGTTATAGCCGGGGGGAACGTGAACCAAGTAGTACCGATCCATACCGCCTGCCTTTATCGTCCGTTCATAATCTCCCGGCCCAAGGGTGTAAGCCGGTTGGGTGACACTACTCGCACCGGCATATGCAAAGGTCCCTACTAAAAGGGTACATATGATTAAAGAAGTCTTACCAGGTGCTGATCCTAAATAGGTTCTCTTATTGCTGATGTTATCAAATATGGTGCAAACTCCTCTCTTTCTCAGTATCGGTTTCATCCGTCCTCCTTTTCAAGAAATGGACTGTTGTAAGATTCAGGCCTCTTGCGGCGCCGTGTTCTAAACGGCGAGATAACCAGACCGCCAAGGATTGTATCCCCGGGAAGGCTTACGAGATATGCGATGAGGTCAGCTACCCGAACTGGCGGCAGTGCCTCAGTTGGTGAGCGTATGGGACGGTTCTGATCCCACATCGGAGTATCCACGGCGTCAGGTTGTACCACAAAGACCCTAATGCCGAAGGATCGCACCTCTTCAGCTAAAGACTGGGACAGGCCAATAACCCCGAACTTGGAAGCACAGTAGACCGAATCAAACGCACGCCCCCTTAGACCGGAGGTGGACGAAATGTTTATGATCTGACCTCGGCGTTGATTCATCATCGCGGGCAAGACTGCCCGGTTGCAGAGGAATGTTCCCTTGAGATTGGTCTCCATCACCTCATCCCATTCAGCGACCGAGACATCAGCCGTTATCTTAGGTCCGCTTCCCGTGCCTCGAAGAATTCCGGCACAATGTACCAGTACATCGATACCACCAAACCGTTCCAAGGTTAAACGCGCCATTTCGTCCATGTGCTGTTCACTGCGAACATCTTTGTTCAGAATCATCGGCTCGGGAGAGTACCCCTGGGTTTTAACCTCTTGTGCAGTCGCCTCTAACTGTTCGCCATTGATATCTACGAGGACCAGCGCTGCCCCTTTCTGCGCAAGGCAGAGGCAGGTTGCTCTGCCTATTCCGCTCCCTGCCCCGGTCACAATGGCGGTCTGGCCGTCGAGGGATTGCGGAGTCGTATTATTCATATGATGCCAACTCCTTCAGGTACTGACTCTGACATGCTTCTCATTGCTTGAAACCGAACATCTTGATTAAAGCCCGAAGCTATAAGGTCTTGTCCTCCATACGGATGTCGGCATGGTCTGCATCGGTGCGATCGCAACTTCTCCCAGAGTCGAATCTTCAGGCCATTTGATCATGTTCACGATGAGATGAGCTACACGGCTGACCGGCAAAGTATACATGGCGTGTGGAAGGGGTCTGTTCTGGTGCCAGATGGGGGTATCGGTCCCCCCGGGCAGCACCACCTGAACCCGCACTCCGTATGGCCTAAGTTCCTCGGCAAGGGCTTCCGTGAGGCCAATTACTGCGAATTTCGAGGCACAATATGCCGAGTCAAATGGTACAGCGTGGCGCCCAGATAGGGAGGAAATATTAATGATCTGTCCCGAACGTTGCTCGATCATCGTTTTTAAGACGGCACGGTTACTCAAGAATACCCCCTTCAGATTCGTGTCGACAATCCGGTCCCATTCTTCGCTAGTCATTTTCTGGAGCATTGTAGGCCTTGTATTCTTTGCTCTAAGGATTCCAGCGCTGGCAACTAAGATATCGATACGACCGAAGTTGATCAATGTCTGTTTTACCATTTCGGCCATATCTTCTTCCAGACGCACATCGAGACGGAGACTGAGGGAGGGCCTTTGAAACGAAGGTGCCGTGCTGACCCTCTCGATCTCGGCCACCGTTGCCGCGACCCGATTCTTGTTCCTACCGATTACAACGACGGCGGCTCCCTCTCTGGCTAGAGCCAGACAGACAGCACGTCCGATACCGCTCGTACCTCCCGTGACAATCGCCACCTGTCCCTCGAGTTTTCCTTTTGGATCGTTCATTACCTCTTTCGTTTCCCTCACGCTAACTGTTAATCACCTCCTCACCGCAACTACTTCCAGCCAAAGCCGACGCACCTCCTTTATACCAATTGCTTTGAAAGCCGCCCCTGCCCCAGCTTGCAATGCTTCGCAGGCAATCTTGATCGGGTATCCACTGAGCAGGACACGGGCCAAGCCAGCATAGGCACTGACCGTCTCCAAGCTTCGCTGATTCATCATGATTGTACGATGGCAAAACCACTTGACATCAAAGGAATTCCGAATCAAAAGTCTTGCTAATTCCTCTGGAGTTGGCCACTTTTTGGAAAATGCCTGATGAGATGTTCCTCTTTTCCTGGGAATACCGCTGAGGCCCTGTCTTTGCCTTTCCTCATCTTTCATTTTGATGTAGGCCAATGCCAACTTGAGCCACTCATGGTAAAGATTTTCTGTTCCAGGGGGATAGGTACCTGCAAAGAAAGAGGTATTGAATGCAAAAAGACCGCTGGGCTTGAGAATACGTCGGATTTCCCGCAACAATACGTCTTGATCCGGCAGGTTGTGGATAGCATTCCCCATTACCACCGCATGGATACTTTGGTCCCTAAAAGGCAGACAATCAGCAGTTCCCCGAAGGAACAGTAATCTTGATGGGGAACTCCTTTCACTCTTTGCGTGGTTATTCGCCTTATCCCTCACGAATGCCTGGTTCATGAAATGTTTTTGAGCCAAAACTAAGGATTCATGTGATATGTCTAACCCTATGATTTCCTTGGTACGGTGGACTTCCAGTAAGCATTCGGTGAGAGTACCGGTGCCGCATGCCAAATCAAGCACAATAGGGCAATCCTCCAAATGAAGGCTTGCGATGAAACCTTTATTGACCTCGATATACTCTGGCTGTCTTGAAAACGGCTCGTAAGAGGTATCGATCATCTGTCTGTCCCACGACTCAATGTCTTTCATGTTCCCCTGAACCCTTTTTCAATGAACCGATAAGATAATAGCTCACCGGGAGAGCTCCGGTAGGCAAATGAGATAGTATCTCACGAAACAGATCAAGGCTGATTTTACCTGACAGTAACCTGAGCCCAAAGTCATTCCAGTAGTGACGATGAAAAGCCTTCCAACACGATTGAGTGGCGTCGAAAATCTGTGCGTCTACGAACCCGCACTTGGTCAGCAGTTCTCTATATTCCTCTGGACTATTTGCCACGTTCTCGATTTTACCAATCCCATTGACTCGTGCTCCGGTATCAAAAATTATGTCCGAGAATACGAGCCGTCCGTCTGGTTTCAATATGCGGTATACTTCTTTAAATAACCTTACACCAGGTCCAAAGGAGCCCGGTCCTTCAATACAGATCACACAGTCAAATGACTTTCCCTTAAACTTCAGTCTGGGGGGATCCATAACACGGTAGCGAACCGTGGGGGCGTTTTTCCGACATGCCTCCAACTCTTTCCTTGTCCCTACAATGCCAGTCAAGGCATCAGATTGAAGATGATTTGCGATCGTTCTCGTAGTTGCCCCCCTGTCGCAGCCGATTTCGAGAAACTGGCCGTTCTTTTCGGGAATGAACGAAAGGAGCTCCTTCACCAGATTCTCACACGCTTCTCGGGGGGTATTGATCGGATGTCGCCAGAGGCCACAGTGGCGGAAGTCACTGTCCCCGTAATATTCGCCGATCAGTTTCTCACGAAGCTCAGCAAGATCTTTCCACCGTTTGGTCGAACGATGGACCGGTTGCCTCCGCCCTCGAGCAGAGAGTGCACGTGATGAGCCTATATAGGAATTCTTGGATCCCAACCAGATCTCCAGCCCCCCGCGTGGATTGGTCTCATAATGCCACCCCGACAATCTCCGGATGGCCATCGTTGGGGCAAAGGGGTTTGCCGCTCCGATGAAGAGCCCGTGCGGTGTGGACGCCATGGTTCGTAAGCCATAGTTGCAGGGGTTGCCGAAACCATTCCGGGTAACTGGAACCCAGTATACACCGTCGCTGCTCCGCCAGAGGTCGAAGCCCGCCCGTTTTCTCACAATGTCGTCAATGCCCGTCTGCCCGAAGAGTTGCGAAAGATGGTCTGGCCACTCTCCAGAGTGAATATAGGGCATCCACACTGTCGAATCGTAGGTGCCCAGGTATAACCACCCCTCGTGCACACACAAGCGCCAGAAATATCCAACGGTAGGGCTGTTGAATCCGGGACCCCAACCACTTAGCGGCACCTTCATCCCTTCCGGTGTGAGCCGTGGTTCTCCAACGATCAATTGCCACGAGTCATCAGGATAGAGACAGAAGAGTTCCGCAGAAGCGGGCCCAATGTTTCTCACCCGGTCATAGCCTGCTATGAGGCCCGTTCCCACGTAAAGCTTGCCTTTGAACTCGACCATGTGGGTCGTGGCCTCGTTCTTATTCCCACGATACCCGCCATTCGAAAGCACCTTTATCCACTTATAGGGGGGATCACCCTCCGCATCCGTTTTCCAAACCTGACAGCCTCCCGTCGCGTTAAACGTTCCAGCGTAGAGGTAACCGTTGAACGTGGTCATATCAAAGATCCCAAGGTTCGTCCTATCACCGAGATGTGGTTCACAGGCCAGTTGCCAACGACCCTTGAGGGGATCCGTGCTGACGAGAATCAGTGGTTTGTCAGGAACATTGCCTGAAAACTGACCTCTCGCTGTCCCTGTGGGGGAGATAAACAGTTTCCCCTTAAATGAAACGATTGAACGTAACGTTGACGTCGACGGATCCCCCAGCCCTGGTTTGGAGACTTGTTCAAACGTTGTACCGTCCACCGAGCGCAACAATACAGGGCCGGGGCCTTTTGAGGAAGACCAAGTCGGTATATAGAGCGCTGGGGATGGATCGCTCTGTCCCTGGAACGATGTCATCCCGCGAAACCCTATACTCATGGGCACCTCGAACCCATCTTTCCCCATAATCATAGGGGAGACAAAGACCCTCTGCCAGTCCTCGGTCTTCGGATTGTACCGCCAGATCTGCGCCCGGAGATCGAGGTCGAACGGGTTGTTGGGAAGCTCCACCGGCCAAGCCTGAAATCTGTTGATATTCTCACCCATTCTAAACCACACTAGGTGGATGTTAGCGCGAGTCGTGCCGACATAAAGGTGATCCTTGAACCACGTCATGGAATGGGGGTATGCATTCAGAGGGTCTCCAAAACCATTCAGGGACACCTTTCTGAAGTTCATCGCCCTCAGTCCGAGTGAATGATCCTGACCGTGAATTCCTTCAACCGATGTGAGATCTGGTTCTTGAGGCAAACTCAACACGCATTCTCCATGAGCATGTTATGATTATCGTTTTGTGGAATATCTCTTTTTATTCTGCCAACAAATTTTCCCAGGCCTGACCCCCATCAAACAATTCAATGCCGAATCGGTAGTCGCTTCCGGTTTCCTCCCTTTCCATCCACACAACCCTCCCTCTGGACACTATCCTCTGGTCATCCTCATTCAGTATTGCTGTGATTTCAACCTCGCGGTCCATTCTTAACTGCCGGGAGCTCTCGATCAGAAGACCCCCCCTTGAAACGTCCAGGGTTGCAGCTCGATAGGAAGTGTCACCTATCTCACGGAGGCTCAGGGGAAACCTGAGCTTGAACCTCTTATGCCTCCTTCGGTCTCTGCCCAGATATTGCCCCCGCGCATCTATCGCAGAAATGAATCGACGCCAATTCTGAAGAAACCTCTCTGGTTTCTCCCAGGGGTGACAATGGCCGGCGTTCTCAACGTAAACAGTGTTAAGATTCGGCAAACATTCTCTCAAGATCTTGCCGGAAGACCTCCACATCGATTCGCTTCCGTAGATCATCAACGTGGGTAATTCTATCCTCCGGAGCTCCTCAGCCGAGATCTCTCTTAAACGAATATCCTCCCTGGCAGTTGTCGTATTCAATAGTTCAAGCCAGCGTTTAGCAGTCCGTTTAGATCCTCTGCCCCAATAATAAGGCAAATGGGTAAAGATTCGCATTCTCCCCTGAATGAGACTGCGTACCTGGGGACGAGCCAGTTCCTCAAGGATTTGTAATTCTGGGTAGGGCTCATTCTCGCGCACAGTGATGCCGAGGTCTCGTAACGTTTCCAGTAACCCATGCCACCAGGAAGGCCGGTCTGGAGAAATTCCGCTAATTGGAACATCCGCCAGCGTAAGAGATCTTAGGCGCTTTGGATGACGGAGCGCGAATGAAAGTGAAACCAGTCCTCCAAAACTGTGACCAACCAAATGGAATCGTCCCAATTTCAGGCAATCCGCGAGGCCCAGAAGGTCTTCTGCCATATGCTTATGGGTGTAGCCGGAATGAGGCATACCACTGTAACCGTGCCCGCGCAAATCGTAAGCCGTCACCCGATATTGATGCCTCAGAGGGAGGATGGTTCCTGAATACCAGAAGGCCACATTTGAGGCCAACCCGTGAACGAGAACCACATCGGCCCCTTTACCAGTTCGGATATAGTAAAGCTTCGTTCCATTGACTAATGCTGTCGGCATTGTAATAACTTCCTAGTCCATGTAGCCCAGGGCACGGAGGTTGGAGTAAATTGTTCTCTCCTCCTCTTCGCTGTATGGGGACATAGCTTTTCTTGAGACCGTGGCAGGTTCCATTACCTTATCGGGAGCACCACCGATAACTATCGGGTTAGCGCTCAAATAGTCATCCGTAAAAGCCTCCTTGGTTACTCTCCCCTCAAATGCATTGGGAACAGGCAATCCAAGGCTGTACAGTATGGTTGGTGGGACATCTAAGATCGAGTACTGTTCCCATATCTCTCCAGCACGGATCCCCGGCCCGGTCATCATGAATACCCCTTTCGGCCGGTGCGTTCCATTAACCTTTGGACGCGTGACAACGATAGGTTCTTCGTTCACAATCGACACGAAACTATGATCACTCAGAACCAAGGTAAGATCAGGCGCCTTGTCCTTGGCTACGCCAGTGAATGCCTCCTCTCGCGTGAGAATTCGGGTCACGATCTGCTCCCCGGTCAAGGGGTCCCTGTAATCGAGGAGCTGTCTCATCAGCTTTTCTCTGAATTCATGGTAGTCCCCGGTTCGCATCCTAGTCTTGCCAGGTTCTCCAGGGGCTCGAATGCGGATTCCGTTACTGCTCGGGGTCCCTACATAGGCTCTAGTTTTCGTCCAATCTAGGCTCGCAAATGACCACTCATGATTGTGTTTTTTGACCGCCGCGCTTTCCTTGTCTCTCCAGGTCAGGTAGCCAAGTTTTTCAAGCAGGACGTTTATGTGAAAGATATAACGTGTCGGTCCAAAACCGTGATCGGAGGCTATGAAGATGTGGGCGTTTTCTCCGGCCAGAGTGGCGATCTCGCGGATGTAGCCGTCAATACTGCGGAAATATTCCAGAACGTAATTTCGCATCCGTTGCTCCCAGTCGAGCATTCTTGTCGGCAGCAATTTCGGATCAAGAAAGCGCCAGCAGAGGTGTAGCAGCTTGTCCATGCCGTCGAAAACGATCGCCGTTAGGTCGGCAGGGTCATGTTGCATGAGATGCCGGAGAATGATAAACCACTGATGATCACGTCTCATATGGCGAGTAACCCAATCCTTCTCCTCCTTTGGAAACAACGCCCGCTCCCGCATCGCTTCGTTCGCCTCCCAGTAAGTCAAACCCCATTGATCGGCATTAAAATCAGGAATAGAGACAAGGGTTTCAAAAAGGCTCCTCGGATAGATGTTTCTCTTTAGGTGGCGCCACTGTACCATGCTTGGGATGACCAACCCGTTGATCGGCTGAGGTGGAGCCATCATGGGGAAATTCAGGTGAATCACCCTTCGACCTTGTTGGCTGGCTATCGACCATATAGTATCACAAAGGATGTCGCTCGAATTGTATAGAGTGAAGTAAATCGTCCCATCCCGTTCCTCCGAGCGGATGAAGTCATAGATTCCGTGATTGCCCGGACTCCGACCTGTGATCATGGAGGTCCAGGCGGGAGGTGTCAGGGGATTAGGGGTCGACAGAAGTTTGGCCCGGAAGCCCCTGTTGATGAGGTCCCTGAGGAACGGCATGTAGCCCTCCTCCATCAATGGGTCGAGAATCGAAAAAGTCGCTCCATCCAGGCCGATCAAGACGGTACGGTGCATGATGTTCCCCCGTAAACGTTGTTCAGAGTCTAGAGGTACTGGTTGAGAAAGCCAACCACTTCCCGGACGGTGAAATCCTCACGGTACCGTCCATCAGTCATCAAGAGCTTTTCAAAAGGCAAGTCCTTTCGGTGAAAATTTGTCTCAAGCTGAACGATGAATTGCACAACGTCGATGGACTCAAAGGCAAGATCCCCAATGAGTCTCGTGTCAGGCCCAATAGGTCCGGTGAACTCCATGTCCCAGTCGGAGGTCATATTTTCCAAGATCTTGATGGTGTTTTGAAGGATTGTTTCTGGAGTGAATTGGCTGCTGATCTTCTCACTTTTCATCTTGATCTCCTTCAATGCATGCCGCATTTGCCAAGATAAGGTCACGTTCGCGCATCGTCTGAGCCTGCAAATGTTTTCCTTTGAGTTGGGGAAACTTCTCGGCCAGC
>JABAOC010083305.1_pt2 | contig 10736 bp, 11 predicted proteins | sample 7062161 | NCBI WGS metagenome assembly JABAOC01 (sample SAMN14538625, study PRJNA623070) | marine sediment metagenome | biome: marine biome [ENVO:00000428]; feature: marine pelagic biome [ENVO:01000023]; material: deep marine sediment [ENVO:00002113] | place: India: Gulf of Khambhat ...
AGCTGCTCCTTTACCTTGCGCCCTATCAATAGTTTTTGCTGCCCTCTTCAAAATCACCTCGATATTTTCTGGGATAGGTATCTCAAGATCAGTCAAAGTCTCAAACTCAGCTATTAATTGTCCTGCAATCTTATTTGCATTGGGGCTCAAATGGGAATAAGCACTATGAGCTCCAGGTGTGCGTATCATGAAGGCTATCCAAACAAAGCCTTTCTCTCCAAAACGAATGGTATAAGGACTGCCTGGCTCGCCACTTAGACAACAATCCCCATGAACCTCCGGATGATGCTCCATCAGGTAACGAGCACCCCACGGTCCAAAAGTCTCCTCGTCAGAGACACACGTCAATGTAAGTCTACCTTTTAGCTCGTCTCTGATACGATGCAGGTAAGCGAAGGTGAAAATCGAGGCAGATGTACCACATTTCATATCAGCAACACCTCTACCATAAATTCGACCTTCAGTGACTGTGCCACTCCATGGATCATACGTCCAATTCTCATGATCCCCTACGGGGAATGTATCAATGTGTCCGTTTAGCACCAAATGCCGTCCAGGCATCCCACAATCGAACGTACCAACGATATTAGGCATATCCTCATGAGGCGCGATAATACGATAAGGTAACCCATTCTCTTTAAGGAATTGACAAATATGATTGGCAGCTGTACGAGTGTCTCCAGGGGGATTTGGACTTTTAGCTTGAATAAAACGACGAAGAAAGTCGATCAGTCTGTCTTGGTCCTCATCAATCCAGCGTAATAGCTTTTCTTTCTGGTTATTCATTATTAATTCTCTCTTAACATCAAATTTAGGCAATTTCCAAGAATTAATACATAAAACTAAATCGGATTAATTATTTTATGCTTTATTTGAAAAACAAATGTGAATTGAGAATAAAGTAAATGAGTCTTAAAGAAAGGATATTTGACATAATATGCAATGGGCTAGGAAAAATAGAAAAGAAACTAGAAAGGAAGATAAAAATTACAATAAACCTTCTAGAGTTATAAACACAAGAAATTATTTGTATCCCTAAATCAATTCAAGAAAAGTAGATGATAAAATGCAGGAATTTAAAGCCCGCCTCTTAGAGGTAATCCCACATTCCCACTGTGATGTATGTGCAAAAGCAATTAGCTATCGGTTTGAAAATCCAATTGAGTTACAGTACAAAGCAGGACAGTTCTTTGTCATTGATATCCCAGTTGATGGGGGGAAATACCGCCACCATTTTTCTTTCTCGAGCAGCCCTACAGAGAAAGGTTATCTTGAATTCACAACAAAAATGAGCGATTCTGATTTTAAAAAGGCATTACGAAAATTGAACCCTGGTGATTTTGTTTATTTAAAAGGCCCCTTTGGAAAGTTTACTCTTGATGAAGGAATCAAGAAGATTGCCATGCTAGCTGGAGGGATCGGGATAACACCATTCAGAAGCATCATTAAAGATAGCGTAGACAAGAAGCGCGCATTAAATTTCATTTTACTTTACGGGAATCATAGAGAGGAAGATATCATCTTCAAGGATGAGTTCGATTATATTCAATCTTCGATTCATAATTTGAAAGTGGTTCATGTACTATTAGAATCACCAGAATCATGGAGCGGTAATACAGGGTTTATAGATTCAAAAATAATACAAACTGAAATTCCGGATCACAACGAAAGGCAATTCTTTGTATGCGGACCTCCACAAATGATCGAGATTATGGAAAAAATACTACAAGAACTTAATATTCCGAAAGAACAGATCAAAACAGAAGCTTTCACAGGATATCTAGGATCCACCTAACACAATGAACCCATAACACTTGCATATTGAAGTTAAATCCGCTTGCAAAGACAATAATCTTGGAAAAACCTTCTTGGATGGCAATGGACACTGCTTGAGAAGTATCAATTAAACATAGTTGGAGTCAATTATTCATCAATTTGCTCACAAGGTAGAGTTTCAATTATCATCCCTGACTTTATTAATTCGACTAATATTCTTTTATTTGAGGATAAAATGGCATGCAAGGCATATGAATGGGAAGTAAGTCTAATAAGAGAAAATGGCTTATATATTAACTTACAGTCTTTTCAGGTACATCTCTTCAATGTAAAAATATTTGAATCATAGATTTACTAGCTATTTCAGCAAAANNNNGCAAACCTTGGGAATTGAAATGAATGTTAAAGATTTCGCCTTTTTACATCGAAAAGATCTATTTGTCTTATCCGGATGTTTATTTGCATTGGCACTTTTTCAAATAGCTTTAGAACAACAAATTACCTATTTCTCCCCACAAGCAACAAAAAGTGAGATTCAACCCATTTTAATTCTTAATCACTCAATTTTTGAGTATTTAGGACTCTTTCTTCCGATTTTCACAATAATATATCTATTCTTGCGCAAACGAGCTGGAATGGAATATCTACGTCAATTTAAAAGATGGATCACAACGACATTACTTATATTTGCTGCATTCGCGATCCTGATAATCATACTCATGTTACGTATTTACATCCCAATGCCACCTGTTCAGTTAGGTGAAATAAGAACAATTACACCTACTCCTATTACTCCAGTTTCTCCCTCGAGCCCAGTTCCATATCAATTAGATATACTTGAGTTTCTTATAAAATATAGAAACTTCTTACTTCTTGTTATCTTAATCTTACCTTTATTGTTTCTTTTCTGGTTTAAAAGAAGCTCTCCTGATTCCTCTCTTGGTAAACAGGAATTACTAGAGATTTTACCTAGGGATAAACAGTACCAATATAAAATTAGAACGATTCTAGAATGTTATTACCAAGCATCATATTCCTNNGACGAGGGGCTGATAGTTCCCAAAGTCTCACACCAACAGAATTCAGAATCGATGTTGTCGCTAAAAAATTGTCATCCATCTCAAATATCGATGGGATTACAAATTTATTCGAGGAAGCAAAATTTTCAAATCATCAAATGTCAACACGCGATGTTGAATTTGCTAAGACTTATGCCCATGAGATTATATCTAGTGATATTTCAGATGAGGAAGAAGAAGGAGGGAATCAAAAGATAAATACTAGGGAGGGGAATGAATGAGCTTTATAGATCGTATTCTATCATTTATCGAACTCACGAATCCTATTGTAATAATAATTCTACTTTTATTGAGTTATCAGACCATATATTCTCAGTGGATTAAAGAAGAGGTTGATCCTAAAGTTTATTCCTTTAAAAAAGGAAAAACTGAATATAGCGACCCTCCCCGGCCTCATAGCACAATATTTAATGAATTTTTACAGCTTGTTTTGATGACAACAACTAGCAAACAAAGGCAATTAACACATACTTTTTCTCGCTTAATTAATGAGCAAATAGACTTTGAACTTGTCTCTTCTAATATCCAGTATAGTACGAGTCTTAAACGTCTGATCGAAGATCCAGATGCATGGCTTACAGAGATATATTATCAAATTCCTGAAAGAGGAATCTTTCGGAAAATGCATGCATCAGAGATACTTAATGATAATTTCACAAAAATTGTTGAAGAATTACAAGAAATTCTTGATTTTCCTTTACTCACAGAGTCGGAATGATCACAATGCAAATAGAAGACGCTGCAAATCTCTGTACGCAAATCTTAGCGGAAATTAATAGGCATATTATCGGCAAAGAAGAAACATTAAAACAAATAATGCTGGCATTCCTTGCGGATGGGCATATCCTTTTTGAGGACTTGCCAGGGCTTGCAAAATCCTTGATTTGTCGAGCTTTTGCCACGGCTTTAGGCTGCGAGTTTAACAGAATCCAGTGCACCCCCGATCTATTACCCCAAGATATCACAGGTTCAGAAATCTATAATCAGAAAACAAATGAGTTTGAATTTAAGAAAGGGCCGATTTTTTCTGATATTATCCTATCAGATGAAATAAACCGTGCAACACCAAAAACTCAGAGTGCACTAATGGAAGCTATGGCCGAATATCAAGTTACTGTTGGAAGGACTACGTACCAACTCACTGGTCCAGGAAAACCCTTTCTTGTAGTTGCCACTCAAAATCCTATTGAACTTGAAGGAACCTTTGCACTTCCAGAAGCCCAAATAGACCGCTTTCTGGCAAAAATAAAAATCGGTTACCCTACGAAAGACGCAGAACGAATAATTCTAAGTAATCGAATCGAAAGAAAACAAAAATCATTCAATTTCATTCAAATTACAAATCGACAGACCTTCTACGACATGCAACGAACTGTAGAAGAAGTACATATTTCTGATGAAATTAAAGATTATATTGTAGAAATCGTGCAACGTACACGTGACACCCCAAAAGTGAAAGTAGGCGCATCTCCTAGAGGGTCCTTAGATTTAATGGCACTTGCACGCGCAAGTGCTGTACTAAATAACCGAGATTATGCTATTCCACAAGATGTGAAAGAACTAGCACCTATAGCTATTGATCACCGATTAATTCTTGAGGTTAGTTCTTGGTTATCTGGTGCATCTTCCAGGATAATCCTTGAAAAAATCTTGAAAGAGGTTAAAGCCCCAAGAAAAGAATAAATACACCGAAATATTGAATTGACAATCTAAGGAGGAATTTTCCTGGGAAAACGATTCAGATTGGAATCTTTTCTTATAATATCCTTTGTATTACTATTTTTAGGAACTTTATTTCGACTATGGCTTATCGCAGGAATCCTAATTCCGTTGATGATTATATTCTTCTTCTCTTTAGCAACAGAAGAAATATCAATTGATCAAGTTGTTATTAAGCGAAGGATCTCAAGGAACAGGACTGAAAAAAAAGGGGATTTAATTTTTGTTAACTTAATTATTCGAAATAATGGAGATCGAATCCCAGTATTTGAGATCATAGATACTGTTCCAGACGAATGTACAGTTCATAAAGGATCGAATCATTGGCTTTTAGAATTAGATAAAGATGAAGAAATTACCCTTTCTTATGCTATTCGTTGTCACAAGCGAGGACGCTTTCTTCTAGGACCTGTAATCACTCGCGGTTCAGATTCATTTCATTTTCATAGTATAATTAAAGAACATGCAATAATAGACTCCTTTGCTGTTGTCCCTCCACTCATAAAAGTGAAAGCTCTCCCTATTAATCGGCAGCGGCTATTACCTGAATCAGGTTACATACCTAGCATCATATATCGAGGTCGAGATTTTGATTTTCAAGGTGTTAGGGATTACCAAGAAGGGGATGAAGTAAGAGCAATCAACTGGCGAGTCACTGCAAAATTTAATAAACTCTCAACTAATGAATTTGCGCTTGATCAAACTGCCCGTATATTTATAATATTTGATCATACGACCTCTACGCAACACGTTCTTGAAGAAGGAGTGATGGCTGCTTTAAGTACATCCGAATATTTAATCTCCCAGAGAAATAAAGTTGGATTTTTCAGCATAGGTGAAATTGTTGAACAAATTCCTCCTGCGCCTGGAAAACGGCAGTTGCTTCGCATTAATGAATTATTAATAGACACAAAAGCTTCAGCTCCTTTTCATGACGAGATTTTATATCAACGAATCCAAAAAACCCTTTTACCTTTTTTACCTCCTTTTACTCAGATTTTCTTTATCAGTCCGATTTATAGTCGTCTTGTATTAGATTTTCTTATAAAATTAAAAGAAAGAGGTCATAATATCGTGTTAATTATTCCACGTCTCGAAGACGAGCGTGAAAGTCTAGAGATCATTCCAAAAGGATCACAATTTGAAAATGGCTCATTATTATCAGATCATAAGCGCGTCCACAAAGCATCACAGATTGCAAATGGACTTCTAATGCTTGATCGTACATTTGTTTCAAACCGAATAGCAAATATGGGTATTATTCCATTATATTGGTATCCAGNNATCCAGAGGGCCCCAAATACGAAATAATAAAGGTGAGACGAGCAAGATGAAGCTAAAACCAATTATTTGGGGTATACAATTTATTATGATATTCACTTTTCTCATTTTCTCATTTTTTCCACTTATTTACAATATACTAAATCGTTTTCCACCAAATTTTGGTATGATAGCAATAATTTCATTTCCATTTGGATTGACTATTTATGGAATAATTACTTTGAAATCAAAATTGAGGGAAATTAGTACAGTATTTTTTTCCATTGGAATCATTTTTAGTTTCTCAGATAGTTTCATACTCTCCTTTGGAGTTGTTATTTCTTGGGTGTTTTATGAAACTTGGATGATCGCTTGGACATATGATCAGCTTGACATGGAATATCTTCCTTATTCGTTAAATAGTATAGAAAGGCTAAAACTAAATAGATCCTTCCAATCTCGGATTACATCTATCAGTTTACTTGCTTGGATTGCTTTATCTCTTTCATGGGGATTATTGTTTATTGCACAAAATTTCTTTATTCAGCTTGGAGTTTTTGGAACTCTTGGTATCTCAATATCCATAGCCATGCTTCTTATTCTGTATCTCATTCCAAAATATACTGAAGTACCCCATAAACAAAGTTTAATGCAAGATTAAGTCAGGGTTGTTCTATGATTTCTGCTTAATTCTATTTAAGATCATAAACAAGGATAATTTCTTGAAAGTATAATGAAACACACAGTAAATATGATTCAAAATAAGATGTTTTCATGCGCTTAATTTTTCGCTAAACTGTGAATAGGGCTTTCAAGTAGATTAAAATAACAGAAAAACAAAAACAGGGAAGGTAGAGTCAATTCATTGTTCCTAAGTGGTGACGTAAACGCTGGCGTAGAATATTGATGGTGCACATACACCAATGATCAAAATCGCAATGATTAGTATCTGTCCATTCTAATATTTATGATGGTACCCAGTGCATGTATGCGGATCACTGTTTACTGTTGTGCCAGAAACTCTTGTACCATCTCCCAAGCAATACGCTGCAAGAAAACAGCCTCCTCTTCAGCCAACAATCGTTCGACTATGTCTGGCTTATCCCCGAGATAAGCTAGACCGATCGGACTCTCTCCGAAAATCGTTTCATAAATTACATTTCCGCTTAATAGCATGTCCACCAAATTGTTCACGCATTACCGCTAGTAACCGATCTGAATATGACTCTTTATCGCGGGACCGCAAACGTTGAAGCAGTGCTAAAGTTATGACAGGAGCCGCTATATCTTGATTGATTGCCTCAAATACAGTCCAGCGGCCCTCACCAGAATCCTGAACGTATGGTTCGATCTCCCGTAATTCTGGATCATCTTCCAAGGCTCTTGCGATCAAATCCAACAACCATGATCTAACCACACTACCAAAACGCCAAATCTCAGCTACTTGGTGAAGATCGAGCTCAAATTGCGTCTTCTGCTTCATAATCGCAAAACCTTCAGAAAAAGCCTCCATAATCCCATATTCTATTCCATTATGAATCATCTTCACGAAATGTCCAGCACCACTAGGTCCCACGTACCCCCATCCTTTATCTGGACTAGGAGCTAAGACCTCAAAAATAGGCCGCAAATACTCTACAATACTTTTATCACCGCCTATCATCATGCTATAGCCTTCTGTGAGCCCCCAAATCCCACCACTCGTACCAACATCCACATATGCAATTCCTTTCTCTTTGAGGAGGGCTGCGCGACGTTTTGTGTCGTTAAAATTGGAATTTCCACCATCAATGATAATGTCGTCTTTCTCTAATTTTGGGAATAAATCCATAATGGTCTTGTCGACGGGATCTCCTGCGGGGATCATGAGCCAAATCACGCGTGGAGAGTCAAGTTTTTGCACTAATTCATTTAATGAATATGCTCCCTTGGCACCTTTTTCCACGATTTTATTGACTGTTGCTTTCGTTCGTGCGTATCCAACGACTTCATGCCCTCCTTGGAGAAGTCGCATTACCATATTTGCTCCCATTCGTCCAAGTCCGATTATTCCGAGTTTCATTTTTTATACCACTTTGTTTGTATCATTTCAATTCTTTTATTAATCGAAGGAGTTGTGAAAGCCCACCTTTAACATCTTTTTTTAAGTTGACACGCAGGATTCTCCGTTTGAGCTGTTTTAAAGCGTAATAATCTCCTAGAGCTTGAGCCTTGATTATTTGTCCAAATGTGTAATTTTTCCCAGGAACTGTTATGTCTTCTTCCGGTTCATCTACAAGTTGTAAGAAAAGGCCTATATTGGGTCCGCCTTTATGCAATTGTCCTGTAGAATGTAGGAACCGTGGACCATAACCTAATGTTGTTGCTATATGCAATTTGTGTAAGAATTCGATCCGAATTTTTTGTAAAAATTCAGTTGTCTCAGATATCGGTTCTAGATATGCTTGAATTGCAACGTAATCCCCCTTCCTAGCTTGACTCAGCCAATCCTTAAGATTTTCAGCTAAGACCTCGGGATTCTCTACTGATATTATATCTGATTTCTTCTCGTTAGTTATGCCTTTTTCGATCTCACTCATCATTTTCTTTGCAAAATCTTTAGCCAGCTGAACATCTGGTTGATTAAATGGGTGAATACCTAAAACTGAGCCAGCTGCTGCTATTGCCATCTCCCAACAGTACATTTCTTGACTTAGATTAATTTTCGCAGTTAAATTTATATAGACAATTGGATGTCCTGCGTCTTCTAAAGCTATCATTTGTGAATGAAGTTCTGACATTTCTTTCTCATGGAAGAAATAGATGAAAAACCGATCAGATCCATAGATCTCTGGTTTCTCGATAGGTTCATTTACAATTGGGATTATACCTTTCCCATCCTTCCCTGTACTTTCAGCAAGGAGTTGTTCTAACCATACAGGGAAGTTTTTAATCGAAGATGAAGTGAAAAAAGTAACCTTGTCTCGACCAACTTTAGCTAATTCGCCTAAAGCAGCACCCAACTTTAATTCGGATGCATCATGAGAGGAAACGCAGAATGGGTAGTTTTTAGACATTAAATAAGCACGATCAAGGAGTTTATGAATATCAATTCCAATTAATGCAGCTGGTATCAATCCAAAATTTGTTAATGCCGAATAACGCCCCCCAACATCTGGTGGAGCTTTAAAAATTCGACGAAATCCTCTATCCTCTCCCAGTTGTACTAGGGGTGTACTCGGATCAGTGATTGCAATAAAATGATGACCCGGATCTTTAGTTACTTGACTTACTTTATTCCAAAAATATCGAAAGAGGGATAAAGTTTCTAATGTAGTCCCAGATTTACTTGATACTATAAACAAGGTTCGTCTTAGATCAATTTTGATTTCAACTGTGTGTATCGCAGATGGATGAGTGCTATCTAGANNAGAACAATTAGCTCAGGATATCCTTTTGAGCTGCCAAAGACTTTCGAAAAGACTTCTGGTGCTAAACTAGAACCACCCATTCCAAGGAGAACAATATGACTAAGACTTTCTGACTTCACCATCCTTGAGAATAAAAGCAAATCCTTGATTTGGGATTGCATCATTTCAGGTAGAATTAACCAACCTAACCGATTTATGATCTCAGGAATAGGTTTCGGGTACCATAAGGTAGGATCTTTAGCCCAGATTCGCTGTATGAAATTTATCTTGTTCCAATATTTTAGGCGTTGTTCTATTTGGGATTGATACTTTCCGAGTTTCATGATTCTGATATTGACTTGATTGATTTCTTCGCTTGATTTCACCCAAGTCAACTCCTAGTATAAGTGGATCTGGATCATTACCTGTTATTTTTAGTACTTTTAATATTAAGGAGTAAGGGGTTCATTATTGCTTCTAAGATTTTTTTACTAATCACTCCATGCCGTTTCTTGGAATGCTATGGCAAAACGTGGGCAAATCGACGTACAGAGACCACACCCGTAACATTTGTCCGCATCGAGTTGCAATTTGTTTTCATGAATTGTCAGTGCTTCATAAACACAAGTTCCAACACAAATCCCACAAAGGTTGCACGCTACATGGTCAATAACCGGAACCGCTTGAGTTTTACTCATTGTAGACGGAAAATATGCGAGTGTAAGGCCTTTTATATCTTCAATGGAATCATGACCATGGAACCTTAACCAATCCTCCACATCCTTAGCAATCTTGCCGTAAATCTTATGACCTCGAAGAATCGCTTGGGTACACACCTGAACGGCCGTTGCACCAGCCATTATATACTCTACAACATCTGCCCCCGTGGTTACACCACCCACACCAATGACAGGCTTCTTGACTGACTTACAGATATCTAAAACACACCGTACTGCAAGTGGTTTTAGAGCAGGCCCGCTCATCCAGCCGTAATTTCCAAGAAAAGGGCGGCCTGTCTCAATATCTATGTGTAGAGTTGGACCAAGAGTGTTGATAGCTGTGTATCCATCGACATAGCGTTCAATGTTCCTAGCGAGTTTCACTAGATCTTCACTTGAATGGGGACTCAGCTTTGCAAAAAGAGGAATCTCAATTACTTCTCTGAGCGTTTTGGCTATCTGATCGACCTCTTTAACATAATGAACACTAAATTCAATTGCATCACACCCAGCAGCTGCCATCTGGGGCGCTAGCTCGGCTACCTCCTCCGGTGTGTACCCGACACTCCCAATCAACGGGAGTCCCGCCTGTTTTGCTTTCTTGTATTCCGTTTGAAACCACTGTTCTGCGGAAATATCACTCCATAGCTCTGTGTTGAGTAATCCGACTGTTCTTTTTCGGTTGAGAACTGCCATATTGGGACGGGGGACTTCTGCAGGTTTTAAGCTAATGGTCTTAGCTACAAGACCTCCTACTCCTCCTTTCGCCGCTTCTAGAAGGGTAGCCCCGTCTC
>JABAOC010010411.1_pt2 | contig 10735 bp, 14 predicted proteins | sample 7062161 | NCBI WGS metagenome assembly JABAOC01 (sample SAMN14538625, study PRJNA623070) | marine sediment metagenome | biome: marine biome [ENVO:00000428]; feature: marine pelagic biome [ENVO:01000023]; material: deep marine sediment [ENVO:00002113] | place: India: Gulf of Khambhat ...
GCGAACTTCAGACCGTTCGTGGCGACCTGTATCTGGGCGAAGCCTCGTTTCCTGGCTTCGTCCAGGGCGTCAAGGAACTGCGGATGGATGGTCGGCTCGCCGCCGGTGTATTGCACGCATGGAGGTTGAACACTGTGAACGGTGCAAATGAGGTCGAGCGCACGGCGTATCTGATCGAGATTCAACTCCATGACCTTCCCGCCTACGCCCGCACCGGCGAAACAGATGGGGCACCCGAGGTTACATCGGTTGGTCAGGTCGATGTTCATCATGATGGGGGCGGCCAGATGCTCCGGACAAACGCCGCAACCCTGTGGGCATGAAGCCGCCCGCCGGGATATGGGATTGTCGACCCTGCGGGTGACGGCCCTGTCACGTTGAATCATGAGCCGAAAGAACGTCGCATCGCTGCTGATCAGCTCGTGCCGGACTCCGTGAGTTGCGCAGGTCTTGCGCATGAGCACGGCGCCGTTCTCCTCGTACAGAATACCCGCAATCACCCTCAGGCAATCCGGACAGAGGGATTCAACTTCTCTCGGCAGTATCTCATTCTCGGCAAGGTGGGGATTTCCGCGATCTAAGTTCTTGGGAGCTACGTCAGACAGAACCATCGTTCGATCTCCAGATCCATGTCGTATTCGCGGCTTTTCCACCATTATTACGAAATCGCGTCTCCTTGGAAAGAGGGAATCCGCCTAATCGTTGCAATGAAATTGCCCTTGCTGCCGCGGTCAACAGGGTGCCGACCGGTCCAATCCGGGGCACCTCCGTGCTACTTCAGTTCGAGTAGATACGCCTGGTCGCAGCGGGGGGACAGGTGGTCGGGACGGCAGGGGGTGAAGCCGTAGGCTTCGTAGAGGCGGATGGCTTCCTTCAGGACCGAGGCGGTTTCGAGCGTGACGCGCGTGAAGCCCAGCCGGCGGGCGTTGGCCAGGGCGTCTTCGAGCAGCAGCCTGCCCAAACCTCTGCCGCGATCGTCCCGGCGCAGGTACATTTTTCGCAGCTCGCAGGCGGCGGCCTGTGTCGAGGCGGCTGTCTCGGAAGTTGAATCCGCAATCTGCAATCCGCAATCCGAAATCGGATACAGGCCGTAGGAGCCGATGATCGAGCCGTCTTTTTCTTCGAGCACGCAGAACAGGCCGCCGCGTGTGAGGTAGGATTGCTCGATGTCTCTCAGGTCGGCGTCGGTGCCGTCAGGGTCGGGCTTCAGATGGTATTCGGCGAGGACTGCGTAGACGAGGCTCGCCACCCGTTCACAGTCGGCGTTCGTTGCCGGTCTCAATCTGGGCCATTCTGGAGGCATGTGGCAAGGGACCTCAGGGACCTAAAGGACCTGAACGACTCATGCTGGATGCAGGCTTTCTCATTCGGCCAGCTTCTTGGCCAGGTCCGGGTGGAAGGTGCCTTCGAAGGTCCCTTCCACGGGGCCGGTCATGTGGATTTGGCCGTCGTCGGCGATCTCGATCCGGAGCGCGCCGCCCGGCATGTGGACGGTGATGTCGTTGTCCACCAGGCCGAGCCGGTGGACGGCGGCCGCCGCCGCACAGGAACTGCTGCCCGAGGCCAGCGTGTAGCCCGCCCCGCGCTCCCAGATGCGGATGTCGATGTTCGCCCGGTCGATCACGCGCACGATCTGCAGGTTGATGCGGTTCGGGAACATCTTGTGATTCTCGACATACGGCCCCAGGGCCCGGGCGGTCTGGTCGCTGACTTCCTTCATCGGGATGACGCAGTGCGGGTTACCGATGGACAGGCAGGTCACTTGGTGCTCGACGCCGTTGATGTCGAGGGGCTCATTGACGACCTCGCGCCTCGGCCCCGCCACCGGAATCTCGTCGCTGATGAACGTCACTTTGCCCATGTTGATGCGGATCAGGTTGGCCGTCTCGTCCTTGACCTGCACGTCCACGATTCCGCCCAGAGTCTTGATTTTGAAGCTCTTCGATTGGACATATTCCTTTTCGAACAGGTACTTGGCGAAGATGCGCAGGCCGTTGCCGCTCTTTTCGGCCTCGCTGCCGTCGGGGTTGAAAATCCGCAGCGAGGGCATGTCCCCTTCGAAGGCGGGGCCGTACAGAATGCCGTCCGAGCCGACGCCGAAGTTGCGGTCGCAGATCAGCCGGATATTCGCCTCCGTCATGGCGAAATCCTGCACGTTCGGGTCGATGACGAGGTAATCATTGCCCAGGCCGTGATACTTCTTGAAGTCTGTAGTCATACTCAGTTGTCCCAGAGTGCTTCGGCGGAAAAGGACCTAGAGGACCACAGGGGCCAAGAGGACCTGTAGGCCGATAAGGCCTGTGCGCCAGCGGTCATAGCTCCAATTCCATGAACACAACGCCCTCGATGGGCACGTCCTGGTACGGCGGAATCTCCCGGAAGCCCAGCGATTGGTACAGGCTCTTGGCGGGCTCGAGGACCGTGTCCAGCCGCATACGCTTATATCCGATCCGTTGGGCCTCTTCAATAATCGCTTCGGCCAAAGCCCTGCCGATCCCCTGGCCGCGAGCCGCCGGCCGCACGAACAGCCGCTTCATCTCGCTTATCCCTTCGCCAATCCGCCGCAAGGCGACGCACCCGACAGGGTGACCGTCGTGATGTGCCAGGAATAGTGCGCCGTCCGGTGGCGCATACCGGCCCGGCAGAGCGGCCAACTCGCCCTTGAAGTCCTGAAACGACAAATCGAATGGCAGGTCTTGCTCGTACTCCAGAAAAAGCTCGCGAACCCGCTCCAGGTCGTCGCCGCCGGTAACCGCGATAAGTCTCACTCCGATCATAGCTGTTCGCCGCGAGTCAGATGTCTTCAACCAGCACCACTCTCACTGTGTCTGTCAGCACTCGGGCCTTGTGCCCGTGCTCGTCTCCGGGCGGTATGAACAGGCCGTCACCCGTACGAAAAGTCACCTTCTTGCCCCGAAAGTCCACCTCCATCTCGCCCTCCAGCACATATCCGATGTGTCCTTTCGCGCACCAGTGGGGCTCGACAAAACCTCTCGTGAACTCCGCCAGCCGCAGTCTGCGGCCATCCCGCTCGTACGCTTTGTGCCGTATTCCGCCGCTCGGCTGCTCCCACGCCATTGATTCAAAATCCACTCTGTAACGGTTCACCGGAAACACCTTTCCACGATGGCAAGAGAGACCTAAATGAACTGTCCTTGTGCGATCATGACGACCTTGCCGCCGACACGTACGTCGAGCGTCCCGTTGCGTTCCTCGGCTCTCAGATACAACAGCGACGGTCGTCCGATTTCATGGCCTTGCTCCACCCGGACGTCGATCTGGTTGGCGCCAAAGTAGCGATGTTTGACCAGATAAGCGGCGAGACAACTGTTGGCGCTGCCTGTCGCAGGATCCTCGGCAATGCCGTAATAATCGGCGAACATCCGGGCGTGGATGTGATTCTTCGAGTCGATTGTCTCCCGGCAGAAGACAAACAGGTTCTTCGCCTCCCGGTCACGTACCCAATCGAGCCATTTGTCCCGGATGACTCCGGCCCGCTTGACGGCGGCGAGGCTGCGCAGCGGCAGCAGGACGACCGGCAAGCCCATGGACACCGACTGGATCGGAAAGTCCGCGTCTATATCCTCGGTTCGTATCGTCAGAAGCGGCACGATCTGCCCGATCTCGAACACCGCGCCGAACACGGCCTCTTTCGGCGTCATCCAGAGGATATCCCGACCGTCGCTCAGGCGGTCGAAGCTGACCGGTATCTGCCCAACCTTGAGGTTCAGGCTCACCCGTTGGACGGGCCTCCCGATGATCTTCTGCCGGATGACGTAGGCGGTGCCCAGTGTGGGATGTCCCGCGAATGGCACTTCGGCGGCGGGCGTGAAGATTCGCACGTCGTAGCCGCCGTCGCGCTCGGTATCCGACGGAATGAACGTCGTTTCCGAAAAGCCCATTTCCTTGGCGATCTTCTGCATGTGCTCGTCGGTTAGTCCCTGCGCGTTCCTGAAGACAGCGAGCTGATTGCCCGCATACTTTTGTTCGGCAAAGACATCGACAATGTTGAAAGGAATACCTGGCATGGTCACCTCGTTCAGGTCGCTGGGACGCTGAGCGTCCTTTCCATCTTGAAGAAATCGAGCCGCCGGCCATTCTCCACTTCCAGGAATGCCTCCCGTACCGTGCTGTAACCCAGTCTATCGTAGAACGCTTTGGAAGGCAGCGAGGCATCCAGTCTCACGCTGGCGAGTCCCCAGGAGACCGCTTTTTCTTCCAGGTTCCGCATGATAAGGCGGCCGAAACCCTGCTTCTGGGCGGCGGGGTCTACGAACACTCTCTTGATTTCCCCGGCGACCAGGGTGCCAGTGCCGATGATCCGGCCCGCTGTGTCGAGGATCATCGTGCAGCCTTCCAGCGCATCGCGAAGGATCGCCCGTTCATCATGGTAGCCCAGGAAAAAGCGCACGGCTTCCCCGCAGTAGTGGCCCGGATAGCAGACACGAATTGTTTTGTGAATCAACGCCTTCAAGGGCGGGACATCCGCCGTTCGGAACTGTCTGATTCTCGGTTTGCTTTTTCTCGTCACCATGTGAGCACCGTTACCTCGGGTCCGTGCCGCTGTCAAGGACCGCCAGATTCTGATTGGCGTCGTTATTGACCGATGCCGGCTCGGCCTTCTTTGTGCATAGATACGCCGCGAGACAATCGTCCCGGTAGTCGGCGTCATCGATGCGAAGGCCGGCTCTTTCGAGCAGGCCTTCCACGATCCAGCCCCAGGTGCTGTACTCCTCGCGGACGTGCGTTTCTGCAGCCGTCCGACCGTCCGGCCCCATATCAATGCTCATTTGCCGGATGAACCGCTCGATACTCGGCGTGCTGCAGCCGACGTCGAACGAGAAGACCACGTCGCGCAGATAGAGCCGACCGCCCGGCTTCAACATGGACGCCAGGCGGTGCAGACCCAGGAGCTTCCAGAAGTCGGGCAGATGGTGCAGCGCCATGACGGACACAACCGCATCGACCGGATCGGCCGCGTGCTCGTAGCTCAGGAATCCGCCACGATGGAACTCGATGTTGGTCACCCCGGCTTTCCGCGCCTTGCGACGGGCCCGCCCCAGCATGGCCTTCGCGACATCGACGGCATAGACCTTCTGGTAGTGGGGCGCCGCGTGAATCACGAAGGCGCCGGTGCCGCAGCCCATGTCGAGCACGGTTGCCGAGCGGCCCAGTCCGAGGGCCGCGACGATCTGCTCGGCCTCCCGCCGGTAGTCGCGGAACATCTGGTGGTACGTGTCGTAGACCCTGGCCAGAATGAAGTTGTCGTAGTTGAAGCCGCAGGGCTTGTTCTCCTCGTAGCGCCACGGCGGCTCCCGGGCGGCCTCCAGGGCATTGAAGTGATGCCGATAGAATTCGATGTCCATCTCTTTGACCCTTAACATTTGACAAACCTTTCACGTCCTCGCAAAGTGAGCCGCTTTGCTGGTCCCCTGGAAAATAAAAAAGCCTTTCAGGGTCTTATGCTCCCTGAAAGGCTTTTCGAAATCTCGAAGATGTTGCTGGTCCTTTTAGGGAGCTGCCTCCTTTCCCTTGACTGCAATCACAACCATGGCGTATGTCCTGGCGGTCGTGACGGGCAGGGCGGCGCGCATCAGCAGGGTCGTCACGGCGTGACGCGTCAGATGCTTCTGCGTGTTTTCCCTACGTCGAACCATTGAATATTCCGCTCAATGCAAAATAGAACTTTTCTTATACAGAAATAGACGCCCCATGTCAAGCGACAATATCGACAAAAATCGTGAAAGATGCAAAAATTTCTGTGTGGCACTCCACGGGCCCCATCTTCCTGGTGTCATGCCTGCCTACACGATCAGCGATTTCTCATACTGCACGGTTCCATAGAGGCTTGCGTTGGTGGCAGGGGCTATCCCGGACACGCGAAAGCCACATTTCTCGTACATCCTGCGGGCCGGCAGGAAGAAGGGGTGTTCCGAGGTGGTGACGCGGACCCGGGCAAACCCGCGCACCGTGAACAGGCGGAGGATTTCCAGAATCTGGTGAGTCCCGAATCCTTGTTTCCGGAAAGACGGCAGGATCCCGTTGTGGCCGACGAGGCCGATCTGAGGACCTTGACGAGGATCGTACGAGAAGAAGCCGATGATAGTGTCATCTATAGAGGAGATAGACGCACAGGCTCCGACCGTGTCGGGCGACGCGAAGATCTCGTGGTCGAACTGTCGGAGACTGCTTGACAGCGTCACATCCAGTATGTCGGCATAGCATTGAGCCAGGATGGTGTAGAAGGTGCCGGGTTCGTATTCAACCGCCGGTCGGAATGTCAGTGGCGCCGCCATAGGTCAGGTGCAGAACGCCAGGATGGCCTTTTTGAAGCAATCGACGCCGGCGCGGACGTCGGCCAGGTCGATATACTCGTCCACCTGGTGGCACATCTTTGGCTTGCCGGGTCCGTAAACGACGATGGGGGCGCCGAGCGGCGCCAGATGCGGCGCGTCGGTCGTGAAGCTCACCGCGTTGGTGAGGTTCACGCCGACGGCGGCGCACAGCTTCTTGACGAACTCGCATTCCGGGTCGGTTTCCATCGCGTTGACGGTCCGCTCGACGACGAGATCGGCGTTGAATTGGGGCGTGCCGGCCTTGAGTTTCGTCAGCATCCGCTCGACGTCGCAGCGCAGAGCTTCGTGGTCCTGTCCCGGCAGTGTGCGGATGTCCACGCCAAGGGTGCAGTGGTCGGGGACCATGTTCATCGCCTCGCCGCCGCTGATCGTATTGACGCTCATCGAGCATTCGCCCAGGAGAGGGTGTCGCTCGAATGGAATCCGATAATGCTCGAGTTCGTCGAGCACGCGTTTCATCGAGCCGATGGCATTGACGCCGCGCTCGGGCATGGAACTGTGGATCGCCTTGCCCCTGGTGGTGACCCTGAGCCACAACAGGCCACGATGGGCCGTCGCGACGGAAAAATCCGTCGGTTCAGGGATGATGATGCCGGCCAAGGCCGGAGCAACGGGCTCTGAGTGTCCGGGGATACGTTTGAGGGCCCCAGCCCCCTGTGGTCGTTCTGAATCGATCAGACGGGCACTCAGGTCTGCCCCCATTTGTCGCACGAACCGCGCGATGCCGGCGCTGTCGGTTTCCTCCCCGGCAGTGGCGGCGAAGAGGATATCACCCTGCAAGTCGGCCCGCGCGTCCACGCACTCGCAGATCGCGGTTACGACGGAGGCAATGCCACCTTTCATATCCGCTGTGCCCCGTCCGTAAATCCGGCCGTTTTCTTCACTTGCGTCGAACGGGGGATGCTCCCAGGGTTCCTTGCCGGGCCCGACGACGTCCAGATGGCAAACAAACAGCAATGCGGGCCGTCGGCCGGCGGATTTGACCTGTGCCATGATATTGGCCCGGTTGGTGTCCCATCGATCCATCCAGCAGTCGACCCCGTGCCTCTCGAACCGACCGGCGACGATCTCCGCGACGGCCGATTCGCCTTTGTCCGACGTGGAATCGGCCTGGACGAGTTGTTTCAACAAGTCTTTCATGGGCGGGGCCATTATATACGCGTGAAACGTGGTACGTGAAGCGTGAAACGCAGCACACGAGTGTATCTGCCTCCAGGCAGCCGGCCCAACGGTGTCGGGCGGCCGCGTCAAGGGGAACCTGGCGATGTCCCTCTGGCGTGCGGGGGTCAGCTCGGGTTGTCGTGCGAATTGTTCGTTCGCAGGGCAGATACTTCGCTCCGGTCAGCATGACGTATCGAGTCCCGCGGCCGCGGCGCGGCTGGTGCCGGGAAGATACCCAGCCATGGGCTTTGGCTGCCACGTCCAAGCGAAGCTTGAGCGTGTCTTTGACGCTGTCACCCCGCCAATGCCCGGGAGACCTCCAGAACTCTGGACGTTGCCAATCAGTTTGGGTGTGCCACCCGCTCCTTGAGTTTCTTAGGAGGTTCTCGCAGGATAAGCGTGCAAAGCACAACTGCTTCACGGGCCTGGCGCCGGCGCCGGGTCGGCCGAAAAATATCGTGCCGCCGGTGAATTTTGGTTGCGGGTGGCTTGAGAACCGCTCATAATAAAATGTTCATGACTGTGGGCATCGGGGCTGTGCGGCGCAACGCGCCGACCCGAGCCGCAAGGAGAATACATGGGACCCGTATTGAATGGCCTGATCAAACTTCAGAGCGTGGAGAACCGTTTGCGTGCTGCCAAGGCGAAGCTGGCCCGCAGCAGAAGAAGCATTATCATCCAGGAGAACCAGATCAGAAGTCTCCAGAGCGCCCTGGAGGCCAAGAAGGAAGAGCTTCAACTCACGAAAGTCCAGTCCAATCGCCTGGAGTTGGAGCTCAAGACCCGGGATGCGGAGGTCAACAAGCTCCGGGCTGCCCTGAATACCGCCAAGACCAACAAGGAGTATGCGGCCGTCCTGACGCAGCTCAACACCACGCGGGCGGACAACTCCAAGGTTGAGAACCAGATCCTCGAGCTGATGAAAGCGGTGGAAACGGATGAGGCGGAATGCGAGAATATTCGCCGGCAGATCGAGGAGCAAAAGCAGGAGCTCGAGAAAACACGCAAGGTCTCGGAGGCCTCCGCCGCGGAACACGAGGCCGAAATCGCCAAAATCCAGGCCGAGTGGAACGAGGTGGCCAGGACGATTCCCGACGAGCCGCTGAAGATTTTCAAGCGGGTGGCCGAGACCTACGACGGACAGGCCGTCGTGGACGTCGAGGAGCAGGAGGGCAGGCGCGGCGCCTATAGTTGCGGCGGATGCTTCATGGGCATCACGGCCGAAAGCGTCAACCTGCTGATGACCCGGGACGAGATCATCCGCTGTCCGAACTGCACCAGGATTCTGGTGCTCGGCAATTGTCATCCATAGAGACTATGAAGGTCGTTGCTCATATCGATGGCGGCAGCCGGGGCAACCCGGGTCCTGCCGCGGCCGCCTATACCCTGGATGATGCGGCCGGCCATCGACTGGCGGCGCGGGCGTTCTTTCTGGGCGAGAGGACGAACAATGTGGCCGAGTACACCGGTCTGATCAAAGCCCTGGAAGCGGCCCGACAACTTGGCGCCACACACCTGACCGTCTTCAGCGATAGCGAGCTTCTCGTGAGGCATCTCACCGGGCGGTACAAGGTCAAGAGCGACCTGATTCGTCCGTTGTTCGAGCAAATCGCTGCGCTGCGGGCCGAGTTCGAGGGGTTCCATATCCGGCACGTCATGCGGCAGAAGAACAAAGAGGCCGATCGCTTGGTGAACGCGGCTCTGGACGCGGGTCGGGATATTGAGGAAAGGCCGGCCAAGGCCGTGGCGAGGCAAAAGAAAATCCGGATGGGAATCCTGATCAGCGGCAGCGGCCGGACGATGATGAATCTCCTGGATTGCATCAAGCATAGCGAACTCAATGCCGAGATCGCCGTCGTCATCAGCTCGCTCTCGACGGTCACGGGCGTCGGCAAGGCCCGGGATGCCGGCCTGCCGGTGACGGTCGTCCGAAAGAAGGACTACCCTGACATCGACGCGTTCAGCAGACGGATCGAAGAGGAACTCGACGCAGCCGGGGTGGACCTGGTGGTACAGGGGGGGTGGCTGTGCCTCTGGAAGATCCCGCCGCAATATGAGAATCGCGTGATGAATATCCATCCGGCTCTGCTGCCGTGCTTCGGCGGCCAGGGTATGTGGGGCCATCACGTGCACGAGGCCGTGCTCGCCGCCGGCTGCAAGGTCAGCGGCTGCACCGTGCACTTCTGCACGAACGAGTACGATAAAGGTCCCATCATCGTGCAGCGGACCTGCCCGGTCGAGGACGACGACACGCCTGACACCCTGGCAGCCCGGGTTTTCGAGCAGGAGTGCATCGCTTATCCGCAGGCGATCAGGCTGTTCGCCGAAGGCCGCCTCCAGGTCGAGGGCAACCGGGCGAAAGTCAAGCGATAGGGCGTGGCAGCGGTGAACCGACGGCAGAAAGCATTGCTGACTGAATCCATTCTCGTGCTGGCAGCGACGGCTCTGGCGGTCATTGGCATGATGCACCTCAGGGATTATATCAACCGCTCCGAGGCGATGCGGGCCATGGATCAGCTCGGCGACCGCGTCCTCGAATACCGCAAGCAATACGGCTCCCTGCCTCCGGAATCCTTCGTGAACGCCATCAAAGGCGATCTGGAAGGCGCCGTTCGCCTGGGCAATGTCAAGTACCGCGCCCTTTACATCGGCCTGGATGCTCCCGCCGACACCATCCTCGCCTATTCCGAGCGCCGCTACTCCTCCCCCTTCGTAGCCAGTGGCTACGTAGTCCTCCACCTCAACGGCACGGTGGAATGGATGCCCACGAGCCAATTCACCATTCTCTTCACCGCCCAGCGCGTCCCCATGGAGGTGCAACTGCCTGGAGAATAGGTTCTATTGGCATCGCAGCCGTGTCATAATCATGAGATAAGCGAAGACCAACTGGTCCCGGGAAGATCTAATGATTGCGTGAGATCAGCCACTATGGAAACGTGCCAAGTCTACGGAGTTAATCATAAAACGTTGTTCCGGCGCGTGTCCTGTTTGATCAGCTTGTGGCTTGGGGGCCTCATGACGTTGGGGATTGCATTCGCGATCATTTAAGGCCTTGTCAGTACTTATGGCGCAGTCAATGCTCTGAGGAAACTGCTCGATACACCTTGCATCATCGCCATGTCGGCGCTTTACGTTGTCGCAATCCTATGCATTATACCGATTACGACTGAGAATTTCGTGTCTCCGGGTGGCAGCGTCAAGGGGTCCCCAACGCGACA
>JABAOC010013817.1_pt1 | contig 10735 bp, 10 predicted proteins | sample 7062161 | NCBI WGS metagenome assembly JABAOC01 (sample SAMN14538625, study PRJNA623070) | marine sediment metagenome | biome: marine biome [ENVO:00000428]; feature: marine pelagic biome [ENVO:01000023]; material: deep marine sediment [ENVO:00002113] | place: India: Gulf of Khambhat ...
ATGACATTGCCGTTTTGAGATAGTCTCTAAACCAAAAGTTTGCCCCGCGCCTCGGGTCATGGCGCGATTCCGACGGTTTCGGGACGATGCTCCCACGTCGTTTCCGGCTCGACCGCCCGTCACCGGCCCCGCGACTCTTCTGCGCCTTGGGCGTATCGTGGGCCGTGACGCCATCCAGAATCAGGGAGCGCGCGAACTCGTGGCTGGTGGCACAGCCGTAGTTGAGTTGCGTCTTGCCTTCGCAGTCTCCCGTTCATCGCTGCGATAGCCACGCCGTCTCCCGCACCATGACGGCGAGGGTCTTGCCGATCTTCGGATGCGCTTTCCTCCTTGCCGTCCTCTCCATTTTCATCTACCGATTGCGGAGGGACTCGACACGTCGCAACGGGAAGGTATCAGATTCGACCATCGAACAGTGCCCTCGAATTTAGCGATGTTTGTGTCGGGAAAAGTCGTATGAGCAGTTCTCACCGTGGTGTGGGCGGCGCACGCTTGTGCCGTTCGCCTGGTACGTCAACAAATGTGGTTGAGTCGGCGGGCTGGTGTTTTGCGGGTGTCCTGACATCTTGGGCGGTTGAATGGGGATCGGCTTTCCCAATGATTCGACAACGCCGTCATCAGTCATTCCAGAGGCTCGTTATATGTCAGAGGTGACGGTCGCATCTGTCGCATCCGGGATACCGGCGGAGAGCGAATACGCCTCGGGCGAATTTCCAGCACCCGCCGGCATTCCCAAAGCCCTGAATGCGGTTGGCGCGAGTCGGGAATGAGCGAAATCAGCAGCGTACCCGCGAAGTTGCAGGACTTTACTTATGCACAACGAGTCATCTTCACGGTACAAAGGAGGCACGATAACGCATGCACAATCTGGAATCATTCGGATGGTGCCATCCGCCAGGGGGAGTAATGCCATGGACGCCGAAATCACCCACGAGATAGAAGCATCGCGGACACTCTCCACTCCCGAGGACCTCGATGCTCTGATCGAGGATCTGGGAGGCTCACGGATCGTCCTGCTGGGCGAGGCCACGCACGGGACCGCTGATTTCTACAACTGGAGGGCCGAGATCACGATGCGGCTGATCCTGGAGAAGGGGTTCTTCCTCATCGGCGTGGAGGGCGACTGGCCCTCCTGCTACCGCACGAACCTCTATATCTCCGGCACCTCCGGTGACGACCTTTCTTCCACCGACGTACTGAGTGCATCCTTCGAGCGATGGCCCACGTGGATGTGGGCGAACCATGAGGTGGCCGCTCTGATAGGCCGGCTTCGAAATCACAATCTCGACGGTCCCGCCGACGGGAGAAAGGTCAGATTCTACGGCCTGGACGTGCATGGCCTGTGGGAACCGCTCGAGGAAATCAACCGCTACCTGCGAAAGGTCGATCCGCGTGCCGCCCATGCCGCCCGAGAAGCCTGCAAGTGTTTCGAGCCGTACAGGGGCCTGGAGGAATACTCCTCCACGAGGCAACTCGTACCCGAGTCCTGCCGGGATGAGGTCATAGCTCTGCTCAGACAAGTCAAGGAGAAGAAGAAGCCGTATCCCGAGGATGAGGACTCACAGTTGAACGCACGGCAGAATGTACTGGCGGTCGCCGGCGCGGAGAGTTATTATGATAAGTTCCTCACGGGCGGCGCCACCTCCTGGAACGTCAGAGACAGGCACATGGCCGAGTCCGTGAAGAACATCCTGAGCTATTATGACGCGGAGTACGGCATCCGGAGCAAAATCGTCATCTGGGCGCACAATACCCACGTCGGCGACGCGCGCGCAACAGACATGGCGGGCTATGGTATGGTGAACATCGGCCAATTGCTGCGCGGGGACTTTCCCGGCGAGGTCAGGATCATCGGATTCGACTCCTATTGGGGCCGGGTGATTGCGGCCAGGCATTGGGATGGGTTGATGGAGGAGTTCCGCCTGCCTGCAGCCCAGGAAGGAAGCTGGGAGCACCTGCTCAATCAGGGAACGAAAAAAAACAAAGTCATTACTCTGAACGATGCCTTCAGCGCCCGCAAAGGTCAAAGAGCAGTCGGTGTAATCTACAACCCGGAATCCGAAAAGAATAACTACGTTCCCACCGTCCTGGCGGACCGGTACGACTATCTGGTCTTCATCAACGCATCCGATGCGCTGTACCCGTTGCTGGTCGGGCACGAAGCGCCCTAGGTGCCGGCGACCTACTCCTCGAGCGTCTGATGCCGGTTACGATTGAGTTTTTGGCAGCCGGGCATGAGGATCGGCTGGCATCGAGGTCCCCGACGTCAAGACCGGAGGTCTTGGCGATGGTTNNCCAAGCTGCGCATGGGCCCCCCAACGCGATACACCGTGTTGGAGACCCCCTGACGATACTACCCAGAAATATGAAATTCTCGATCGTAACCGGTATGACGCTGGGAGGACGTGTGAGAAACAGCACGGGGTCCCGCCAACGGTTGGGACTCCATCTTGCCCGTCACTGGGTGTAAATAATGATTCGCCCCTATGCTTTGGCGCCTGTGGAACGCCGAGTACCTGCCGGGCCAGAGCCTGCTCTGAGCACAGCCAAAGAGGTCCAGGGATCGATCACAATCGGTGCGAGCCTCTTCCCTGTGGCTGATGTGCGAGCAGATCAGCCCTGCCCCTGACGTTGCTTGAGAGCGTCTCGCACCGCTTCCGTGAGCTCCAACTGCTCCTGTCTGCCCGGCATCTCGCCGAGTTCCAGATTGCGGATTTTCATGTCGATGTCCCGGTCATCCTCCCGCAACTCGGCGAGCAACTCGTCCTCTTCGGCTATGAGCCGATCGAGCTCCGCCAGGTCCCAGTTCTGCCCGAACATCGCGCCAAGCAGTGAGACCGCAGCTTTGATCGACCAGAAGTCCTCGTAGTCGACGAGATAGAACGGCACCTCGATCCAAAGCCCGGCTCCGTGCAGACGCTTGTTCCCGGCCAACCACAACAGATAGGTACTCGTATGCGGCGCTCCCTGCCAGGTCATGCCGGCCGCCACGAACGATTGCACTCTTCTCTGTATAACGGGATCGTTGAAGACCCCGAGCACGCGACGGTCAGCCGTATGCGGAATGAGCGAGGCAATCCCGTTGATCGTGTACAGTGCCTCCATCTTGCCATAGTTCCGGGCAAAGTCGACAATCCCGTTCAAAAAATCATACCTGTGGGACTGCGGTTCATCGGTCCGCAGGATCACAAGGTTGCTGGTTTGGTCGTAGAAGAACCGGCTTTCGGGAAACTGGGCGATATCGTCTTCAACGGTCACGCCGCCAACCGGAAAGAAATCGGCCGGCTCGATCTGGCAGAAGCTGTCAGCGTCCGAGGCATCCACCACGTATTCCGCCGTCCCGCCGCTGACGTTTCCCGTATCCCTCGTCCAGCCAATAACCAGGGAGGATTTCTCGGTCTGCGGCCGGGAGGTAAAGCGAAACATATCAGGGTTCATTATCGATCCTCGCCTTTGAACAGCTCATCGATATGGTCCAGGATATCCCTCTTTTCCGCCTCCGTGATGGGACCCAGCTCGGGATGCGGCGGATTCCGGAGCCGTTCCATCTCGGCCCGTACCTGCGCCGGTAGTTCTTCGGCGGTCGCAAGGGCCTCCAGGATCTGATCGATATTCGCCTCCACTTTGTCGGCCGTCTCCTGCAATTCACGTAAGTCCAACGAAACGCCCAGTATCCGGCCCAGGACCTCAAGTACGGACATGGACGCTCTTGGGTAAGGCCAAGGCGCGCCCTGCAGGTAGTAAGGAACCTCCCCCATCAGGCAAATCGCCTCAATCTCCCGGTACTTCGCTACACCCAGGAGCAGCCCGTTCAGGCCGGTAATCGCTCCTTCACCGTCGGTCCCGCCCACTTCCGACATCAGAACAGTGTTGCCGTACCGTCTCACCTCCGGAACCAGGTCCTCGCTGTTCGGCACCGCCCATACTTTCGGCTTGATCGTATGGTGGATCGTGGTTACGCTCGCGCCCGACGTATAAATTCTCTCGCAACCCAGGCTTTCAGCGACATCCAGCACCTCGGCCGCCATTTCATAGGCCTTTGGCATATCAGCCGGCTGTTGCTCACCCGCCAGGAAAACGAGATCCCTGCCTTTGAGTTCGGGACCCTCCCAAACGTCAAAATCCTCGTTCACGGCCCCTTTCCCGTGGTAGCTGTAGAACTTAGTGGCCGGAAACCGCATCTCCTCGATTGATCCGTTGCGAATCACCGCTCGCGATGGCTCGAAATAGTCATAAGGCTCGATTTGACCGAATTCCTCCGCCCGCACGAGCCGCCGCATCGTATTGACCGCAACCAACCCGACGTTCCCAATCCCGGCCCAACCGCACAGCATGACCGGGCTTTCCAGCTCGAGCTTCTTGTATAATCTCACGCTCATCTTGCGCATCTCTCCCAAAATCTCAAGAAGACGAGGGCCAAGAATGACTCTCTATAAATAATAGTACGCGAACCCACCAACGGTTCGTGATGCGAACCTTCGGCCGTTAGGTAACATCCTCGTATCCTTCACGCTCAACCTGCGGGGGCGAACGAATCAACATCACGGCGGCGGCGGCGACAAGAATAGAGAGCACGTCCTCGCTCTTTGAATCACGATCTGAGAATCCGCCCGTGCGACCGGAGATACGGACTGAAGAAATATGACAAAGCTCAAATTTTCTTGGTAATGGCCTGCCCCGGAAATGGCAACTACATGCTGGCAGCACGGTCTCGCGCGAGGCCACGTGCCCTCCCCTGATGCAACGGGCATTCGAAAGGAGTGAGACAATGCCACAGGCGGAACGAGTTCGCCACGTCATCTTCATAATGGTGGGAGCCATCCTGCTCGTCGCAGCGGCCCTGAAAGGGCATCAACTTCTGACCGAGCCGCTCGCCAACAAGAATATCTGGAGCTATCGGCCGTTCCTGGTTCTTCAGGTCGAATTCGAGCTGCTCCTGGGCTTGTGGCTTCTGTCGGGCATATTCGTCAAAGCCGCCTGGCTTGCCTCTCTGGCGTGTTTTTGCCTCTTCTCACTCGTCACGCTCTATAAAGGCCTGACGGGGGCCGGCTCCTGTGGCTGCTTCGGCTCGATCCAGGTCAATCCGTGGGTCACCCTGCTCGCGATCGATCTGCCCACCGTGGCTCTCTTGGGCCTGTTTCGGCCCGACGTGTCTCGGCACGCGCTATTAGTCTTCCTCCAGCGCCGACAGTCTATCCGTGATTCAATCCTTGAGCTTCTCACGCCCTTCCCTTCGCTGATCCGCCTGACAGTAACGTCCCTGCTCGGCCTGACGCTATTGAGCATCACGACCCCGATTCTGGCCCTGAACGCGCCACCCGGGGTTACTTCCGTCTACGAGATTCTCGAGCCCGAGACCTGGGTGGGCAAGGAATTGCCCATCCTGAAGCACATCGATATTGCCGAGCAGTTGAGCAGGGGCACCTGGCTGCTGCTGTTCTATCACTACGACTGTCCCGACTGCCGGCGAGCGATTCCCCAATACGGGCAGATGGCCCGCGACCTCGCCGGCAACGAGGATTTCCTCCGCATCGCCCTGATCGAGGTACCGCCGTATGGCCCGGTCCCCCCTGCCGATTCCCCCTGCCTCCTCGGTCGGCTCGCGGACATCAAGAAATGGTTCATCACTACGCCCGCCGCCACCCTGTTGGTCGGCGCACGAGTGAAAGCGGCCTGGGAGCGGTCCGCCCCCGACCTCGATATTGTTCTTGTAGAAATCGCACGCTGAAAACGAGAAACCGGTGACGGCCGGGCTTCTACACCGAGCCCAAGTTCCACTGGCAAAGCAGTTTATGAAAGGGAATGAAGACATGGACAGCAGGCTCACACACACGTCCGCCCAGACGGAACGAAATGGCAGGGAGCCCCCTATGATCAGAGCCTTTCTGGTTTCCCGAGTGAGAGCATATGTGCGTCTGTCTCTGATCGCGGTAGGTTTGTGTGGTGTCACATGGGCGTTCATGAATTGGTTTCAAAGTACGGATGAGGGCAGCGTTCCAGCGGGATTCGAGCGGACCTGCATCCCCGGCATATTCGTGGACCGTCGCCTCATAGATATGGGCACGATCACTGCGGATAATGCTGTGGAGGCCACGTTCCGTTTATTCAACGCAAGCAAACGGACCTACTCGGTCAGGGATATATCCACGGATTGTACCTGCGCTACCGTCACTTTGAGGAATCCTACTCTCCCCCGCAAGGCCATTCTGGCTATCCCGGTTCGCATGACCGCTCAAACACTGACATAAAGCCACGGCTGACGACGGTTCCACAACGGGTACTTATCACAATCACGGACAACTCTGAGTCCATGGCGACCCTCACAGTTTACTCCTCGGATGGGGCACCATTCGCGATTAAGCATATCTCGTGCTCTCTGCCAATCCGATGGTCCATTCCGAGGGAAGCAGACAGCCATCACATGACCATCGTGACCCTCTCCGTCTCACAGAAGACAATTATCAAGGAGGATGCCAGTGGGAGCCTTCACCTTGGCATGACGGATGGCACGGTGCTTGTAGTTCCCATAGTCATCTTGCGTCCCACGCACCAAAAGCAGATTCACCGCGCCCATGAGAAATGCCTGCACGAGGGCTCTGGCGCGAGAGGAGATCACGAGTATCATACCCGTACTGGCTTCGGAGGCCCTCGGGTACACGTGTCAAGGGTCCGTGGGCCGCCGAATGTCTTACAACTTGTTGCAGAAACCTTGAAGAGTGTGGAACAACCAATATAGTAGAGAAGTACTAGGAGAGACAGAAATGAAGTGGCTAAGGAGAAGTGTTCTATTCGTGTTGATTGCCAGTGTGCTCTTGCTTGGCAGCATCTCGCACGTAATGGCGTGTGCACAATGTAACAACTTCGCCACTTGTGAGGACAAGTGCGAGAACTGGACCCCACGCCCGGGCATGAACTTTTCGATCAGGTACGTTCCTGAGGGGACTTACTGGGGCTGTGTGGACGCTCCCGATTTCCCCGAGTTCACTTGCTCGGAGACAGGACCTACTGTCACGTGCGGCTCTACCATTACGTATGACCAGCCGGGCTGTACCGGAAACAGGATCGGCACTGGTGTGCAGGAAAGACGTACGGGAGAAGGCGACGACTGCGATTAGCGGGCGCGTGCATCCGTACGAGGGAGTCAGCATATTTCAGCAATTGGCCCATTGTTGGGGAGGCGGTGCTGCCTCCTCCTTCTCTGCTCATGTGGTTTGCCTCGCGTGCAGGACCATCGAATTAGGAGGCCTGAAATGACATCGCCTGCGTTAGGTGTATTGGTGGGGAGCGTATTCGCCGTGGCGCTCAGTCCGGCGTGGGGGGACGACGGGCCCCTGATACACGAGGCCATGCTCGCGCGATTCGAGCGGCTGCACAATCTCGTTGTGGACTATGAGGTCACGACCAGGTACACGCCGGCGATTCCTCCCGAGGCCGTTGTTTACAGGAATCCCAGCGGTGGCCTGAACATCATGAACACGGGCACTCGTATCACGAGGAAGCAGTTCTCCGTCCTCGAAGACCGCTACTTGTATGTGACGAACGATGAATCGTGGGACAGGGAAGTCCAGCACCCCGATCTTCCCGAGGTGACCCCCATGAAGAAGGATATTTACGTTCGGGCGTCAGACCGGTGCGAACAGTTCCGCGGAGACGACCGTGGCACCTTTACGTATAGGGGCGAGATCTCCGACCGTGCCCCCTTGCCGGGCTTCGGAGAGTTGGAACTCAGTCTGGGCCTCCGCCGGTGGTGGGCGCCTGACCCGCTGACGGAGACGGAGATCAAGGCAATGAGCCCGACGAAGACTGACGATGGCAAAGTCAGCCTTCGTGGCCTGAACCACGAGGGAAAGGGGGATGAATGGTTGCTCGATCCCGATCTCGGCTACGCCCCTGTATGCTATAGAGTCTACGGGACGGAAGGCAATGAGGTCACGATTGAGTATAGAATGGAGGATTTTAGACCGGTGGACGGTCTCATGTTGCCATTTGAGGCGCATGGTGCGTGGAGAGCCGGCCCGAACACTGTGATTGAAACCACGACCGTCGTGGTCACGGCCTATCGATTCAACGACCCCACTAATACGCCGGAGCGATATCATATCGACTGGCCCGAAGGTACGAGGATTTGGGATCGTCGCGCCGGGCTCGGGTTTCGCGCGACGGACGACGCCTTGAAGTACATTGGAGATCATCGAATCGCGCAGATCGCCCTCAGTCAAATTTCCAAGAACTCGACGGGTGAACCAAACGGATCGACGGTCGCTTCAAGCACTGGTTCCCCAAATGCCGAGTCACAGCCAGAGGACCGGCTCGTTGTCGAACCCAGCGGAGCGAAAGACTCGGTTGTGGGTGTTGACGTCTCGCGTGCGAAGCGTTGGCTCTGGCCCGGGATGATTCTTCTCCTCTGCGTGGTCACGGCCGGCGTCCTCTGGCTGCGTGCCGGGCGACCCCGGCTGTGAGTACCAGTGGGGGGCGGCCACGAATGGCCGTCTGTGGCAGAGCAGAAGGGATTGGTCATTCCGCGAAGAGCAGCTTGAGCAGCCCTTCCTTTTGCGAGAAATCGGGAATGATGAGGTGGGCGCCGGCTTTGATGAGGCGGGTGCGTTTGTCGGGGTTCAGGCCGTGGCGGCGCAGCTCGTCGGAGGCAACGCCGATGGCCAGGCCGTCGCGCTTGCGGGACTCGCGCAGCTCGACGGGACCGTCGCCGAAGACCGCCAGCTCCGGGCCGCGCAGATGGTGCTCGGTCATGATGCGGTCGATGACCATCTTCTTGGAGCAGTCCGTGATATCGCCGCCGGCGCCGTAGATGCCGCCGTTGAACAGGTCGGCGTAACCCAGTGCGGTGGATTCGGCAACCACGTCGGCGTGGTCGGTCCCGCTGGCCAGATACAATGTGACGCCGCGCTCGCGCAGGGCCCGCAGGAAATCGACCGCGCCCTTGATGGTAAAATCCTCGACGCCGAGTTGCCCGCGTTGGAACCTGGCCGTGCGTGCGCCGACCATCTGCATCAGGGCCTCGTTGTAGATTCGCTTGTAGCCGAAGCGGTCGCGGATTCTCTCGGGCGGGACAAGACCGAACTCGCGGACCATCTCCACCAGGGCTTCCATCTGCACGAGGGTCTGGATGCCGGTGGACTTGTCGATGTATTCGAGAACGCGCTGTTGCACCTTGCGATACAGACGCTCGTCGGCGGTCTCGGGCCGGTCGCCGAGGATGGCCTTGATCATAACGGGGGCCATGATGCGCTCCCAGCCTTCGCGCAGGGTGCTGATGGTGCCGTCGGTGTCGAAGACGGCGTGGCGGAGGATGGACTGCCCGGACACGGACGCACACGGACCGACACCGACGGGCACGGACGGAGTCGTCTCCGATGGTCCGTGGGAGTCCGTGCGCGTCGGTGTCCGTCCATCGACAATCCCCGACGCGGCAGGGGCGAGAAACCTGTCGCCCCAACCATCGTCACATATCTCAATCTCGGTGCCCGGGACATAGCGGGCCTTGCGGCGGTCCTCGGCCAATTCCGGCCGGTAGATGTAGTCGGGGTCGCGCGCGACGGCGAGAATCTCCGCGCCGTTGGCCGTGCCGGTCTGGAAGAGCTTCTGCACGGTGACGGCGGCGGCGAAGTTCGCGAACTCGGCCGCCTCGGCCGGCGACACCCCCGCGCCCAGGCACAACGCCAGGGCGCTGGTCACGGTGTCGCCCGCCCCGACCGGGTCAAGCTTCTTGAGCAGTTGGAGGCCCAGGACTTCGTGGATGCCCTCGCCATCGACGGCCAGCACGCCGCGCGGGCCGCGGGTGAGGAAGACCGGCCTGCCGAACTGGCGGTAGAGATTCTGCGCGTACTTCCTCACGTCTTCGAGCGGCAGCACCTCCTCGCGTCCGACCTGCACGCCGTTGAGCCGGGCCGCCTCGCGCTCGTTCGTCTTGCGATAGACGTGTTTGAACCGGTCGCCGAAGTGACGCGAATCGAGCAGCACGACCTTGTCGGCGAACTCCTCGAAGAGTCGGTTGGCCTGGTCGATGAAGGCAACATTCGTGATGCTCCCGGGCACCTGCTGATTGACGATGAGCGCGTCGGCGGTCTGCAGCGCGCGGCGGATCCCGTCGAGCAGCATCTGGTCGGTGGCGGCGCTGCGTTTATTGAAGAAACCGAAGTCGATGCGCGGCTCCTCCCTGTCGTCGAGATACGGCTTGCCGAAGGCGACCGTGTCGAAGTCCTCGCGCTGGATGACCAGATGCGTCATATCGACGCCGAGCCCGTCGAACTGGCGTCGCAGTTCCCGGCCGAAAATGTCGTCGCCGACTACGCCGATTACCTGGATCATCCTGGGCTTCAGCGCCGCCAGGTTCGCGACGACGTTGGAGGCCCCGCCGAGCGAGTAGTAGTGCTGCGCGACGGCCCGTGCCTGCAGGCCCGTCTCTTCGGACACCTCCGAGCCCCTGGGGTCCAGCATCCAATAAGCGTCCAGGCAGAAATCGCCGTAGACCGCGATGGTGACGTTCTCGATCTTCGCCAGTATCTCTCTGATGCGCTGCTGGTCCATACCGCTCATAATGCCTCAATATCTGCTGAACTTGTGCAAAATGGAGATTAGGCTTACTTGAGGAAGGAAAAATCACGAAGCTGATTTTTCCTTCCGAACCAGTGAAGGTATGGTCGGCGATAGACCTGGGTGATTATTCAAGGAAATCCCAAAGCCGATTTCCTTGAATAATATAAGCCTAATCTCCATT
>JABAOC010027899.1_pt2 | contig 10735 bp, 11 predicted proteins | sample 7062161 | NCBI WGS metagenome assembly JABAOC01 (sample SAMN14538625, study PRJNA623070) | marine sediment metagenome | biome: marine biome [ENVO:00000428]; feature: marine pelagic biome [ENVO:01000023]; material: deep marine sediment [ENVO:00002113] | place: India: Gulf of Khambhat ...
TTATAAGATTGATTTATTGAAAAAGAATGGAATCTATTGAGTTTTATTTTTAATTGCTGCCTTATTTCCGAATTATTTTGCGGGTTAAAAGATGAATTCTTATGAAAAATATCCAATCAATATTTTGGCAATCACCTCAATATCTACTTTAATAAGTTATTTAATCGGAGCCGGTATTTTTTACCTGATCGGCGGTTATTTTTTTAGCTTAACATATGTTATTTTGGTTGTTTTTATGTTTGGTCTTTCTATGCGATTTCGTTGTACTTATTGTTATTACTTTGGCAAATGTTGTTCCACGGGACTGGGATTACTTGCTGGCATTCTTTTTAAGCAACGGGACAGAGAGGAATTCAGCAACCCGAAAAATATAGCCAAAGTCGCTCCTTTAAGTTTTGGACTGTTGTTTGTGCCATTAATATTTGGATTGATCTTTGTATTCATTAAGTTTTCATGGATTCTGCTAATAGCTATGTTTCTATATTTTCTAATTGCTGTTAACGGCGGTTTTCTAATCAGGAAGAATTTGGTCTGTAAAAACTGTAAGCAAGGTGAAATCGGTTGCCCTGCCTATGAGGGCATGACCGGTTCAAGAACTGCAAAATAACATTATAATTAATTTCATCGATTGGAAAAAATTTTATAGATTTTAACCCAGCCGCAGGCTATTATCTAATAATTTGATAGATTATGAAAAAGCTGTATAAAAAAGGACTTTCTCTAATATTTTACAGTTGGATATAACTTTATTGAGGCAATAGTGGCAAGCAGACCCGATTGCTGCTTTAATAATAGTGATTTTCCTATTTCGGGAAGGTGAATTATGAAAAGGATATATATTAGCCTTTTTTTAGCATTAATTTGTGTTTTTCTACTTTTAGGTTGTACCAGTCTGAGCAGTATAATAGGAGTTCGCGGTTCGGGAGATGTAATTGAGGAAGAACGCGATGTAAGTGATTTTAAACAGGTTAAATTATCCGGTATGGGAAATTTAGATATTGAGTTTGATGATCAAGAGGAGCTTGTTATTGAAGCAGAAGATAACTTGATGGAATAGGAATATATTATAACTGAGGTCAAAGGTGATGAATTAATAATTCGAATAAAACCAAATACCAGACTTTGGCCGAAGAAGAAAATTAAATTTCATCTGAAGGCTATTGAACTCGAAAAGATATCAATTTTTGGTAGTGGAAAAGTAGATGCAACCGATATTTCAGCAGATAGATTTACGATAGATATATACGGTTCAGGGAAGGTAAATATCGATGAATTAGAGGCGGAGGATTTAGAAATTGAAGTAAGTGGTTCAGGAAATGTAGCTATCGATGGTGGTGAAGTTACAGAACAAAGAATGAAAGTTAGTGGTTCCGGCAATTATAAAGCTCAAGATTTGAAAAGTGAAGACGCTGAAATTGATGTTAGCGGAAGCGGCAAGGCAATAATAAATGTTAGAGATAATCTTGAAGTAAATATTAGCGGCAGTGGTAAAGTTCAATATAAAGGAGACCCAGAAGTAGATTCAAATATATCTGGATCCGGAAGCGTGAAGAAGATTAATGAATAGAAATCTCTTTATGAGTTGAAGTCCTGTGGCAGATAACTAAGAACTTTTACAAAGTTAGATGGTTAACCGGTGGCCTTTAACGGATTTTAATTATTTGTTTATTCCCATTCCCATTAGTCTCCGTCCATAAATGCGGGGCATAAAGCAAAAAGCGTAATTACCATGTTGAGTCTAGCGGAGAGCCTACTTAAAACGCGAATGGTGATTTGTGATTAGCAGATGGCAGATAGTAAGCAGTAGATTGCTGACAACAGATAGCTTTCTTGAATAGATTTCTCGTCTACTCTTCGCTATTTACGTTTTATTCTTCAGTTAATAATTCTTAAGAAGTTAGAAAGAAAATATTTCTACTTTATATTAATTATACGGTTATAAAAATGTTAATATTTATCAATATTTAAGATATAATTTTCTTGTGCTCTTATTGGGGAGGTGAAAGTGATGAAATATTTTTTAAAATTTGCTGTTGTGACAACCATTATTTTTTTAACTGTTTTTCATGTTTGCGCCCAGGCGCAGGCAGCAACTTTTAAGGAAGGGGATAATATAACTATCCCTTCAGGAAAAGTTATTAACGATGATTTATATATTGCCGGTGGAACTGTAACCATTGAGGGTACTATTAATGGAGATTTATTTATTGGTGGGGGCAGCGTAACAATAAATGGAGTTGTTAACGGAGATTTGTTTGCTGGTGGAGGCAGTATTAATCTTAATGGTACTGTCAATGATTCTATGCGAATAGGTGGAGGGAATATTAATATAAATGGCTATATTGATGATGATCTAGTAGCTGTTGGAGGAAATATTATACTTGGAAGTAACAATCTTATCGGAAGAGATTTAATTGGAGCAGGTGGATTATTGCAGATAGATGGTTCAGTAAAGAGAGATGTAAAAGCAGCATTTGGTAATGTTAATATTCTGGGAACAATAGGTGATGACGCTAAGATTGAAACTGATAAATTAACAATTGCTTCAACAGCAGAAATAGGGGGAGATCTTACTTACAAAAGTGAAGACAAAGCGGATAGAGAAGCTGGGTCAATTATAAGGGGTGATATAAAACGCAAAATTCCTAGAGAGAAAGATAAAGCTCCGGATTTTATATCATCGCTGATAGGATTATTTTTTGCTCGTGTCCTAAGCTCTATCTGGTCATTTTTTGCCTTGGCTTTAGTGGGAATAGTATTATCATTTCTTGCCCCTCATAGATTGGTTCTTACCGGGGGAAAAATAAAGAGTGATCCATGGAAAAGCCTGGGAATCGGATTCTTAATATTATTTATAGTTCCCATTGCTATATTTTTTATTTTTGCCACGATTATTGGAATTCCTCTTGCTATAATTGCTGTTTTTGGCTATGCTATTGCCCTTTATGCTACTAATGTATTTGTAGGATATTTTGTTGGAAAAATCATAATTGATTTCTGGAAAGTAGAAAAAGAAATCTGGCCCGGATTTATAATGCTATTGGGATTACTAATCCTTGCTTTCTTGCGTTTTATACCAATTCTAGGATTTTTTATTAGCTTGGCAGTCATGCTCTTTGGTTTAGGGGCAATGTTTCTGGCAGAATTAGATATACGGAAGAAGGTAAAAGAAGCTACTTAATAACTCCCTATGGGAGTAAGTAATAAACTTCCTTCGGAAGTGGTGATAAGGCTCTCTCCGAGAGCCGATGACAAAGATTTTCTTCGAAAATCAGTGACAATTTCCCTATGGGAAAGTTGATAAAAATACCATTTGGAAATTACTATCAGCACCCCACTGTCCTAATTTTTAAAAATATATCTAGATTTTTTAAAAATAAATGATTAAAGTTAAAAAATTATGAACAAGAAAGAGAAACATAAAGAAGAGCTAAGAAATCTGTTTAAAGGATTTTTAGAAACTGAAGATGAAAAGAATATCTATGATTATCTTATAACGTACAGCAATCTGCCCGGGCGCAGGGGTAATATTGAGCTGGGGCATGCTTTTTCTGAAATTATAGAAGAAAAATTTAAGGCTAATCCCGAATTAGCCTGGAATATGTGCCAGGATTTAATTTCTTATACCGCTGATGATGCCCCGACTAATAATCCAAAAGAGTTTTTAGCTTTTTGCGGAACTATAGCTACCGGTGGAATTGGAGGAATATCAGACAAGTATCTTGAGCAATCATTTAAATCTATAAATAGAATGGCTAATGATACCAGGTGGAGAGTCCGGGAAGCGGTAGCAATGGGTTTGCAGAAGATAATCGTAAAAAGAGGCCAGGACACATTCTTAAAACTCGATGAATGGATAGCAAAAGATAACTGGCTGAAGATGCGGGCAGTCGCAGCTGGAATAGCTGAAACTGGTTTGTTGATCGATAAAAAGTTGGCCAAACAGGCTTTAGAGCAACACAAAAAAATCTTCAAAAGAGTAGACGAAGCAAAAGATACAAAAGCAGAAGATTTCAAAGCTCTGGTCAAAGGGCTAAGCTATACCTTAAGCGTAGTTGTGGCCTCACTGCCTACTGAAGGATTTGCTTACCTTCAGGAGCTTGCTTCGACAGATAACAAGGTTATCGGAAGAATAGTAAAAGAGAATTTGAAGAAAAATAGGCTGGTAAAAAAATTTCCGGAGGAAGTGGAGAAGACTGAAAAACTGATGTCCGATGTCTGATGACCGATGACCGAAGCTTCCTTCGGAAGCTTTGTCTGATATCGGCTGTCAGCTATCTTCCTAGAATCGAGAACCAAAAATCGACTACGTTCCACGATTACATAACACGATCACGATTAACGATTTAAAAACTCGATAACGAGCTTATTCATCTCATATTTCCCTTTCTCAGGAGTTATGTGCCCGAAACCAGGGTTAAATTTTGTAGCCACCAGATTAGGGAAAATCTCTTTGGCTCTTTTGATAACTGCTTTTCCGGGGAATAGTACATCTTTTTCGTTAGCTATTAACAGAACAGGAGCTTTGAAACTAGTTAATTCTTCTTTCGTTGCAATTTTTGGCATAGATGCCTCAACTTTGATATGTTGATAAGTTGCCTTAATCATTTCCAGCATCAATTCATCTTTCTTTTCTCCTTCTGTGAATAAAGGTCCGGCAGCTCGTACGAATCTTTTTTCGCTTGGGAACATTCGATAAAGAATCATAGGTAAGGCAAGTTTGGAAATTAAGGAAAACATTTGGATATTCACTATCCCGGATGGAACTATCAAGACTAACTTAGTAATTCTTTCCGGAGCAATTGCAGCGGTACGAATGGATATACCTGCACCATAGGAAGATCCGATAATCAAAACTTTCTTTAGGCTTAGATTATCAAGAAAATCAATTACCCACTGGCCATAACTATTGTCCCTGGGAGAAATACGCTTCTGGGCACTCTTGCCCGGATGGCCGATAGTATCAGGGGCGTATACTCGATACTCATTCTTTTTTAAGAGCGGGGTGAAATCTCTGAGCGAAAGAGGATTAATACTGTTTCCACCGTGAAAGATTATCAAAGGCTCAGCATCTTTAGGGCCTGTTACCAGAAGATGGGTTTTACCAAAGCGGGTGTCAACTTCTTTTTCTTCGAGAGTAACCGGGATCGTCTGTAAAACCCTTTCGTACAATTCCGTAATTACTTTTTCGCCCTTTTGTGACCTATATATTGTTTTATCTCTCATACTGGTTTCCAAAATTATCAAACAATAGAATTTCAAAGGCTTTTGTAACTTGTAAGTTTAAATCTAAGCTTATTCTAAAAGAAATAGAATGTACATCTTTTATCTTACTCTTAGACAAATTTCTTTCGTAACCAATTGCTGAATAAATCAACCATTGAGACAAGTATTAGTAACACAATCAAATAAGTAAGTAGGCTTTTATATTTAAATAAGCTGATTGCAGTAAAAATCTCCATTCCCAGTCCCCCTGCTCCAACTATTCCAACAATTGCTGCTGCTCTTATGTTAATTTCCCAGCGGTAGAGAGTGTAAGATAATATTTGCGGTAGGGCTTGCGGAATAACTCCGAAGGCAATTAATCCTGTTGTTCCTGAACCAACTGAAAGTAAAGATTCTATAGGTTCTTTATCTATCTCTTCAATAATTTCTGAATATAATTTTCCCAGTATACCTCCTGTGTGAAAACCTAAAGCTAAAACTCCCGGGAAAGGACCCAGCCCGACCATAAGAATAAAAATTAAAGCCCAAAGAATCTCTGGTATCGAACGGAGAAAATTCAGTATAAAAGTTGCCATGACCTGTATTATTTTTCTTGAATTCTTAATAAAAGGGTGTCTTTTATCGAAGGCAAATAGTATCCCCTTTGAGCTTAAATTTTCCGCTGCCAGAAAAGAAAGGGGAAAAGCAATAATAAAAGCCAGGATAGTGCCTAACAATGACATTGAAAGAGTCTCAACAGACTTATCTAAGGCTAAATAAATTGTAGCTTGGTCAACCTTTGGAGGATACATAGATCCAAAAAAATCAAGAAACTGAGAAATACCATCCCGGCTGAACAAGATAAACGGTGAAGTATTTGTTCCAATTAGGCTCCAAATAATCACACCAATAATTATAACTATCAATATTAAACTAAATCTCTTTTTCATTTAATATAATTCCTTACCCAAGAACTAAATTTATCAGATAATGTGACTAATACGAGAATTATTAGAATCAGGGTCATAACCTGGCCATATTTGAACATCCTCATTGAAATCTCAATTTGTTGGCCAATACCTCCAGCGCCAACTAATCCTAGAATTGCTCCTGCTCTAATTGCGCATTCCCAACGATATAAAGTATAAGAAATCATATCCCCCCAGGCTTGGGGGAGAATAGAATAAGTGACTACCTGAATTTTTCTTGCTCCTGTTGAGATAAGTGCTTCTACTGGCTCAGCTCTAACGCTTTCATAAAATTCCGAATAAATTTTACCGAGCATTCCCCCATATGCTACTCCAATAGCTAAAACTCCTGCTGTTGTCCCAAGGCCAACTATTCTTACAAAGAAAAGAGCCCAGATAAACTCAGGAATAGTCCTTAACAGATTTAAAATACATCGAGAACATATATATAAAATAAACTTTATTATTTTTTTTATCTTCTTTTGACTGTTCTCCAATTCATGAAGCACACCGCTATAGGTTAAATTGCTAGCTGCCATTATAGAAAGAGGAAAACCGATCAAAATTGCTAAGAAAATTCCGGCTACTGAAATTTGGATAGTTTCAAAAACCGGTCTAACCATTAACTTCAGAAAATTAACGGATAAGTCTGGAGGAAAAAGTTCAGAGACAAAGTTGATCACATTTTTTATATTTGCCGGATCAATTAATACACTAACATTAACTTCGCTTATTTTGACGCTAAATATAAAAAATAGAAAAAAAGCTAAAAGGATAAAGATTTCAAGTGATTTTATGTTGTAGATCCTAGAGAGGGTGAAGTGGGGTGATTGATTTTTGTTTTTCAATTTCTGATCCCTCTCTAATTAAACCATCTTTGGAAAAAAGATCTTTTAACATAAACTTTGATATTTTTTCAGGACTTGCATCAAAAATTATTTTCCCCTTGTTAAAGCCGATTATCCTGTTGAAATATTTAAATGCCAGGTCAACACGGTGTAAACTAACCAGAAGTGTCTTATTGTTGTCTTCCGAGATTTCAATTAATAACTCAATTATTTCCTGAGCTAACTTTTGGTCGACAGATGATACCGGTTCATCGGCAATTATTACATCGGGATTTTGAAATAAAACTCTAGCTAAAGCTACTCTTTGGCGTTGTCCGCCACTTAATTCAAGAGGCCGGGAAAATATTTTATCTTCAATCCTAACTTTTTCTAAGGCTTTTTTTACTTCTTCAAATTCAAACGGGTAGAGTAGTGAGAATAAAGATTTGAAGGCAGACCAGTTTCCCAGCCTCCCTATAATTATATTATGAACAACTGATAATCTATTAATAAGATTATGATGCTGATATACAATCCCAATTCTACGGCGTAGATTTCTAATCTGAGAGTTGTTTAACTTGAATACTGTTGCCCCGTCTATAATCAAAGAACCAGATGTGGGGGGAATAGTACAGTTTATAATCCTAAAAAGCGTAGTCTTTCCAGCACCACTTGGACCAATAAGGGCAATTCTTTCAGCTTTCTTAATATGCAGAGAAACATTATCAACTGCTTTAATCTGACGGTTATAAATTTTTGTTATGTTTTTTAATTCAAACACAATCAATACAAGATTACTCTTCTAGTAATTTCGCTGCTTTAGCGGCTTCCTCAATCTCCTTCCAGAATTCTTCTTTGGCTTCTATGTATTTTTTTGTTCTATGTAGGTCAAGAATTACTTTGTTTTCGGGTTTATCATAATCAAGTTTAAGTAAAGCCTTTTTTATTCTTTTAACCAGATCCTTATCTAGTTCACCTCTAACCGTCCAGTTATAATCGACATAGCCAGGCGTTGTCCAAATAACTTTAACTTTATTCCTATCAACTTTTTTTTCTTCTACCAATTTTTCCCAAACTTTTTCATTTAAAGCACCGGCATCTACTTTGCCTGCTTCGACCCATTGAACGGTTGCATCGTGAGCCCCGCTATAACTAAATTTTGCAAAGTCTTTCTCAGGATCTATTCCACTTTTCAAGAGAAAAAATCTAGGCATTAAATGACCGGATGTCGAGCTAACGCTGCCGAAAGCAAATGTCTTACCTTTTAAATCCTCAAGTGAATCTATACCAGAATCAACACTGGCGATAAATTTGCTATGAAATTTAGAATCCTCTTCCCGCATAACTATTGCATAGGCTTTGTTGTTTGTTTTTTTTCGAGCTTGGACATGAGTTAGTCCACCATACCAAACTAAATCAAGTTTCCCCGAAGCTAATCCTTCAACGGATGCCGCGTAATCAACAACTGGATTGAATTCAACTTTCATGCCCAGTTCTTTCTCTAGATACTCCACAATAGGTGTGTAAATTCTTAAAATTTCATCAGGGTCTTCATCAGGAATAGCAGATATCCTTAATGTATCAGGAATTTCACCTTTCTTTGCTGTTTTTTTAGGTTCTTGCTTATCTTCCTTTGCTGAAGGTTTACAGCCCACCATAAATAAAAAGGAAATGAAAATAATTAAAAAAATTGCTATTCTTAACCGTAATATTTTCGAAATTACACCATCACGAGATAATAAATTACAGTACACTCTTAAACTCACCTCCATAAATTTTTTTTATGAAACTTATAACTTTAAATTAAATTAATAAATTTAATAACTAATATAAAAATGTTTTATATATAAATATCATAATTCTGCATAATTTGTCAACTACCTTAAGTAGTATTTATAAATTAAAAAAATATTTTTACTGACAATAACTGACATTTAAAAATAGTTTCTCAGCTAAATCTCAGCAAAGCTTTATAATATATAGATAACATGCGAATACTGGTAATTGAAGATGAACATAAAATTGCCAATTCCATTAAAAAGGGATTGGAACAAGAAGCCTATGCTGTTGATGTTGCCTATGACGGGGAATATGGCTATGACCTGGCGGCAACGGTAGAGTATGATGTTATTGTCCTTGATTTAATGCTGCCCAATAAAGACGGAGTGGAAATCTGCAGTGAACTGCGGGAAGAACATAACCACACTCCTATCCTTATACTGACAGCTAAAGGCCAGCTAGAAGATAGGGTCAACGGACTGAACGCCGGTGCCGATGATTATCTGGTCAAACCTTTTGCTTTTGCTGAGCTCTTGGCCAGAATTCGGGCTCTGGCCCGCAGGCCGAAAGAGAGCATCGAGACAGTTCTGACTGCCGGTGATTTAAATTTGAATACCCTAAGTTATGAGGTTAAAAGAGCCGGCAAGAACATTCAACTCTCAAAAAAAGAATTTACATTACTTGAATATCTAATGCGCCACAAAGAACAGATACTTAATAAAGATCAAATCATAAACAATGTCTGGGATTACGATGCAGATGTCCTACCTAATACAGTTGAAGTCTACATTGGTTATTTAAGAAACAAAATTGATAAACCTTTTAAAAAGAATAAGCCATTAATACATACTGTCAGAGGTTTTGGTTATAAAATTGGAGTCGATAAATAATGTTTGAATCTGCCAGAATTAAACTCACGGCCTGGTATCTAATTATTATTATGTTGATAAGCTTAATCTTTAGCCTGGTGATTTACCAAGTATTCTCAAATCAAATACGAAACCGCTTAGTTAGACTGGAACATCAATATATGATGGAAGAGATGATACGATCTCCAATGGACCCTGGTAGAAGGTTGCGTTCCAATGTTCCTGTCATCCTAGCTGAGGATTTTCGGGCAGCTAAAAGAGGTCTTTTTCTAATACTTTTTTATGCCAATAGTGCTATTTTGGTTATTTCAGCAGGAGCTGGTTACTTCTTGGCTGGCCGAACTCTTAAACCAATTGAGGATACAATGGAAGAGCAAAAAAGATTTATTGCCGATGCTTCCCATGAATTGCGGACTCCATTGACAGCTTTAAGAACCTCGATAGAAGTGGCTTTGCGAGCGAAAAAAATCACCCAGGATGAAGCAAAAAAAATACTCGAAAGCAACCTTGAGGATGTCGAAAGCCTTCAATCATTAATAGATAACCTGCTTTATCTTAGTAGGACTCAAAAAGAAGATTTTCATTTATCATTTAATGAAATAGATATAAGGGAAATTATTGAAAAAGTAGTCAAAAAGCTTAGCCCATTAGCAAAAGAGAAAAATATTCAAATAGATGCAGATATAGATAATTATTTAATCGAAGCTGATAAAAAGAGCCTCATCAAGCTTTTCCAAATATTGCTGGATAACGCCATAAAGTATACAAACCAAGGTGGCCGAGTCATAATAAAAACTGAAGAATCCAAGAATTACCTACTGGTAAAAATGAGAGACAGTGGGATCGGTATCAACAGGCAAGACTTACCTCATATTTATGACCGTTTTTATCGTGTGGATGAAGCTCGGGTTAAAACAGAAGCTCATGGGTTTGGCTTAGGCTTATCCTTAGCCAAGGAGATTATTGAACAGCATAGAGGAAACATTAATGTCTCCAGCGAAGTGGATGTTGGAACAACTTTTACTATAAGGCTACCGATAAAACAATGATCAAATAACGCTTTTTATATAAATCTTTTCCCAGAAAT
>JABAOC010010860.1_pt2 | contig 10725 bp, 13 predicted proteins | sample 7062161 | NCBI WGS metagenome assembly JABAOC01 (sample SAMN14538625, study PRJNA623070) | marine sediment metagenome | biome: marine biome [ENVO:00000428]; feature: marine pelagic biome [ENVO:01000023]; material: deep marine sediment [ENVO:00002113] | place: India: Gulf of Khambhat ...
TGACGGGACAGATAATAATAAAATGCAATTTTGGTTTGAAAGCACTTTTTGTGACGATCAAAAAGCTATTAGAATTACTATCCCTGAAGGTAAAGTCTCAGAGCCTGTTGAGGTTGCAAGTGGTGAAGAGTATACAATGTGGTCACATCAAGTAGAAGCTATATATGATCCAGCAGATGCTACAACATGGCCAAGTGTATATATAGAAAGTTAATATGCCAACACAAAGATATAAAAACATAGAAGAAGCATTTCAGGCACTTACAGACCTAGAAATAAATGACGATGAGAATAATTATCCCGTTGCAGATATCAAAGTGCCTGGTCTGCACAGAATAAAGATTCAAATGGTGAGCGAATATGATTATTTTTATATTCTAACACCAATGAGAGAAAAGTTTTTAAATTACTGGGTTAATAAAATAGCAACATCACAAAATGAAACTAATAACGAAAGGTTATTAGAAAAAATAAAAAATGTTGTTAATGAGATTGAGTCAGTAAAGACTAAAGAAGATATCGAAGCTAAAGCAAATACATTAGCTTATCTTTTTGAAGATATGAAAATTAGATATGAATTTTTTAAGAATCTTAAAAAGATGAAAATAGTAAAATGGTGGGTTAGTTGGAAAAGATATCAAAAATGTATGAGGCCTATTGATAGTTTAACGGTATTTATTTTTTTATGGCTATTTAATTTTGATGGGGTAAAAAAAAACGTTTTTTTGCTGTTCAAGAAAATTGGAGTCAGTACGAGCTCACACTTACCCACCATATCGAGCAGTTACGGCAATTGGGAATCATACAAGAAGAAATTAGCAGATGCCCACGTAAGAATAGAAAACAAATTAAAACACTTAAACAATTAAAACATCTTAGATGTTTGTTATATATTACACGTAAAAACGAATTAGAAGAAGCTCAAACAGAGAATGGTAAAAAAGAGCAAAGAATGAAAAAAAGTGAAGCATCGTTAAATAGTTTTTTACTTAATAGTAAAAGGACATAATATGGCTATTCAAGAAACATTAAATCTCAAGATAACATTTGATGAAAAGGGTGCAGTTAAAGCTGTAAAAAGCGTAGAAAAGACTACAAAAAAAGCTAGTAAGACTATGCAAAAAGAGACTAAAAGTCAAACTAAAACACTTGATAAACTTCGTGGTGGATATGTTTTATTAGCTGGTGTGATAACTGGGATAGTTGGTGCAGCATTTAAGAAAGTCATAAATTTAGCAAAAGATTTTGAAGAGTCCAATGCAAAGTTTGGAGTAGTATTTAAAAATAATTCAAAAGCTGCAAACGCTATGCGAAAAGAATTAGTTAATGCATATGGATTAAGTACTTTAGCCGCTACGGAAATGTTAGCTTCAATTCAAGATTTTCTTGTTCCTATGGGTATTGCAAGAAAAGAAGCTACTGGATTATCTGGTAATTTTGTTAAATTAGCAAGAGATTTAGGAAGTTTTAATAATCAACCTACTGAAGAAGTAATGAATGCAATAAAATCTGCATTAAGTGGAATGTCAATTCCTATGAAAAGATTTGGAGTTGATGTTACTCAAACAGGATTACAACAACAATTATTAAATGAAGGTATAAATAAATCAGTAACTGAATTAACAAGAGCACAAAAGGCTCAATTAATATATAGAAAAATAGTAAATGATAGTTCTGATGCTATAGGCGATTATAAACGTACTTCAAATAGTTATGCAAATACATTAGTAGAAATAAATGCTATTACAGAAGATGTTGGTCTTACAATAGGACAACAAGTATTGAAACAAACAGCACCATTAATTCGTGATTTTAGAACTTTTATAAAATCAGAAAAAGGAGTATTGCTTGTAAGCGGTGCAGTAAAAGTAGTTGTTAGCGCATTAATAATATTAAAAAATACTATTAGATTAGTATCTGCTCCATTTAGAGGCTTATTTAATGTAGCTACTGAAAGTATAAAAGGAGTTGCTGGAACTTTAAAATCAGTATTTGCAGGGAATTTTAAAAAAGCTGGGAAAAATGCAATAGAGACTGGTAAAAATATAGCCAAAAGCTATAAAGAAGGGTATGGGGAAATGAAAGATGCAGCAGCACAAACATTGAAAGACATGAAGCATATTTTTACTACTTTTGAAACTGCTAGGTTAGAAGGTACTAACAAAGTATTTAATGACGAAAAAGAAAAAAATAAACAGCGTATAGAAGATTTGATGTTAACTCAAGAAGAAATGAAAGCATTACAAGATTCTATGAAAGTTATACAAGAAGAAGAAAAAGCAGCTGAAAAAGAAAAAAACATACAAGAACTAGAAGAAGAACGAGCATTATTTGCACAACATTGGCAAATAATGGGAGCTACTGAAGAACAGATGTTAAAACATCTTGATAATCTTGAATCACAAATAACAGAAAAAAGAATTGAAAGATTTAATAAAGTAGCAGAAAATGTTAAAAAAAATGCTGATAATATGACTACAGTATTTGGGAATTTAATTGATTTCCAAATAGAAGGAATAAAAAGAAAAGAGAAAGCTGATGGTTCAGCGGATAAAGCTGGTAGAAAAAGACTTAAAGCGTTTTGGTTTGCAAATAAAGCTTCGCAAGTAACAAGTATAATATCAAGTACTGCAAGTGCTGTTATGGCTGCATTAGCACCACCACCGCTTGGGCTTGGGCCTGTAGCTGGATTACCATTGAGTGTGACTACAGGTCTTGCAGGAGCAACGCAACTTGCTAAGGTATTAATGCAAAAAGCACCTAAATTTGCACTTGGTGGTACTGTAAGTGGTAGAGGTGGTGTTGATAGTCAGTTAGTAGCTGCGACACCAGGTGAGACAATGATTAATCCTAGGCAAGGTAAAAATTTATTTAATGCATTAGAAGCGTCTGGACTACTAAGTAGTAGAGGTGGTCAAACAATAAGTAATAACACTATTACAAATAATAATGATCGCGGAGCAAGATATATATTTAATGCTCCTATTTCTGTAATGGGTGATAAGAGTTTTGAAAGAGAAGTAAATACCAGACTTAGTCAAGGTGGTGATTTTGTATGAGTACAATATTTAAAATTTATGATGCTTCAGCTAATGAAGTTCAATTCTTACATGATGAGGCTGCGGCTTCTACGACAAAAGGATATTTCTTAATTGAAAAAGGTCAAGAAAAAAGCTCTGGTGGGCAAATTAGAACTCAAATAAGACCAGGACTTAGATATAAACAATTATTTGTTATGTGTTTACCAGAAACAAAGTATATATCATTTATCAATCTTATTAATAACGGTAGTGACGATTATTTTGTTGAATATACAAATGTCCCAACTGTATTGAGCAATAATAGTGTTATAGAAACAACAAATAATTTTGCTATAGCATTTGATATGGAAGAACCTGAAATGGTATATGGCGAAGATATTGTATATCAATTTAATTTAACTATTTATTCGGCTAATTTATTATGAAAGATTTAAGTACAGCAGAAAAAACAGCAGATTATATTTATAGGTTAAGACAAAGCCAAGGGCATAGTTTTACAAAAGCAGAGTATACAGATGATACCGGAGCAGACATTGTCATTTCTGATTTACAGTATCCTATTAGTATAGTCAAGAAAGGTAAAAAACCCAAATATGCTAATATTAATTATACTCCTGCTGCTGCAACTTGTAGTTTTGGTGTTATAAATAAAGATGGTATTTATTCTCCTAAAAATACAGGATCATCATTTAATGAAGTTTTTAAACGTGATAGAGTAGTAAAATTTTATGATGGCAAATATAATCCTACAGGTGATACAGCAACTAGTGAAAGTTTAGATTTAACAACTTCAGACCATTTTCATTATTTTACGAAAGTGAGTGGTAGTAATGTCGGTCTTGATATAAGCAATACAGGTGGTAATACAGATGATTATTTTTCTGATATAATTACACCTAAATATGATAGTGAAACATATGACGATAGTACATACTCTCCTGAAGGATATGTAGTTTTTAAAAAGACATTAGGTGCTACTTTAGAATGGACTATTACACAGCTTAGTGTAACTTGTAATAATACAAACGGTACTATCTATTATAGATTTGGTAATTCAGAAACGGAAATGAAAGGTGCTGGTAATTCAACTGGATGGACTAATGCTGGTTCTACTGCTAATGGGACATCTACTATAGCGATTGCTAATAAAACAGGATTTACACGTATTTATATTGCTGTGATATTTGAAACAGGACTTTGGGGTAGTGGTATGGAAGTAAGTGATGTTTCAATAACATATCAAAATCATATTGAATGGGTAATACTTGGTACTTTTTATTTAGATGATCCAGATATAGAAGATCATCAAAGTCCTAAAATTAGTACCTTGAATGTAACTGGTCGAAATGCATGGAAAAAAGCATTAGAGACTAGGCTTAATATAGAAGATTTAACCTCACAAAGTGCTGGTGGTATGAGTATTGATGATCTTATAAAAGATTTAGCAGATAAAGCAAATATAAGTTATGGAGCGTCAACTATAGCAGATTTGTCAAGTTATGGGAATAGAACTTTAACAAGTGGATATGATAAAGAAGAAAAGATCGAGAAGGTTATTGAAGATATAATGCAAATAATCGGAAAAGATTATCGTATGTATATTGGTGATGATAATTTGTTGTATGTTACTGCTAGACCTTCAACTTATAGTGCAGATATTGTTTTTAATTTTAGGCGATATATTGATGCAAGGCAAAGATTTGTTAGTGATACACAATTGCAACGGTTTGGGATAACAGATAAACAAGGAGTATTAACAGCAGCGCAAAATCTAGCTAGTGCTACTTATAGTACAACAGGGACTAAAACTCTTTCATGGAGTGGAAATGCTATAGCAAAATACGTACAATATACGGTAAATTCAGGTGATGCAGTGATATCAAGTGTTGATATGAAAAATGAAAGTGCGGATGTTGTTATTACTGGTACTAGTATTGATATTAGTATAGCAATATGGGGTTGTAAGTATTCAAGCGGTGCACCAACTTATCAAGGAGAAAGTGTAAACTGGGCTAATTTAGATTCTGGAGATGGCGTTACATCAAGAGTAGTTAATCCTCTTGTTATAAGTGATGCAGAATGTGAAACTATTTCAGATAATTTCATAGCTGATTATGGGTTGCCAGATTATAATGTCGACCTAAAAGATAGTTATATTAATGCATTAGTTGAAATTAATGATATAGCTATGTTTGTAAGTGATGATTTCTTTGAGGATGGATTATATTCTGTAATTGGTATTACATATACTATGGATAGTGAAGTGAGCAAGAATGCAACGTTTTTTTTGCAAGATACAGGACTCAATTTTAGCGATCAAGGAAGTTTTCTATATGATAGAGATTTTTACGACACTACAGTTACTGCAATAGATTATGATATAGGAAATATATATGATGCAAATTATGCGATTGGTGCTTCAGCAAGTGAAATAGGTACTAGTCAATATTATAGTGACGTAGATGCAAGTTAAGGAGATAAAATGGCAGTAGATAAATTAACAAGTAATGATATATTGAATATCGGAGTTCAAGATGATATAGACAGTTATCCGCTTAGAACTAATTTTACTAATTTAAAAAATAATATGAATGAGCTTAATGACGAGATAGCAGCGGCTGCAATAGGCACAACTAATGCAGAAACAACAGCAGCAAGACCGTATCATGACAGCTTAAAAAATAGACTTGACGATATGTGGAAAGCTCAACATAATTATATGATTAATGGTGGAGAGGTAAGTGCTTCTTCACCTGCTGCAATGACAGTAGAGATAGCAGCTGGTAGAGCTAAGGTCGATGGGATAGACTGTAAATGGTCAGCAGCGACTTCAGGAACGATTACAGCACCAGGAAGCAATACACGTTATGATGTTGTAGTAGTTAATTCAGATAGTACTATAACAGTTGTTACAGGAGCAGCAAGTGCTGACCCTGTATTACCTGCTATTGCACAGACTCAAAAACCACTTGCATTTCTTACCTTGACTAGTGCTACAGCTACTATTACAGCAAGTGAGATAACAGATTGTAGAGATCAAGGGGCTTATTATCTTGATGATGGTATTTTTAAATATAAATGGAAAATCCAAGATGCAATAGATGATATATCAAGTGGTCAAATATTCATACGTAATGGTTCTTATTATGAGCAACTTGTACTTACCGATAAAAGTAATATTGAACTTATTGGAGAAGCAAGTACAAAAATATATAGAATATCAGATGCTAGTTATTGTGTATTAGGAAATGAATCAAGTGGGGGAGAGACTACAGGCAATAAACTTATTAATTTAGAATTTTACGGTAATAGTAAAGCTGGTAGTGTTGAGCTTGTTAATATTGATTATTCAGATAATCTTACTATTGCGAATTGTTATTTTGACGGTAATGCAAGTAGTAGTGCAACTTATAAGAATTTCTTATTAGATTATTGTGATATAGTTACATTATATGGGAATAGACCTACAAGTAGTGGGGCTATAGATCATTCTACTAGAGCTATCACTAATAGTACAGGTCTTAGAGAAATAGAAACAAGATTAGAGATTACTACAACAGGAGCTAATAATGTTGTACTACCACCTGAAGTAACAAACGGAACAATAGAACTTGTTGGAGCTGGCGGTGGTGGTGCTGGGAGTGATACTGCTAAATCTGGTGGCGGTGGTGGATCTGGCGGTTATTTTAGACTTGAAAATGTTGCGATGAGCGGTACTATTACTATAACTGTAGGTGCTAAAGGAACTGGCGGAGCTACTGCAACAGATGGAACAGATGGGGGCGATACTAGTTATAATGACGGCTCAACTAATTGGATTGCAGGTGGTGGTAAAAAAGGTGTTCATGCAGGTGCTGGTGGTGCAGGCGGCGCATTGACTAATGCAACTACAACTCTTGCTGGCGGTGCTGGTGGAACCGAACCTGGAGGTGATGGAACGGCGGGTACCCATATAATGTTTGGAAAATCAGGCGGTGGTGGCGGTGGTGGTCGTAGTGGATCTGCTGGGACTGGCGGTGCTGGTGCTGATATGGGTGGTGTCGGTGGTGGAAATGGTTCTAACTCTGGAGGCGGCGGTGGTGCTGGTAATGGGGGTACTCAAGGAACAGACGGTTCATCAGCCCCAGATGATGCAACATTAATTGGTTCTGGTGGTGGCGGTGGTGGATATAGAGCTGCCCCCCCAACTTCCGTAGTTGGGGCAGATGGGACAGACGGTTACGCAACAGTAACTTATACATCTTATTTAGTTTAAAAGGAATAAAATGAAAACTATAGCTCAACTTAAGGCTGAAGGATATAATATAACAACAGATGCAAGTAACTATGAATCTATTGAAGATACAATTAATGCATCTCAAATAGAAGACGTGCCTTTTGGTGAGTTACAGCAAGCTAATAGTATTGAAATTAATAACGATACAGCAGGAAAAGATTTAATTGTTAGACTTAATGGTAAAACTAAAAATATAACAATAAAAGGTGAAGAAAGTAGGACTATTCCTAATATGATAATAACATCAATGACTTTATATAATAATAGCGGATCTACAATATCATATAGAATCTATTTGTGGGGTATAGAATGAGTATAACAAATAAAGGTGCAGTTACTATCGTTGATGGCGATAATAAAGTCACGGTAAATGACGATAATCAACTGTATGTTGTTTTAGATGGTAAAATAGATACTGGTAATTCTAGTACTGCATTATTAGATGCAGATGAGGTATTTACAGGGGAAGCATGTGAAATACTTAATTATAGTATTGTATTTATTAATGTTTATTCCGATGTATCAAGTGCTACAGATGGACTGGTAATAGAACAAAGCAGCGATGGAACTAACTGGGATCATAATGACATTTATACCATTGACGCGGCTATAGGAAAAAATTTTAGTATCAATCCACATGCAAGATATTTTAGAGTAAAATATACAAATGGTGGAAGCAATCAAGGAACATTTAGATTACAATCTATATTAAAGAAAACAAACGCTAAACCATCTAGTCATAGAATACAAGATAATATTAATGATGATGATGATGCTACACTTCAAAAATCTGTACTTACTGCAAAAGATCCAAACGAAATTTTTGTCAATATACAAGCAACTGACAGTGATAATTTGCGGGTTACTGATGCTGAAAATGGACTTGCGATTGCGAAAGGGGATGTGGCTAATACTGAATTTATTCATAAATTCGGATATGCTCCCGAGTTTGCAACAGCCGACAATACAATTGACATATGGGATGGTGCGGATGAAAGCGGGATAGATGAAATGGTATATACTTATTCGGCTACAGCTGCTATTGACAGTCTTTCAAGTTCAAATGATACAGATACGCAAGATATAGAAATTCAAGGGCTTGATGCTAATTATGCTGTTGTTATTCAAACAATTACAATCACAGGCCAAACAAGAAAAGCATTAGATACAAATTTAATAAGAATTTTTAGAATGAAAAATGTAGGATCAACAGATCTTGCAGGATATTTATATTGTTATGAGAATACAGCAATAGCAAGCGGTGTCCCTATAGATACATCAAAAATCAGAGCTGTAATACAAAATGGATTTAATCAAACCTTGATGGCTTTATATACTATTCCTGCTAATGTTACGGGCTATATGCGTGATTGGTATGCAAGTACAGCAGGAGCAAACAAATCATCAAATTATATTGTAGATCTATATGCAAGACCTTTCGGAGAAGTTTTTCAATTAAAATATAAATCTGCTATAGAAAACGGTGGTACAAGTTATATACAACATAGATATCAAGAACCAGAGGTTTTTACGCAAAAAACAGATATAGCAATGAGAGTGACATCTACAGGAGCAGGTGTGACAGGAGCTGCAATATCAGCAGGGTTTGATATAGTATTAATAGATAATTAAAAGGAGAAAAAAATGCCAAAAACAATAATGCCTAATTCAGGTGAAATAGTTAAAGCAATAGCTTTAACAGCGGGAACAACAGATTTAACGGAAGAATTTTATAATGGACTTTATAAAGGTTCTACTGGTGATGTTGCTATAGAATTCGAAGCAAGTGCCGGGCCTGTGACTTTTAAGGACGTTCAAGTGGGAACTATAATAAGAGGCCGTATAAAAAGAGTTACATCAGGTACTAATTTAGTAGCTCTTAATATAGAATAAGGAGAGAATATGGCTTATTCACAAGTACCGACACGATCTACGACAGATGCTAATTCTGCGTCAGATATAAATCAATTACAAGATAACATTGATGTTATATTAGGGACGGAAGCGGCTTCACCTACACACGATTTTGATGATTTTATATTAAAGGATGGCACAAGAGCATTAACCGCTGCATGGGATGCAGGATCATTTGAAATAAGAGCAGAAACTTTCGAAAGTGATGTTGCAACAGGAACAGCACCACTGACAATAGCAAGTACCACATTAGTTAGTAATCTTAATGTTGATTCAGTAGACGGAATACATGCTGACTTTGTAAGCGGAGATGATGGGCAAATAGTAAGATATGAGCATACAGGAACTAAAATAGAAAGTAGCGGAACGGCTATTAGTGATTTACTTGCTATAGCGGATATTGATGATACTCCTGCTGATGATGCTAATACTTGCGTATCTTCTCAATATATTTATCAGATAGTTTCGTCAAGAGTTAGTGTTTATTTATCTGCGGATCAATCAATTAATGATACAACGGAAACAAAGATTCAATTTAACACGGAGGCGATTGACATTCTTGGCGAGTTTGATAATGCTACTAATTATACTTTTACTCCCACAAATAGTGGTACTTATTGGTATAGTTNNAAGGTGTTGCAGATGGAAAAATGGTTGAAGGCACTGTCTATAAAGGTGGAAGTACGTTAATTAATCGTAAAAATATATCAACAGGAGTTGCATCTTCAGCAAATACCGTTGTTTGCACTGGAATGGTTGCATTAACTGATTCAGATACATTAGATTGTAGAGTTTGGCATAATCACGGTAGTGCAATTAATGCAGGTGGTGGACTTTTTGACACTATGTTTCATGTGCATAGAATAGCTTAATAGGAGTATACGATGGATTTAGCAACAGCAATTAGAAAATATTTGGGTAGAAATGTTAATTTTGCCCCAGGCCCTGACAATGAAGTATGGTTAAGAGATGATGGGAATGGCCCTTATATTTATGAATGGAATATAACTGAAAAAACAAAACCTACTAAAAGCACGATAATAAATGCATGGAATCAATCTAAACTTGATTATGCTAAATTAAAAAAAACAAATATACTAAAACATAAAAAAAAGTTAGAATTACTTGATTTTGCTAGGATATATACAACTATTAAAAATGAATATGATACTATAAAAAATCAAATTGATATGGCAAATACAGAACAAGAAATAGAGGACATAATAATATAATGGGAAATTATACATACGGAATAATCATAGCCATAATAGTGGCTTTCTTATCTCTTACAATTAACTTAATTTTCAAATGGATTGATAGTAAAAATCCATCTGGTGGACTTAATAGTATACTTCTAGGAATTAAAAGTGATATTAAAACTATTGCAAATCAGTTACTTGAATTAGAGCGAAAAATACTTAATGAATATACAAAGAATACTACTTTTGAGAAATTAGACGAAAAAGTTGATAGAATTGATAAGGATATAGTCAA
>JABAOC010013353.1_pt2 | contig 10722 bp, 16 predicted proteins | sample 7062161 | NCBI WGS metagenome assembly JABAOC01 (sample SAMN14538625, study PRJNA623070) | marine sediment metagenome | biome: marine biome [ENVO:00000428]; feature: marine pelagic biome [ENVO:01000023]; material: deep marine sediment [ENVO:00002113] | place: India: Gulf of Khambhat ...
AGGGGATGACCCTTAAAAGCATCGCTAAGATATGGGGCGTGTCGAGGAGCAGGGCCCAACAGATAATCCGAAGAAAGCTCTATAGCGTCCGCAGACAAGAGAGTCCAGGGCGCGGGTACACTCCTCATTATGTTTTTTGCCCGAGCGACTATGAGGCGTGGCTGGATGGACTCACAAAGGTCAACCACAGCAAGCAACACAAGTCAGTCAGATACATCTACAGATAGGAGTCGGCAATGAACAGACAAGTAGTCGGGATGGGAGAGAAGTGTGTGTTTTGTGGGGAGTCTGAGATGGTCATCATCGTCGGGTGGGATTCAGTCGGAACCCCAGTCGAGGAAGAGAGGCCGCATTTTTGTCCGAAGCCTTGGGACCCTCAGATTTAGCTATGAGGGCAATCTTAGTCTGCACAGCCTCAATCCTCATCGCAGCCCTATCGACCTATCGCTATTATGGCCTCCTCAACGCTCTCAAAGAGACGCATGAGCCCATCGAGGAGTTCCTGGCGAGGAAGATTGAAGGTGTGCCAGTTATGGCACACCTAAAGACTGACGCCCTCACGGTCTTCAATCATGGGGGCGTCTATCTTGTGTGCGGGTACGCGTCAGCAGGGCTGAGTTCGGCCCCTGAGGAGAGGAGATAATGAGCCTATTTTGGCCTCATTGCGGCCTGGTAGTCCTGGCTAGGGTGGTTACTAAAATAATGCCTGATTCTGAATCCGGGTGTTTTGAGTGGACGGGCGCGAAGTATCAAAGCGGCTATGGTCAGTATGATTTAGGGGGCAGGCAATGGCGGGCCCATAGGCTTGTTTGGTCGCTTCTCAATGGCCCCATACCAAAGGGCCTTGTGATAATGCACTCCTGCGACAACCCGATTTGCGTTAGGCCAGAACATCTATCGCTTGGGACGCATCGGGACAATGTCCTAGACAAGATAAGAAAGGAGCGTCATCGAGGGGGAAAGAACAGCCCTGGGTGTAGGGCACCCAGGGCTGACACGACACTACAGTGAGGTACATCGACGGCTTAAAGCCAGCCGAAACGCTCGGGCCAAGTCTTCTTCAAGAAGTTCCGAGCGAACTCAGCCCCCGCATAGATAGCAGCAGTCGCCTGCTTCTCATCCATGCAGACCCCGTATTCGCAAAGCCCCTGGGCCGCGACATACGAGGCTCCTAGCTGTGCGAGTCTCTTGACGACCTTCTTCAGGGCGATTCCGAAGAACCAGCCCTGCACTCTTTCTTTCAAGTTGTCGAAAAACTTCATCTCTTCCTCCGGTATCCCGTCCATCTGAACCTCCAGCTAAAGGTAAGCCAGAGTATGCCTAAATCGCTCCATATTCGCCTCAGAGAGGCTTTTACCCCTCGACCCATGCCCAGTACCCTGGCGGGTCTTTGAAGGCCCAATTCGCCCCGATTATCCAGTTCTTCTTCCCGGCAGAGGCGACGACGGGGGCCTTCTTGTGCCACTTCCGACTCCAAACCATCTCCCGTCCAGGCATGACGACAGCGACATGACCGTGTTTGTCGCCCTTCACCCCTGCCACCACGAGTCTCCCGTCATCAGCCGCCTTCTTCGCGTCTTCTGCTGAGAGGGGGGCCCAGTCAGGGGAGGTCTCCATCAGCTTGACCATCTGGTTCGCCAGTTTCCCCTGGAATCTAGTATAGCCTAGATTTGTTGCTATATAGTTAACAGCCTGGTTGCAGTAGGTGACATCGACATACTCGTTCTCCTCGGGAAGCCATTTCCGCTCAGGCTGGAACTGCTCGACGGCCTCTTGGCAGAGGGTCGAGAGTTTCTTGAGGCGGGTGGCTTTCGAGGGCTTGCGGGGCATGAGCTATCACAGCGGAGATTCGAGTCTCTGGAATCCCTCGATCCCACCACGCTCTATTGCGCCAGCGGCAGCCCCTCCGAAGCCGAGTCCAGAGGCTCCTGCCTGGGCTGTTGCGCGTAATAGATTGCGGACATTGTGAGCAGCGAGTATCCCCGCCCTGGCGTTCTTGGGGGACGCCAGTAGGCGAATCATGTCCTTCGCCGCTCCGGACGGAGTCCCCTTGGGGAGTTGAGTGAACGGGAACGCTGCGGCGGCGTCGAAAACCTCGTTCAAGGCATCTTCCCCACCGGGGATGTCGTCGACGATATCCGCAAGAATCTCATGCCGAGAGCCTCCCTTGTTGAAAGCAAGTTTGGCCTTCTCAAAGGAGTTCAGCGCGGCGAGTTCCGTATCAGAGCGGAGCGGGACGAACTCAAGCAGGGCCTCATGGGTCTTGGCGTGGCTTGCAAATCTCTTGTTCGCCTTTAGCAGCTTAGTATCCCCGGTGGCAGCGGCCCACCTTGAGGTCTCTTCGCGGATTCCCTTTGCTAGCTTTCGCATAGCTCTCTGGGAAGGGATGTTCGCCGGTATCTGAGATGTCGACGTAGTCCAGTCCGTCAGGTCATCCAACAGCCTTCGCATTTCAATGGCCTGAGTTGCCGTCTTGTTCGGGTTCGTGTTGATACTGTCCAGTACATTGCGTAGTTTTTCGACAGATGGGTCGACTTTTTTCAAAAGGGCGAACTCCTCATCGGTCATTCTTGAGAAGTCTGGCAATTCGTCTAGGGCATCCTTCGCGGCGGCATCCAGGTTGAATACAGCTTTCCCCCCGGTCTTCTTCTCGACCGCTTTCAGGCCCTCATCAACTTGTTTCCCAAGAAACTTTCTGTGGGCAGAGGACGACTCCCACAGCTTCTTTATGCCAGACATTCCTCGCCTCTCGACGGAGGCCTGCGTGAAGTCCTTGCCCGCGACTAAGAGGACGTCATTCGCTCTTTCCATGGAGCGGGTGACGGCGTTGTGGTTCATCTCAGCAAAGACGCGAAGAGTCGCCGGGGTTGCTGACTTGAGAAATCCCGCCCCCGTCATAATGGCGACGTCTGCGAAGACAGCCTCTGCCATTCTCTCGCCTATCCTACGAGCGGCCTCAGAACTTGTATCGGGAGCATCGCCCTTCAGAACCCCAGAGCGTTGCCCGATCTGAACAGCGGCCTCCCCCGCCCCTGCCCCCAGAGCCCCTCCGGCAAGCTCACCGGCAGGGCCACCGGCAACCCTGCCGACACCGGCACCGATTGTTCCAGTTACAACTGGGATGGCCTCGGTTGCTGGCAATCCTCCGCTTTCCACAAGCCCTTCGGCGGTTGACCTGGCGGCCCCACGGATGATTTCCGCACCAGACACAAGGGGGTTGAGAATCTTCCCACCAGGGGGCTCCGCCCCCTCTGTCTCGGCTCCCGCTGCCCCGAAGACTATTTCCCTTCCTGCGTCAGACAACTTTAGAAGCTCGTTCGGGTCGCCCCCATCAATTACGCCGATGAGGACTCTGGCATCTTCCGGGCTGAGGGCCTCGACCATTTCTTCTGTGATGTTTACCTGCGCCATCAGTTGCCCCCCCTGCTCTTTTTGTTCCCCTTGCCCCTCAACTTTTCCATCAATGCATCGGGTATGTTTATGCTCGGAGCGGTGGCCTGCGGAGGTGCCTGCGGGGCACCCCGATCTTGTCCCGCTCTCTGCCCTGGCAACGCAAATTGGGTCGCGGGCCTCGATATGCCACTAAAGGCTGGATTAACCTGCTGCTCTCTCACCTGCTTGAGTATGGCATCATAGTCAAGTCCATCCAGCCCCCTGGCAGTCATTTCTTCCCCAGTGTTGATTCCGAGCTGTCGGGCTAACTTGAGGCGGGCCGTAACCACCCCGAAGAACAGGTCCCTCAATCCAGACATAGAAGCCGCAGCAGATGCCTGGGAATCGAAAACAAATGGCATCGCTCCGCGAATCATGTCCACGTCTCTGTCGGTCAAAACACCCGATTGACCGCTTGCTCGGGTCAACTTGCTCAGGAACGCCTCCCTTGATTTCATAAAACGAACGGCAGCGGGGTCCGTCTTTAGTATGGCACCAGTGAATATCTGCACACCCCTGCGACCCCGAGATGCCATCTCCCTGATGTCGAGAGGACCCNNTCCGTCTCCAGCAATACATCCTTTGCATTCGCCATCAAAATCTCAAGAGAAGCAGAGGCTTCATTGAACTCACTGATAGATGACTTTACGAACTTATTCAGGTCCTTTGATTGTGCAATAACCCTGAAGTCCTCTGTCCTCCCCTGCCTGTTCGTAACGAGCATCCTAATCGTATTTCCGTCGTCGATAAAGTTGACTCTTTTCCCGATTTGTGTGACAAGGGCTCGGGCCTGGATGTCGTTCATGTTGACAAAGTCAGATGCCGTGGCCTTTCTAACCTCTCCGGTAGTCTTATCAACCACCTTAGCACCAGCCTCTATCGCCGCCGCAATAAAGAACGGGGAGGCTGGCCTGGAGGCTGCTGGGAGTATGTTTGTTCTGATCGTGCGACTTGCCCCAAGAAGCGACATGAACTTTAGTCTTTCAGACGAGGAAAGAGGTCTTCCCAGCTTGGATTCCTCCGCCGCAATCAAGGCATTGACATCCGTGAGGTTGAACACATTCTGCTCTGCCGCCGTCCCACGCAGAGACTTCCTCAACTGAAATGCGGTCGTCACCTCAAAAGGTGTTTTCTTTAAGAATGCCTTCTCCGCCTGCTCCTCTGTCAGGCCAGTGGCAGAAGCCCAGAATGGGATGTCGGACTTTTCGATTCTCTTGTTGAGGAATGCCTTCTGTTGCGCCTGTTGCATCTGACCCGCAGCCTGAATCGCAGGAGCCATTCGCTTCACAGCACCAAGGGGAAGATTGTGTGCATCTTCGACGCCCATCTGCGCCATCATGTCAGCAAGGCCGGGAGATACATTGCCGATCGGTTCAGTCTCAAGACGCTCAAGAGCGACTTCGCCAGGAGTGGGGCCAGATGCGGCACCGGAGGCCCCCGCCAGAAAAGCCGTCAACGGGTCTCCGAACTGAGCGGCCTGGGAAGATGCGGCAATTCCACCCTGCGCCCCCCGGAGGGTCGATTCGATTATGTCTGCGAACTGGCGGCGTGGAACCGCTGTTCCACGGTCCTTGAGGCTAGGCAACATCTTGCCCGCGTTCTCGATTGCGTTGTTCTGTTCTTCTGGCGGTGTTGCCATCGTCAAGGTCTCCTAAGTAGGTCGGGAATCGGGGTCCCAAACAAATCCCTGTCAGCAAACTCTGTGCCCTGCGGGAATCCAGAACCAAAACGACTCGGGCCTGTACCAGAGAACGGGTCGAATGATTGGGTCCCTCCAGATATCGGGATGGTCTGAAGGCCCCTGGACGGAACAGCCGCCCGAGACCCAGGAGTCGGTGCACCGACCCCTGCGCCCCTCGACCTCAATCCAGCCATCAGAAGAGAGGTCCCGATCGAGGCAAGAGCCCCAGTCCTCGCAGCGGCAGCCTGCGAGCGACGAATAGCTGCGGCCTCTCCGAGTCTACTGAACTGGCCAAGGGCCTGTCCACGGAAGGCGGCCTCTTGGCCCGCAAGCTGGCCTGCGGCAGTCGCCCTTGCCTGGAGTCTCGCATCAGCAAGGCGACCGAATGAGGCTTCAGACACAGGGGAGCGAAGTGTCCCACGGGCCGCGAGGTTCGCAGCCGTCCGTCCTCTCTGGGCGACGAAGTCTGCTTCAATCTGCTGGAAAGCAGCCTGCCTCTGGGCCTCGAAGAGTTGGGAGATTCTTCCGAGTTCGGCGTTGATGTCGAAGGAGGCACCACCACCGCCACCACCGCCTCTGAAGGCTCCGAATCCACCGAGGCCAGCTCCGGTGAGAACACCGCCAGGGCCAGCGAATATACTCGCTGCCCCGCCCTGTAGTGCCGCTCCCAAATCGAACTTAGCCATTATCTAAACCTCATGTAAGGTCCACGCTCCGCCATGTCCCCGTCTCGGGATGGCGGATATGGAACGTTATCGTCGTGTCATCGCCCGTGGTGTACTGGACCCAGAGCTTCCCCTTGTCCTTGCTGTTCGGGGCCCTCGTTGCGAACTTTATCCCATCCTGCTTCGTCTCATCGAGGTTCCGGAACTCTCCGGTGACGGCCTGCGATGTCTCATGCCGAGTGTATTTAAGACTCACTGGCGCACCTCCTGCGGAATCGCAAAGCCGGAGACTCCGATTATCGTCGCCTTCTCATCGAGGCTATCGTCCTTCACTCTGAACCGGCACCCTCTACGGAGTCCGCCGTTGACGAAGAGTCTCTTCCCTCCCCGTCCCGTCGTCGACATATCGACTGTGCTATCAGCGAAAGAAGTCATCGAGTCGCATTTGTAGCCGACAGACACATCCTCTGCGTCATCGCCACGGTAGTCGACGAATATCTCAAGCAATCTCTTCTTGTGGAACGGCAGTCCCCAGTCGGTCTCCTTCGTCTCGTAGAACCACTCGATTGCCTCACCGTTGTCGGAGGTGCCGAAGTCACCACGGTAGACCTGAGAAGAGGTCGAGGAGGCTACATAGAACCTGTCGTTGAAGACGGTCATCGGGCCGATCTCAAGGTCGTGCTTCGTCCACGAGGCAGAGTCTCTCGACTTGACGAAGACGACATTATTATTCGTCGCCTCGGTCCCAGATGTAGCGGAGACCCAGTAGCGGTTCTCCCATGAGCCACCGTATATGGTCTGAGAGGGGGTCCCGCCTTGCGTGTAGTTGACCGTCGCATCGAGCAAGTCGACATCATCGAGGACGCCAGTGTTGTTCGTCTGCGCCCGTATCTGGATGACTGTATCGGTGTTCGGGGCAGGTATGAGGGAGCCTGGGGAGATGGTGGCGAACGCCTTCGTCGCGGCGTCAGAGGCATCTGTCCCGGCCCGCCAGGAATAGGTCACGGTTATCCCATCGTCTTCGTCTGTCACATCGAGGGTCGACCATGAGGAGACCGTAACAGCGTCAAAGGCATCAGATGTCCATGTCGAAGAGGTGAAGAATGTCCCGACTTTCACGTCATCGTAGAGAGAGCCATTGCACAGAGACCCACAGTTGTTGTTGATGAGGATTCCCTGCGTGGTCGTGTGGTTCGTGTCAGATATAGTCCCAAGGGAGGAGGAGTTCTGAAAGACCTCGATCACCCCACCTGTCGACCACTCGATGCGATACTCGGTGTTCGTGTTGTTGCCGGGATGGTCGCTGTCGAGGTCGAGGATTTCAGTGCCCGAACCCGAGTCATAGCGGACGACCTGAAGGGTCCCGTCCTGAGTCATCGTCAGGGCATATCCATCCCCCGTGACGGCGTCAGTCGACGAGGTCAAGAACCAGAAGGCGACCTCGTCGTTGTTTCCAGCGCAGCACTGGAGTTCGACATCGAACTCCCAGTAGCGTCCAGTCAGGCCGGTCAGTGATGAGATGTCATCATCAGAACCGAGGATGAAGTTCCCCGTTCCCTGCCCATCTCTCACCTCGATTCTGCCAGAGTTGACGAGGAAGGCGTTTCCGGGGGACGAGAACCTGTACCCATTCGTTATCGTGCTGATGAAGGTCTCGCCATCGACGAGGTCCCCGAATCCCGACTGGACCGTAGCTGTCGAACCGAGGAGGATGGCCCCCGTCACAGACCCCGTATCGACCTGGAGTTGCTGTGTTCCGTCATCGAAGTCATCGTTCGTCGTCCAGGTCTTGAAAAGCTCGTTGATTGTCGGCTGGCGGAGTTCCTCGAAGGCGTTCTCGATTTTGGCTGAGACGCGCACAGAGGTCTCGCCATCGAAGGCATAGATCCCATCAGGGCCGACGAAGTAGAGAAGGCCGTTCACCTCGCGGATCGAGTTGTTGAACCTCGACCCGACAGAAGAGAATGTCTTTATTACAGCGTTGTCGAACTCATCCTCGAAGACGATGCGCCAGATGCCGCAGTTCCCCTTGAAGACGAAGAGGTTGTCTCGGTAGGCTTTGATGCCAGAGATCGGGCATCCACCGTCCTGGTCGACGAAGAAGACATTCGTGGCAGGCCATGCGGCGGTGCCGGTCGAGGGTGTCACATCGTTACCATTCGAGTCCGTGATGGCAGAGAAGGCGACAGAGGAGGGGTCGGAGTTCGTCCTGGCACACCAGACCCGCTCTTTCCAGAACTCGATGTAACCGCAGTTCGGCGGAGGTGGATTCGGAGTGTTCGCAGAACCATCGAGGACGGTCCTTGTCGAGCCGTTCCAGGTGAAGGGGTGAGTGTCTCTCCCGACGACCCAGAGGTCATCTCTGACGACGGCGAAGTTCTTCTCGTTCGTCGAAGAAAGCCCATCGATTATACGGGTCCAGGTCTGGCAGTCCTTCGTCTCGTAGACCTCATCGTTATCAGTGACGATGAGGACCTTCGTTCCGTCTGCTTGCGAGTATTCAAAAGAGTTCGTCGGAGTGTCGCTCGGATAGGTGCCACACAGCGTCAGGCCATTGCGCGGCCTGACGCTCCCGATAGGGTCGTCGATGACGACATTGAGGAGGTCAGGGCTCTCGTTCTCAGGCAACTGAGCGGCGTCAGTCGTGTCGTTCAGACCCCCGGAGAGGTCACGGAAGTTCTGGACAGCCATCTCAGCCGCCTGGACAGGGGCAGAGATGAGAAGGAGAATCCCGAGTAGAAAGGTCAAGTATCATCCCCCCAGGTCCAGCGGGATTGTTTCTGGCTGACGCGAGAGGCCATGTTCCTCATGTCCCTGACGCCAGCCCGGAAAAGGGTCAACTCATTCGCCGCGTCCTGGCTTCTCTGTAGGAACTGAAGGGCCCTGAAGGCCGCGAAGTTCGCCAGCAGACGATGCGTCTCGGGCGGGAGGTCAGGGGTGTCGCTGTCCCCAGACATCTCAGAGGGGGCCTCAAGGGCCATCACCCGGACGGTCGAGCCTGAGTTGTCAGAGTCAGGGGCGGGGTAGAGGATACAGTCCTCTTTTCCTGCCGTCCTGACAAGATAGCGAGGCTGACCCGTAGTGGCGTTCTCGTAGTCAGGGTCAACCTGGATGAGTTCGGGAAAAGAGATGACTTCGAGTTCGTAGTATTCGGACTCGGGCTGTTTGAGGAAGCGGGCTATCTTCACTTCCATGATGTTGGAGTTGAGGGTGACGGTTCCCCCAGACTCCGTGTAATCGCGAGAGCGAAGAGGAAGATGCTGTAGCCTTCTGACGAGTTCGATGTAACCGTCATTTATCCAAGTCGTCAGTTGCGCGTCGGTGAAGTTCGAGTTCGACTCATCGGTCTGCCCGATGGTCTGACGCACATCGGTTATCAGTTCTCCCAGATTCCTCGCCATTTATCAGGCTCCCGCCTTCTCGCCCCGGATGCGCTTGGGGGTCGGCTTCTGTTCGCGGCTACGCACAAACTCAAGAGTCTGACGAGAATATTCTTCCTTCATCTTCTCCATCTCAATCTTGAGCTTCTTGTTCTCGTGTTCCTTCTCTGCGAGACGGTCGACGAGGTTGCGGTGCGACTGCGTGAAAGACTGGAGCGTCTCTGACGCTTGCTTCTTCGTCATCTCAAGACGCTTCTTCTCCTCGAAGACCCGGCGTCGTTGCGCCTTTAGGTCATGGATGAGCTGTTGCCATTCCTTCCGCAGGCTCCCGCCTCTCTCGTTCAGTTTCGAGATGATGCCCTGAAGCATGGCGACAAGTTCCATGTCCTTGTCGAATCCCGAGGTGTCGAGTACAAGCTCGTCCTTCTCGGTGTCCTTTTCAGTATCCATCACTACCTCTCCATCGTTTAGATGCCCGCCATACGCCATCGGGCCCCTTCTTCCTTGTCGTGATGCGCATCTTGTCCGCCAGCGTCATCTTGACATAGGGATTGTTCGCGCTCGCATGGAGAAGGGCGTTGTCTACCCGAGTCTCTCGGGGGGAGCAGTGAGGACAGTACGCCTCTCCTTTGATGATGGAGAAGCGTCCTCCTTCCACTTTACATTCCTTGCAAGACAGAGCCATTCTCACTCCTAAAGTGTGCCTCCCCCTCCGAAGAGGGGAAGGTCTTGGCGCAGCTTAGTCGTCCAGGTCGACGTAGAGGACCGTGACAGCCTCAGCAGCCGCAACAGACGAAATCTCCGCAGAGATTCCGTTCGTGAAGCGGATGGGCTGAGGAACGCGGTTCCCACGCGCACCGGAGTCCGTGTCGAAGTACATATCGGGCAACTTGTTCGTGCCGCCACCATCAGCGGTTCCAGTGTCCCGAATCGTCAGCTTCGACGAAGTCGCGCCGGTGCCGAAGTACACACCCGCAAGCAGGCATTTGCCTGTGCAGATCATGGCCTCAGCAGCCGTCGACTTGTAGGTGGCATCATAGCCACCGTACAACGGATGGGCCACGTCGCCATCGCTCCCCTGGGGGAAGCTGTAGCGAGGCGAAGCCTGTGCCGCGACCGCGAAGACCGCGACGAGCGCAAGGGCGATGAGCTTTTTCATCTTCTCAATAACCCCCTTACTTGGACAGGATGCTGATAGCGTGGTCGCTACGCACCTGTTGGAATCCAGCCAGATAGTCGACGATGGCGACCGTGGACAGACGATCCGACGGGTCCTTCATCGACATATCCATGTTGCGCTGGATGGCCCAAGCCGCCCATTCCCGATGGAACAGGAGGTTGCGCTTTCCGGTAGAGGCGGTCTCGACCTGGTTGGTCAAGTACGCCTGGATGCCGTAGATGTCAGGAAGCCGACCCGCCTGAGCGAATCCGCCAGCCCCTTCGCCACGGAAGCCAGCATCCGACATGGCTTTCAGTTTCTTGAGGGCTTTGAACTGACCGGCATCGAACACGAAGGTGAACTCACCAGGACGGGCCAGAACGTCGAGTTTGTTCTGGAGGAGGG
>JABAOC010008579.1_pt1 | contig 10721 bp, 7 predicted proteins | sample 7062161 | NCBI WGS metagenome assembly JABAOC01 (sample SAMN14538625, study PRJNA623070) | marine sediment metagenome | biome: marine biome [ENVO:00000428]; feature: marine pelagic biome [ENVO:01000023]; material: deep marine sediment [ENVO:00002113] | place: India: Gulf of Khambhat ...
TCTTTCCAGAGGTCGAGCCTTATACAAACCATAGCTTTAAAAATATCACGAGCTATCCAAATTTAGTTGAAACGAAACAAAATTGAGCCAATTTAGCCTTTAGATCAATCGTCCGCTTGCGTACACTATTTGTTACATAGACGGACACTTTTTCTTTGCGAGCATATACTCAAACCGTTTGACTTCTCTTACAGAAAATATTGGCATATTACTTGCACATAAAGGAATTGATTTTATAGCTATGTTAAAAAACTATATAAATATCGCCTTAAGGAATATTAATAAACACAAATGTTATTCCCTTATCAATATAACAGGCCTTGCGATCGGGATGGCTTGTTGTATCCTCATCCTTTTATGGGTACAAGATGAGCTTGACTATGATAAGTTTCATGAAAATTCGAATTATCTATACAGGATTGCAAGGGAGGTCGAAAGCGGTGGCCAGAAATATTATCAAGCGACAGCACCAGCCCCTCTTAGCCTTGCCCTCAAAAACGAAGTCCCTGAAATCATCAGAAGCTCAAGATTCAGTGATGAAGGCGAGAAGTTAATAAAATATGGCGACAAGAGCTTCCAGAATGACATTGTAGCTCTGGCCGATCCTGACTTCTTCGAAATGTTTACTTTCCCACTCATTAAAGGTGACCCAACTGCGGCATTTGCCGATAGATATTCTGTGATTATCACCGAGCAGATGAGCCAGAAGTACTTTGGTGCTGAAGATCCTATAGGAAAGGTTATAAGTATTGACCGAAAAGATTTTACTGTCACCGGGATTATGAGAAACGTTCCGCATAACTCGCACATGCAGTTTGATTTTATAGTCCCATTTTCTTCAAGAAGTGAACGGATAAGAAAGCTTCTCAACAGCTGGAGAGTGCATGCTTATTATACATATGTCCAACTTAATAAAAATGCTGGAATTATTGATGTCAACCGCAAGATGTCCGCCCTTATAAGCAGGAACACTGACAAGAAAATCCAACTCAGTTTGCAGCCACTAACCAGGATTCACCTTTATCATGATGTCCAAGATTTCCTTAAAGGGCATGGTGACATCAAGTATGTATATTTATTCTCTGCATTGGCGTTGCTTATTCTGGTCATCGCTTGTTTTAACTTCATGAACCTGACAACAGCGCGCTCCGAGGACCGAGCTAAGGAAGTCGGCATACGAAAAGTGGTCGGTGCGAATAAGACGAATCTTATAGAACAATTTCTTGGTGAATCGGGAGTATTGGCCTTCATCGCACTTATCTTTGCTATCGTTCTTATTGAGTTATCACTCCCGGCATTCAGCGCATGGTCGCAAAAGCCTTTAAGCTTTGATTTTTCAGATAGTATGCAAATTCTTTTGAGCTTGGCTGGAGTATTGCTAATAACAGGATTCATTGCCGGCAGTTATCCAGCCCTCATACTTTCATCCTTCAAGCCTGTAGAAGTGTTAAAGGGCCGTCTGAAATCAAAAAGAGGAGGTTCAACTTTCAGAAGGATTCTGGTTTCTGTCCAATTTGCACTCTCTGTATTCTTAATAATCAGTACTTCGATCATACATAACCAACTTGAATATATTAGAAACAGGGATTTAGGTTTTGACAAACAACAACTGGTATCTTTGTATATGGAGGGGGACTTTAGAAGTAACTATGAAGCCATAAAGAGTGAGCTTTTGCAAGACCCAGCAATTCTAGATGTAACTGCTGGCACTTCACCAACAAGGAGATTTGACGGTGTTACTTCCGTGAAATGGAACGGTAGAGAATCAGACAAGGAGATAGTGTTCGATAGCCTCCCAGTTGACTATGGTTTTATCGAAACTCTTGGAATGAGGATGCTTCAGGGAAGAAGCTTTTCAAGAAACTTTCCTTCAGATGCGAAGGAAGGTTTTATAATAAATGAGACCGCTTCAAAGATGATAGGGACAGAATCTCAAGTTGGCAAAAGATTCTCCTTCATTTCATACGGAAACAATTTGGAAACTATTGACCATCAGGGCACAATCATTGGAGTCGCGAAAGATTTTCACAACCTATCTCTTCACAATAAGATTGCTCCTTTAGTTATGTATCTGGATCAAACGAAACTCCATGAGATGTGCATCCGGATAAATCCGGATAAAGTTGCTGACGCAATCGCTCTTTTGAAAAGAAAATGGAAGGAGTTTGTGCCGCAATATCCCTTCGAATTCCATTTTATTGACGAGACTATTGATAGCTTCTACAGGGCTGAACAACGACTGGGCACAATCTTTAACTTTTTCACAATTCTAGCAATTTTTGTTTCTTGCCTGGGTTTATTTGGCTTAACATCTTTTATGGCTAAAAAACGCACGAAGGAGATCGGGATAAGGAAAGTATTAGGGGCATCTATTTCTGGAATAGTAAGCCTTCTTTTAAAGGAATTTATGGCCCTAGTTTTATTCGCAAATATTATCGCCTTGCCGATTGCTTATTTTACCATGAATAAATGGCTACAGAATTTTGCGTACAAGACTAACATCGGAATATTGACTCTTGTTCTATCTGCTGCTCTGGTTCTGATTATTGCGTTACTCACGGTAAGCTATCAGTCTATAAAAGCTGCAGTTGCTAATCCGGTAGAGTCATTGAGATATGAGTAAAAGGAAAACTAAATAAAAAACCATTCCGTGGGGTAGAAAACTAGATTGGCAGCGCTATGGGGATTCAAATCCCGATTCCATGATCCAGAGTCATGTGTCCATGTAGACAACAGCTCGTGGGTCAAATATGGGCCAAAAATTACTGAAAACTGCTGAAACTATGGTATTAGGATTGAAAGCTCAAAACAGGGTAAATTGCTGAAAATAAGAGAGGTTATCTGGTACGCCCAACTAGCTCTCTATAGAACTTATCTAGCAACGAATTCTGTAGCTCCTCTTATCAATCGAATTATACCTATAATTGAATCTGCGTAATTCATTGATTATCCAAAATCAATTAAATTATTCTCGGCTAAAACAGAAATCTGATACGCCAGGCAGGATTCGGATTATTGAACTTCAAGTTCGAAATAGGGTGCTCAAATGAAGAAAGAGAAATTACTGTCCCTTCAGCCCAGCCAGCCCCTTTCTCGCATCCTCAATCTCAGGGATACCCGGGTCAGCGTCTTTTCAGAGGTCGAGGCAATCGATCGTATATCTACTTTTCCCCTAGTAAAAACAGCGCAATATTTCCACCACTCACTATTTTCTCCTGTTCAACTGATAGTCCGTGAGTTGAAATCAATGCAGGCAATCCCTTATTAGCCATAAAATTGCGATAATTCTTGAAATGTTCTCGTCCAGCCGCAATCTCAGCTAATGTGATGATACTTTTATTTATCCATCCTTTAATAGGTTGAATCGGACCGGGATGGAAGTCGATCAATAAAATCCGACCGTCCTCTTTTAGGGTACGTTTCGATTCATTGATCACAGCCGATTGAACTGCAGATGGCATTTCGTGTAATACAGTCGACATTATAATAAGGTCAAATTTATTATCCGAATATGGCAAATTAGATGCATCGCCCATGCAGAGATTCGCACTTACTCCTAGCCTATTACGAGCGACTTGAAGCATCGATGGTGATAGATCAATTCCAAACACTTGGCAGCCGGTCTTTTGATAACGTTCGAGATGAACTCCTGTCCCGCATCCCACATCGAGAACAAGCATACCATCTTTTGATGGGAACATCTTCATGCCAATGGCTCTTAAACCTTTGTTGAGAGGTTCGAACAGGGAGTCATACAATTTTGCAATTCTTTTGTAGGGATCTATTTTCATACCAGCCTTAATTGACGAGCTAACTATATTTGCGTTATTTATAAAGAATTATTGACTTAACAAATGCGCGCCAGCCTTTCCCTTGCATCCTCAACCTAAGCAATACTAGGATCAGCATCCTTCCAGAGGTTGATAATGCTCTATGGCAAGGGCTTAGTCTCCTCTTTTGCATTTATCCTGCTGAGTTTCTTTATCGCCTCATCGAATATAGCCCAACGAGCGAAGGGTCTCTAACTGCTCGCGTGTCAGCGGGGAGTCCTTTGATCTTGTGAACTGCTTCGCCAGGGTTTTGTGCATCTTCCACTGCGCCTCGAGGAACTTGGTGTACTTCTCCTGCACTCTGATACCTCTTCTCTTTATCCTTCTCCTGGCATCTCAATATCAGGTGGCTGAGATCATCGGGAATCTGTGTATTGATATCCTTAGGATCTGGAGGTGTTTCTGTTTTATGCTTCACAGCCACGCTTAAAGGCGTGTCTCCTTCGAATGGAACTCGACCTGTGACCATCTCATACAGAATGACTCCCAGCGAATAGATATCCGAACGCTGGTCGGTTTCCTTGCTCTCCACCTGTTCCGGGGACATGTACTCAGGTGTTCCGACCATCACTCCGGCACCGGTTATCCCTTTTCCAGAGACAGACCGGGCTATCCCGAAATCCATGATCCGGGCATTTCCTTCCTTATCGATCATGACATTCTGAGGTTTGAGGTCACGGTGGATGACTCCCAACCTGTGGGCCTCTGTCAATCCTTCACACACCTGCTTGGCTATAGAAATAGCTGTTCCCACGGTCAACTGTCCTGTCTGCCGGATCAGCCCCCTCAGATCCTGCCCAGGAACATACTCCATTGTTATAAAATGAGTACCTTTCTCTTCCATAAGCTCGTACATCCGGCCGACATTTTTATGAGCGATCTTCCGTGCGAATTTGAGCTCATTGTTAAATCATTCCAGTGTTCTTTTGTCTGATGCGATCCCAGGTTTGATGAGCTTGAGTGCGACTTCTTCATTGAGCTTTTTATCTATGGCTTTATAGACCTTTCCCATGCCGCCTTTGCCCAGCTCTTCAATGATTTTGTATCTTCCGGCAAATATGGAGCCTGTGGTGAGTTCTTCTGCGGGTGTTTCCAGGGTTTCAGTGACAGGAATTTCCTTTGAGGAAGGAAGGGGAGTTGCACACTCACCACAAAATTTCTGGTTGTCGGGATTATCAGTGTTGCATTTAGGACACTTTACTCCCATTACATTCCCTCAGCTTACTTGGCAATAGCATAATAATTTATGAGAGGAGTGTCAAATCAAATATAGACTTATCCCCATCTCACAGATTTCTAACAAAAATTGTTGAATTACGCTGAAAATACAGTAAAAGGATTGATCAATTTACTTCCTCCTATATTTCTGGTGTTCATCTTCTGCTTGTTTCACCGTCTCTTCTGAAAAAAGCGCTTGGATACGAGTGGGAGAGGGCTCCTTGGCGATTACTTCAGCGACTTTAAGTGTCGCGACCTCATGGAACTGATGCCAGTAATAAAGATAAATAACACCATTCCTTAAATCGTAAACATTCGAATAGAGTGTATTCCCGACAGCGCCTTCAATATGGACAGCGTCCAGAATGGATCGGAAATAATCTACTGTGAGATCCTTTTCCTCTTTGATCCTCATCAACAACTCATCTGCTTTGTTGTATCGCCAGCAGGGATAGCTTCCATCAAAAGTATTCTTTGGATTGGCTAGATTGAAGTTCGTCGATACAAGGTACCCATCACCTTCCGGTTTCCTGGTGAATGCGAGTTCGCCATCCGGGCCCGCACTGATGACGACTGCATCTCCAGTCGCATCCGCCAACAATACTTGCCAATTGAGTGACGTGCCCCAGTTATACTCTTTAGCTAGAGAGATGGCTTCTTCCACAGTTGTGCATGTTTGCTGGATCCTGTTGATGATTGCGCCACGATTCGGGAGCTCGGGGTGGTTGTTCAAAGGCGCTTGCGGCAGGCCCATGAAGTCGAAGGCGAGGCCTTTCTCGTTGACCCCCCCTTGTTGAGAAAAGTTCCCAGAGTCCATGCCAAAACCAAGATATACTCCACCGTATGTCTTTTCTCCAGGAGGTCTAACCCAGTAATACAGATCAATCTTTTTGTAATCCTCATTGTTGCCGAAAAGCACAGTGCTTCCGTAAGAAGCAGCGAAAACTGTGCATGATTCAGGAACTAAGTCTAAGCTGCCTTCAGTCATGATGCCCTTATTATCAGTGCATTGGCCGCTGCTTGAGTCCACTGAAAACAAACTCCCACTGATTACTGCGGCAAACAGACCAATGGCCACTATAGCAATAGAGAGCCCTTGGTACGCCTTACTTCTGACTCTCTCCATTTTTTACCTCCTGTATCATTTTACCGTCTATTTCCCATTTTATTATGCAAATGTACTGTTACTCCCTATTTTGTTACGCAAATAATGTGCCAATATTACCTCCTGGGGTTTTCGAATGCCCGTTCAACACTATATGTCCATTCTCGAACAACTTTTGTGCGCATCCGAACAGAAATAAATATTCCCCATATCAACTTTGTATCAGAGAATAGCCAAGATTCCATTGCTTTGTAATCCAGTCTTAAGCTTCTCTTTTGCATAATAAAGCAGTTCTCAAGCAATTTTGGATCCAATATATCACCATTTTCTTTGATATTCGCTGCTTTTCTCTAAAAATCCAGGGACTAGAGATACCTGTCCATTTGATCGCATGAAGAAGCAACTCATTGTTGTGAACAGCATCGTAATCGATTGATCCGGGATATTATCTCAGCAAATATCTCCTTACTTATGGCAACCTCTGCCATTTGAAACGTGATATATCGGCTGTGTCTAACAACGCTTCATAAGATTTGCTTCTTCACGGAGTTGCCTTTTCAACCCAGGGAAGCAAGGGCTTTAGGGGATTTGGCTCTTCAATCCAGCCAGCCTTTTCCTGGCACACTTAAGTTTAGCTATCCTTAGGTTCGGATTCTATGTCATTCTTTGAGTTTTCTCCTTCTCCTGCCACACAAATAAAAAAGGATTCCAGAGAGGAATAAAATTAGGATGCCATATAAAGCGGCTTTTTGTCCTGCAGCGTACGATTGCTTCAACACTATAATATCGAAAAGAAGGAATAAATAAAAAACGATTCCGCTGAGCAATACAATCAAACCTCCTATTCCTTCGTGACCAAACCGAACCCAGTCAATAAGCGCCCCAATCATCATCAAACCAACGAGGATGAATACCACAATCGCCCTGGGGTCTTCTGGGGTTGCTTCTAAGCTATAACTCCATAACCATAAGGCCAAAAAAAGTCCTATTATTCCAACAATCCGTGCAGGCCAACATCTCACTTTTTTTGTTTTAAGATCGTTGCCTTGTTGAGAGCTTGTCATCTTTTCCTCTTTTTTAGTATTATATGAGAAGCTAAATCTTGGCAGTTACTCAGCCCTCAACCCTGCCAGCCTCTTCCTGACATCCTCAACCTCAGCAATACCAGGGTCAGCGTCTTTCCAGAGGTCGAGGAATTTCTCGTAATGCTCTATGGCCTTGCCCTTCCAGCCTTTTTGCTCGAATATCTTCCCCAGCATGTAGAAGCTCTTAACGTATATATCGCCATAAAATACTCTACCAGTGGTGAGGGAAATTATTTTTTCAAATTCATCTCGAGCCTTATTTAGATCTCCTGACTTGTAATAAGCTGTAGCCAAAGAATTAAAAAATAAAGCATGCATATCATTTGGCAAACTCTGATAGGCTAGCAACGATATTGCTTTCTTAAAATGTTCAATAGCCTTGGAAAAATTCCCTCCCTCAAGCTCTATCAAACCCAAAAGACGATAGTAATATCTTAGGTGTTTCTTGTTTAATCCTTGGTCGATCATCTCCTTCAGCCTATTTGCTGTTTTCTGTGCCTCATCCATCGATTTCATCCCAAGGCAAATAAGTCCTTTATAGTGCAATAACAATCTCTGACTAGATAAACGCTCTGCTTCAAAAGCACTGTTCCATGCCTTCTCGTTCTCTTTTAAAGCCTCTTTCATATTCCCTAATACTAGACAAATGTATGCTAGACCTAAATGGAAATTTGATATCCCCACCTTGTCGTCAAGCTTTCTTGCTAGTTTGACTCCTTGGTACAATTGTTCCTTTGCTTTGGCGAATTTTCCCTGCAATATGCATAAAGCTCCTAATCCACGTCTAGCCCATAAATGAACTGATTGTACTTCGAGTTCCAAAAGCTTCTGGTATTCCTTTTCTGCCTTAATCAAATCGCCTTGACATAGGTAAATATCACCCTTCGTCCTGATATTATTATAAAAAGCTGGATTGAGGGAAAGAGCTTTGTCCGCTTCAACTAAGGCTAGGTCATATTTCCCCTGGCAATGAAAATTCATGGCTAAACCCCGATGGATTATAGCATTATCTGGTAAATAATTTAGGTAATCCTCAAGTACTTTCCCAGCTTTATCATATGATCCTTTTGCCTGGTATGAGCGCGATAGATTTAGTGTGGTGAGAGGGATTTCTTTTTTACTCTGTTTGCTTACTTCAACATTCAATTCATGTAGTTCGATGGCCTTATCCCATTGTTCTAAAATCCTGTATAATCCCCCTAGGTTGTTATTGCCAGTTGTATCATCTGGATAAAGTTGCAATAATTTATTATACGCCTCAATGGCTTTACCATAAGTTTTTTCTGATCTCATATAGTAAGCCGCTTGGACGTGATACCGCTCTCTATCTGACAGTCGATCTGCTAACTCAAAAGCTTTTTGACGGCACTTCTTTTTTTCAGATCTATAACCCAGATTGCCGTAACCAGCTCCCATTATTCTGTAGGCCATAGCAAACTCAGGATCAATAGCTGTAGCTTTCTTGAAAAATTGAATAGCCTGATAATAATCTCCCTTTCTAAAATACTTAAGACCTTCTTGATAATACTTATAAGCCTCAGGAGAACTCGTAGTAATGAACTCCACGCTTCTATCTAAATCACTTGCTATTTCTTCTGCAGATAGTTTGAAATTGGCCTTAATCTTCCGTGTCAACTCATCCACCATTGCAAAAATACCTTCTTCGCCTTTTCCTGCTACCGACTCTGAACCTATCAGTTCTCCTGTTCTCGCTTCCTGAAGCATAACATTAATCCTGAATTCATCACCTGCCTTGGCATATGCTCCTTGCATAATGTGGTTGACTCTCCCTTGAACTGCAACTTGTTCTAGAACTTCAGAAGAATAAGTCTCTTCTTCCAGTTGGTTCAGCTGGCTGAGGATATTGAAGAGCTTATCTTCACTTAATACCCTGATATATTTGGATTGGGTGAGGTCTGCAATCAAGAGATTAGAAAGCATGGACTTCCAATGGTCCAAGCCTTCATCTCCTGTGTTATTCTTAAAATACATGATAGCAAGAGAAGGTTTATCTGTGGGGAAAGGAACTGGCTTCTCTTCAGGAAGAAGTCGCCATATAACCACCGCTGCAATTATAAGAGCAACAACAACTAAAGCAGGGATGAAAAGCTTCTTTAAGCCAAAGGTTACTGTTATCTCCTTCGATGTTATGGGCTTTCTTTTGGGGATTTCCTTTTCAGTTGTGGGAATTCCCTTCTCAATTCTGCTCAGTTCAGAGCGTACTTCTCCTGCACTCTGATACCTGTTTCCCTTGTCTTTTTCCAAACATTTAAGTATCGCTGTGTTCAAATCTCCAGAAATTTGAGAGTTGAGTTCTTTTGGATCCTTGGGAGTCTCGCTCTTGTGTTTGACCCCTACTGTGAACGGCGTATCCCCCTCAAAAGGAACCCGACCGGTTACCATCTCATAAAGAATGACACCCAATGAATAAATGTCAGAACGCTGATCGACTTCCTTACCCTCAACCTGCTCAGGACTCATATACTCAGGTGTCCCTATCATCACTCCTGCACCAGTTATTCCCTTCGCTTCGAGAGATCGAGCGATCCCAAAATCCATAATTCGCACATTTCCCTCTTTATCAATCATGATATTGTTCGACTTCAAATCACGATGCACTACGCCTAATCTGTGAGCTTCAGCTAATCCTTCACATACCTGATTAGCTATGGATATGGATTTTCCTATAGGTAGTTGGCCGATACGCCTGATCAAACTCCTTAAATCTTCACCACGAACATATTCCATCGTGATGAAATGTACCCCCTCTGCCTCGCCCAAATCAAACATCCCACAGACATTCTTATGACGGACATTTCTAGCAAGCTTCAGTTCATTCCTGAATCTTTCGATAGTCTTCTTATCTTTAGCTATTTCAGGTTTTATAAGCTTGAGGGCGACCTCTTGTTTTAACTTTGTGTCCTCAACCCTGTAGACTCTTCCCATCCCACCTTTACCCAATTCTTCAATGATTTCATACCTGTTGGCTAAAGTGGTTCCTCGTGTTAATTCTTCTTTGGGTGTTTCAAGAGTTTCTGTGACTTCAATATCCTTAGAAGATTGAAGAGGTGTGGCACATTCCCCACAAAACTTCTGAGTGTCGGGATTATCAGCGTTGCATTTAGGACACTTTACGCCCATTGTTCCCTCAGCCTACTTGGCAATAGCATAATAATAAATGAAGAGAGTGTCAAATTTGGAATTGCTAGAGACCTACATCCATCTCACAGATTTCTAACAAAAATTGTTGAATTACGCTGAAAATACGGTAACAGGATTGAAAACCGAAAAATCAAAAAATCAAGGAAATACCAGGGATAAAGAGGAATAACAGATGGCACGCCCGGAGAGGTAGATATCGAACTTTTATCCAATCTAATCAGGAGAGTGGGGAAATTTAAAGTATTAGATGAATTTAAATTCTATCTTGAATCGGAAAATCTCTTCCTTCTTTTCTGAAAAAGAAGGAATCATTTTCTCTTC
>JABAOC010033819.1_pt1 | contig 10717 bp, 6 predicted proteins | sample 7062161 | NCBI WGS metagenome assembly JABAOC01 (sample SAMN14538625, study PRJNA623070) | marine sediment metagenome | biome: marine biome [ENVO:00000428]; feature: marine pelagic biome [ENVO:01000023]; material: deep marine sediment [ENVO:00002113] | place: India: Gulf of Khambhat ...
CGTCGGGGTATTGCGAATGATATCTCCGAAATCTCTGCCGAATTTGAGCCAGGCGGCATAATGTCTGTTGTGGTCATAGACCTGGTCTCCGGAAAAGAAAAGAAGGTCGGGTTTTAGCTTTTTGAGGTTTTCAACTATATCTATTTTGGGTATGTCACCGCCGTGATTGGGATTTATTGAGTTGCCCGTAAATGCGGCCACGACGATAGTATCTTTATTAACAGGGTCTTTGCGGACGATACCAGTGTAATATGCCTCCTTACCGTGTGCGATGCGATATTCAATATCTTTCGTAGAATCCCAATTTACTACGTGGAAGGTTGCCGTCCAGCCTCTCTCAACTACCTGCGCTTGCGCTATTTGTCTCCATCTTCCGTTTTGCTTAATTTCGAGCCGGACTATCCTGTCTTCACCTTCCTCCAATGGATATAACTGGGCGGTCATTTTCAGGATGTTGTTGTGGACGGTGTACAGGGCAAAGCAAATAACTTTGTCTCTGGACACTTCTGGGACTGTCGGGACCTGAGCGTTGGCTGGGCCCAACAGTAGGATGGTTACCAGAATTGCTGTAAGTACTTTTGCTTTCGTTAAGTTCATTTCTACTCCTTTCTTGCTTATGTTACTATTTTCACTCGTTCATAAATACTGACAAAAGTTGGCAGCGGATTACTAAGCCGAAAGCCAGTTGCCAACGATAAATTATCAACCTTTAATCAGATTGATTAAGTTTCTTATATATCTTACAGGAGAATCTTCTCTTTTTCCGGGTCGAACCGCGCGACCTTGCCTTGGCGCAAACCGAGCATACCCATTTGTAGTGCTGTTTGCACATGGTACGCTAANNTAGGCTAAATCCATCGGGCTTAGAGTCTCTTTCTGGCCCGAACGGCAGCAGTCGAGGAATTTCTGCCAGTATCCGACGAAGTCTTCCCCGTGCTCGATGGCAAAACGCTGGGGCTTTTTCTTGGAACCGTCGGCGGGCATAAAAACGATTTCGTTCTTTTCGATTGTGAGGGTGCCTTCCCATCCGCGTATCACGGGAATCCGCTGTCCCGAGCCCCGGCTGCCCGTGCCCGGATGGTTATTGGCCTGCGTTCCAAGCACAGCTACTGTAATCTTCTCGGGATAATCGATGAGCATATTAAACGTATCGGGTATCTCACGCTCCTGATAGCGGAACTTGCCGCCTGTTGCCACGACCATACTTGGCATACTGACTCCAAGCATGGACAGTACCGGCGTCAGACTATGCGGAAACAAATCGGTCGAAGGCCCGCCCGAATAATCCTCGTACATCCGCCAGCGGAAAAATCTACTCACGTCAAATGGTCGCTTCGGTGCATCACCAAGGAAGGCTTCCCAGTTCAATTCTGAACCGGCTTGTGCGTTAGTGTCATCGATTGGCATTCCTCGCTCGCCCCAGTCACCGACGCGGAAATAACCGCACTCGGCGTGGACCGGCTGGCCGATAAGTCCATCCGCAATCAGCTTCTTCATTTGCCACCAGGCCGAATCGTACATGCCCTGAGTGCCGAGCTGGAAGACCCGGCCGCTTTTTTCTACCTCTGCCACCAATCGCTTGGTAAGCTCGAACTGCCGCCAGTGTGTTACCGGTTTTTCACAATAAACGTCCTTACCTGCTCGGACTGCGTCAATAGCCTGATAGCCGTGGTGATGGTCCGGCGTGGCAATGCAGACGACATCGACGTTCCCATCAGCGAGCAGGTCGCGATAGTCCATATACCCTTTGGCATTGTAGCCGTCCGCAACTTTCTGCATTCGTGGTCGATAAGCGTCAGAGGCCGCAACGATGTCCACATTGACACCCTGGCTCTTAAGGTAATGCACGGCCTTAAGGTGAGCCTGGCTTCGACCGCCGCAACCGATGAAACCGACACCGATACGCTCATTGGCACTCTTGCCAACGGCATTTTTCGCAGATGTACCTGCAACTGTAACCGCCGCCGCCATACCGGCCCGGCGAATGAACTGCCGACGCGTCATACTGTAATCTATCTTTTCCAGTGAATTTGAATTTTGCTTGTCACACATAGCTTTCTCCTCAATTCAGTTTATACCATTACTTGCTATTTACCCACCAGTTATAAACCTTTTCGATTCGATCGTTTTCGACTCGATTGTCCCATACTGCCACGGCATAACGTAATACCAGCGGCTTATTCGATGTCACATTCAACGGGTCTTTATGCAGATTCATCGTAGCTGAAAGGTAAGCGAATGGCTTAGTCATAGTAAACCAATGTGTCGGGTGACGCAGATTATCCGGATGGCCGAACATGGCAATCGTAACAGGTTTGCCGTTTGCCTCGGCGTTGTAAGCGCACCACTTTGCTTGCACAAGCCGTTCATCACCGCGCACGATTTCACCGGCCTTACCTGCGGCGTTAAGAAACTTACCGCCTGCATCCATCGATTCCAAAAACCGCATACCCAAACCGAAGTAATGGGATCCCGTGAGCGTCATTGATTCTTTTCCGGATGGTACGGCAAGAGTTGATTGCCAGTTTAACAGTGTGGCCTTAAATTCTTCCAGCTGACAGATTTCGATTGTGCGGGACTCCTTGAGCAACAACTCCTGACTGCGCGGATTTATCCAGTCGAGCTGTTCTATAAAGCACGCATTTGGTACATTATTGCGCTTGCCAATCTTCACCTCGGCAAATAACTGATGGACTTGACGGCCCGGGGCCTGCTGCTCTTCCCAGAAGTTTACACTGTCCACGGCAACCGCAAACATCAATGCGTGATGGTGCAGGTGGTCGGAAGGGGCATCACGTAGAATGTTCATACCACTTGGCGTGAATAACTGCTGAACATATGGTTTGAAAGGCACGTTTTGGTAACGATATTTCATTAAAACATTATCGCCTGTGTAAACCGAAATGATATTTTCCTCCGTAGTAATCCGCATAGGGTTTTCCGCAAATGCCGTATCCGAAACAGCAAAAAAACCGATGACCCAAAAAAGAATAATGGTAACACTCTTGAACTTTTCCATAATCACTTCTCCTACAGCTTCTTTTTAATAAGCTTACTTTGGCCCATCTGTTCCGTCCCACTGATAATCCCACATAGCCATATATTCGGGACCAGGTAGAAATTTGTCGTTTGTTTCTTTTAGCTTTCGAGATAATATCTTTTCCAGCTTTTGCTGGATTTGCACATACTTCGGATTATTACACAAATTTTCCATTTGATATGGGTCTGTCTGATTATCATAAAGCAGCCACGAGCCGTTAATATCCCGCACATAAGTATAGCGTCGCGTGCGCACCCCGCGATATTCCCGACCACCCCTCTTATAATTCCATTGATGAAACGGCACCGGGCACATTATCAAAGCCGCATCGTTATCCAGCGACTGTGTTCCTTGAATCACGCCTGAAAAATCCTCGCCCTCAACCGATTTCGGAATGGCAATATCGCTCAAACCAAGCAGTGTGGGCATAATATCAGGTGTGTTAATCGGCATATCAATCTTTCTGCCTGTTTTCCCGTGTACCGCAGGATATCGCAATAAAAACGGGACCCTGACCGATTCCTCCCATGGCTTTTGTTTTTTAGTCTGACCGTGAGAATGCAGCATATCACCGTGGTCGGAGGTGAAGACAAAAATTGTATTTTCGTCGATACGACAGTCTTTTATTGTCTGAAGTAAATCTGCGATGCAATCGTCCAACGCTGCGATGTGGGCATAATAACCGGCTAATTCTTCCCGGGCCTTTTTCTTTAATGGTTCGGGAACATTGGGATGAAGAATGATTTTGTCTGCGGAGAACTTTCTTCGATATTTATCCGGAGCCGTATGATATGGGGCATGGGGCGGACCCCACGACATAAATAGAACAAACGGTGTTTTGTTGGCATGCTGCTGGATGTATTTTTGGGCCTCGCGGGTCTGGGCGATGGCATCATAACCATCCCAGTATTGCTTGATGGGTGTGTCACCATAGTAAAGTGATTTGTTATAGTTATGCGTGCATTCACAGACCCTCCAGAATTTAAAGCCCTGTCTTCTTTCTTCGGGAATAAAGGCGCTCCTGCCGTGACCGTCAACGTGCCATTTACCGATATAGCCGGTTTCGTAACCGGCCTCGCTATATACTTTTCCAATAGTCACCGCATCAGGATTCAAGGGCTTATCGTTATAAAAGAGGCCGTGTGTTAGCCAGTACTGCCCTGTTAATAAGCTGGCGCGATAAGGAGTGCACACCGGACAACCAGAGACGGCGTTGGTGAAATTGATGCTTTCTTTCGCAAGTTTATCTAAGTACGGTGTTTGGGCATTGGGGTCGCCGGAATAACCTGTCGCCTTTGCGCGCCATTGGTCAGCGAAGATAAATACAAGATTCGGCTTCCGCGCGGACTTTGCACCTATAAACTGTGCGCCGGCGCATCCCGCTAAACCTGACCCCAAGAAAACCGAAGCTGCTCCAAGTCCGGCACCCTGTAAAAACTCTCTTCGTTTAATATGATCTTTTTTCATAAAACTTTCTTATGTGTTACCCCTAACTATCGGTTCTTCTACGATCAATAGAAAACCAGATAAAATCGCTACAAAATTCAAAATCCCTCTGAAAGCAATTGCTTTAACGGTTCAATCCGTACTGTGCGAATCTGCCAGGGCCGAAAAGTTAGTGACCCAGACACGGCTTCACCCTCGCGACCTGCAAAATCCACCTCGGTTAATTGAGCCTTCCCCGGCAGGTAGTCGAGCGAGGTACGACTGTCACGCCCCAGGTATTCATACATCCGAACATAGCATTTTCCTTCCTTACTGTACAGGGCGGAAACAACCACATCCGAAGAAGTGGCTTTCAATAAACGCAACTCGCTTCCGAGATTGCCATTCCCGGGAGCAGTACAAACACCAACACAAGGGAAATTGTACTCTAACGCGCGTCGATGCAGGTCTGCCTGGCGCCAGTGTCCGCTAAAGGGATAAAGTGCAAATTCGTAGATGAAGTCACCGTTGAGCATACGAGTACCCCAAACATAATACATAGCGTATGCCAGAGGAACCGAAAAACCCCCATCCGCCTCGCGAACAGAGCCCATAGTGCCTCGATTGAAAACCGCTAAGCCCTTACTGCCATCTGTTAGTGCTGTCCAATAAAGACCGTTTATATAGCGGTCCGAAGTCTCAGCAATAGCAAAAGGAAGGTCACGCACGCCGAGGCTGTTGTCCCCGACCGCTGGAAAAATTTTGAAACGCAACTTCTCTTCATGCACAAAGGGTGATTTGGAATCCCGCATATTATCGCTGAGGCGACCGATTTTCTGACCCTTAAACTGAAAAAGGACCCGACAATCAAGTCGTGGGCTGTCCGCCCGTAAAACAATCTCCAGCGTATAAGGAATGCTGCCAATTACACCACTTTCACGAGCCATCGCCCATGGTGCTCCGTCGCGACCGGCTTCAAGGACCCACAATCCCTTCGACTCGCAGTACCGACCGTCAATTTTACCGGCAAAGAAACCGCTTCTTTTGCCGGATTTTAAAAGGCTTTCTTTAGTGCTTCGGTCAACAATTGAGCGTATTCCTCCTTCTTGATTGAAGCGAACCGCCATATGCGGTGTTGTGATGCACAGATTCTCCTTATCTACATCAATGTTCGTACTCTTTTGTCCCGACTTATCTTGTGCTGGCACGAGTGCATATGACACAAACCCCAGCGCCGAAATGTCAGCCGCAATTGCCATATAGGCCGTCTGAATACTTCCATCGGAATAGCGGTCTGCCGATAACATTGCTGATGGTACCTTTTTGTTGACGTGCTGCACTCCCAGGCCTTTGGCAGCACCTTTCGGTAAAGAGGCCGTAACCTCGACCCACTTCTTGCGGGGCCACGAGTTTGGATTAAACACAGTTATCTGGGCAATCTTTCCGCCTTCCATACTTGAGGCCACATAACGCAAACAAGCATCCTTAACCCGACCGGATGCTGCAAGTGAAGCTGTCAGGAATTTGCGGGCGTCAGGGAGTATTCCACATATCTGTACATCATGGTGTTGCCCAATCAGCAGGTTTGTCCATGCCTGGCGAACCTCGTTCTCGTGGTCTTCACCCTCGAGCAGACGCTCTATTGCCGCCAATCGTTCCACCGTCAGTACCCCCACCTCTGCACGACGGCTTGTATTCCAAATCTCATTGCCACAGTAGCCCCATGGCATTCGTACATGAAAGTCATTGGGAACCGTCTTTAATTCTTTTTTAGGAGCAGGAAATGCAGGGAATATCTCTTCAAGAAGCATCCACTGGTATTGTTCTTTGCCCTCATACTTTTTCACAAGCTCCTCACGACGTAAACCAGAATCGTCGGCACGTGTGGCCAGAAGTGGCTTAATGTGGGCAAAATCTTCACGGAATTTTTCCAATGGGGTATCGCATTGTGGTCCCGGATAGCGGGTTAAAATCCAGTTGTCTCTCGTCGTGCGTCCGAATTCTGCCCCCTGGCCCACATAAGTGGGAATCGTAGCAATGCGCGAGCCGTCCAGTCCCACCCACCAGCCTATTGCCACATCGAATGTCGGATTATAACCATACATCATGAAATGTGTTCGCATGATAGAGCCTGTAAAACCAAATCCCTTGAGTATTTGTGGAATCTGGCTGTGCATGGCGTGTTCGCTCATTAGATAAACATCCGGCGCGCAGCCGAAATGACGCCGGTCCGCCTCTAAAGCGTAGCCGATTTGACGGATATTGGATTCCTCGTTGATGAACACTGATAGTGGCTGACCGTATGTACAAGTTCCTATTCCAAATCGTCCAGGATAACGTTGCAGGTATTCACGTATTTCCTTCAGCACATCAGGATTATGTTCAGAAAGATAATCATAAGTATAAGCTTCGTTATCCAGCCCTATTTTAAAGCTGGGGTAGCGGTCCAGCCATTCCACTGCATTACGAAGGTGTTTTAAGAAATGCTCTTGGCCCCAGAGCACCACTCCCCCGTGGTCGTAAGTCAGCAGATAAAGTGGTGACGCAGCTTCACCCTCCGCAGCCACAGCTTCATCCTCCAGCGCTATTGCAGTCAAACTTAAAACTAAAATGACCAGGAAGCATCGCCAAAGCATTTTTCCGAGCAATAAATATCTTTTGGTCTGAAACATAGAAGCCTCCTGAGATGCACATAAATATATAGATAAGCCCTGCGAGCACTACACCAGTTCTTTTAGATGGCTGATACTTCGCTCGGCTTGTTCCACTGTACCACATTCCACGCTGAAAACAATATCTCGAGGCAGCTCTTTACATACTTCCACCACCTTTTTCCAATCAATGACTCCTTCGCCACAGGCACAACCCACCGGTGTTCCCGTTACCTTTCCGCGCTCGTCCTTCGATTGCTGCACTGAAATATCCTTGGCATGCAGGTGCACCAATCTATCTTTTACTCGCTTAAGCCACTCAATCGGGTCGTGACCGGACAGGTAACTGTTGCCGGTATCGAAGTTGATCCCGATAGCTTCAGAGTCAACCAACTCATAAATCTTATCCAGACCATCCGGATGTTGGCTGTACTGCTGGTGCGGCTCAAGGCCAATTAGTATCCCGCGGGCTTCCGCAACCGCCGCTGCTTCTTTCAGTACGTATCGCATCAGGACATGGTCTTCTTCCTCGGTTGTCCACGAAGGTTTAGGCCCTTCGTCGGTGTTCACCACCGGCGCGCCGCATTCAGCGGCAAATCTAATTGCCTGTTTAAGATACTCCGTACTAATTTCCGGTTTGCACAATGGCGTATGCGCCGAAAGACCGGAAAGCTTAATACCAGCCTTTTCACACGCTCGTTTAATCCGGTACGGGTCGTCTAACATAGATACACTATGGAAATATCCCGCCTCACTGAGCAGCTCTCTTCCCCAGTGTACCATCGGCTCGACATATTCATAGCCCAGCTCCGCCGCCTTTTCCACACCCCACTCAAACGACTTATCGGCATGTCGCACAAACTCCATATTGACCCCGAGATAAACATTTGACATTTTATGACCTCCTTAATTGTGAGTAATTTATTTATGTACTTTGGAACTGGTTTAACTGCCGGCCCGCTCATTGCCGATTGTTCATCGAGATTGTCACGGTTAATAGGCTATTTCTCGAATCTCCACAGGTCTATTGTTACATCCTCAGGAGCCAACCATTCGGAATGCCAGTCAAGAAACAGTACATTACAGCCTCTTCTATGCCGAGCTCTCGCAATCCGCCTGCCTGTGGTGATATCCTGACTATCGGAGGTAGGCAGATGACCCGGGGTCCACACATCGCATCGATTATTTCCCTCGTCGTCGGCTTTTCTGATTATATGTCGCCAAGAACCATCCTCGTTATCAGCGAGGTAAATAGTACGTGCTCGATTGGTGCAGGTGGTTAACTTGGTCGGTATTAATATCTCTACGCCCTGCATGTCCTTTTTATCTCTGAAGTCCCAGCCGTTGACAACGTAACAAACGGTTTGCTCTTTATCGGGGTAACTGGGACAGCGATAAATATCTACTGTACGGTAATCGTTGCCGATAGGCTTCTGGGCTAACAGGGGCATAAAAAGCTGGTACCAGGCCCCGCCTGTGCCGCCTGCCTTGCCCCTTGGAACGAACAATTCATACTCCTCGGCATAGAAATTGGCTGCCAAACCTATCTGACGCATATTACTTCTACACTTGACATTCTTGGCTTGCTTCTTTGCACGTTGCAATGCAGGCATTAATATCGCCATTAATAACGCAATGATAGCAATCACCACTAAAAGTTCTATCAAGGTGAACCCCGTTAGAAAACTCCGGTGTCTTTTCCGGACGTCTGTTTGGCTTCCCGCGAAGCGGGGTCCCTCCCCGTGTCTTTCGGGAAATCTTCCGCTTCCCCGAGCGGGGGTTCTTATTTCTAACGGGGTGAATCCTCTTTGTTTGTGCTTGTTCATAAACCACCCTTCGTGTAAAAAGTTCTAAAAATATAATAACATTGTATATTTTCTCAGCTGTGAATCAACGAAAAAATACTATCACGGTGACTTCACGAAAGAGCAGAGGGAATGAGCAACTGTTTAAAATCAATTGTTTATTGTTATTCTTACGGGTGTGTCTTGGTTTCGAACTCTTTGATTTGCCGAATAATCTCTTGGGCCTGTTTGCGTAGGTCTTCGTCTTTCGAGACAGCAAGCAACCTGTTCATTGCTGTCTTAGCCCGGTCGGGGTGAGTTTCAAGAATTGCGCCGGCGATCTTTATCGTAGCCATCGTTGCTTCCGCCTTAACTGTTTCGACCTGCAGGAATGGCTCGACAATCGACAGCGCTCCGGGCTCGCTGACGTTTGCCAAACCCGAGAGCATAAGTTTTTGCTCCGCCGGTCCCTGGGCCTGTTGCATCGCCTGCTTACATAACTCCAACGTTTTCTCGACAGGACGTCCCTGAATAGGCAAAGATAACAGCCGCACAAAACCGCGCAGTGACAGCAGCCGATGTGTTTTGTTTTGTGTGTTACTGTAAATTTCCAGCAGAGCTTCTGCCGCCGTTGCCTTAGGCCATTTGGCCAATGTGCGAACGGCGGTATCCCGCACCACAGGATTCGTCTCTTTTGAGGCCTCCTCCAGTGCTCTCAGCGCGTCATTGTTTGCGATACCACCGAGCACTCGCAGTAGCGAACATCCGACAGCCACACGTTTCTCACCATCCAGCTCAGCCAATACAGCATCGGCCTGCTTACCCGTCTGGCTAATCTTTCGCGAAACCATTATGACGGCTCGCTCGGCTTCTCTGCGACTGCTGTCATCTTCCAGCTTCATAAGAAGTGTCACCAGCGATGGCAAATCTTTCTCACGCCCAAGCCTGCCCAAAGCCTTAAACGCTGCTTTGCGTACATTCCTGTTCGGGTTTACCGCCTCGTCTAAAAGTGCCGGAACCGTACCAACCGCATTACGCTCGAACAGTACCTCAATTAATTGAGAACGCACACTCGGCTGCGAATGCTGCATGCTTTTTACTATCGCATCATCAACTCCGCTGCCGCGAAGCAGCTTTAGACTATTTATCGCAGCACTTTTTTCCTCGGAACTGACGCCTTCTGAAACGACTTTGACCAGGTATCCTACAGAAGAAGCGTCACCGAGTTTTCCAACGGCCTGCAATGCTGCTTTTCTGACCCCGGTATCATCGCTCTCGGCCGCTTTTATGATTGCAGGCAGCGCAGCGGCGTCACCCCGGTCGGCAAGAGCACCGATAATAAGCACCTGCTCATCCGGCGATGTCTTTGGCAGCTCATCTGCAAACAGTTCGGTAACACCCTGTCCCCTCATCGTCCGAACGCAGCTTCTGGCTGTCGTCCGCACCATCCTGTTTTCATCCCGCAGAGCCGCAATCACTAACGGAACTGTCTCCTGTCCGCCGGCGTCTGACAAACCCCTGATGGCCGCACTTCGAATAATCGCAGCTTCGTCTTTGTAGGCCAATTCCTTGTAGATTACAGTCGCCTGCTTTGATTTACCCTCAGCCACGAGGTCTTCGGCGCATCGCAGGTATGCATCCGTCGCTGCGAGTCGCAGTTCCGAATCACCTTTGGCTCTAACTTCGACCAATATTTTTCTCGCCTGAATACCGCCAATTTTTCCCAGCGCCGCAATCGCAGCCTCGCCAATTTCTCTTTCCACTCCAAACACAAGCTCACCAATTGCTTCGACGCTTTGGGTATCACGTCTGTCACC
>JABAOC010005863.1_pt1 | contig 10715 bp, 13 predicted proteins | sample 7062161 | NCBI WGS metagenome assembly JABAOC01 (sample SAMN14538625, study PRJNA623070) | marine sediment metagenome | biome: marine biome [ENVO:00000428]; feature: marine pelagic biome [ENVO:01000023]; material: deep marine sediment [ENVO:00002113] | place: India: Gulf of Khambhat ...
GGTCAACGCGAGAGCAAGGGAACGAAGGGATATGAGGGCCTCATCTGCAGATTCAAAATTGCCGTGAAACATCAGAACGTTAGAAATTCCTTGGTTTGAAAAGTCAGGAAACTCCTCTTCTTCCTACATTCGCAGCTGACGACTGTGTTGTGTCGGGGCCTGCAACTTTTTCATAGCATATGAAAAAAGGTCGCAGGTGAAGATTTTCAGAATGGAGCAGGGCCGATCATCTCCTTTTCTAATGAGTTGATTTTTAATGGTATTTTGCTAATCGCGCCAGAGCAATCATAGAGTTTTTCTTGGTATGCATTTTGCTGCAATGGGCCTCGAACATGGAGAGGTTTTCGATGATCGCTTATCTGAAGATAAGAAGAGGTCTGACCTTGGTGGAGTTAGCGGTTGTTCTCGCCATCATTGGAATTCTTGTGGCCGCCATGATTCCGGGCCTAGGAAGGTGGCTGTCCCATTATCGGATCAAGAGCATGGCTGGAGATATCGCCTCCTCCTTTCGACTGGCTCAAATGACGGCTGTCCAGAGAAATCGGAATTGTAGTGTTGAGTTCAATACAAACACGAGGCGTGTGCGAGTTCTCGATAGTGGGGGAGCGGCTCTTAGATTACTCAACCTGGACGAATACAACGCCCAATTCAATGGGTTTGACTTCGTAGACCAGGGAGGCGATGGAATAATCAGCATCATATACAATTCGCGGGGAATTCCCAGCGATGAAATCGGTAGTCCTTTGACACCGCCAGGTGGACAGGATGGGCAGCGGGTCAATGTAATCAATGCACGTGGCGAGTCATACTGGGTGGAAGTCACACCGGTGGGGGCTGTCAGATATGATAGGTAGGGGAGTTAAACCGATGATGAGGACCTTTTTGCCTGTGGGATCGAGGGGGTTTACCCTTCTCGAAGTGGTGATCGCTATGGTCATTCTGGCCATTGCCCTGTTGGGACTGGCGGGACTCCAAGTGGTCGCGCTCCGGGGGAATAGCCTGGCGAGCCAAATCACCGAGGCAACGACGCTTGCGCAAGACCAGTTAGAACAACTCATCGCCACCCCGTTTACGAACCTGAGTACCGGAGGAAACAATGTTACAGGCGTCACCGGTGTCAGATACAATGTCCAGTGGATCATAAACCCGAGCCCTATTCCTCCGGGTGTGAACAGTGCTGAAGTGACTGTGACCGTTGCGTGGACACATCATACGAACCACTCGGTCACCATCAATTCGGTGATTAGCCAGTTCTAAGGAGATATACGATGAGAATCCCGGAAAAAAGGCAAAAGGGGTTGAGCTTAATAGAGATGATGATTGCTCTCGTGATCGCGGCGATGGTTATTGCTGGGGTGTATCGGACTTTTACCATCCAGCAGAGGAGTTTCGTGTTTCAGGAACAGGTCTCTGAGGCGCAGCAGAATGTGAGGGCCGTCATGGACTTGGTAGCCTACGACATCCGCATGGCGGGCTTTGGCATGCCGGCCTGGGCCGTGGGGGGTGTGGCCAATGAGATCAGAATCGACCAAGGTTCGCCGGCCGATTTCACCATTGTAGGTGTCTTTAGCGCCCCGATCGCCACCTTGTCGAACGATGCGACTATGGGCCAAAGCCAGATCATACTGAACACCAATGGCCAGAGTTTAGAATTCACCGCAGGCGATAACCTGCTCGTATTTGAGTCCGACAGAGCTGTACTGCCGATACTCCCGCCGGCCAGCGTACTGGCCGCGCCGCTGACATATAAAACCGTCGTGGTGTGGGGTGACGTAAGTGGAATTAACCCAACAATAAGCATCGATTCCGATGGCTCCACAGCTGGGACCCAAGACTCTCTGGACAAAAATCTCAGGACCAATGCCCTGGTGTACAGGGTCGGGACGGTGAGGTATCAATTGAATGGGACCACACTCCTTCGGAACGGTAGCGTTCTCGCAAACAATGTCAACGCTTTTCAGATCACGGATCTATTCAATGCCGGACCTCCAGCCGTGGCGGAAACGTTTGGGAGTTATCAGGTCGTGCTGACTGTGACAACCCAGACCAATGACCCCGACTTTCCCGGGGGGGTGCGAGTGAGGACCCTAAGGTCCACGATCAAGGCGAGAAATCTCGTTTACAGCGGCTGATCGAATTCAGGAGGTGAGTTATGTTGAGAAGAGGCATCTATACGAATCAGAAAGGGACAGCCCTAGTCATAGCGCTTTTGGTAATGGTCACGGCCACTGTGATTGCCGTTGCGGCCAATTTCACAGCTACCACGGAGGTGGCCATTTCGGGAAACCAACGCCTGTCCACCCAGGATTTCTTTACAGCCGACGGCGGGCTGGAACTCATGAAATCCTACTTTCTCGAAAACTTTTGCTTTCCGTCAATCATAGGGACCACGAGAGGTGTCGGGCCCGATCTGGTCGCCCTGGGATTAGATAACACTCCTTTTGTCAACCTGGGTCTCGACACGGACCAGACAGCAGTTACCTATGTATTTTCGGGAAACCCCCCAAAAGGGAGGGGAATCAGCGCTCTGTATTTTAAGGGTAACTACTACAGGGCCAGATCCGTAACACCAAACGCGACCAATCTCGAAGAGGAGTTTTGCCTCATTTCACCCAAGTAAAATGGTCACTCATCGCTCGGGATTGCTTTCCCGACCAGCCCTCTTGAAGGCCTGTCCGGCTTTTTCCTTCATTCCACAGGCCTCGTAAACCTTCGCCAGTTGCTTGTTGATTCGGATGTTCTCCTCCTCTCTGAGGCCATCCAGCTGCAAGGCTTTTTCAAGGTAGAAGATGGAGCGCTCAAACACACCCTTCTCTGTGTAGCATTGCCCAAGCATGACGAGACAGTCGACCTTTTTGGGGCTATAGCCGAGGGCCGCCTCAAACTCCACGATAGCCTCGTCGATCAGGCCCATCTCCATATAACCGATGCCCAGGTGATAGTGCGATTCAAGGTCCTTTTCAGGAGACACATCCTGAGTGATTTCGACCTTCTGATGTGTCAGGTACAATTCAGACTCGGTTTTTTGAAGATTGGTTTCAGGCGGTTCACGGTTTTCTTGGGGTACCTCGATGGGTTCCTCGAGTTCAAAGATCTCTTCTTCCCCGAGGACCTTCTCAGAAGAAGGCTCATCGATATCAAGGATCTCATCGCGTTTCAGAGGTTCGTCGAGGTGGGGCTGGCGATCAGAAGGTACAGGATCTTCTGAGTCTGGTTGACCCAAGGAAGGAATCTCACCCTCCGCCTCGACGGGATGGGTTCCTGTTACAACCTTGTCGATATTCTGAATAGCACCGCGGGCGACTTGATCCTCTGGGTTCAGTCGAATGATGTTCTGGTACAGAACTCTGGCATTGCCAAAAAGGCTCTCCTTCTTGTACAGGTCTGCCAGCCAGTAATGAACGTCGATCATCTTCGGCCTGACGGTCAAGACCTTTTTATACATTGAGATGGCGCGGTAGTTGAGGTCCTCCTCCTCATATTGCTTTGCGAGCTGTACGTACTCCTCCACTGCACGGTCGATATCGTTGCTCCTCGCATAGAGGTCGGCCAGTTTCGTACGTATTCGTATGTTTCTCGAATCGTCGGCCACCAGTTTTTCATACTCCGAAATGGCCTTACGAATCTGACCCTTCATGAGAAACTTCTGAGCGTTCTGGAGAGCTTTTCCTCGATCGAAGCCCAAATTACACCTCGTTGCCCGATGGCTCTAATAACGAGAAATTATCCAAAGGGCCGCTAAAAGTCAAGGCAACTGGTAACGAAACCCAGGTGATCAGGCCCCTCGAAACGAACCGATCACTATCTCACATTTCTGGTCGTAGAACAGCCGGTGGTCGATTTTTTATCACTTACGGTTTGACCCATATTCTGATAGCCTTTAGGTCGCACGGGATGCGAGCCATATACGGGGCTATATGGCTTAGAGCATGGGGCGTCATCTTTGCTGCATTGAACGGTGCCCGGACGTTACGATAAACGGTATTCCAATTTTTGCCAATTTCTGGTATGTCCATGATGAGAGTGGACGAAAATCGTACAACGATGGGATCCGTCAGAGCCCCTCCCAAGGGTATCGGCTGAAAAGAGTGAAATGATAAGTGCAAATTTACACGGCCTACAAGGGCTTTATAACCATCAGCGATTCAAGTGGCCAGATATTGCCTCGCATTTGGCACCTAATTTGCTTGAGCGGGATATTAAATTTCCGGATTTTGAGATGGAAAAAATCCTTCAAGAGATAAATGAGCTTCCCGGTGTCAGGGGATCCTTTCTGTGTGACGGGAACGGTGTCGTCATATCGAGTGCCATGCCAGAGATTTATCACGAGGAAGTTGGGAATATCGGAAAGGAAGTGGTTCAAGTCCTCGGCCTGTTGCAAATTTTGGGAGAGGAGACGGACGTTCTCGAATTCCTGTTTTCAGATGGACGAATTCTGGTCAATGGACTGGCAGATTTCTCCCTTATTGTCTTCTGTGATCCCGATATCGACATCTCCATGCTTCGATTGAGGACAAATGTTGCTCTGGCGGAAATCCGTCGGAATGGGAAATTCAAGAAACATATGCACAAGGTCTTTAAGAGTAAGAAGGGTCTCCTTGCCGGTGAAGGACTCGACGAGTCCTACCAGCAAATCATCAATAGACTGAAGCCACAAGACCGGTAAAGTCCTGCTCTGGTTTCTCAAACCGGTTTGGATTTTTGAGACAAGAGAAAAATGAGCCTCTCAATTCACTCAGGCAGAGAGATCCAAGAATGGTAGCGGTTTTCACGGGTGACCTTTCCCAGATCAGGCTTCTCGATATCCTAAACTTGTTGATCCATGAGAGGAAAACAGGGAAAGTGACACTAAAAAGAGGCTCCACCATAGGGGAGATTTTCGTTGAAGAGGGGAGAATCATCCACGGAGGGGCCGAATCTCACAACGGCGAGGAAGCTGTTTACCTCATGATGACCTGGATGATTGGACAGTTCAGTTATACCCCCGATGTTTTACCTGATTCAAAAACCATCGAGACTCCGACAGAACAGATCATTTCTGAGGGGGTCCAACGGGTCGAAGAGTGGGATCGAATACGAAAAACTATTCCTTCGACGGATATCGCTTTCAGGCTCTCCTCTTGGAAAAGTGCGGATGACATTGTCCTGAAGGCTGACGAATGGAATGTTATCATTCGCCTCAATGGCGTCAAGGATGTCCGGCAGATTTCCCGTGAATTGGGGATAGATGAGATAAGGACGGCAAAGAAACTCTTTCGTCTGCTGGAGAAGGAACTCATCGAGGTGGCAGCGAGGCCGCCACAGCCACCCAAGAAGATCGTTGGAAAGGTTTTTTTCGAGAGAGTGCAGGTCGAGCTGACCCAGATTATGGGGCCTATAGCCCCTGTCATCATTGATGATACGGTTGCCGAGATGGATGAGAAGATTTCTGCTTTTCCGAAGGACCGGGCTGCCGAATTGGTCGAGAGAGTCAGTTCGGAGATATCGGATGAAGGTAAGCGACTCGACTTCCAGAAACTCATGCTGGAAGTACTGAAGAAAATATGACAATTGGGGCCGTGAAATTGGCGGACGGACGAACCAAAAGCATGGGACTTTTGCCGAAACTGATGGGGGCGATGCTGACTCCGGTTCTGATTTCCTTTGGGGTCATTGCGTACATATATTTCTTCCACATGAAAGAGATGGTCTCCTCCACAATGACGGAGATGGAAGACATGAATGCGACGGTCGTGGCAGAGATGGAAGAGATGAGTTCAGTCGCCACCCGTGAGGGGATTCAGACCCTTAACGAATTGGGCGAGCGGATGATCAGAGAGAAGGCCAGAGACGTGGCTCGGCAGCTTGAGATCTACATCAAATCTCATCCTCGGTCGACGATCCCGGCGCTCCGTGAAGATAAGGAGCTCAAGATAATAGCCGTGCAACCTGTAGGCGACACGGGCTACACAGCAGTTCATGATAACGGGGCGATCAATCATTTCCACATAAATCCCAAAATAGTCGGAATGAACCTGCGCACGCTGGCAGAGAGATTCCCTGAGTTTTGGAAGATCCTCGAAGCGAGCCTAAAGGGGGATGCGCAGGGGTACTACGACTGGGAAGATGCGGATGGTGCGGTTCGGCCCAAGTATATGTTTATCGCCCCAGTGGCAGGGACGAATCTAAGGGTGGCAGCCACAACATACATCGATGAGTTCTCAGCCCCTGCCAGACATGTCGAAAAAAAACTCGAAGAGATCCACGATAGAACTGAAAAGAAGCTTCTCGTGGCAGCAGGCAAGACTCTCGACCGATTCAGAGCGACCTCCCAGAGAACGCTGAACATATTGCTGGTTGTGGTGGTCCTGTCTCTTGCGGCGATTATCTTCTTAACTTTTTGGTTTTCGAGAACGATTATTCGTCCTATTTTAGACCTGACTCGGGTGGCCAACAGGATCAGCATGGGTGACCTGGATACCACCGTTGAAGTCAAATCCCGCGATGAAGTGGGTCTCCTGGCGGAATCATTCAGCAGAATGCAGGAGAGCCTGAGGGCAGCAATCGTGAGGCTGAAGAAAAAGCGGGCCGAACTGTAGTGAAAAGAGTCGATGGCGATGGTGCGACCGGTGAAGAACGTTCTGATTGTCGATGATGAGGAGACCCTCACATGGAGTATGGCCAAAAGCCTCTCCAGGGATCGGGACAAGTACAACGTTTTGATTGCAAACACGGGCAACGACGCCCTGGAGATTTTGAGAAACCACACGATCGATCTCGCCATCACAGATATCCGGATGCCCGACATCAATGGCCTCGATCTCCTAACGGCCATCAAGAACAATTATCCGGGTACCAAAGTCATCATTATGACAGCCTACGGTTCATCGGATATTCAAAAAGAGGCCAATAAAAGGGGATCCCTGTATTACATTGAGAAACCTTTTGAAATTGCTGACATCCGAAAACTGATCCTCGATATTTTGTGGAAGAGAAGTGGATTTGAAGGCAAGGTCTTTGATCTTCAACTCACGGATGTTATTCAGCTGAATTGCCTGGGGAGGGTGACGGCGGCCTTAAGAGTCGGCAAAGGGAACGAGACGGGAGTTATTTACTTCAATGACGGAGAGATCATTCACGCAGAGTGCGATGGACGAATTGGGAAGGAAGCTCTATTCACGATCCTGAGGTGGCGAGAAGGCAAATTTGACCATGAACGAGGCAAGACACCTCCTCAACAGAGTATCTCTCAAAACTGGGAACACTTACTGATCGAAGGCATGCGAAAGAATGATGAAGGTGTCTTTCCGAGATTTGGAGGTCATGAAGTCGCTTCAGCTGATATCTGGGGCTCCGGTGTCGAAGGGGATTCTCAGACGAAGCTGCATGGTGATGCCAAGGGAAGGGCACAGCCCATGGAAGAGGCTGTCAGATCGATCGCTCGACTTTCCGGGTGCGAAGGAACGATGATTGTCTCAGAAGACGGCATTGTTCTTGCTCACAATGCCATCCAGAATACTGTCAAAGAAGGCGCTTTGGTCGCCTTTCTGGGAGTACTTTCCAACAAATTGAGTGAAATCCTGGATACAGGCGAATTACATGGAATTCTCCTCGGTCGAAAGAAGATGAAAGTGATTCTGAGGAATCGACCCTATTACTTCGAGGTGCACTTAAAGGAGGGGGTCAGGTTTGATGAGGTCAGCCAGTCTATATGGCGAACGTTAAGCAGTCTGGGAGAATTGGAGGGCTCTTCTGAGAGTATTGGCGATTAGAGACGCACCTCTCAAAAGGGTCAGAAAAACCCATAGAAACCCTCGATAGCGATGTGAGCCGAAAGCCTCCCGCTAAGGCTTCGAATTGGGAATTGGCAGATCATGGAGATTATTCTCTCTCAAGAAGACATTCAGGGGATCGATGCCTGTTTGAAGAAGATGCTCAACAAGTCTGCAGCTCTCAGCGCCTATCTCATTGATCGTTCAGGTCAGCTGATCACCAATTGTGGCAGCCCCTCTACCTTGGACGTTTCGGCCTTTTCGGCCTTAACGGCGGCAAACTTTGGAGCTACTTCGGAAATTGCAAAGCTCCTTGGAGAGGAGGAATTCAATCTCCTTTTTCACAAAGGGCAAAATGAAAATGTCTATTTTGCTGTCGTCGGAGAGAACATGATCATTGTCATCGTGTTTGATGACAGAACCACGGTGGGATTGGTCAGACTCAGTATTAACATGATCATGGATGAGCTCTTGAAGATTATATCTCCTATTTATGAGAAAAGGGAGTAAGTCGATCTATGCCGTTCATCAATTTCAGTAAAGACGAAATCCAGTGCAAGATTGTTTACTACGGATGCGGTTTCTGTGGAAAGACGACAAATCTCCTACACATCTTTGACAAAACCATGGAAGATGTGCGCGGGAAAATGGTCTCAATAGACACCGATGGAGACCGAACGATCTTTTTCGACTTCCTTTCCCTGAGCCTGGGAAAGATCCGATGTTTTGACATTCGGGTTCAGCTTTATACGGTCCCGGGTCAGGTCCATTATGATGCGACGAGAAAACTTGTTTTGAAGGGTGTGGATGGTGTTGTATTCGTCGCCGATTCGTTGAAGACCCAGCGAGAAAAGAACATCGAGAGCCTGATTAATCTTGCCAAGAACCTGGCCGAGAAAAGGCTGAGTATTCGGACCATACCCTTGGTGATGCAGTACAACAAGAGAGATCTCGAAACAGAGGGAGCTGAGATCCTACCGATTGAGGTTTTGGAGAAGGACCTGAATTCGATGCTGAAGGCCCCGTATTTCACAGCGAGTGCACTCAAGGGCGAGGGCGTGTACGAAACGTTGAGAGAGATCAGCAAGCTCGTTGTCAAGGCTGTGAGTAAGAAGATCCTTCTCAATGATGGAAAGGGGAGGTCTGTTGTGGGAACCGGGGGGTTATAACCTAAACCCGGGAGTATGCCAATGAAAGAAGGGGATATCAAAAGAACTGAACAGGAACTCGAACAGGAGATCGACCAGGCCATCGACAGTCTTTTTGTGGAGAAGGGTGGAGAGAAAGGTAAGACCTCTTCTGCGGGTGCGAGAGAGGCGCCTGCTGAGCCTGTTGAGGCTCCTGAGATGGACCTAGGCTCCCCTTCTCAGAAAATCGAACAGGAGATCGATCGGTCCATCGATCGTCGTTTCGTGGAGGATGAACAAGGAGGCGATAAGGTTTCATCAAAGGCCCCGAGTACGGGGTCCCCGGAACCGACGGGAGCTTCTGAAATGGACCGGGTTTCCCCCGCTCCGGACTCGGGCATCGAGAGACCCTCAGGGACAGAGGAACCTGTTTCGAGAGAGACTGACGGACCCACACGGAATCTGGAGAACCTGGAAACCCATCTATTGTCTCTCGAATGGGAAATCAGTTCAGATTTGATCGATAAGATCATCTCGGAGTTGGGGTCCCTGAAGGAGGCCTATGGCAAGGATCGTTCACTCCTTCAGCTGTTCGAGGTAATGGGCGAGGTGGCACACTCCCTAGCCGACGACGCGGGGAATATTACACCGGAGAACCTTCGGTTTCTTTTGGAGGCCAAGGATAGTATCAAGCTCTTTTGCAATGAGCTGCAAGACAAGGATGACTATAGAAATTTGGTCTTATCCGGGCTTCTCGCGAGGCATCGTCTTATGCAGGACACAGCCAAGGCGCCAGCCGAAAAGGCAGTTCATCTTGAAGGTAGAGGAGATGGTGAGGCGTCGACGGAAACCCTGAGGGCACTATTACAGCAGTTGCGAAAGGAGATCCGGCAGTTGGGGGTCATCACAAAGACGCTTCGCAGTGGCGTCGACCTCTCGGCGCCTTCGGAAATGGTAAAAACCGTCTTGGTGTCATCTTCCGGCAGGGTTTTTGCAATCGAAAAAGATCTGGTGCTGCGGTCTGTCCAGATTCCACATCGGATGGTGGGGACGATCTGGCGGGACAGCGACATCCGCATTCGGGGCGTGCGTTTTCCTCTGATCAACCTGTTTCGTCTGTTCAGATTCAAAGACACTGTCGAAGCCAAGGAAAAAATCGTGCTCCTCATCAAGAAGGGTGAAAGAACTGTCGGCGTGCTGGCGGATCGTCTCCTTCAGAAGAAGGAAATTCCTTCGGGGATGATTCGAGAAGAAAAGAGTCTGGCTTACATCCGAGGGATTGCTCCCATGGGGCGAGGGCGGAAAATCTATTTTCTCGATATCGATCGGCTCATGGTTGAATTTTGACCGAGAGGGCGAACGCTATGGTCGGAGGGAGAGAGGTGAGACGCCAAATCGATTCGTCCCGCCGGACCAAAAACCGTTCTAATCTCCTATTCCGAGTCGAGGAGTTGTCCCAAGAGATCGAACGACTCAAGAATTTCAACGAGAGCATCATTCAATCGATTAGTAGTGGGCTGATCTTGGTGGACAATCAGGGAAAGATCACATATATCAACAGGGCTACGGAGAATATTCTCGGCTACACATCAGAGGAGGTCATTGGGCGGGATATTGAGATTCTTCATCTAAAGGAAAACAAAGCAAAAAGAAACCTCATCGGGATCCCCTTCGACCACCCCGGTGACATTGATACGCGGAGGGAGGGAGCGATCAGACGAAAGGATGGTGTGAACATTCCAACGGGTTTCACGATCAATAATCACCTGGACATTCATGGTAGCAAAATTGGCGAGATTGTCATTTTTCGGGATTTGACGAACGTTTACAAAATGCA
>JABAOC010038659.1_pt1 | contig 10715 bp, 6 predicted proteins | sample 7062161 | NCBI WGS metagenome assembly JABAOC01 (sample SAMN14538625, study PRJNA623070) | marine sediment metagenome | biome: marine biome [ENVO:00000428]; feature: marine pelagic biome [ENVO:01000023]; material: deep marine sediment [ENVO:00002113] | place: India: Gulf of Khambhat ...
AGAATACCTCAGGTAACCCAGTTGTGTCGGTCAAGACAAATGTGCCGTCTGGATCGGCGATTGTGGTTTGGTTGATGGGATTCCAGTTTTCCTCTGGGCTGGCCCTGCTCCAAAGGCGTGCTTCAGCACCTGGTATCCCTACCCCCTCTTCGTCCAGAACCTCTCCCGAAAAAGTGCGCCGGGCAACAACCAGAAATTGGGCCACGTACTCAAAAGAAGTCTCTTCTCCTAACGTGGTGGCCAAAGCGAAAGCTTCTCCATCTTCAACCACTTCCCAGGCCAGAAGCTGGACACCATCCGTTCCGGCCTCGGCCATAATGTGCAGATTCGTTTCGTCTTCAGGAAGTTTCGCCCACAGCGTGATTTGCGAGTTGGGCACGGTGGAGACCGGAAACTCGACACAACCATCTTTATTCTGGATATCTATCGTTTCCTGGATTGAGTCGTCTGAGTCGATCCGCCAGGTGATTGTGGAACCGGGTAAACCCACCTCTGGAGCGCCCTGCCACCCGACACAGGCGAGGATGGTATACTCCTGCCTGGCCGGGGTGGGCGACGGGCTGGGGGTGGGCCTCCCTCGTGTCGGCGTCGTCTCGACAGGTGGTGTCACCTGGGTCGGTCGTTTCTGGGTGGGAGTCGTATCCACCGGAGCCGGTTGCGTTGAGTCTTCAGACTTGCCGATGACGGCTGTGGTTTCCTGGGGGGTAGGGGTTCGATCACTCGCCGAGCTGGATGTGCTCCCTGAGCCAGCCGGTGGCAAGAGCACCCTGGCCACCAGGAAAACCACAACCAGCAGCGCCACGACCGCGCCACCGATCATGACCGCCTTAGGTGGCACATATCCGGCCTTGTCTTCCGGCTGCAGCTCGGCCGGCGTTGGTGGGGGGGGAGGTAACGGTGCCTCACCCTCTTCCAGCAGGCCGGCCTCAAGATGCTGACGAATGAACCGGGTGATTTCGGGCAAAGATTCGAAGTCGCTATCCTGGGCCAGGTCGTCCAGCAGCTTCCTCAATTCCTGGGCCGCCTCGGGGGATGCCGTCCCATCAGCCAGTCGTTGCGCGATCTCTTTTATTCTACCCCGTCGTGAGGTTTGCATGCTTCAATTGGTTTCCCAAGTGCTTACCTTGGATAACAACATGTAGCTCAGACTATATGCCTCAGCAGTATTCAGATCGCCTTCGGACTTTGCATCCGATTGCAACTGATCATAATAATCAAAAGCTCGTTGAAGATGAGGCTTAACGTTTGCTACCGTAAACTCCGCCTTTTCGATTTTGGCCAGTACCCGCGTCAAGTCTTTCAGAACCGCGAGTGCTGCCGCCATTTGTTGGGGAGCTGGCTTCTTGCCACGACACGCATCATCCAATTTTTTAAGTAAGCCGTCTAGCTCCTCCGTAAGGGCCTCGCGATGACGTCGCCGCAGACTGGTTCTCACCTCTTCGACCTCAGCCAGGCGGGTGGTTTCCCCTACTTCTGCCAGGAGTTGATCGGCTACGGCCAAAAACCCTTCCGCAGCCAGCATATTTTCCCGGTCTCGCGGATCTTGAGCCAGGCGATACTCAGCCTGGACCAGGGCACTCTCGATCCGCTGGTGCCTGGACTGAAACTCAAAGTATGTGTCGGTTAGCTCCTTGAATCCAGGCTCAGAGAGAATCCCGGCCGCGTCGAGTCGAAGAGCAGCCTCCAGCCACCGAAACGCCGCATTTCTATCCCCCTTGGAAAAGAGCTGCAAGGCTCGTCCGGCAAGGGCTCCGGCCTCGACGTTGACTTCCTGGGAAAATATGGCCAGTGCCTGGTCTTCAAGGCTCTCCAGGTCCTGGATTGACTCACCCTGTACTGCACCGTCCTCGGCCAACGCCCTCGCAGCGTAGATGCAGTTCAAAGCCGCCACTGCGTCGTGATTATCCAGATAAACTTGGGCGCGTCGTCCCCATTGATTGATGACGCCATCCGTTCGCTCCCCGGCCCGGCTTTCTATATTGCGCTGAATGGCCTCCAACTTCTCCGCATCAGAGGGTTGAAGCTCCCCATCCCAGATTTGCGCAAACGCCTGCCGAGCCTGTGCCAGGCTCTGGTTTGCCCCGTACGGATTGTCGCTGGCCAAATCAACCTCCGCCTGAGCCATACACGCGATGGCTTGGGCACGCCACACGCGATTGTTGTAGGCACTGATCTGGTCCGCCAGCCGGGTGGCTTCCTGGCGTTTTAAGCTGGGATAAGGATAATCCACCAGCCCCTGGACGATGTATTCGCACTTTTCCCAGGCCAGCCTGAGATCATTATCGGGGCTGGACAAATACTCCAGTGGCGCCCGAGTTGCGCGCTTAAAAAGTTCTCTCGCTTCTTTCAAGAGTTCGTCATACGAACCGGCCGTTTCGTCTACCAACGTCTCGAGCACGGCGAGGTGCTTATCGCGCCGGGCGCGCAGGTCGGGGCTATCGTTTTGTTCGAGCGCCTTTTCCCAATAGTCCCCCGCCTTTGCGCGATCTACCTGCTCCTCGGCCCGCTCGGCCCACACTTCAGCCCCCCTTTTCCGGGACTGGCTGATCTCCGCTTCTGCCTCTTCGAGCCGCCTGATCTCTTCCCTCAATTCGATCACAGACTTCAAGCCAACCCCTTGCTGGTGCGCTTCCAGTAATATCTCTTTCCTCCTGACAAGCGCCTCTTCTTGTCGCTCGTGGCTGCGCCGATATTCGTCATCGAGGTGCTCACTCAGTTCCAACTTACTCTGGACTGTGTTCCACTTCTCTTGGTACTCTTTTTGCAAACTCTCTACAAACCCCGGAGTAAGCTGAGAGGCAACCGGCCGAATCTCGGCCTCGATGGTATCCTGTATGTGGCTGATGGCCTCAGCTTCCCCTCTCAAATCCTCGTAGGATCTGAAGTTGGCTCCGGTACGGGAGGCTGGCAAGCTAGCTTCAAGCTGGCGCCTGACGTCCTGCTGGACCGACTCGATTGAGATTTCCCTGGGCAACCTGATATCCAGCTCACTGGCTAACTCAATAAGACGCAGATATTGGGCGAGCGAAAGTCGGTTGGGCTGCTCCATCATGCCACGTCTCCTCCAGCCATGCCCCTCTGCTCTTCTTCCAGCCCTGCCTTGAGAGTGACCAAGGCCGGCCCGCTCTGCAGAAGATGCTCGACCTGATCTATTACTTTGGCTGCACGTTGCTTCAAGTAGGTGTTAGCCCGAACTTGGTTAGCAGCCTCCAGCGCCGCCAATACTTGAGAAAGATTATCGAAGCGGAGGCTTTGCTCCAGCAATTGGTCCGCTCGAATCAAATCCAGGACTCTTTTCCATTCGGATTTCACTTGATGACGCCTTTTCTCAGTCATTGAATAAACTTCGGCTATCAGCGCCTGGGTAGAATCAGGCTCGCCAGGTATGGAGAAATCAAAATCCCGGTCAGTGGCCTCCAGTAGCCATGTGGCTTGCCGGAATTTGCCCCGGTCTGCCAGCTCGGCCGCTTCGGCCAGAACCTCGTCCGCCTTTTCGCACAGGTCAAGTTGCTGATCCAGGCTCTTCAGGGAATCCAGGGGCCAAAGGTCGCCGGCTTCCTCAAGCAAAGACTGATGGGATAGTTGCCCTTGTAAGGTACGTACTACATCCGATGATGCGTATACGTCTTTCTGGCGTCCAAGGGCCAGATCTCCCGCCAGGCTTAGCATATGGTTCCGTAGCTCCGCCTCAACCAGCAAGGACAGAATCCCTCCCCACCGGCTGTATTGGGGTAAGAAGGCATTGCTCAATAGCTCGATTACGGCGTTAGCTGGAGCCGGCTCCAGCACCGACAGGTCTTCGATGCCGGCCCTGATACACTCTTGAGCTTCAATCCGCTCCCCGCCATGCAAAAGCTGTCTGGCCTGGTGTATCTTGGCTTCAATGCCTGGATTTTCCTGATTGGGCGACACCAGGCGGGGAAGTGGTTGCCAGAATAGATCGAGCACTTCGTCCCATTTTTCTCCTTCGAAATCCTCGACGGCCTGGCTCCAGGGTTCGACCACATTTTCCCGGAATAATTGGTGCGCCTCGGTGGATAGGCTGCCACTGAACTCGGCCAATATCTTCCACCTGTGGGCGCGAAGCTGCCACTGGGGGTCATCGCCATATGCCTCGGCACCCCTGGTTAGAGGTTCCTTGATGTTCGAGTCGGCCAAAGTTTCTCCGCGCCTGATCGCCTCCTTGATTTGCCTGGCCAGCACGTCGGCGATGTCTATTTCGCTCAGAAGCGGGTCAACCTCGTCTTCATACTTGCGCCAACGGGGGAGATCGACCAATCGAAGAATATCAAGACACTTCAATGCCTTGTCGTAAGCCTGGTCATTCCTCGCCTTTTCAAAGTTTTGCTCCAGGTCCGCCGGGGGTTGACTCCAAAGTGCCCCGAGCTCACGCCAATCAGCGAGCATTTCCGCGACTCCGCGATAACGTCGTTGCGCAACCCGGCTGAGTCCCCGGCTCAAGAGTTGCCGTGCGCCGTAGCTCAATTCTCCCCAGCGGTGATGGTGTTCCGGTCTGCGAGTGCCCAGCCTTACGTCGGGAAGCGAATGGCCACCCAACATTAATCTGTACCAGAACTGGGTGAAGAGCAGTAGATCAAAATCAGCCAGAGAGGGCGTAAGGCTGGCGACTCCGCCCCAGTCAACCACAACCAGGCGCCAACCACCTTCGCCTGTATGGCCGGGTGAACCGTGGTCGTTGCCGGCTAATGCGGCCCCTTCCACCAACAACAGGTCACCTAGCTTTCGGTCGGGCGCTGCGAAATCCACATCGTGTAGCGCGCCGAGAACCTCCGCGTAGCGAGTTGCCCAGAAGACGGCCTCCTTCTCTGGTAAATAGCCTTCCGGGCGGTCTTGGGCGAATTCGGCCAGAGATCGCACCGAGGGTAGATATTCCATAACCAGATAAGGTTTCTCGGCTTCGAGATTCGAATCGTAGAGTTTTGGGACCGCGCCTGGGACCATATCCCACAATAAAGACAGGATCTCGGCTTCTTTTTCGAAGAACTGTTTCTGGTCTGAACCGAGCGCCGTTTTGACGGCGACCTTACGACCGGCCTGGCCCTCAGGCGTGACCTGCTCTCCCAGAAATAGTTGCGAGGTGGAGCCATGGTCGATGGGGTTGGGGGAGAGGACCTTGTATTGCCCATCCCCCCGACCAGAGAGAAGGGTCTCGTCTGTCATGAGCTTATCTCACACTCGTAGGTCCAGGTGCAACGTACATGGGAAGTGCGTTGCACCTGTCGGACACTCTCAGACATATTGCTTGAGCAATGCAGCGCCCGTATCATATCTCTCTTGGGCCCAATCTTTTAAGACCAAATACATGACTGAATACAAATCAAACTCTTCGCTGGCCGCAGGGTTGGTCAGTAAATCTTCGCCCAGTCTCTTGAGTTGCGAGCCGATCTTGTCGTTCACTCTGCGCTGGATGACGTCCTTGGCCAAGAGCAAATCGGTCACTGTCTCCCGCATTTCGTCATCAGGCAATTTGGGCAGGAGATTTATCTGGCGTTCATCCAGCTTCACAGGTCTCTCCTTGTCCGCCGTGGCTCGTTCGATCACGTCTTTTAAGGCTTTTTCCACCGCCCGGCGGCAACGGGCATAATCAATGTTCTTGGCCGGATGCACGATATCATATTCAAGATACTCAAACGTATGCAGCGCATCCAGCAACTTGCTATGCTGCTCTCCGGTTTCTGGCCTGGTCAGATGATATAATTCTGAGGGCGTTACCGAATCAAAAGTCCCTTTGGGTGGTTCATCTGGAAGATCGACGACCCAGCCAATTCGGGTGCGGTCCGTCTCGTCGGGCGTGGTGACTTTGACCAGGTCGGTAATGTANNGTTTTTTCGCGATCCTGGTGGAGTTCTTCCACAGCCCGTTTTTCAAAATGGGCAGCGTGCACTTCAGCAGGGAAGATGTGCATCATTTCGCGGGGCAGCTCGATGTCGCCTTCCAACTTGCCTTGCCAACCCAGATAAGATGGTAGAGCTTCTATATGCTCCTGGACCATATCAATGTCGTATAGATCTTTGGTATAGATGAAAGATATCTTGAAGGGGTCGTCACATTGAATCAGGCGGGCGAAGCTCTGCGACTCATCTTCGTAATTCGGCTCGGCACCGCTTTCACCGGCCGCGGTCAACAAGGCCTGCCGCAAGTAGGACTCTTCATCCGTTCCAGCGACATATCTGGCCCTAAGATAATTCCCAGGCCATCCCCGGTCGGAGACACCGGCCACAGAAAGCAACACGCCCCCTTTTTGGACAAATTCCTGTCCCAGATTCTCTTCCTGCCCGGGTTTGAATTCAACGTAGTACTTCAGGATAGACTCGTTTTCCCAAATGCCTGAAAAGGTTTGGCGTGACCCGCCGAGAAAAACGTCGCGATTCTTCTCCCTTACCTGTGTCTTGCGGTCATCGTCCTCAAATTCCCTGGGGATCACCATACCCTGTCCGGCCACTCGAAAAGCCATGGAGAATTCGTCTTTCTCCGGGTCCACGGGGATCTCCCACTCGACGCTTTCCAGAAACTCATTCAAACGCTCCGGGCCGCCGTATTTCTCAAAAAGGCTCTTCTCGTAAGCTTCGTCTTTGATGACGCTTTGAACTTTGGTGTCATCTCCGGCCTTCTTGATGATGCCCTCCACTTCGTGGAGACGTTTGGCTACCTGGGCAAAGAGGCTACTGGGCCCCTGAGCAACCGTGTTGGCCCATTCTTTATGTTCCTGGGCAGCCTTCCTTACGTAGCGTTGCATAGCGTTGACTGTGTTACGTACCGACTGGCGGATGGTATCCGCCATCAGGAAATGTATCAACTCTTGTTCGGCTCTCAGATATTCGTGTTGAACTTTATGAGCTTCGCCCGGCCAGCGACTGCGGCATTTGTCGTGCATGCGTTTCTTTTTGGCCTCGGCGGCTGCGTACAGATTCCGACGCCGGTTTTGTAAGCGTGTGCTGTTTTCGATACTGGCCAGTCGCTGGCTATAGCTATCTAATACTCTGGCTAACTCATCCAAAAAAGCGATGATATAGCCCAGCTTGCCCCCCAGCGCCAGAGGTTTGTCGTAAACCGAGGCTCCGTTTAATATGTTCTCACATTCAATGGGAAGCATCTTGCGCATCGTCTCAAGCTGGATGGTGTGATACTCCTCCAGCAAACCTCTTAGCTCCCCACCGGCTCGCCGCCGGCTCGAGTCTATCTCACTTCCCAGGAATGCGTTCTTACGAGCGTTGATAGCCCGTTCAATGCGTTGGCCGCCGTCACATGCGTGTTCTCTACCAACCTTATCCGACGGCGGTGCGATCAGCTCAAGGTCCCTGTTAACCTGAGCTTCCACCCGCTGGCGGACTGGCTCGAAGAGCTCGTGGCTGGGGGTGTAAATATTCAACCAATCTTGAAACCCTAGCCCGATTAAGGCCGCTTCCGCCTTGCTTTCATCGCCGGTCGCCTTGCGAGCTTGAGTCTCGATGCGTCTGATCTCACCAAACAGCGGGGTCGCGCCAGCCGTGAGATCCGGATCGCGCCGGCTGGTGACATCGGCCTTATTCAGAAACTCAAACGCATGTTCCGCGCCCGTGCTTCCCGCTTCCCGGTTGGCATCGCTGCTCAAAGCCAGCGGAACCTCCAGCGCCCCCTCCTTGGTGACCCGGCCCGGCGCGGGGCGGAAGAGGATGCTCAGCGCCTGATAGGCCAACTGGTGAGCGAATCTATCGACGATCTCGTTGATTGGCAGTAACTTGGTGTAAGTGCCCAGGCTGGAGTAGAAATGACCGCCGACTCCACGCGCCATGATGTTGTTCTTGTGCTGGTCAAACACCTGGCCGCCGGTTTGATCCAGATGAGCCGCGATACATTCGCCCAAGGTGGGCGCCACTCCATAGCGCAACTCAACGCGATCAAGGTTGTTGTTGCGACGTCTGCCGTCAACGATATACAGCATGTCGAATAGGCGGCTCTTATATACACCTTGCAGCGCATCATCCTCTGGCCCGGAGATATCGGACGCATAATGCATAGGGTAACCAGGCTCGCGAAAATCGCTCATAAAGCGATCTATTTCGCGCAGGGCAGCATACCCCTGGCCTTTCATAGAAGGCGACACGGTCAAGCCCGGTTCTCCGCCAAAGGCAGATGGCAGTACCACGAAACCACGAGTGAAGACGGGGGTGCTCCCAGCTAATTTGCGCACCAGATAAGCAGTGTCGACGAACATGCCTGAGCCGGTCCCGCCGGCCACTGAAGCGACGAGGAAGACCTGCACTGCGCGTCCTTCAGCGTAGACAGCTACTTTGTTAATCGCATTTCTTAACGCTTTGCGTATCTTGGAGTTATCACCATGGCCAAGATCGTAGAAAACAGCCAGGCGCCCCATCTGGCGCATCTGGGCAGCGCCGTCCTCGATGTTGAACAAATGATCAGGCAGATTGTTCAACATCCATTCATCCTGTAACCAGGCGCCGATATAGTTGCGATCTCCATTCCTGATGGACTCTACGAGTGGTTTGGACCATCCGCCGATGTGCACATACTCACCCAGCTTAGCTTGCAGCCTGACCGGAACTGAACGACCACTTCTGGTAACTACCCGCAGATCGTGCCACCAGCTCTCCGCTTTGGAGGTCGTATCAAGGGCGAGCAGCGTTATCTCCGGCGGGACAACACCATCGTTGTTGCGCATGAGGTCTTGTTTGGCGTATGTAAGAGCCTTTACCCCGGTTCCCCCCAGGCCGATCACCAGTGCTGGAACTGCCACGTTGTATTCCTCCTTGGGCTTACTTTAACTTGAGATTAGGCCGTATTGACATTTGAGTCGTCGCGCCTAAAAACCCCGCGACAAATAACGAAATGCACCTTTGGGAATGCGCAAATGTCAACACTACCTAGTCAGGGATTAGAAATCTCTGGCTGAAGCTGAGAAGCGCCCTCAGGCGCTGGAATCAGGCCCTGTCATTGACAGGCGTGAGAAGCCAATTCATTTTCAGACATCGAATTCTAATCGGTGGCTTCTATTACTCCAGGGTTGGATTGACGTACTTGATTTTGAAATCTCTGCCTGAGTCCCATTCGGTCTCGTGCATAATGGTGGTAGGGACACCGTCAACCGTGACTTCCACTGCATCTTCAGATACATATCTCACCTGCATCTTTCTGACACCGGTAGACGACGGCAGGTCGGTGAAGGTGGTCCGGTTGACATTTGACGGCAGCGACTTGATGCCGCCAGCCAATGGGATGTCGTTTTCGTCGACGATCTCCAAATGGCCGACCAGGTGCGGCCCCCTGCGTTTGGCGCTGGCGCGACCGGCCCGCCACACCACTATGCCCACGATTCCTAGCAAAACGACACCCCATACAACGAAGGCGGCATAATTCTCAACGCGAGCTACAGTCACCGAGGGACTGGTGCCCGCCAGCGCAAAACCGTCCCTCAGGGCAACTTGCTCGGGTAGAGTGATGGTCCACTCACCCGATTGGGCGTACCCATCCCCAGCGAAGCGGAATTTGCCCGGCTCATCCTGGATTGGTTGTAGTTCAGCGCTCTGCGACTGTCCTTGAGGGTCGCGGACATCGACGCTGATGATTGGAGCTCCACCAGTGGCCAGCACCTCTCCCCAATCGACCGGTTCCCCGCCCTCGGTTTCGATCAGGGCTGCTTCTATTTCCAGAGGAACGATTTGCAGGAGCCAGTTTCGTTTAACCTGCTGGGAACCGTTAACTGGTTCGGTTAGAACCAATTCCAGGCCGGTGGTCAATCCCACGTTAAAGGCCTGATCGCTATCTCCTTCGACAGCCAGGGGCACCGAAACCTGCGCGCCGGTCGCGTCGTTAACTACGAATAACTTAAAATCTAAAGCGTAGGTACCGTCTGACTCTGGCTTGTATAACGCCGAAAAGACACCATCGCCATCCTCATCCTGTGCCTGGATGATAACGGGTGTGGCAAAGTTTGGATGGTTTAACTCAAACTGGCCTGTATAACGGTAGCCATCTGCCAGTGTTTGAAAGTCGTCCACATTTACCTGGTAATTCAGCGTCGCTTCTTTCTGCTCCAGCACGCCTTCAGGTGGTACGAACTCACCCGTTAAGCGGTCGATCGTAAAATTACCCTCCAGGCTATGATCCAAGACCTCAAACTCTTCGCCATCCGGCGTGTGCGAGGTACCAACCAGGCGAACCTGGAAGGCATCGCCCGGTTTGCTGACCACAATCTGACCAGCGAAGGTGCCGGGATCTAAAGTAGTTTCCGCCACCGGCTGTCCCTCGCCGGCAACCACGAACGCCGTTGAGTTAAGTGCATACAGGTTATCGTCGTAGCGGGGCACCGTATCACCATCCAGATCAAGCATGGCGATCTCAATGTCCATGGGCACGCCTTCAGGATACGTGCCAGCCGTGGGATGGACTATTTGGGGGGCGAAGAACAGACTACGCGTTCCGATGCGGACAGTGTCATACACATTCTCTGTATCAGGGATGGTGGCCTCTGCCCGCCACATACCTGGAACGGGTCGGTCGACAACCACTTTGTCTATCAGTCTGCCCACTCCATAGTAACAGACCCCATTCTGGCACTCACCGTCAGCGCGATTAAGATCAAGGGGGTTCCCTTGCGGATCGTAGATGGCAACGGTATCGGTCGGCGTTGTTCTGACGATGTAAAAAGTGAGTGACTGTAGATAGGGACGTACGCCAAAATCGCCCAGTTGAGGCAG
>JABAOC010000862.1_pt2 | contig 10713 bp, 11 predicted proteins | sample 7062161 | NCBI WGS metagenome assembly JABAOC01 (sample SAMN14538625, study PRJNA623070) | marine sediment metagenome | biome: marine biome [ENVO:00000428]; feature: marine pelagic biome [ENVO:01000023]; material: deep marine sediment [ENVO:00002113] | place: India: Gulf of Khambhat ...
AATCGAAGACACACGAGCCCAGATGACCGCCACTATTGACGACGAACGCACGGGAGCAGCGGTCCCCACCACTCCCGAAACGCCCACGATACTGATCCGCCCCTCACGGGGTTGGGTCGCCCTCAACCTGCGCGATTTGTGGCGGTATCGCGAGTTGCTCTATTTCCTTACGTGGCGCGATATTAAAGTCCGCTATAAGCAAACGGCTCTTGGAGCAGCCTGGGCGGTGCTTCAGCCTTTCTTTACCATGGTGGTATTCAGCATATTCTTCGGCCGACTGGCCGGCGTACCCTCAGATGGAATTCCTTACCCGATCTTCGCCTACAGTGCTTTGGTCGCCTGGAGCTTCTTCTCTGGGGCACTGGATAGGGCCGGAAACAGCCTGGTGGGTAGTTCCCATCTCATCACAAAGGTCTATTTCCCGCGTCTGGCGATCCCCATATCAGCCGTGCTGGCGGGGTTGGTGGATTTCGGGATCGCCTTTGTGGTACTCCTGGGGATGATGGTCTACTACCGCATCTACCCCACAATCGCCATCGTGACGCTGCCACTGTTCCTATTGCTGGCCTTTATCACGGCCCTGGCGGTCGGCCTGTGGCTTTCGGCCCTCAACGTCCAATATCGGGACGTGCGATATGTAATTCCCTTTCTGATTCAGGTTTGGCTCTTTGCCACGCCCATTGCCTACTCCAGTAGCCTGGTGCCCGAGCAGTGGCGTGCGCTGTACGGACTCAATCCCATGGCAGGCGTTGTCGAGGGGTTCCGCTGGGCTTTGTTGGGCAAGACGCCCCCGGGACCCTTGTTGGTGGTTTCCGTGCTGGTCGTGATACTGTTGCTCATTGGCGGGTTGTTCTATTTCCGCCGCATGGAGAAGACCTTTGCCGACGTGGTCTGAACGATGAGCGACACTGCTATCCGAGTTGAACATCTGAGCAAGCGGTACCGCATCGGGGGTCCCCAAACACAGTACAAGACCATCCGCGAGACGCTGATGGACGTGACAGGGGCGCCCGTGCGACGACTGCGTCGCCTTGGTCAACCGATGCCGGAGGAAGAGACTATCTGGGCTTTGAAAGACGTGTCTTTTGAGGTCAAGCATGGAGAGGTGCTAGGCATCATCGGTCGCAACGGGGCGGGCAAGACTACGCTGCTCAAGATTCTCTCCCGCATTACCGAGCCGACGGAGGGGCACGCCGAGATTAACGGCCGAGTGGGTTCGCTACTGGAAGTGGGTACCGGATTTCACCCCGAACTCACGGGGCGGGAGAACATCTATCTGAATGGCGCCATCCTGGGCATGCAGCGAGCCGAGATCGACGAGAGGTTCGACGAGATCGTGGCCTTTTCCGAGATTGAGAAGTTCATTGATACCCCAGTCAAGCGATACTCCAGCGGCATGTACGTGCGTCTGGCCTTCGCTGTGGCCGCCCATCTGGAGCCGGAGATTCTGCTGGTGGACGAGGTACTCGCGGTGGGAGATGCTGCGTTTCAGAAGAAGTGCCTGGGAAAGATGGGGGATGTGGCGGCCGAGGGGCGGACCGTGTTGTTTGTTAGCCACAACATGGGCGCCATCGATCGACTGTGCGAGAGCGCCGTCTTGCTGACCAGAGGCAAGATCGCACACAAGGGAGCGCCCCGCGACACCATTGAGCGTTACCTGGTGAAGCCAGAGGATGTGGTGGGATCCTGGAACGCCGACGACCGTCAGAGCGATTCGTCATTGCCGATTTCACTCACCTCTGCCTATTGTGCGCGCGAATCTACCAGCACTGCTACCAGCCTCGTGCCTTATGATGAGCCATTTAGGTTGATAGCAGTCTACCGAGTTAGACGTGCGGTCCGCACATGGTCCTTGGCACTGCGCGTTGCTGATCATGCTGGAAATGTGGTCTTCGCTTCTTCCGATGCCGATGGGCAATGTCATGCGGATAGAAGGCAATCACCCAATAGCTATAGGGCGATCTGCCATGTCCCGAGTCGCCTGCTTAGACCAGGCATCTACTCCGTGACAATAATCACCCATATTCACGGTGTAAGGATTCTGGAATCTCATGAGGACGCATTTCGCTTCGAAGTTTCAGCTACTGGCTATACGCTCGGTGCAGGCCGAGTAGGAGTCATTACACCATCGCTGAAGTGGACTATTGAGCCTCTGTGATTGATAAACCACCTTCCATGGTAGCGGAGAGATCAGGCCTGCTGATTCATGCGGGCTATCCCAAAACCGGCTCATCGTGGATTCAGCGGTTTCTGTTCCAGAATTCTGATGCAGGATTTGCGCCGCTGTTTGGAGAAGACGTCAGCATGAGAGGGGCTGTAATGAAGGTCATGATCCTCCCGAATGCGCTCGTGTTTGATCCAATCGACTCCCTGAAGCATTTCCACCCCGCGATACTTGAGGTGACTGGCAAGGGCCTGGTCCCGGTTCTATCGCATGAGAGGCTTGCTGGTACGCCGCACTCCGGTGGCTATGACAGTAAGGAATTGGCGAACCGTCTTGCGGCAGTCTTCCCTGGGGCCAAAGTGCTGCTCGTCATCCGTGAGCAGAAGAGCATGATTGTATCCACGTATAAGCAGTACGTGCGTAACGGGGGGCCGTGTTCCCTGGGAGGCTACCTGCGCCCGCCGCGCAGTGACGGAAGGATGCCATTGTTTGATTTTGGGTACTTTGAGTACCATAGGTTGGTCGGGTACTATCAGGAGCTCTTCGGCCAGGCCAACGTCCTGGTGCTACCCTACGAACAATTCAGAGACGATCCAAAAGGGTTCGTGTGGACGATAGTTACGTTTGCTGGGGCCAAGGCTAGGCCCGGAACAGTTGAAGGCCTGAGCTACTCCACCAGAGAGTACCCAGGCCTATCAGGGTTTTCGATCGCTATCAAAAGGCGCTTGAATCGTATCGTTGGGAGAAGAGATAGCGTTAACCCGCAGGTGCTAATCCCAATCTCAAGAGGCCGCGAGTTGGTTTTGGAGCGGTTTCTCAAGCGGTTGGAAGCGGTCGTCCCCGGCTCATTTCACAAGGCTTTGGATCAAAGGCTCACTGCAGCGGTCTTCAGAGCCATTGGCGACAGGTACACGAGGAGTAATTCGCTTCTGGCTGAACTGCTAGGTCTTGAGTTAGGAAGGTATGGGTATGACGTGGGCTAGCCACGGCAGTCTTGGCCGTGGGTGCTGCTCGGGGAACATCATAGCACTCTCATGAGAGTCCTTGGTGATAACCTCATCTTTCTCATCTCGCTCCCGCGAAGTGGATCAACCCTGCTTCAGCACATAATCACTGGCCATTCCTCCGTGGCCCGACTGAAGTAACACAGCACCTTGGAAGTTCTGAGCGACAGCGATATCTCAAATGGCGAGAATACTGGCAGTCACCGGCATGCACAGAAGCGGGACGTCAATGGTTGCAGACTACCTGCGACAGTGTGGCATTGACATGGGTGAGACTCTTTGGCCTGCTGACGTGGGCAATCCCAGAGGCTATCACGAAGATGTCGATTTCTTAAGGTTCCACCAGGAGCTGCTCGCTTCCTTGGGGTTGTCCACTTTCCCGACCAACGACATGCATGTCCCCGGACAGATTCCTGACGACTTTCTACTGAAGGCTCGAGAAATCCTGCGCAAGAAGATGCAACGCCCGCTGTGGGGCTGGAAAGACTGTCGTACGAGCCTGTTTCTCGAGTTCTGGCAGGGGATGATCCCGCAGATGAATGCTCTCTTCCTGTTCAGGCATCCAATATCTGTTGTAGATTCATTGCTGCGCCGCGGCACAGACCCGAGTATCACCCAACATCCGGTGCTAGGTTTCGAGTCATGGTGGTTGCACAATCAGAGAATCTTGAGGTTCTATCGCACGAATGAGGAGAGGTGCTTCCTCGTTGATATTGACGACCTTGTCCGCAGTCCAACCATGGCATTTCGCCGGCTATTCTCAAAGCTCAACATCGATTTGCTGGCGCAGGACTTCGGGACGGTATATGAGCCCGCAGCGTTCAAACAGGGCAAATCCGCGCGTCACATCTACCTGATGCTGCGTTATCCATTGCATACGTTGCGTTGCTTGAGACTTTATCATGGCATGAGAGAATTGGCTGACTGGCCCTGATTGAGCCAACCGGCCACCGGACACAACCGAATGTGTCCGAAACAGGCAGCGATCAGCCGGGGAAGAGAGCACACCATGTCACCGCTGACCCGCATTGCCTACAGAACGGTCCCTGTGGGGATTCATGTATAACTTCTGTACGTATTTTGACCAGAACTACCTCGTGCGAGGATTGACTCTGTATGGCTCCCTGGCGCGCCACGCCAGTCCTTTCACACTTTGGGTCCTCTGTTTTGATGACTTCACCCATGATGTCCTACGTGAAGTCGGCCTGCCGAATCTGCGACCCATCTCGCTTCAAGCCTTTGAGCGTGATGACGCGGCCTTATTGCCGACCAAGGAGAGTCGCAGCCGAGTTGAGTACTACTTCACCTGCACGCCTTCCTGGCTGCTGCACATCCTCAATCATTCTCCGGAAGGTGACCTGATCACCTATCTGGATGCAGACCTATTCTTATACTCGAGCCCGCAATCCATCTACGAGGAACTGGGGCACAGCTCCATTCTCATCGTGGGCCACCGATTTCCTGAGAATCTGCATGACCAGGAGAAATACGGGATCTATAATGTCGGATTCCTGACGTTTCGAAATGATCGATTCGGCAAGGAGTGTCTGTACTGGTGGCGCGAGAGGTGCCTTGAGTGGTGCTATGACCGGGTGGAGAACGGGCGCTTCGCTGACCAGAAATACCTTGATGATTGGCCGGTCCGTTTTCAACAGGTCGTTCCGCTTCAGCACAAAGGTGCCGGCCTGGCACCTTGGAACGTTGGAAACTACTCTTTGACCCTAGAGAAAGGCCAGGTACTGGTGGACTCACAACCCCTTGTGTTCTTCCACTTTCACAGGTTCAAACAAATGGGCCGATGGCTATATGACCCGGGATTGGCGAGCTACCGCGTCCAGGCCGACTCCCTGCTCAAACGGCATATCTACACGCCTTACCTCCGAGGGCTGTGCGCAACTGCTCGGTCGCTCTCCGGGCTGGTTGACCAGTCTCATATTCACTCGGGCTCCCTTCGCGGCAGTGGTCCAGCAATGGATAAGAGAGGGAGTGTGTTTCGCAGAGCGGCGAGGAGCCTCAAGCACCGACTGTTCCTGAGCAACAAAGTCTTGCAGGGTGATCTGTGGTTGGTAGTTGCTGGGAGGATCTTGTGAAGAGTACTGTCGAAGAGTCGCCATTCGAAATGAGAGATTCGACACGTTATGCGGAGTCCACGGTTGACCGTATTCTCCCCACGGTCGCCGCTGGCAATCGGCTGGCTCTTCCACCGCGCTCATACTATGCCAGGGAGGCCGGACCACGGGCGACCAGCGCATGAGCGCCAACCCTATCGCATCATCACCAGAATTTATTACCTGGGCGGTGCTAACCGAAGGAAGTGAAAGTCGAGGATTTGACAAGCAGACGTGCGGTCACTGTAAGAGCGGGGCTCCTCAAATCCTGCGTCGTGAACCGCCTTCGGGTGGCAGAGTGGTGAGGCGAGGTCGTCGCCCGAGCAGCCGCGATTATGATTTGCGGGACAACACAGCTGTCATCCGCCTCTTCCAGGACACTCGGCCGCATATCGTGATCCACGCGGCAGGCATCGTGGGCGACATAGGCGCCAACTGTGAGCGACCCGGCGAGTTCTTCTACGACAATCTGGTCATGGGCACACAGGTGATGGAACAGGCCCGCGTCTTCGGCGTGCAAAAGTCCATGACCATTGGCACCATCTGCGCCTATCCCAACTTCACGGCTGTGCCTTTCACCGAGGACAATCTCTGGTATGGCCATCAAGGGTATTCCATTGATTCCCACCGGACGACCGCGAGTAATACCATTCTTACCCTGCCCTACCCCGAGCACGATCTTTCTGCTTCCCGCCTGGTCAGGCGGGAAGCCCGCAGTTGCAAGGCGACGAAGCCTTTGACGCGACTCAGCGTGATCGCGAGAAAGCTGAAGAGGTGTCGGAGTGCCTGCGGATAAAGTGTCAATCATCACCGCCTCACTCGATGCGGCCGCACATATCGAGACGGCGATTGGAAGCGTCAGTGCGCAGACGTATCCCCATGTCGAGCACGTTATTATTGATGGAGGCTCAACGGACGGCACGCTGGACATCATTGAGAAACATCAGGATAGGATAGGGTACTTCGTCAGCGAACCCGACCAGGGCATCTACAATGCCATGAACAAGGGTATCAGGGCAGCGACAGGAGAGATACTCTATTTTCTCAATGCTGACGATCGCCTGTCTGACAGGAAGGTAGTTGAAGACGTGATCTCGGTTTTCGAGCGGAGGCCATATCTCGAAGTGGTGTATGGCAACCTGCTGTGGGATCTCTCGGGAAGGATGGTGAGGAAGAAGCAACCGCCCACTGTCACCAGGCAGTCTATTGCAGCGGCAACGATACTTCACCAGACCGTCTTCGCGAGGAAACACGTTTTCGAAGCTACAGGCGGCTTCTCGGAACGACACAGGGTAGTCAGCGACTACGAGTGGATGCTCAAGGTCTTTGTCAGAGACAAACGTAGGTACCAGTACTATGATCGTGACATTGCAGTAATGGCTACGGGAGGTCTGAGCTGGACAACCACAGACTGGGAAAGAGAACGGATAGACGTGATGAAGGAGTACTTCACGCTGTACGAGATATTGAGGTACAGAGTGTGGCCCATGAAGACGAAACGCATAAAGAGCCACATGAGCAGGCTTCGCCACATGCTGACCAAATGACACGGGCGGAGAAGGCCCTCGACCCGCGAGCCCAAACCAGCACCGATACAGGTTGGTTCTGCAAAACGTAAGGGGGGCAAATGAGGAGTGGTCGTGGTCGCCGCAAAGGCAAGCCTTTGGTACGTGGGTCATGAAGATCTCAGTCTACATAACCTCCTACAATCAGAAGCATTACTTGACTGAGGCGGTCGAAAGCGTTCTCAACCAGACGCTGAAGCCCACTCAAATAGTCATTGTTGACGATTGCTCGACAGATGGCTCCCAGGAAGTGATAGCCGGATATGCTTCCCAGTACGGTGAACTGATGACCCCTGTATACCATACCAGCAACCAAGGTGTGGCACACACACGCACAGATGGCGTGAGGGCAGCAACCGGAGACTATGTGACTCACGTTGACGGAGATGATAGGTTCCTGCCCACCAAGCTCGAGAAGGAGGCAAACCTGCTCCGCCGTAGCCGAGATGTCCAAATTGCGTTCTCAAACTACTATTACGTCAGGTCGGATGGAAGCCAGGCAGGACTGTGGGCGGACGGGGAGAAACCGCCCGAGGGCGACGTGTTCTGCCGCATTTTCGCTCGCGATTTCCCGAGGCGGAGTCTATTTCGTAACGAACTGGTCGACCGTCGGGCTTGGGAGCACATCGGCTTCTACGATCCTCAGCTTTCACTCTACGAAGACTATGAAATGCTGATTCGCTTGACAAAGCATCTTCGCGTAGCCTATTGCGAAGAGCCTCTGTCCGAATATCGCATACACCATGCGGGTCTCTCGAGAGCAAGAGCTGTTGAGCACCTGGCAGCGCTCGACTACATCTATCAGAAGAACAAACCGCTGTTGGAGGACGTCACTCCTGCCGCCCGAGTGGAGGTTGAGCGCAAGCTGCGGCAGTGGATGGCGCGGATGGCGAAGCGGGCTGCACACGAGGCGGTGGAAGACGCTCAGCAGTTTGGCGGGAGAAGACAAGCACTCAGAAAGTACCTCCAGATTGTCAGAAGCCAACCGCTCTACACGCTGGACTATAGGTTGATGCTCAGGATGCTGCTACCCTACGACGCATATGAGTCGCTGAGAACGGCATCACGGAAGGCCAGGCGATACGCACGCTCCGTCCGGAACTAGCCCATGCGATACTCTTATGGAGACAATGCCTATCCCACAGCCGCGATGCGTGCTGCCGATTTCATCGTAGCTGGTTCACCTGCTTCTGTCCATTCAGAGTTGCTGTTCGCCGACCCGGCAGCAGAAGAGCGCCGCTGGCATGTTCCACACCGGGCCCAGCAATGGAACACAGCCTACGCCCGGCAAGGAAGAGCTGTGTTGCTCTCGTCGTGCATTCAAGAGGGTCGGGAATGATGCCTAGGATACCGGGGCTTTCACCAGTCGAGCGCATGTGGCTTCCTGCACGACTAGTGCGGTTCGCGCTGGCCGTAGCAGTATGCAGCCTGCCGCTCTGGTTCGCGTACGCGGTGGCACGGGGCACAGTGGGCATCAAGACCGCTGGGCCTAGATCCGTCGTGTGGCTAGGCAGCTTGCTGCTCGCAGGCTGCGGCATCGCTTTCACACCGGTGGGGGCTCTGGGCATAAGGTACCTCGGATGGCGGCGGAGGCTAGGCCCAGTTCGCCATACATTGGCGCTGGCATGGGTTCTCATTACCGCCATCCTTTGGTGGACTATCGCACACTTCCTTCTATCTGTGATGGGACTGGCACAAGTGGTCGCCAACTACGGTGCACTTGCTCAGGCTTGGGTAAGTATTGTCATCGCGGGAAGCATCTTCTACGCATCTTACGCAGCCAGAGGGACGGTGGCACCCAGGCTTCCGGTCGATCCCGTTCCACGGTGGCGGAGAAAGGCGTTCGAACTATATCCCAAGGCGCTATCTGTACGAAATCCTGGCGACGTGTTCGAGATCGTGGAAGGTCTGGATGACGTTGAGCGGGCGTACGGTACGTCCCTGGAGGAGGGAGCGCGTGCTTTGAAGCTCTTCCAGCATCATCTCCGTGTCACATCAGATCCAAGGTACCGCCGTCCAATGCCGCTCCCCGTTGCGGTCGAGTTCCTGCTTCGAGAGATCGAAGCGCGCAGCGAGGCTCGGACCTGTCGCGTTTCGACACAGGTTGACAAGATGGACTCTATTGCTTCCAACGTGCTGGTCGAGCCGGCAGTCCTGCACGCGGCTGGCGCCTTTGTGGTGGAGTACGGGCAGCAGCGCCGGGAAGACGACATAGCACTGCACGTCGGATTCCGGCACTCCCCTTCGCCGTGCATTCAGATCGAGACAAATATCAGAGGTGCAGACTTGCGGTTCGTTGTCCCTCCAAACAGCCGCGCACAAGGAGCGAAGGCTCTCCTGGTCAGCGCGCTCAACGAGTTCGCTTCCGGAGAAGCGCTTTTCGAGAGTACGCAGGATTCGCATGGCAACCTCGTGCTCCGTGTCTTTGCTCGATCACACGATACTGCGGACGGCAATTGGGAGGATGTGGAGCGACGGCTTGGAGAGGACACGAGGCTGTTGGGCACCTGCACGCTCTCCTCGGGCAGCAATCGAGTCTACTCAACTGAGGATCGCGTTCACAAAGTCCAACTCGTAGATCGCGCCAGCCCCAAAGCACTTACTCTCGCTGAGGAATACAGCGTCCTCCGAAGGCTTCAAGGGATTGAAGGGGTTCCCCAGTCCACTGAATATACAGAGCACCCCAGCTTCGCTGTGCTGTCATACGACAGGATTCATGGGCAGCCAATAAGCGAGTACTTAGCCGAACGCAACTTCGACCGAAGTGCGTGGTTCCGTTGCATCTCCGACCTGTCTTCTCTCTTGAGCCGCATCCATCAGCGCGGTGTGATACATCGAGATCTCAGACCCGACAACATACTGATTGGAGAGGACGGCCGCGCAGCTCTGGTGGACTTCGATCAGGCCGTGGCTGGGGCATATGACGCGCGCCAGGTCGACCTGACGGGGGAGCAGCACGGTGACATCACTCCGTGCATCTCAGTGCCACAACTGGTCAATATGCTTGACCTCGACCAAGAGTACCAGGCCTGCACACACCAGTTGAGCCGGGCCTGGCGTAGGGCAGCTCGGAGTGACGCAAGTTCACCAGGGGTTGATGTAGCATATTATCGCTGGCTGTTCGGCCACGTTGAACTCCCTGGAGAGCGCGATTGGTGCGGCCGTTGGGACCTCGTGTACGGTGCCCTTCGACCTATTCTCCGCGGTGCTCGTGTGCTTGATCTGGGGTGTAACCTGGGCTTGATGGCAACTCACTGTATGCTGTACGGTGCCCAACGCGTCGTGGCTGTCGACATCTATGATGACATACTCGATGCAGCACGCATGGTCGCGGAGGCCGCCGCGGTGAGCGTTGACTTCTGCAAAGGGGACTTGAACTCGCCTGGCTTCGTGACTTCGCTTCTTGAGCAAGAGTTCGACATCGTACTCGCGCTCTCCGTCACGCATTGGATAGAGGATCGTAACCAAGCATCGCATATTCTACAGGCAGCGCCGACGCTCTTGTACGAAGGCCATGGGCCAGCTTCGATGGAGGCGGATCACCTAAGGCAGCTGGACTTCGCGGGCGTCCAGCTCATCGGCTATTCCGAGAGATTGCGTGCGCTATACTTGGCTTCCCGGGACGCACCTGGCGTCTAGTCGTTCGGACACGACGCTCAGCAAGCTGGCAGCTTCTCTCTTGCTCGCACGCGGGCGTGGATGCCACCTGGTCTGCGATGCAGGTCGTCTGAGGGCAGCCATTTGGCGACCCGGATAGTTGCCGGGGGACTCCTCGGCGGCCCAGGGGAGACAAAACCCCCAGCTGGGTGACGGCATCAAGAGGTACGTATGGAAGACAAGCGCATCCTGGTCACCGGCGGAGCCGGTTTCCT
>JABAOC010006716.1_pt4 | contig 10713 bp, 8 predicted proteins | sample 7062161 | NCBI WGS metagenome assembly JABAOC01 (sample SAMN14538625, study PRJNA623070) | marine sediment metagenome | biome: marine biome [ENVO:00000428]; feature: marine pelagic biome [ENVO:01000023]; material: deep marine sediment [ENVO:00002113] | place: India: Gulf of Khambhat ...
TCCATTTTCAACATCTTGCTTAAGTGAGCGCCAACCGCCAAAAATACGGCATCGTATTGACTCCTAAGGTCCTCAAAGGTTAACTTCTGACCGATCAATGTGCCAGTTTTGATTTCTACCCCGAGCTTCAGGATTTCGCCTACATCTTTTTCGAGTATTTCTCTGGGCAAACGGTATGGGGGAGCGCCTACTCGCAACATTCCTCCATATTCACGTAGCGACTCAAAAACCGTTACAGAATGACCTTTCTTCGCCAAATGGTAAGCTGCACTGAGTCCTGCGGGACCTGATCCTACTATAGCCACCTTTTTGCCTGTGGGCGACGCGACGTTAAGATTTGTTTTCCATAGTCCTGTGTCGTGTTCAGCTGCGAATCGCTTGAGGGCACATATCGACATGGGCTCGTTTACTTTTCCTCTTCGACACTCAGTCTCGCATGGATGATGACAGAGATAACCAAGTATGGTGGGAAGGGGAACCTGCTCGCGAATGACAGCTGCAGCTTCAGAGAATTTTCCTTCGCTGATCAAGCGGATGTATCGAGGAACATCGATCTCTGCAGGGCAGGCATGTTTGCAAGGTACAAGGTCCTCCTCAGGGGGAGGCCACCGTAGGTCTTTGTCCATTAATGCACCTGTAGGACAAACCTCAATACAGGCCCCGCAGAACCGGCATTCTGATTCCTTGAGCGAAGGACCGACAGTACCTACAACATAGTCTTCTCCGTCATAGACAGCGCCTAGGGCTTCCACGCCTCGCACATCTCGACAGATCCTCGCACAACGACCACAGCTGATACAGAGGTTATGGTCTCGTATAAACAAAGACGAGTCTTCAACTGGAAGGTCTCGGAAAACGTAGCGGGGCACATCTTCTCTGATTCCAATGTATTCTGCGACCTTTTGCAGTTCGCAGTTGCCAAACTTGATGCAACACCGCTCATTAACTGGCACATTTAGCGAACAAGGTTCCCGACTGCACCCCTCTTTTTCCGCACAAACAAGGCAGGCGTGAGGATGTTTGGCGAGTATCCTTGCCAAGTTTTCCCGTCGAAGCCCCTGGACAGCCTGGGTGTTAGTCTGAACAACCATCTTCTCTGTGACTGAGGTGTCGCAGGCTGTGGGAAACCCTTTCATTCCTTCGATTTCCACAACACAGAGTTGGCAACCTTCAAACTCTTTAGGATGAGGGCTTGCGTTCTTAATAGGTTCACCGCCACGATAGACTCGATCGTCGAGTTTCATCTCTGAGGCTTGGGGGAGATCTGGGTGGCTACATAGGGCGGGGATGTAGATATTCTTACTTTGTGCTGCTTGTAGCACAGTTGTGTCTTTTTCCACTGTAACTGTGGTGTCGTCTATGGTTAGTGTGACCGTTTCCATCGTTTTCATCTTTATAGTTGCAGAAGTGTTGTATCTGCAGTTTTCAGTGTTCTAGAGGGGCTTCCAGGTATGAGTGATTGCTTCTTGGTCGCACACTTTGACGCAGGGTGGTGTCTTCTCGGGTTTACAGGGGGCGCAGCTATATTTGATTTTCTTCCGATGCGCTTCGGTTACTGCTGCTACAACTACATCGTCTAAGTCAATCATCATGGTTCGGGTTTCCAAAACACCTTGAGGACAAACTTCGACGCACTTGCCACAGCCGTTACATTTGTCGGTATCTACGCTGATGAAATACTCCCCTGATCCGTCTTTGTAACCGTAATGAACGATCACATGTATCAGCTCAGGTAGCTCGTTAAGCCGCTTTCTGCTCCCTTTCGTATAGAGCTTTGGCGAATAGGGCGGCTCCGATTCCGCCAGCAATCATGGGGTCAAGACCTTCCTTCATTGGGAGCGCTTTCATGCCGATTATCTTCTCTAACCTATTCACAACACCAATATTTTTCGCGATTCCGCCAGTGATGACAAAGTCCTTTTCCACTTTTATTTTCTCCAGCAATTCGGAGATCCTACTTGCCATGGCTGAACAAAAGGCGGCCAGAACCATTTCCTTCTGCCATCCTTTTCGCAGGAGTCCCACAGCCTCGGATTTGGCAAAGACTACACAGGTGCTGCTTACTGGTTCAGGTTCCTTCTCGATTCTGAAGGACATAGGACCAACTTCTTCAATGGGAACGGACAAGAGGTCGGCGAATACTTCCATGCCTCGACCAGTGCCTGCCGCGCATTTGTCATTCATCAAAAACGCCGTGACCTTGCCTCTTTCGTCACAATGTATTGCCTTGCAGTCTTGCCCCCCCATATCTAGAACCGTTCTCACCGTTGGCCCCCACATGTAGTTGGCCCCTCTGGCGTGACAGGCAATCTCAGTAATTGCTCTCTTGGCAAACGGAACGTTCACTCTTCCATATCCGGTTCCCACCGTGTATCGAATGTCGTCAAGTCCGAGTCCCGTTTCTTCCAAAGCCCAGTTCATTACCCGTTGGGCACTGTCAGGGCTGCTCGATCCTGTCCGCTTGATGCTATACGCATATAGCTCGCCGTCAGTCATAATCACTGCTTTGGAACTTACTGAACCAACGTCAACTCCAGCACTTATGACGTCTGCCTTTCTCCAGTCTTTTCCTGACACAGTTCGCCGGTATTCAGGCCATCTCCAATATTCCTTACTAATCTGCTTACTCATTCTCGTTCCTCCTAGGTCTCTTTTTGAGGTAGAAGAGCGGCTCCCAGTGCGCCAACAAACTCCGGTTCCTCAGGGATAAGCAAACTAACTCCCAAGGTCTTCTCCAGAGAACTGACGAAGCCAACGTTTTTAGCAACCCCTCCGACCAAGACGACATCTTTTTGTATTCCCAATCGGCGCGTCATAGAAGCTATTCGATCAGCTATGGCGTCATGTATTGCCCGGGCAATGTCCGCTTTCGATGTCTTTTCGTGAATTAGCGTCACTACTTCAGACTCGGCGAAGATGGTGCACTGCGCATTCATTGGAACCGCCCTCTCCGCTTTGAGGGATAACGGGCCTATCTCCTCCAACTTTACTTCTAAGGCCCTCGACATCGCCTCAACAAAGGTACCTGCTCCAGCAGCACATCTCTCGTTTATGACGAAGTCTACCATCTTTCCTTTATCGTCGCACCTTACCGCTCGGCCTTCCTCAGCACCAACATCTATCACTGTTCTTGCTGAGGGAAAGAGGAAGCTTCCTCCTAAAGCGTCAGCGCCCATCATGCTTATTTCACCGTTAGCATAGGGAGCCAAGTCTTTGCCCGCCCCCGTTGCCACAACATGGTCGATTTTATCGTGCGCTAAACCAGCTTTCTCTAATACTTCGTTGAATATCTTTTCGGCATCCGCCTTTTGGTCAAATCCGCTTAAGATTTGACCTTTAGCCAAGACTTTTTCATCTTCTAAGATTACCACTTTTACGTTTTTTGCCCCCATATCTATTCCTGCAGTTATCATTTTCATCGACCCTATTTTGCTCCAAGAATTTCCAAGAAAGCATCTATCTCGGCTCTTGTTCGCTCCAAGTCGAACTCCCTCTCATCTCCCATGTTTCCTTCAAAATGCATGACCGGGATACCTGCCTTTTTCAAGGCCAACTTGTTCTCCGCAATGCCCATGCTCAAACCTTCGCAACCTCGATTATAATGTAACATCACGCCGTCAACCTTCCATTCTTTAACTATCCTCTTCATCATGTCACTCTTCAACTCAGGTGAGTAGAAATGTTGCCACTCAGGCCTGCTAAGGGTCCATTCTGCCAAAACCCGCAAAGCCTGCTCTCTAGTTTCTATTTCTACACCCTTTTCCTGCGGAGTCATTCTAGGGCCCCACGTTCCATCCTCTTTCACCTCAAAAATCCCTGTGAGACTGAAAGTGTAGAGGGAACCAATCGAAACAACCCCATATTTCTGAAGGTACCTCCACAGCTGTAAGAAAGCCCAAGGTGGCTGAGTATCTGTCATTACTCGATAGCTCTCATTGCCCACTGCGGCAATTTGATTCGCAACTCTGTCCTTAACCTCATCTCTCAGTTTCTCGTAAAAATCTACACATTCTTTTCGATGTTTCATGAGCGTGCTGATTACATAGAGCGAATACATAGTCTTTTCATCCAAAGGCGCTGGAATCGCCTTATTAAGAGCGCATATCTCAGCCCACAAAGAAGTCGCACGACACTCGTTATAAACCGCCTGAATCAACTTTTCATCGTCATATCTTCTTCCAGTAACCTTCTCCATCCAGTCGATGCCATCCATCATCTGAGAAACGATGTAGTTCAATTTTCGCTCGTTCAATTCGTTGTAGGGACCTACACTTACATCGACGCAGAAGTACGGGATGCCACCCTCAAGTTCGCCCGCTACTTGGTACCATTTGGCGTGACTGCAACAGATGTGGGTGGTCCAGAGAAAATCGGCCTTGGGAAACTCACCCCCCAACGCGTACTCATTCAAAATGATGGACCCCCAATAGTTCCTCATGTACGCACATAAGTCACGGGCATACCCCTTTGCTTCTGTAGCTTCATGGCATTTTGCGGCGAAATCCTTATCAAACGCAACGGTTGCTCCGTAAGGTTCTCCTGTGAGGCTATACACCTCATCTCCAAGCCCAGCAGGAATCGCACTAAACGACCAAGCCCCGCCAGCCCACCTGATTCCCCCTCTTTCGTGGGCTTTCACGAAGTTTTCGTAGTACCTTGCTCGCAGTTGCTTCGCATCATTCCAGCAACCCAAAAGCTTGGTTTTATACTTGGTTTCTAGCATTTTCATTCCTCCTAAAATAGGTCTGTAGGCAGTTGAAACGTTTCGAGGAAGGCTTCTACACGAGTCTTGAACTGTCCTACAGGAACTGTGACGTCAAATTCAAGAAAGTACGTGGGGACACCGTTCTTCTCAAGGTGCTGCCTGATGCTTGGGATGTCAAGCTCATGTGGGTCGCAGAATTTTTGTTGTATCAGGAGCGTTCCTTGAACATCGAAGTCTTTCGCTAATTTCAGGATGTGTTGTGGTCTCGTTCTTTCTGGCCAGTCTTTGCTTGGGCAAGGTGGTCGGTCGATGTAACGAGCGGCGATTGCCATAAGCCGGTCGTCTTGCGGAATGACCTCGTTCCAAAAGTATCGGCTTCCAGTACAGTGATCATCAATGACGATGGTCGCACCCAAAGATTCAACCATTCCTATGAACTCTGTGTCATCGTCTTCGCTTCCAAGAATCATCAGTCTTGTGCCAGTTGGCCGCTTGAGTTTTCGTTCAGGCAACTCGTTCAAGAGGTCTTTGAGTACAAGATTGTGGTCTTCTTTGTCGGCCATTTGACTCGAGACTACCATTTCCATGGCTTCCAATCCAGTAAGCGGAGGGTCGTTCTTTTTCCTATGCTCGTAGACTTGTTTCATCAATCGGCGATTCGTGTTGTAAACTTCTATTGCGCGATCTAAGTCTCCATTTGTGATGGGCTTTCCAGTCCATTCTTCGAGAGATTTTTGGAAATCTGCTAACTCTCCTCGAAGGTAAGGATAGGCTCTTGGAGATTGAACGCCATGGGGTACGTATAAGTAGTAACTGTACTCGGTGGGAACGTGAATCCGCCAACTCGTGAAGGCTTGACGCATGTGCAAACAGCATTGGGCTATCATTATCCCGTCGAGATAATCATACCTACCTAGCAGTCCCTGAGCCAGACAATCTCGGCACAAGGGGCAGAACATAGCGAAGATGTGGGGTTCTGTTACGCTCTGAGCTTCGTGACTGCCTAGGATTCGTACTGGCAATATTCCTGCAGCATATAAGATCTCTTCTGGCACATATGTGCAAAAATAACCTAGCACCTTACCTCCAGTCTTGGCCTTCCATTCCTTGGCGTATTTGTGGCGATTCTGATACCAGTCGTGAAATTGTTGAAGGGCCTCCGTCTTCTGAGCACTCCCCTAATATTCTGTATATAAATTTGAGGTTATAAATATAAGAATTCCTCTACTTCTATTCATTCTCATGAAACAGGCGTTAGAACCCTGTTCATCGCATCGTCCGCGATGGCCACGGAATATCCAGCAATCCTTCGAAGGTCACGGGCTATCATCCCTAAAGTCACTGCAATGTCCACATCCTTGACATCCATGATTTTAGTTAGTAGCTTTTTCTCCTCCTTTCCTATGACATTCATNNACCGCTTCTCTCTGCATCTCATAGACGACCTTGGACATATTCGCAACTATATCCAAGATCTCCCGGCTAATCCTTGCACCCTTAATAGCGAGAACATGCCTTGCTATAGACGAAGAGTGATAAACCAGTCTACTCAAGTCACGTGCGATCAAGGCAAACGTGACGCATTCTTGGCAACTCTTAACTCCAATCCTCCTTCCTAGAGACTTATTTAGACTCGCGAGCGCCACCTGCCTTATCGTCATTCGGTAATGTCTCTGCGCTTCTTTGCCCCGCTCTAATACCTCCTCTGCTAGTTGGAGATTTCGTTCCACGAGGGATCTTACTGCGTCCTCTTGGAGATGAAGTGAGAATGCTGATGTTTTCTCTATAAGGGATTCGAGGGAAAAGGCGGCAGGATCTATCAGAACCTGAAAACTAAGTTTTTTGGCCTCTTCTTCAGCGATCTCGACGCCAGGCAAATCTGTACGAAGGAGCTTGAGCTTTCTTTTCTGTTCTGCGGGTATTATTTCCTTTGAGGTGATGCTGATTTTGTTGCTTCCTTGTATGTAAAAGGTGCCGATGGTGTATTCAAGAGCTTTCATATCAGGGTAGTCTTCAAGCGCTAATACCACCTCAAGCGGCTTTTCAATGGATACTGCAACCGGGTGCAGTCTTAGGCTTCCGTCTTCTTCTTCAGATACGGCGATCTGTTCTCCCCGCTTGAGTTTTCTCTTTTCCACCCAGTTTTTTGGAAGCGATAGAGTGAAACTGCCGCCTTTGATTCTCTGTAGTCTTCTGATCTCCATTCTTATCCCCTCAAGACCTTGACTGAGCCATGTCGTAGATGTGCTATATAAGTTATATAAACAGTTCCTCAATTATATTGCTTATAGACCTAGCTTCAGAGGCAGTGTGCACGATCCCATCTCCATCATTCGCGTCCATGGAAGAAGTATCGTTTTCAACATGCCTCGCCTCCTAAGCATCAAGTAGGATCACGTCGTTTCCCGCGTGCATGGATTTCAGGTAAGCAAGGTTTAAGTCCTCTTTTGCCTCCGTTTAAGAATCTGTGCAGGCGGACAAGCTGAATGGAGCATTTGCAGCATAACGGTGTTCTTGTTCCTCCTCGATACGAGGGAAACAGTCTGATCGTCAGGGTGAGGGGCGATGCGGTTAGGTTGACGCCTGAGCAGGAGGAGATGGCTGTTGCTTGGGCTAGGAAGGTTGGCACTCCATATGTTGAGGATAGCATCTTTGCGAGAAACTTTCATCGCGACTTCGCAAAGAAGCTGGGTGTACGTGTTACGCCTGGCGAGGTTGACTACGCTGATGTAGTTGCTTTTGTGGAAGACGAGCGTAGGTGGAAGCTAAGCCTTTCAAGGGAGGAGAGGAAAAGGCTTGCTGCGCAAAGGAAGGCTCAGCGGGAGACGAACAAGGAGCGGTATGGATATGTTTGGGTTGATGCCATCCGGATGGAAGTGGCCAACTATGCTGTTGAGCCCAGTTGCATCTTCATGGGTAGAGGGAAGCACCCTTTGAGAGGGCGTTGGAAGGAGGGCCCCCAAGAGGAGGATGTTGAACTTAACCTGTCGCCAAAAGCTCCTAGGCCACCGGGCAACTGGAAGGCTATTGTGTGGGAGCTCGATGCGATGTGGATTGCCCGATGGCGGGACAAGCTCTCAGGCAAGATGAAGTACGTCTGGTTTTCTGAGGCCAGCATTCTGAAGCAGAGGAAGGATATCGCGAAGTTTAACAAAGCAAGAGAGCTACGTCAAAAGATTAGTGATGTTCAGAGGCATATCTTGGACAGTCTCGACGCTGAGGACGGACGGCGGAGGAAGATTGCAACTGTCTGTTTCCTCATTGATAGACTGAAGATTAGGGTTGGTGACGAGAAGGATCCAGACGAAGCGGACACGGTTGGTGCTTCGACTCTAAGGCCAGAGCATGTAAGTTTCAATGGCGATGGTACTGTCACCTTTGACTTTCTTGGGAAGGATGCCGTGCGTCATGTCTTTAGGGTTGGACTCCCGAATAGTGTTCTGGAGAACCTGAAGGAGTTCGCGGGCAACGCCAAGTCCAGCCTCTTCTATGGAGTCAGCTCAAAGCAAGTGAGTGGATTCCTAGATGAGGTGGTGCTTGGACTGTCAGCGAAGGTGTTCCGCACCTACTATTCATCTGAAGCCGTCGAGATAAAGCTGCAGGAAGCTTCCGTCAAAGTTGACGATCCCAAGTACTGGAAGAAGTATGTGGCCACGATGGCGAATCTCGAGGCTGCTAAGGTCTGTAACCATCGTCGTACAATCCGCAAAACTTGGAGGTCCTCTCTGGAGAAGAAGAAAGTCCGCCTAGAGGCTTTGAAGTCGAGGGCGAAGGAGACCCACGACAAGCTGAGGCAGAAGATTGCAGATCAGCAGGAAAGGCATCGGGAGAGACTAGGGAAGGCTAAGGAAAGGCTTACGGTGCTACAGGAGAGGCTGGAGACTTCTCACCGGCAGCTTGCAGAAAGAAAAGAGCAGGGGAAGCAAATTGGCACCTTGAGGAAACGTGTTAGGCTCCAGCGGGTGCGTGTGGCCGGTCAGAAAGAACGCATTAGAAAGCTGCAGACAAATCATCAAGGGCAGATGAAGAGATTGAGCGAGAGATTGGGCGGTCGAAGACAACGTGACAGAACAGGGGTGGATAAGCTTAAGCTTCAGATAGAGACTCAGAAGGAAACACGTGACTACAACCTAGGAACATCCTTGAAGAATTACATTGACCCACGAATCTATTATGAATGGGGAAGGGGGATTGACTACGATTGGAAGCTGTACTATCCGAAGGCCCTTCAGAGGAAATTCAGCTGGGTGGAGACCGAATCGCCTCTAGAAAATGGCTAAAAAGAGTCCATAACTCCTGTCACCCATCTTTTGATCCACCGGTCCTTAGTCTACTGCAAATGGACAAGTTAGATATTTCAGTTCAGTATAGAGGACATCCCAGGGGACACACCGTTGGCTTGCGCCCTAATGTTCATCGGGCATGTTTCCACAGATCAAGTAGAGAACCAAAATGGCACCAAAACTCAAGCTGGAGGAGCCGCGTTGTATGCGGCCACGGCAGCGAGATCATTAGTTAAAGATGTAACATTAGTCTCAGCCATTGGAAAAGACTACAAATTCAAGGACACGCTAAGACTTCTGGGCTTCGATCGTGTCAAAACTTTCAACATGCCCTCCACAAGGTTCAAAATCAAATACAATGAGCTTGGAGAAGCAGAGTATCTCAAAGCCATACATGGCGCTGGCTCAAAGATAACAGCCTCGGCTATTCTGACTCACTCGCTCACCCCTGAAACCATAGTCCACATCTCACCAATGCGCCCCAGAAAAGTTGTAAAAATCGTTCAAAAGATACGAGAAACTTCAGAGAAAACGCGAATCTCCCTCAACACATGGATAGACTACGTCAAAAAGAACCGAAGCAACAGAACAATCCTCCAAAAACTCGCCCGACAGGCCGACTTCTTTATCCTGAACGATATAGAAGCCAAAGCGCTAACCCGCACAGACTCCATCTCAACCGCCTTGAGAGCCTTAGAAGCCCGAATGCTAATCATCACACTGGGACAACTGGGAGCCATAATAAAAGGAGAAAACATTGGAATACAGATGGTTCCAGCTCTAAATGTTCCCCTCAAGAACCTCGTCGACACCACAGGAGCTGGCGACACGTGGTGCGGGGCCTTCCTGGCAGCCTACAAACTAACCGACGATTTGATGAAGTCGGTGACCATTGCCTCCGTAATCTCAAGCATAAAATGCTCAGGGTGGGGCCTCCAAAAACTCCTCAACCTACATTTCAGAAAACCCGACGACGTAATAGAATACGTCATAGGACTAAAAGAAGGGGTTCTGCAAAAAAGAATACCAGATTATACGAAATGATGATGAAGGCCTCGAACTGAGACCTCTTCTTGCCTGTACCCTGAATATCACGCACAAGTTGTGGGGGGGTGAAAAACAATCTATACTTCTTTGTCCTAAGTTATGAACTGTGAGGAAGTTGCCTCTGATCTATGCTTGCCGGAAGTGCGGAAGAACGTATTCCCATACGGAATATGAACAGGATCGGTTTTGCCGCAGCTGCGGGACATACCTAATGTCAGAGAAAAAGCTTTCTACGCTCCTCAAGAGAATTGGCAAACAAGCAGAAGGAAGAGTCAGAGGCAAAGCTTCAGAGAAGGGCTGGCTTCCCCAAGGCTATGAAGTGCGGAAGGGACAGATGGAGTTTATCGGAGAGGCGTCTAAGGCCATCAAAAGCAGCGAGGTTTTTCTAGGAAGTGCCCCCTGCGGTATAGGGAAGTCTCTAGGCTCCCTGCTGGCTGTTCTACCTCAGCTCGGAGAGAACAAACTTTTGATCTGCTTCAGAACCAGAAGCCAACTAGATATCTATCTTAAGGAGTTAAAGGCCTTGAGGCGTAACCCCCTAGCCGTATCCTTCTTCAGCAAACAGGACATGTGTCCCTTACGCAGAGAAGGCGACCTCGCCTATTTTGACTTCCTAGAGGAATGCCAAAGACTGAAAGAAAACTGTGAGTCCTCTACCAAACCCTACTGCAAGTTCTA
>JABAOC010003098.1_pt2 | contig 10709 bp, 7 predicted proteins | sample 7062161 | NCBI WGS metagenome assembly JABAOC01 (sample SAMN14538625, study PRJNA623070) | marine sediment metagenome | biome: marine biome [ENVO:00000428]; feature: marine pelagic biome [ENVO:01000023]; material: deep marine sediment [ENVO:00002113] | place: India: Gulf of Khambhat ...
TCGCTTATGCCTGGCATCCATTGGTGATTATGGAATTCGCCGCGGGAGGCCATGTGGACGCGGTGGGTATCTGCCTGCTTACTATTGCTTTTCTATTGATGCCCTCATCCGATAACCGCGCTCTCTCCCGATCCGCCATTGCGCTGGGCCTGTCAATCATGACCAAGGGCTATGGGCTGTTGGCCCTGCCTTTCCTGGTAAGGCGATATGGTTGGCGATACCTGACTTGGGTAGTGGGTGCTTGTCTGGCGGTGGTCATGCCATTCCTGGGTGGCGGCCTTTCGATCTTTGGCGGACTGAGCGTGTACCTACGAAAGTGGCAGGAGAATGCCAGTGTGCTGCTGATCCTCAATGAGATGCTGAAAATGGTGACCAAGCATCACCTGTTGGCAGCGAAGGCGATTTCGCTGATTCTCGTCATACTTCTCACGGTCTGGCTTCTCATTCGCTTCAGATCGGAGGGATTACAAATCATCCGGGATACATTCATCGTCTTTGCGGCGGCACTGCTTCTGGGCGGGCCGGTGCTGCCATGGTATCTGACCTGGACGGGAGAATACGAGGCGATGCAGCGGATCGCCAAACGGCTGAGGATAGTGCTGCCCTTGACCCTGATCATCATTTTCGTCCTGCTGTTTATGAATTTCGGATCGGTGGCGGAGGCGGGAATCGTGCTGTTGTCGGTGCCGTTTGCGGCAGTGGGAAGTTTCTGGCTGCTGCACTTCCTCGACTATAATCTAAGTACAGCAGTCTGGGTGGGGGTTATCGCACTCGCCGGAGTGGCGGCGGAGACGGGAGTAGTGATGATCGTCTATTTGGATGAGGCCTATGACCGCGTGAAAAATGCCGGCCAGATGCGCGGCATCGCCGACCTGGAGGATGCGGTTATCGAGGGAGCGGTACAGCGGGTAAGGCCCAAAGTCATGACCGTAATGGCGATTATGATGGGGCTGCTGCCGATTATGTGGAGCGTGGGGACCGGGGCGGATGTCATGAAACGCATCGCCGCTCCGATGATCGGTGGGATGATCTCCTCCACGATACTTACCCTGGCGGTGATCCCCGCCATCTATATGATGTGGAAAGGGCGTGAGGTATCGCGCCACTCCCCGGAGGAGTGAGGGTTTGTTTCACCTGACAGCCTCCCGCCATGATACAGGCACACCAAACATTCTTCGACCATTGACAGTGGAAACAAGAACGAGCATATTGAAGAACATACACTGCCACATAAAGGAGGCAAGATGAATACATATCTTCTGAGGACGATTTGTCTTTTAGCGGTAGTGAGTATCGCCGCCTTCGCCCTCATCGGCTGCGCAGGAAAAACGGAATCCGGCGCACCTCAGCCAACCGGCGCCTCAACAGCACAGGCGCCAATGGAGGAAGTGGTCTATACCGTGTCGGCCGGAGAACTGGAAAACCCCGATAACAAACCGGTATATGCCTGCCCCATGGAGGAACACAAGGATCAGGTTTCACTGGACCCGAATGCTCGCTGCAGCATCTGCAAAATGAAACTCGTGCCGCTGGAAGAGGCGGAAAAGGCCGGGGGCGGAGAGGCAGATGAAAACCATTCCGAGCATGAACACGGAATGTGATCTTTCGGCAACTCAATGCGCAACCAAAAATAATTACGGCGCATATTTTCGGATGTAGTCTTTGACCCGCACCTTGCGAGCGGTGTTCTCTGAACTCATGTAGCGGACACTGCCGAAGATGGGCCGCACGGGTCCCCACGGCCGGTCATACCGGCCCAGGATCCAGAAGATGCCGCTGTAGGAGTTCGGATTTTGGCCGTCGAGGGCGTACTTGTTGTTGAGTTCAATCATTATCGCCAGCGCCTCTTGCGGGCTTGCTGACCAGTGGAGAATCTTCTTTCCCCACAGCATCCGAAGGTAGTTGTGGAGCCGGCCTTCGCGGACCAGTTGCATTTGAGCCGCGTTCCATAAATCATCATGGGTGCGGCCTGCTTCGAAATCCTCAAGGTCATAGAGCGGAATTCTCGGATCGCTGCGATGTTCCGCCAGGGTCTTGCGCGCCCATTCCGGCAGTGATTCATATTTGTCGTAATCGGTTCGTTTTGAACACATGTTATAGCCGACTTCCCGCCAGGTGATAAGTTGATCCAGGAAAGCCTCCGCCGCCGGGCTCGCTCTCCACCAGCCGCTGCGGCCGCCGGTTGCTCTGGAAGCAAGTCTGCTCTTTTTCCAGTTCTCGTGAGCCATCAACTGTGTGAAGATATCATGTGCCGATATGTGCCCGAAGTGCAGGTAGGGCGAAAGTCCGCTGACAACCTCCTCTTCGGGCTGGTTGCGTTCTTCAGGGTATCTTGTAAGTCGCTCTTTGAGAAACCGCCGGAGCGCCGCTTGCGCCGCCTTTGCGCCACCCCGCGTACTTACCGGAGACACGGAATGGCCAATGGGAAGACTCGCCAGCATATTCCCGTCTCCACGAAGCAACCGGTCGGAAGCCGTCGGCCATTTCCGGCGGACTTCATTGGGAATCTTTCGCAGAGGGCGCAGACGGATTTTTGCAAGCGGATTCGCCTTGGGGAACTGATCCAGTTCGGCAGGCAATGTCCTCTGGAGAAATCGCCGGAATGAGTGCGCTGTTGGAAACACCTGATTCGTCGCCCGCAGGGGCAACAGTCCATTTGAATCCACCTGCTCGAGGCGAATCGACAGGCTTCTTGCGGCATCTGCAGCAAGAGAAGGGACAACTGAGGTGGGGAACTCATCGGTTACGACCACACAAGTACGGTCGGCAAGCGCTTTCAGCAACTTCTGCGCCTCACCCAAGACCGGTTCTACATACGGATAATAGCAGGCGGCGGAACCCTCCAGTCGCTTGGCGGTGTCAACCATCCCTTCCACAGCAAAACTCGCCATGCGGTCATTCGCCCAGCCATGCCAGCAATGAAGGGTTTCCAGGAGGAGCAGCGGCTTATCCAATTCACGTGACCATTCCACCGCTCTCTCAAGGCTGAAGTTCCACGTGGTCCGACGGTTGGCCAGCATCCAGTAGAGGACAAACTCGCCCTTTGGATTGATTGGCGCTTCATTGAGAACCTGCAGGCGGACTGAAGGAATCCGGCTCAACGAATCTCCTCCTTGGGCCTGCTTTCGCAAGAGTGTATGATGGTTACTGTGTCGCCGCGTTCTCAACGCGGCCGTCTCGCAAGTGCACGGTGCGTTCGGCGCGGGCTGCGATGTTGGGATCGTGGGTGACCATCACCAGGGTCACTTTGCGCTCTTTGTGGAGCGCCTGAAGCAGATCCATAATGGCGGCGCCGGATTTGCTATCCAGGTTTCCGGTGGGCTCATCCGCGAGAATCACGGAAGGCTCGTTGACCAGCGCCCGGGCGATGGCGACCCGCTGCTGCTCTCCACCGGAGAGTTCGCTGGGGCGATGATTGCCGCGGTCCGCCAGACCCACGGCTTCGAGTGCCGCTTCCGCGCGGGGGCGGCGCTCACTTTTTTTCGTACCGCCGTAAATCAACGGAATCATAACATTCTCCACTGCGGTAAGCCGGGGAAGCAGATTATAGACCTGGAAGACGAACCCGAAGCGCTTATTGCGAAGTTGGCTGCGGCGCCGGTCGGGAAGTTTGGCAACTTCGTCATCTTGCAGCCTGTAGGACCCCACAGAGGGAGCGTCAAGCAGCCCAATGATATTGAGCAGGGTCGTTTTGCCCGATCCCGACGGCCCCATAATCGCCACCATTTCTCCATCCTGGATTTCCATGGAGGTCCCACGCAAAGCATCAACGGGAACCTTGCCCATCATGTAGGTTTTCTTGATGTCCTTTAGTTTGATCAGAGATTTAACCCAGTCTTCTGTCATCGTGAGTCTCCTTTTATTCTTTCATTCATAACGTAAAGCTTCTATAGGTTGGATATTTGCCGCGCGCAGCGCGGGCCCGCAAGAAGCAAGTGAACCGGCGAGTATGGCGCCGAATCCTGAGAGCAAGATCCACCTAAGCGGCAGATGTGTCGGCAGATCGACAAGACCCGCGAGCCAGTGAGAAGCAAACAGGCTGAGAATCACTCCACAGGCAGTCCCGATTACAGCCAGCAGCGCGCCTTCCCGTATGAAATGCAAACCGATTTGGCTCCGGAGAGCGCCAAGCGCGCGCCGCAGGCCCACTTCACGGACGCTCTCATGTACAGAGACGAGCAGCATATTGACCAAGCCCACGATGGCGATCAAGAGCGCGGCCAAACCCCCTGCACCGGCACGCAGCTCCGCCCATCGCTGCCGGTGGGCGAGATCGACAGCAGCCACCAGACTGCCTTGTGGATACAGTTGGATATGTTTGGGCAGGCGCAAGCGAGACTCCAGTGCAGATTCCAGTTGGAGCATGGCGGCCGGCCCCTGCATCACATCTTTCGCGCGCAAGATAACCCAAACCCACATATCGCGGTGGCAGTCCATCATGTCCGGAAAGTCATATATCTCCCGCGCAAAGGTAGTGGCGGGGATGAGGATGGAGAACTGTTTTCGCGGGGTGTGAAAGAACACCTCTCCCGCTTTCTCGACCCAAGGCGACAACACACCGGTCACCTCGAAGTGCCGTCTCGCGATTGTCACCGTCCTGCCAACCGGACTGCCGGACCCGAAGAGGCTCGTCGCCACTGAATGAGGCAGCACACAGACTCTGCGCGCCTCATCCAAGTCACGGTCAGAGAAGAAAGCCCCTTCCGCCATCAACTCACCGGCTCCTTCGGGCAACATATCAGCTTCGCGAGCGTGGGCGATGTCTATGTTCAGAGAGTTCGGCACGGTGCCGCACACTGACGGCAGTTCGCCGTCGATCTTGAGATAGGTTGCGCCGGCGTGTACCTTCACCTGGGTCTGCATGCGAGGGTCTAAATATGAGAATAGCGTCAACTCTTCCAGGAGGCCGCGAAACTCATCCGGTCTCTGCAGGAGTCTTGTGATCTCGCTCAAACCCGTGTGTATTGCGGGAAGACTGTTATTCGGCAAATAACCCGGCAGCTCCTCTGCAAATTGCAGCCTCACGACATCTGAACTCTGGCTCTCCCGCATTGCGGTCAACTCGGTCCTCACGCGTCCTTCATAGAAAGAAACGAGTAACAGAACCGCCGCAACTCCCAAGGTCAACTGCAACACCGTCAGCGCGCTGCGCAGTTGATAGCGCGGAACCGGATTACTGCGTATTGCCTCGGCGGGAGGGATCTGTGCCGCCGCCAATGCGGGCTGAAAGCCGGCGAGCAAACCGGTGAGCACAGCGACGGCCGCGGCGACCAGCAGTGCCGACCACGCCAACTCCGGTGCTGCGCCGGGAAGTTGGAAGGTGGCGAGTTGCTGCGGACCTGTCGAATAGATGGGGTTATCTGCCCCAAGTTGATCCGGGAACGCAACCGCGAAGAAACCGCGGGTCAACGCGAACGCCGCGCCCATACCTACGACGGCTCCAACCAGACATAAGAAGACTGATTCGGCGAGGAATTGCCAGGCGATAACCGAGGCGCTTGCGCCGCAGGCGCGACGCAGCCCGATTTCCCGGCTGCGCTCAGTGACGGAGACGAACAGGATATTAGCCACTCCCATACCAGCGACGAGCAGGGCGAGAATGCCGGCGAGTCCGATGAAAAGTGAAACTCGATGACGTGAGCGCAGCGCGGCTTGTCTCATCGTAGCAGCGGATTCGGTGAACTCGGCATCTGCTTTCGCACGCAGATTGGTGCGCATCAGCGTGTTGATCTGTGTCGCCGCTCCCGCTTGGTCATCCGCCTCCACTATGATCTTGTGTACTCCGTTCAATTGCGGGATGCGCTGCGCGGTGGTGATCGGAATATATATTTCTGCGCGCTCGCCCACCATCGCCCGCCGGTAAGAATGGTTCCCGCTCTTATCGTGGAACACTCCCACCACCGTGAAGGCGCGGCCGCCGATACGCAGGATCTGCCCCACGGGATCCACGCCGGCAAAGTCCCTATCAATCAGCGATGCAGCCACCAAGCAGACAGGAGACTTGCCCTCCAAGTCCGCTTTCCTCAGGGGCCGTCCTGCAAGCATTTCGATGCCGCAGGCCTCTTCAATCCCCAGCCCGGCCGCTTTCACCGTCCAGGAGGAGACTTGGCTTCCCACCTTGATCCCCAAGCGCGCCCAACTCACCGGAACCACAGATCTCGCCAATGAGCACGAATCACGGATGGCATCAGTATCATCCAATGTGAGGTTTCGGCGCATGGCTTCTGCATCGGCCGCAGGAGGATTGACGGCGACCTTCGTCACTCCCAGTTGAGCGAAGGTTTCCTCAAGCGCCTTTGCCCAGGAAGCCTCCGCGGAGATGATCCCCGTGATGGCGGTGATGCCGATGGCCACACCCGCAATTGCCAGCAATCCGCGCAACTTATGTCGCCAAAGCGCCTGCCAGGCAAGTGATGCAGTGTCTTTCATCTTGATTCCTCCAGCCCCCTGTGATTAGCCAACCAGGGGTTGAGTCTTTTCTTCGCAAGATGGCATTGCTGATAGTCTGGGAATCAAGGCACATATAACCGCTCGGCTGCGGTCAATCTCCAGGTTACTCATGTCCTTCCTCCGGCTCCTCCAATTCTACCAGCTGCAATGTTACATCGGCGGTCATACCCATCCGCACCTTTTCCAGTGGCGAGGTTATGAGCACTGTCACCGGGAAGAGGCTCACTCCCTGTCCGGCTCTACGGCCTGCGATCTGAATCTCTGCAACCTCTCCGTCGAGTTTTCGATCTACAAAAGCATCTCCGCTGATTTCCGCTTTCGTGCCGACCTGGATACGGCCGACATCAGTCTCGTCCACTTCGATGCGCACACAGGCGCGGTCAGTGGCGGCAATCTCCAGGAACGGATCGCCTTCATATACCCGCACCCCCGGCCCCAGCACCTCCGCACTCTCGCCTGGCATCATCCTGGCTGAGGTTTGAGTACGGGAAATAACGGTCACCGTGCCGCTGATGGGAGCGGTTATCCGGGTATCGTCGAGCCGGCCTTCTCGTTCGTCCAATTCCGCGCGGGCATTGGCTATGGAAAGTTCATAGGCCTTGAGGTCTTGCTCTGATACAGACTCTGTCTGGATATCGAGGCGCGCCTGCTCCACACGCTGTTCTCTCGAGGACATACCCACTTCCACCGATGCCTGTCTCTGCTCATAATCACGGGTTGCATCCTCTACCTCCTCCCGCTTGAGGCGCACTTCGTCCGCGGAAACCGACTTTGCTTCATAGAGGGCCTCATAGTCAGCGAGTTCCTTTTGGGCGCGTTCCAAGCAGGCACGCGCTTCTTCCAATTGAAGCCGGCTCTCCTTGCGATAACTCTCCAACTCCAGTTCCGCGGTAGAGAGGTTAAGTGTCTCTCGCTCGGCCTCCGCGGCACGCGTCTCCCGGGCGCGGCGAAGTGTCTCCTGGGCCTGCATGTGGATGAGGCGGGCGGAATCTATCTGTTGGCGAATCTCGGTATCGTCCAGGACACAAAGCAGTTCACCCTTCCTGACCACACTCCCATCTCGCACTTTGAGGGAGGCGATATTGGCGGTGAGTTTGGCGCTCACGGGCACGCTTTCATAGGGCTCTATGATGCCCGGATATGTGAGTTTGTTGGGATCAATCTTGGGCAGGGACAAGTGTTTCGGTTCTTCGGCTATCGTCTCCGCCTGCGCGGGCTCAGTGGGCTCCGGGAGAGAGATTTGCCCGCCCTGTCCGCGCATCATCCACCAGCCGCCCACTACTGCAATAGCGGCTACAAATACTAAAAGTCCAAATATGCGAAGCCAAGTTCCTCTCATTTCTTCTCTCCTATTCGTAGTGCAGGGCCTCCACGGGTTGGATGCGGGAGGCCACCAGCGCGGGGAACAGAGAAATGAGCGCACCCGCGGTAATGGTGGCAACCGCTCCCGCGGCGACCCAGAACATGGACACGAAGATGGGCAGGCCCGCCCGGGAGCGGGTCAGCCAACAGACAAGGATTCCCGCCAGCACACCACAGACTACTCCCAGCGCACTCAGCAGCACTCCCTCGGAGAGGAAGTGCTGTACGATATCAGAGCGCTGTGCGCCTGATGCGCGCCGCAAACCTATCTCGTGTACTGCGTCATGCACTGAAACCAACAACATATTGGCAAGCCCGATGAGCGCGACGAGGAGCACCGCCAAAGCCCCCACCGCGCCGCGGGCGGCGGCGGCCTTGTGTTGAAAGATGAATTGCTTGGTGGTTTCCGGGATGTACTCGCTCATCTTGATACCGACGCGATACTTCTCCGGCATCATCGGCAGCAGGGCGTCACGTAGTTGCGCGGCGGATTCTGCGTATCGCAGTTCGTCCAGGGGCCGGCCGTCAACACGCACTTCCATGAAGATATCGAGGATATTTCCTCCTCGGATGGCGCGGTGTTTCAGTGGTTCGTAGAACACCAATGGCGCCCAGGCCGCACCGCTTGACGAGTATCCAATCGGGTCCTCTCGCACAGCTGCAACGATCAGTTTCTGCCCCGCAATACTAATTGTCTCCCCCACCGGATCTCTGTCACCAAAGAGCTTCTCTCTAAGTCCGGGACTAATGACCGCGGCAGCTTCATTTCTGCGAAATGCACCTACCGCCCGCTGCATACTTTCGCCTTTCAGTTGAGGATCATAAGAGAATGCCTCCGCGGTGGTGAAGATGACCCGCGCTGCATCGGCTGTACGGCCGCCCCGTTCTGCAGTAAGGTACAACGGCACCACAGGAGCCAGCTCGCTGAGAAGAGGGGTTTGTTTTTGCAGGGAGGCCCACTTCTCCGGTGTGGCAACCACCTGTGCCAGCGCGTCTCTACAGCCATGTAGGTATTGCCGGGAGACGGGTTTACGCAAAGCCGCGATGGGGTCGGCGAGGGCGGAGACCCGATCCTGGCCCAGCATGGTACGCGCCTCTGCCTTCTCTTCGCTCTGCATCACAGTGAAGTAGGAGGTCAGCACAATCAGAACCAGCACGCCGAAGGCCACCTGGATACAGGTGAGCGCTTTTCTCAGGGTGCCGCGGGTTCCGGCGCGCTGTGCAATCGCCTTCGCCGGGTCAATACCGGCCGCCTCCGAGGCGGGGGCGAGAGCAGCCAGGACACCTGTTATCAGAGCGAGAGCGAAAGCAATCGCAATAGCCTCCCAGGAGACACTGAGGGCGATCTCGGAGAACTCCGGAAGGCCTGTGCTCTCGTACATGAGCGTGGCTCCGCCGACTGGATCAAAAACCGGCTGCCAGCGAGAGGCGAAGGCTCCGGCCGCAGCCGCGGGTATGCCCACCAGCGCGCCCAGGAATCCACCCAGCGCGGCGATGATTGCCGCGGTCAACACGTATTCACCGTATATATGTCCCCGCACTGCACCCAGGGCGCGGCAGATGCCGATTTCTCGTGAGCGCTCCGCGACGGAGACAAACAACATGGCGGCAATCCCGATACCGGCGGCCAGCAGCGCGCATAATCCGGCGAGCCCGCTGTAGAGAGTGGCGCGGGTGCGGGAATTCAATGCCACCTCCCGCTTGCGCCACAAAGATCTAGTGAAGGGGCGGGAGCCGTCTCCACCCACCTGTTCTCGCATTAGTTTCTCAATCTGAGTGACAGCGGCCTTCGGGTCCTGGGCGCGGGCAAAGACTTCAGGTGTCGCGGAACCGCCCCGCCAACTCTTCAGCCTGCGCCGCCAGGTCAAAGGTATATATGCGGCACGGGATCCGATGTTTGCGTGTTTGTTGCCGGCGATGATTCCGATTACCTTGAAGCGCTCTCCCGCGATGCGAATATCTTCTCCGACGGCAGGCCGGTCTCCGAACAACCACACCCAGGCCTCGAGAGAAAGCATGCACACCGCAGCGCGAGAGGCGCTCTCTTCTTCGGTGAAGACACGTCCCTCGCGGATTTCGTCAGGCAGGGTCCGCATGAAATCGGATTCCACCGCGCGGATGGCCACATTGAGGGCGGAATCTGCGGTCTCCACACGAACCACCGCGCAGGTCATGAATGTGGCGGATTGGACCTCGGAACATTCCGCTTCAATGAGACGCGCATCAACTATCTCGATAGGAGCTTTCGAGAAACCTTGTTCCCGCCAGTTGCTCTCCCCGGCGGGGATGGTGACCCGCACGGTCTCCAGGTCCATGGGAGCAAAGAAATCAATTACTGCGTTGCGCCAGGATTTTTCCACCGACATGATGGAGGTGAGCGCACACACGCCGATGGCCACACCGGCAATCGCCAGCACAGAGCGCAGGCGGTGTCTTCTTACTGCCAGCCAGGCGGAAGCAAATATGTCACTCATTGGTTTCTTATCCTAAAGTTGTGCAAATTCCGATATCCTACCACCGAAGACCCCTGTCCTTCTGGTAGTCCCTTGGTCAATCTTTTGGTCACTCATGGTGCGGATCTGATACCACAGGCTGACTATATGACCCATGGCTGCAAATCGAATTGTGACATTTGAAAGGTCTTCTTTGGCACCCATCTTGTACCAACTAACGAGCAGGTCCTCATCCGGTGTTCCCACATATTCCTTCCCCCACTCCACAATCAGGTTTTCGAGGGCGGCGCGCTGGGCAGGAGTGAGAGACTTGACGGGAAGGGAGATTTCATTGACCTTATAGATCAACTCATCGCCGACAACTTCAGCGCCGCGTTGCTTCTCAAGGAAGTCGCGCATCCCCTCGTTTCTTGCTGCGGCTTCAAGTGATGTGCTGCGCTGTTT
>JABAOC010000025.1_pt2 | contig 10707 bp, 14 predicted proteins | sample 7062161 | NCBI WGS metagenome assembly JABAOC01 (sample SAMN14538625, study PRJNA623070) | marine sediment metagenome | biome: marine biome [ENVO:00000428]; feature: marine pelagic biome [ENVO:01000023]; material: deep marine sediment [ENVO:00002113] | place: India: Gulf of Khambhat ...
GGAAAATGTATTGAGATGACCAGCGGAGAGAGACTTGATTTGATAATGAAGGGAGTAAGGGATATGTGCAAAACCATGGATGTTTTCATTGTTGGAGGAGGCCTTTCCACATCCTTCTCAGATATTGTTCCAGCAGTAGTCGTCTCAGTAATAGGAGAGCTGGTAACACCAGAACCTTTGACTAAGCCCGCCAAGTCAGCTGGAGACAAGATTATCCTCATCGGCGAAACTAGCAATGATGGGAACGACACTCTCTACAGGGCAGGTTTGGTCAAAGAAATGAAACCGGCAATAGCTTTGTTTGAAGAAGAGAAACAGACCATGGAAGCAACCCTAGCTGCTTTTCAGACCGGAAAAATTAAAGCCTGTTCTGACTTAGGGGCAGCTGGTATTGGTGCAGCAGTATGCGAATCAGCCCGCTACGGTGGATTTGGGGCAAAAGTGGACTTGACTCAGGCGCCTGTAAACGTTGATAAATTAACTCCAGAAGAAATCTTGATTTGCGAAACCCAGGGCAGATTTGCAGTACAGGTTGCACCTGAACATGCTGAACATGTGTTGGCTGCTATTCAATCAAATGGAAAAAAAGCAGCTATTATCGGAGAAATTACTGACGATGACAAAGAAATATTCGAATACAATGGCAAGACAGTAGCAGTTATTCCGAACAAACCTTCAAAAGATGTTTTAGATGAGCTTGTGAAGGAGGGCTAACCATGGCTAAGGAATACGCACAATCCGGGGTCGATTATGAAAAAATCGAACCCTTTAAGCAGGCAATGATCAAGGCAGGAATGCGGACTCTGAAGTTTCCTGAAAAGCGAGGCGTTTATATCGATGAAAGCAGCTTGGGAACCCATGGAGTTGTTTTTGGATATCGTGGACATGACACGCATCTCTGGTGCAAGACCCAGGAAGGCCTGGGAAATAAGAACTGGATTGCAGAATGGATGTATCAAAATTCAGGAACTGGAAAGACCTACTATGGAGGCATTGGCATTGATACGGCTTTGATGGCTGCTAATGATGTTATTTGCCAGGGAGCTCTTCCTGTAATCTATACAGATGAAGTAGCAGCTGGCGACAGTGACTGGTTTAAGGATGAAGAGCGCAGTAAGGATCTGGCTGAAAGTTTCTACATAGCCTGCGAGATGTGCGGGATGGCATTGCCAGCAGGGGAGTCTCCGGCTCTCCGCTATTTGATCAAGGCTGAACTGCCGGTGAAGAGTGCACCCTCTTTGTCAGGAAGTGTTACTGGGATTATTGCTCCTGCCGAGAGGATGGTTACAGGACAAAAATTAAGTGTTGGTGACCACATTATCGGAGTTTTATCCTCTGGCCTTCATTCTAACGGGATTTCCTTGGTAATCAAACGGGCACTGACTCTTAAGGATAAATTCCTTCATGTATTGCCAAACAATCGTACTTTGGGGGAGGAAGCGCTTATCGCTACCCGTTCTTATGTCGCGCTTGTCGAGGCTTTGCTAGAGAGTAACATAGATATCCACTCTTTGCTCGGAGGCACAGGCGGAGGAATTTCAAAGATTGCCTATGATAAAAGACCTTTCACTTACCGCATTAAAACCTGGGTGAAAGAAGTTCCTTTGCTTTTCCGTTTCATGCTGGAGCTCGGCGTAACTTTGGAAGATTGTATTACTACCTTCAACTGGGGAATCGGCTTTTACATCTTTGTTCCTGAAAAAGAAGTGGATAAGACATTGGAAACAGGCGGGAATGCAGGATATGAGCTCCTAGACCTGGGTCAGGTCGAAAAAGGGGACCGCTGTGTTATTTTCGAACCAGAGAAAATAACTCTTCCACCTATCTAAGGAAGAGAATGACCTTACTACTTGATCGCCTTAGGATTCTTTTTCCATCCTGTCCAAGAAGTCATCCACTTGGCGGATATATTCCTTATAGTCGGAAATGGCTATGGGCAGAATCTCATAAATTTTCTTATCATCAATTTCCATGTATTCATGGACGATGATATTCCGCATCCCTCCAGAGCCTTTTAGTTTATTGGCCAGCTCATGGGAAATAAGCCCTGCTTCTGCTGCTCTAATGAATGATGAGGTGTAATCTTCTGGAGGCCTCTGTCCTGACTCAACGACCACATGGCTGTTGATGGCAGAAGCGCATTCTACGATTAGCTGAACGAGTCTTTCTGCAGAAGTTTTCATGTAAAAATCAGACAGATATTCGTCAAATGTATGGTTAGCAATGGGCTTGAGCTTATCGAGATACATATTTAATCGGGATAGCTTTCTCCGCACCAAATCTGAATCAATCATGACTTATTCCTTTCCGATCGCTCGCTTCAAGTATGATTTTTCCAAGATTCGAAACTTTTTTGAATCCATGTACCTGGCAATCGCTTGGATTCTGAAGCGCTGAAAGATTCTTTCTTCATCTTCGAATAGAGGTGTCCCATGGATTGCGACGCGGTAACTAATAAGGGGCTCAGCACCGTTCAGAAAAACCGGATCAAACCTATCGCCAAAGACTTCGCTTAGTTCGGTTAAGATATTTAGTTGTTTGCTTGAATCAAACTTCTTTCGGCTCAGAATGCCGATGTCGATGTCACTTTTTTCCCTTACCTTTACATTCCCTTCAGCATAAGAACCGTGTAATACTATTAGCAGAATACCACTCTTTTGACAGAGTTTTTTCAGTCTTTCCTCATCAATTTTCAGATTCATCTCTTTTTAGGCCTCTCAAGATTATACCATAAATATCTACAACTTATATAAGAAATTGCTCAAGGAAGTTTGTTTCTCATTATGTAGATTATGCAAGCTGATGTAATCATAATAAAATCACTAAATTAATTAAAAAGAACTTTATATTTGGATTCGTTACGAATAAAAGAAAACAAGTCCAGAGCCACCCTCAGATTTCAGTTCCTTTTGCGATTATCTTTATGTAATCTGCGAATAAATACTTACGATATCTTTTTTTCCCCGACAGTTCGTTCAAGATCTTTATTTCACTAAATTTATTAACTAGCTGAGTCGCTGCTTGTCGGCTAATTTTAAGCCGCATTACTACGTCTGAAATACTGATTAAAGGTTTTTCAAACAACATATATAACAGTCTTATAGTTTGAGCACCTCTTATCTTTTTCGAAAGGAGTTCATTGGCCAACTTATCTTTTAGGCCAATAATCTCCTTTACCGATGATGCAGCTTCTAATGAAATCTCAGCTACTCCCTGTAAAAAAAACTTTAACCACTCCTCCCAATCACCTTCTAATCTTATTTTCATCAAATAATCATAATACTTGTCCCTGTATTTTTTTAAATAATAGCTCAAATAAAGGAGTGGCCGAGTGAGAATGCCTTTCCAGTAAAGATAGAATGTAATTAATAATCTCCCTATTCTGCCATTTCCATCCAGGAAAGGATGAATCGTTTCAAACTGCGCATGTATCAGGCCAATTTTTACTAAAGGTGGAATATTATCAGTCCTGTGCATAAATATTCTCAAATTTAACATCAGCTCTCCTACTTGATTGGGAGGGGGAGGAATAAATATAGCATCATTGATTGTCACTCCAGGAGGACCTATCCAATTTTGAGATCGCCTGAATACAATGAGCTTTCTTGATGTACCTCTGGCACCTTTTAACAATATATAATGAATTTCTTTCACTAGCCTTAAGGACATAGGAAAATCATTTTTTCTTAATCGATCAATCCCATAATTCAACGCTTTTTCATAATTAATAACTTTTTTTATTTCATGGATATCCTCTTTCGGTTTTAAACCCGCTTCAAAAGCGAGTACGCCTTCTAAAGAAGCTTGGGTTCCTTCAATTTGCGAACTTAAGAGAGCTTCTTTTTTTGTATACATAGCAATGAAATGATCTGGATTTGGCAATACGGATGAAACTCCATCCAGCCGCGCCAGGGCACGGTCAGCTTCTGATAATAGAAATTGAAGCTGATCATCATATTTAATGGGGGGATACGGAGGTAGAGGATTTGGGATGAAAGTCATATATCCACTTAAGTGTGTTATAAATTTGCCTGCTCTACCCTTGTCCATGAGTCAGTTTTTAGACTTAAAATGAAATTTGATTTCTACGTCAATTTAATTGACTAATTTAAAATATCAATAGTCTCATTCTACTAAAATTGCTTTAGAGGCCTTTGTTATCTCTATGAGATATGTGCGATATACATTATGTAAATATTTATTAACACGGCTGAAAATACAAGAGTCTATATGGTCTTTGAGACGAACTATTATTCTGACCTAGAGGCTCTCTTGAAATATCAAAATATTGAATAGCTATAGAAGTTTCAAGTTGAACTCTGGTTATTTATTGAGCAGAAGGATTTTCGCAGTTACCCACTATAAAAATATGGTTTTATTTCATCTTCGAGAATATATCTTAAGGCTTGTCGGTAGATAGCTCTCAAGGTACCTCTATCTAGTTCTTTATGCAATGGAATGGTAAGGCTTTGTTTGGCCCCTTCTGGCAGAATTCTCCTCAATTTCACATGGCTTCCCTTTTGAGAAGCAATTTTAAAACCAAATTGAGAGAAGATCTTGAGGACATCCTCCCCACCAAGGCTCCTAAGCTTTGGCATGGATCGGCTCAAGCTCAAAATTAACTAAAATTGAATACTCAGGGGAAATATCCCAATCGTCTAAATTTTCTCCTTCTAGATGGAGATCAATCGCTTCCCTTATGTTCTCTACGGCCTCATCTAGAGTTTTACCTTGGGAAACTACTGGTAAGTCTACACACTCAGCAATAAAATATTTATCTCCCTTAAAAATTTTAACCTGGATGATTTTTTTCATAAATTTTAATCTCTTTTAAGTTTTAGATTCCTATTAATTTATATCTAATTTATAGGCTTTTTCATATATGATGTCAAGGCAACATAATTGGGAAATTCTGACTCTTAATTATGCTCTTTCGAATATAATTTCACCTTCTGATTGAATCTGTTTTAAGATTTTGCTGTCTTTCTTCAGTTTCCATTGTTCTTTTGAATATATTAACTCAGATATAACATTTCCATATCGAGGGAGTAGCGATATATTTAATTTGTGTACCAACTCGGCCGCAAGGTCCTTATCTTTCTGATTTCTAACTAAAATAAAAAGGTCAATATCGCTATCAGGCTGTTCCTTGCCTCTTGGAACAGAACCGTAAAGAATTACTTTTAATATGTATTTTTCTTTACTGAAAGTTTTGTGTATTTTTGATTTGAGATCTAGATAAATTTTCTCTTCGATATCAAATACTTTTGCTAACTTTTTTACAAGAATGCTACCTCTATTAAGAGTCCACTCAGATGTATTGCCAATCCTTGTTCTATTGGCCACTCCATATTTTCTGAATATCTCTAAAATTTCAGAAGCTCTGGAAGGAGATACATTTAATATCCTCGCTAATTCTCTGCCGCTAAACTTCTTTTCTGGGTAACGGTATAAAATCTTCAGTACCGATATTTTTATCTTGCTGGATAGGATATCTTCTAGTATGTTACGAAATTTCATTTTTTATCGTTGTTCGCTTTATCGAACAAATGTTCGGAAAATCGAACATTATTATAAATGAATTCTATTTATTTGTAAAGCATTTAAATTGTCTTTTAGAAAAGAAAAACTGATACACTTTGATTCATACAAATTACTCAACGTTTTTCGATCCGTGTCGAATAACTAGGATTATGTAAACATCTTAAAGTCTTTTCAGCAAAAATATCGTTGTGTTTTTTGATTCTTCATAACAAATTCTTTATTTTTTGTATTTCCTCTAAAATGAACAATTGAAATTATTTGATATCTAGAAGAACGGAAAAAATTAAAATAATAGTGGACAAAACACTAGTAATTAGTGTATAAAATACTAATAAGGAACTTTCATGTTAGATAAAGCAACTATAGAAAACTTATTAACTGCTTTGGGCAAGCAAATTGAATTAATGAAAGAGGGACCCATAGAAATAGTTGTTTGTGGCGGGGCCTCTTTAAATGTGCTTGGTCAAATTAAGAGAACCACCAAGGATATTGACATAATGGGAATTATTAAAAGAGATAAATCCGGAAAACTAGATATTATAGAGGCCGTTCTGCCTCAGTGGTTTATAGGTGCAACAGAGAGAGTAAGGAAGGATTTTAATCTTCCCGAAAATTGGATAAATGTGGAAGCAACGTCTATTGTGCGTTTTGGTTTACCAAAGGATTTTACAGCGCGTATGATAAAAAAGCGCTACAGCAAGGCCCTTTGGGTCTATTATATATCTAGATTGGATCAAATTCACTTTAAACTGTACGCGTCTGTTGATAGAGGTGGCCATCATGTTGATGATCTAATTGATCTTAAACCGACAAACAAGGAAATAGAGCAAGCTGCATCATGGAGTATGACTCATGATATTTCAGAAGGCTTTCGCTTGGTTCTAAAAGATTTACTGAAAAAATTGGATTTTCAAAATGTCAGTCAAAAAATTTAGAGAATATCTTCTTGATTCTGTGCTTAATATACTCTGGAAGCAGTGGTCTGCAGTTGGGCTTTATTCCAATTTGGAACAAGAAAACAAATTTTTAGTTGATCCAGAATCTTTACTATGCGTGTCTTGTTTCTTTGGCCGTTTTGACCATAGACTATTTGATGAAGTCATTAGTTGGTTGAGTGAAAATGGGCATTTGCTAAATATTGACCGTCTAAAGAATGTTTTAAGATTCTTTGTTAATTCAGAAACAAACATCCTGGGAACAGTTGCAGATTATCTTGTCCAAAAAGAGCATAAAAGAAAGTGGGATAGAGTGGTTCGTTTTTGCGAAAAGAAGAAAAAGGAAGAAAAGACGCAAAATCTTTTCATAAATAAGAATCTAGTAGCCGTTCCAGTAGTTGGGAAATCTGACCCGGTTTTTCTTAGATGGGGATTTAGAAGAAATGAAGTTAATTTGCGCGGAAGAATTCAAAAAATTGATTTTGAGAAACCATGTAATCTCTTATTGAAGTTGCGATCATTTTTTGGAGTAAACGCTCGCGCTGATATCTACGCTTTTTTATTGTTTTCTGAAGGAGATAATTCACTTCAAATCTCTCAAAAAGTCCATTTCAATCAGCGTAATGTTTATCAGGTTCTGAATGATATGCATAAGTCAGGTCTTGTTGTAAAGAAGAGGATTGGAAAAAGGAGTCTATATACAATTGATCATAGCAGTTGGATCAATTTTTTCAAAATTGACAAAGAGCTTTCATATATTATTTGGGCCAAAGTTTTTTCAGCTCTGTCTTATCTCTGTAAGAGTATGATTTATCAGCCAGAAAAATTTGAAGATACATACCTCGCTTCGTCTGAATTTAGAAAAATATCAGAGAAGTTTGTACCGGAAATAGAGACTTCCGGATTGAAAATTCAATCCAGCCACCTGGAAAAGTTAATGGGAGAATCATATACACCACAATTTATTGAATATGTGAAGAATATTCTGCATCAGTTGATCTGATCCCCAACTTGTGTCGAATAACTGGCATTATGTTTACTTTTTAATTTTTTGATTATTTAATTTGTTGCTGGAAAAGAAGGGAAAGAACATTAGTTTATTTATCCGCTATGTTGCTGTTATAGCTCAGAAATATGGCTGCATAATTTTATCCCTCAACATGCACCTTAAAGAGATACAAATGTTATCGATATTTCGTTGATTTGATAGTATCGGGGAAGGCTGATGCTAAGATTTGATATTTCAGGAGCCGGTGTTGCGATAATATAGGTTAAGCGATGCCTTCTACTCTCATCTGCTGAACCACATAATTATACGCTTCTCTTCCTTCGCACATGAGCTTTCCCCATGGAGATATAATAATAAAGTGAGGAATACTCTTCAGATTAAACTGTTTTGCCACAGGGGACTGCCGGTCGATTCCCGTTACTCCTTCTCTGTTGATATTGATCTTTATTACGACAATATCCCCTCTCCTGTCATCGAGCTTTTTGAGGAATGGAGCTATTCTATTGCAGGGGGCACAGTATTCACTGTAAAAGTAAATAATATTGGTCTTACCCTTCACTTTCTTCTTTTCAAGATTAATTGAACCTTCAATCATATAGGAAGGCAGAGATCTTAAGGTGTATCTTCCTGAAGAGATTTCCGCTGATACGAAATCTCCAACCCTAAAATATTTCGTATAGAGCCCATAGACAGCACCTATCAGGAGAAGGATCAAGATAATCTTCATGTAAGAGCGATTCCCTGAGCCGCGGACTCCAGACTTTGCCCGTTTATGTTTGCGAGATTGAGGGAATCTTCGGCCACAATTAACACACACTAGGGTATTAGTGGCAAACATATTACAATAAGGGCAGTACATGACATATGATAATATCTCAAACTTCATCTTTTTATGAATCCTCTCCTGCGGTGAATTTTGAGGTGAGATTTTTATACCCCCCAATATCGCTAGGGGTGAGCGGCATCTTCATTTTTTATAACTCAAGCACTAAGAAATGATGGCTTTTGAAAAATTTATAACTTGGAGTTATAATTCTACGAAAATTGCCCTAGCGGAAGGATTTAGGACACTCCGGATGCCAAGACCAGAAGAAATAAACGCATGATGATTATTCGGCCAGAAAAGAAAAAAGATTATACAGCAATTTACAAAGTAAACGAGCTTGCCTTTGGAGGCAGAGCCGAAGCCGATCTTGTCGATGACCTACGGAAAACTGACGGTTTTATTCCTGAATTATCCCTTGTAGCTATCCATAATCAAGAGCTGATCGGGCATATTCTTTTTAGCCCGATTGCTATTAAATCGAAAAAGAGTGTCACTTCAGCCCTGGCGCTTGCTCCCATGGCAGTGCATCCAGAGTTTCAAAATAAAGGTGTCGGCTCAAAACTCGCCGTCAGAGGTCTTGAGGACTGTCGGCGCTTGGGACATAGCATCGTTGTCGTAATCGGGCATCCTGGATATTATCCGCGCTTTGGATTTCTTCCTGCCCGAGATAGGGGATTGAACGTTCCTTTTCCGGTACCGGATGAGGCCTTCATGGTTATGGAATTGGTTCCTGGAGCGCTCAAGGCAGCTCAAGGCGAGATTATATACCCACCTCCATTCCAGAAAATGAGCTAAAAACTGATGTTAGGATTTAAAGGGGTGACTAACACTTTAGATGTAAGGCGTGACTATTCTTTTCTGTGCTGAGCGTTTCTGCTTTTTTCTCTTTGCTTTCTTATAATGCCTCGAATTCCACTTTCATAAAACTGGGATGCATTCGATCACGCCCTTCATTCTTGGCAGTGGTGAGGGCATTTTCTGCTTTTTTGATGGCTTGATGGGGGCTCATATCAGCGTCGCTTCTCTCAGCAACGCCTATACTAACTGTTACCGGAACCTTATTCGCTAGTATTTCAACTCTCTTCAGTTTTTTTGGCTTCCTGCGGGGACTTTTCTCATCGGAGAGGATTGGCCCAGGCTTCTTTATTGTTTGCCTTAATTCTTCCATATGGGGCAGTGTATCCTGTAAAAACATACCTGGAAAAACTACGGCGAACAATTCACCTCCGTAACGAAAGGGTTTGCCTCCCCCGGTTACACTCGTGAGCTTTGCGCCTATAGAGCGAAGGACCTGTTTACTCACCCGGCGGCCATGATTGTCTCTAAGCCTCTTAAAATTATCGACCTCAATCAGCGCCACTGTGTAACCCCTGTCAAGCTGGGAGAGGATACCGTGCATGCTTTTCCCTGTTGGAAGATCGGTCAGTTCATCATGAAATCCCTCGCCATAGATATTCTCGATCACTGATATTACAAAGATAAGTCCTGCTGTGGAAAAATAAATCGAGGACACCGGTCCAATCCTACCTAAAGCTAGAGCATAAAATATGGAGATAAGAGCCCAGCAAAAAGCACGTTCGATTACCCCACGAGTACGAATGTATAGAAAAAGATAGTAAACAAAAGCAAGACCAAAGGCAAACAAGGCCAATTGAGATAAAGAGATGCGTTCGAGTAGCTGCCATTTTATGGCTGAATATCCGAGAAAAGCGCCAAAGCCCAAGTTCTTGTACTGATAGATAAAAGCAACTGCGAATCCTTGTAAAAGGATCGAAACCAAGAGCCAAATGCTTTGCTTGGTCATATCTCCTCGTCTTTTCATGAAGGCAAACACGCAAAGATTAAGCGGAAGCAGGAAGGAGATAGCGTTGTATATAAGGCTTCCCCCTTCCATTATGACAGCAGCATTTGCAGCAAAGTAGAGGAGTACCCTGTCTGAAATGGCGAGAATAAGAATGACGAGCATAAGCCACATTCGTTTAAAGATCAATCCAATCAATACACCCGCTGCGATAACAATTATTGGGTAGATTAGTGCCGAGTTTGTCAATACTCTATCCATTATCCTCAGATTCAGAATGATAACTGTTATTAGAAAGGGAAGACCACCAGGAATGAAAAAAGAAAAAAGAGCGTTCGCGATTGTTTTACCGTTCTTGAGAGGAGGAAATTTGATTCCTAATTTCATTTTTATATTTTAAACAATTCAATATATTTTGTCGGTTTATCTCTGCTTAAATTTATACATCCAGAAAAATATCTAGTCAAAGGTAAAGGGCCATCAATTTTTCACCTTATTATTTAATTGACTCTTTTTTTGATAATTGATATTTTTTTCTAGTTCATTTATTTTTAAGATTCTAGAAGAGGACATACACGATGGAATGCCCCAA
>JABAOC010009591.1_pt2 | contig 10707 bp, 9 predicted proteins | sample 7062161 | NCBI WGS metagenome assembly JABAOC01 (sample SAMN14538625, study PRJNA623070) | marine sediment metagenome | biome: marine biome [ENVO:00000428]; feature: marine pelagic biome [ENVO:01000023]; material: deep marine sediment [ENVO:00002113] | place: India: Gulf of Khambhat ...
ATGCACGTGCATGGGCAGCTCTCGCAAGATCGAGGCCGTGCTCACCAGTTTTGTCAGGGTGCCAGCATAGTTTGGACAAGGTACATGATGGCGATGTAGAGCATGAATAGGGCGACGGTTATGAGCAAGTTTCTTGCCCACTCCTTGCTCCAGGCGATTCCAAAAGGGACTCCGATGGAGAAGCCGATGATGTGGGAAATGTAGGCGACATTTCCTCCCACGCCATAGTAGACTGCGGTCAAGTTGTAGAGCAGATAGATGATTGCAACAAGGCCTTGAGGCATCAGAAAGAGAAACGAGAACTTCAGGGGCTTAACCAACATGACGATAGCAACCAACGTGAATATGGCAGCCGACGCACCGATTAGCGGAGTCATCGGATCATAGAAGAAGACGCTGAGAAGAAACGATAAGACACCTCCAAGCAGGAAGACACCCAGGGTCTTCTGAGCCTGCACCTCCTTTTCCAACGTGTTGCCAAAGACAAAGAGGAAAATCATGTTCCCCAGCAGATGTGACAGATCGGCGTGCAGGAACAGCGCTGTGACCAAGGTCCACGCTCTGCCCTTCAGCAGATTGTCGCCGCTGAAAGCGAGATATTCCACCGCCAGGTCAGGGTCCCAATTCCAAAACCACACTGAAGCCAAAACACAGAGCAGAATTACCCAATTGATCTTGTTCAATGTCTTCTCACCCGTATCACACTCACGTTTCATATTAAAAACTGCTGGGTGAGCTAATCTACCTCTGCTGGTGTGATCTCTTCTCTTTGACGAGTGCCAGGAGCAGGAACAATGCAATGAGTCCGATGAACCCGCTGATGAAGAAGGGGATGCCTGCTCCCCTCACGGTCAAGTTCCCCAACCACGGGACGATGAAGGTGTCGAATCTGTACGCGTCATAAACAAGAGTGGAGAGAATAGGACCGAGAATGGCGCCGAAACTAAAGAAGGCGGCGAGTCGCCCGAAGAGTTTTCCTCTGACCCGCTCAGGAATGAGATCCGCATTCAAAGCTCGAGACGCTGGCATGGACACGTTGTGTCCGAACGCTCGAAAGACTGTGACTCCAGCAGCTGAGAACAGATCCGGAGCGAAGGGGAAGACTATGGAGGCCACTCGAGCGGGCAAGGAGCCCAGCGCGATCACCGGTTTTCTCCCAATCTTGTCAGAGATTCTGCCAGCGAAGAGATTACAGCTCAAGCCCACGAACCCGGAAATCGATAGGATGATGCCAATCTGCAGCGAAGTTGCCTGGAACACATCTCCAAAGTACAGTACACTGATGGGAATGATGAACCCTACGGCAAACCCAGTGGCCAGTGACGTGATGTACAATACCGTGAGTGACCGACTCACTCGCTTGCTGAGTTCAACCGCCTCGTCGGGATCAGAAGCTGCCCTGTCATCCCGTTGCCCTCGGGTCTCTTGCACTCCCCACCACACAAGCAGAAACGCAACAAAGGCTAGAACCGAGTCAACGAAATACGGTATTCTGTAACTCCACTCGAGCCCTAACCCAAGAACATCATTGCAGACGNNTGCCTCCGAGGGCGCAGCGACTGCGGCAGTAGCGATCCCATTCAGAATTCGAATCACGAGAAGAGGCGCCCAGTTCCAGACCATGCCAGTCAGTGTACCTAGCACCACATCCGCGAGCAATCCGGCTTCAATGAGTCGCTTTCGTCCAATTCTATCAGATAGACCTCCCAGTTTCTGAGAGAGGGTTGCATTCGCAGCGGTGAACGCCGCTGTGAAAAGCCCAATGTAGGCCACCGACGCTCCCAAGAGCTGAACGTAATTCGGAAAATAAGACATGGGTAATGCGTAGGCCAGATTCTCTACCATCGCAGACAAGGAGAGAATCACAACGCTTGAGGTGTACAGCTTCGACTTATCCATGTCGTCACTTCAGTGTCGAGGTTTCCAGTAAAATCCTGAAGGAGAGAAATATACTTTCTCATAGACCTCGGCCTTCCCCCATCGGCTGGAACGCAGGTCAGTTTCCAAAGCCTGCTTACACTGGTGGGGCTAAGCATTTATGGCGAGTGTTCAATAGAAGTGACCATGGTGCTGGAGTCCACTGTTGCCTACCCAGTCCTTGTTCTAGTTGGGTCCATGGCAATTCTGGCCTACGTTTCCAGCTTCGTTATTCGATCCATTGAAGACTTCATGGAGTTGACTGGACTCGGTGAGACCGCCGTTGGCTTCACGCTGCTCTCAGTCATCACATCAATGCCTGAACTGGTCGTCGCCGCGTTCTCATTGGCAGACGGAGCTCCTGGGTTGTCGGTCGGAGATCTATTGGGCTCCAACGTGTTCAACTTGGGTGTCGTTGTCGGTCTGCTGATGCTGGTTGCCGGGTTCCTGAAGGAGTGTCCTGAAGGCCTCGTGGAAATCGCGGACATTCTCCTCCTCTCATCCATAATTCCGTTGCTGCTTGTCTCTGTGAAAGGAAACAGCTGGCTGATTGGTGTTGGCCTCCTCACACTGTTCGTGTACACAGTCTATCGAGAGACCAGGGTAAAGGGACGAGTCCCCGCACCGATCCTCACTGAGAATCAGCAGAGCAAGAAATCATCCAAGAGCAGATCCCTCACATTCGTCAAGATTCTGATTGGAACCCTCATCATCGTGGTATCCGCCAGGTTCACCGTCTCTTCAGCGGTGGAGATCGCCGGGATTCTCGGAGTCCCCGTGCTTCTCGTCGGCGCCAAGCTTGTTGCCATCGGCACCTCTCTCCCGGAACTGAGTCTCAGCATCGCAGCGGTCAGACGCGGCCGCATCTACCTTGCCACAGCAAACGCCATCGGCTCCAACTTGACCAACCTCACATTGATTCTTGGCGTCGTGTTGTCCTCCTCGTTCTTCACTCCCTTCACCCTCGATCTCACAGCGTTCACAGAAGTCATCTCCTTCGTGCTGATAACCTCCCTCATCATCTGGTATCACATCACGAAAGGAGGCCACTGTCGCCGCTTCGGCGCGATTCTGATCTTGACCTACATCTTCTTTCAGGCAGTCTCTACAGTCGGCTGAATCGTCGACGTGGACACAACCAGGCTGCACAGAGGAAGCCTAGGTTTTCCGAAGGAGAAAGAAACTTACCACCCCACTCCGATACGTGAAGTCCTTGACTTGAGGAACAACAGGTACCGGTAGTACGACTCGGGTGTAGTATTTCACCTCGCCATGTTCCGCTGAAATCACTGCATCACCTTCAGAGACGTCCAGTCTGATCTCGTCTTCCTCAACTCCTGGCAGCTTGGCGACAATCCTGATCTGGTCTCCTTCGCTGATGACGTCTACGAACGGCTTCCTCGTTTGAGATGGCACAAGAAATGGCCTGACAGACCATCGAGTCCTGGACGGATAGTTGGACGGTGGAATGACGGTCATGGGTCTCGCTTTCCCGCCAAGAACTTTGATGACGACCACACCAGCAACAAAGCCGCCGATGTGTGCCCAGAAAGCGACACCGGACGCGACGCCGGTAAGGGACACAACCCCCATCAAGAGCTGATACAGAAACCAGAAGCCCAGATAGTAGAAGGCAGGCACCGCTATGATGGTGACCAAGTAGAACATGAAAACCAACGTGCGTATTCGTGCTCTCGGATAGAGCAGAAGGTACGCTCCTAGAACAGCGGAGATCGCGCCGGACGCCCCGACCGAGGGAATATCCAGTCCAGCAGCCGTCCCGAGAGAGGGCAGGGTCAACAGCACTGATCCAATGTGGATGAAACTCGCAGCAAAGCCACCCAGAAAGTAGAATACAAGGTACTTGACATGTCCCAGCGCATCCTCAATGTTGTCTCCAAAGACCCACAAGTAGATCATGTTTCCAAACAGATGAATTATGTCTGCATGGATGAACATGCTGGTGACGAGAGTCCACAGATCCCTGCCTTGTAGGATGTTGATGGGAACAACACCGAACACATCAATGCTGAATATGACACCTCTGACTCCTTGCAAGAGAAAATAGAAGAAGACCACTATGTTGATGACCAAAAGCCCATAATTCACATACGGCCTGCTTACATGCCTGTTTTCATCATAGATCGGAAACAAGCTTTCTCCGCTCCTTCATTGAAGCTGGAAGGCGTCAACCCTCTAGGATAGTGGGAAGATGGACTTAAGTCTATATAGAACATGAGGGAACCATACTATCCAAGGTGCGTATCATGTGCCCTCACTACGGTGTGATCCTGCTGGGAAGATCATGGAAAGCTTAGAGAAATGCATCGACCTGAGGATCGCTGGCAAGGATGATGTCGTGCAGCTCCGTGGACAAAAGAGACTCATGACCTACTGCACAGTGAAGAACGGCGTGGTAGAAGGATTCGCCAAGGTCAGTTTGCACGGAGTAGGCGCTAGAGTCTACGTCGACGGCAAATCTTGGGGGTTCAGCTCCACCAACATGTTAGACTTTCACAGTGTCAAGCAGACCCTCGAGAACGCGGTCACGCTAGGCAGGGCATCTGCCACATTCAAGCACAAGACACTGATGCTTGAGCCAGCTGAACGTGTCGAGGAAGAGGCAGGGGTTCCCATCAAGAAATCACCACGAGACCTGTCGACTCAAGAAACCATGGAAATCCCGATGGATGCCTACAGAGGCGCAAGAGACGCTGGATCCCACGTCGCAGATATTGAAACGACCTACATCAGTATGGAAGACGACAAGTATTTCCTGAGCTCAGAAGGATCCAAAATCCGTCAGGAGACTGCCAAGGTGCTCCTGTTTGTCAACGTAATCGCCAAGAGAGGCGGGACAATCTGCCCTGCTTCTGAAAACCTCGCCCACACCGGAGGCATCGAGCTCTTTGACGAGCACCCGCCCTTCTCACTGGGGACCACGGTTGCAGAGAACGCTGTCGCGCTGCTCGATGCTCCTGCATCACCATCAGGGAAGCTACAAGTAGTCATCCATCCCACTCTCTGCGCTACCTTGCTTCATGAAGCCATTGGACACCCATTGGAAGCAGATCTCGCCTTGTCCGGCGGCGGATTCGGCAGCCAACTCAACCAGAAAGTCTCCTCCCCGCTCGTGACGATCTACGATGATGGACGTGTCTCACGGGGGCTAGGATACTTCGCCTATGATGATGAAGGCGTGGAGTGCAGACGGACCGATCTCATCGAGGCAGGAGTCTTACGATCCTTCATGCATGATCGAACCAGCGCTGCACTCACGAAGGCTCCAGTCACAGGGAATTCTCATGCCTGGGATTACAGTGTTGAACCCCTGATACGACAGACTAACATCGGCCTTGAGCCTGGAGACTGGTCCATTGAAGAGATGATTGAAGATGTGAAGGACGGGTTGCTTCTCGAAGGCACCTTTGGAGGACAAGCGGATGTCAATGCGGAGTTCACGTTCGGATTCCAAAACGCGAAACGGATCAGGAAGGGACATGTAGAGGAGCAGACGCGAGGCGCGAACGTCGCTGGGAACGCTATCGAAGTTTTCAACACAATTGACGCGATCAGCAAAGTGGATGTGCTTCGACCTGGAGCGTGTGGAAAATCTCAATTCGCCATTCAGGGACGAATCGCGCCAGCAATTCGCTGTGAAATACTGGTGGGTGGATCAGGAGGACGATGAATGGGGAGTGAAGCGAACTGGCAGCTCCTGAGGGACGCAGTTCATCAGACGGTTCTCGCTCTGGGAAGAAGAGGGATCCAGCATGGTGAAGCGTTTTACTCATGTACTGAAACGACTGAAGCTTCCATCCGGAATTCTGAAATCCTCACTCAAACCAGAAGATCGGATGCAGGGGTCGGGTTCAGGGTGCTGCTCCGCGGAAACAGAGTCGGATTCGCCTGCACCAACGCCCTCACGGATGAAGCAGTCAAGAAGGCAGGAGAGGAAGCATTGGATGTTGCACGAGTGAGCTCTGAATTCCCCAACTTCGCCCTGGCGGAATCCCGCACGCTGCCGAAGGTGAAGGGTCTATATGATTCTCAGGTCTCTACAACCACGGTTGAGGAGGTGCTGGATCTCGCGCAACGATCTATCAAAGCGGCTGAGGACTTTGACAAACGAGTGATCGCGAAGGATGGCCGCGTCATCTTTGCGTCCGGGTGGGTGAGTGTTCTGAACACATTGGGGGTGGATTGTGAAGAGCGAATCAGCAGAACTCTCCTGTACCTTGGAGGAAATGGTGAGGAGAACGGTGAAGTGACAGGCAGCTGCTACGATATCATGTTCAGCAGACGGGCGGAGCTGGATCCGGAGACGATTGGGGAATCCCTCGGAAGAAAGGTGGTGCAACTCTTCAACCCGAAACGAGTGAAGACCTTTCAAGGAACCGTGATTCTAGGACCTGAAGCTGTCTCCACTCATGTGGCTCAAGTGTTGATCGACGCTTTGCGAGGAGACCACGTAGCAGGTGGCAAATCAGCTTGGAAAGGAAAGACAGGAGACCAAGTCGCCGCTAACAGCCTCACGCTGAGTGACAATCCCTTACGTGAAGACGGCTTCGCTTCACGTGGCTTTGATGACGAAGGCTACGCCTCGCAGAACACGACCCTCGTGCACAAGGGAGAACTCTCTAGCTATCTTCACAACGCGACCACCGCGAACGCCCTGAGAGAAAAGAACACTGGTAATGCCTCCAGATCGACCGGCGGCTTCGACATGGTGAAGATGATAATCGGTGATGGTTATCGGGCTCTTCCAATCGTCTACCCTTCAAACCTGATGCTCCACCCTGGAGAGAAGACGAAAGAGCAGCTTGTGTCTGAAACTGAGAAAGGAGTCCTGGTGGAATCAATGGCTGGGTTTCCTCAAGCAGGATCGGGCATGATCAGCGCCCAGCTTTCCAGCGCTTTCATGATTGAAAATGGTGAGGTCCAGTATCCAATCAAGGGAGGGATGGTGTCCGGTGTCGCGTTCGACTGGCTAGGTCACCTCTCCGGTGTGGGACGCGACGTAAAACAGTTTCCACACATGCTGGTCCCCTCATTACGGATTGAAGGAGTGACGGTGATCGGCGTCTAGCAAAAGGACAGCTTTGAAGGCTTGTTCCAGGCCTCAATCTCTGCGCCAAATGTTGTAGGGGCATTCGTTCCAACAGTACTTGCTCTTTTTGAAGGCACACCCTTCACACTCTGATCTGCTAAAAAGCTTCGACTGTCCCACAGACTCTCCCATAACACATGGGGTGAAGATCAAATTAGGGCTTTCCCTACTGGATCCATAGCTATTTGGCTTCGGCACACAGGTATTTCTGGTTCACGAGCTCTAGCGGGCATCCGCCTCCACAGACCTTCAGCTGGGGACAATCCTTGCATTTTGCCTCCACATACTCTCTGTTGCGGATTCTGGTTGCAAGGGGGCTGTTCCACACAGTCTTCCAGTCATCCTTGAGGATGTTGCCAAGGCTCTCAAAGTAGCTTTGACANNACAGTATTGAGTTGGAGTGTACCACAGGAATTTCAGTCCCAGCTGACTGGCTTTCTCCCTTATTTTGGGGAGAAGTTCATTCAGAGCCTCAAGGGATAGAGCGAACTCTCCAGTCTGTTCCACAGCCCTGCCTGAGTGTATGAGACTATTACATCCAAAGGCTGCTACTCCGAGTTTCTTGAGGAAATCTATGGTGTCCAGGAAGTCTGCTGCATTATGTTTGTTCAAGGTAGTGTTTGTCGTGACGTAAATCTCCGTGTCTACAGCGTTCTTTATTCCAGTGACCGTATCGGTCCAGCTTCCCTTGCTCCCTGTAATCCCATCATGGATTTCAGCTCGGTGAGACTCTAATGTAACTTGCACGAAGTCGAGCCCAGCAGCCTCAAGGGATCTCGTATAGGCCTTGTCTCTCAGCCTTCGACCATTCGTGATCAACCCAGTCACGATCCCTGACTCTTGAGCATACTTCAAGAGCTGTGTCAAATCTTCCCGAAGCGTGGGTTCCCCACCTGTGAAGGTCGCTATGAACACGCCAATTGTCCGAAGCTTGTCTATCGCCTCTTTCCACTGGGGCGTTGAGAGTTCCGAAGTTGTGTGAGGACCTCCTGTGTAGCAGTGAAGACAGTTGTTTTGACATTGAAAGGTTAGAGCGAGATCCATCCGTAGTGGTGCGGACATGGGTTGTGTGAACGGCTCAACTTGCTCCACATCCAGGAAGGAAACCGGGCACACTTCTTCGGTCTGCGCCAGCGTGCTCACCGTGTAGATGAGGTTCTCATGATCAGATCTGGCGGTCGCTTCTTTCACTCGATAGATTTTCCTGATACTGGCCACGGCATCCTCAATTGTCATTCCTTGCATCAGGAAATAGGCGTGGGCCGTGGCAGTTTCATTCAGGTACAACACGGTATTGGCGTTGATCACCAGTAGACCGCGGCCTCCGGGTTCCACCCTGAGTTGCAGAGCCATCTTGGAGAAGTCTCCAACGCCTCTGTAGGTGTAGCGCCCTAGTGGAATTCGAGGACGTCTGAGAGATTTCGTTAAGAAGCTCACTCTTCACCGCTCCTATCCTGCTCCTCCACCTGCGCAGGCACAGGCACAGGAGACGCATGCGCAGGCACAGGCACAGGCTGCACACGCACACACGCAGCTGGCTCCTTTACGAGCGGGTTGACGAGATGTCTGTTTCGGGGGAGGCGGAGGAAGAATCGCGTTGGCAAACTTTTCAAGGTTGACCACTATGCTGTTCGACGTGTTCTCAACAGCAGACGCGATGTTGTCGGCGAAGTCTGCGCCTGGAATCGTGGGTGGACGCTGAGATTGAGCTGGGTTGTCCAGGTTTGGTTGGTAGACCGGCTTACGGCCATAATGCTGGTAGCCATACCAGTACCAGAACCAGAAGGGGGCCGGTTCAAACACTCGGTTCTCGAAGGCTTTCTGTGTTCTGCTCCCCTGCTGTGGATCGAGAAGAAGCCAGAGNNACGCTGGAGTTCCAGCTTGCTCCACCTGCTCCCACGCCTTTGCCACCACCTTCTTGTAGTAGTCAATCGTGTCGCGTCTGCAATAGCCGCGCAACTTCTCTTCGACTGAGTGACGGAGAAACAGGACAGTTTCTGCCAGTCTCGTTTCATCCAATAAACCATCCTCCTTGATAGCGTTCAAGAAATCTATCTCATAGTAGCGCAGCGGAGGTTGCTCCAGCCCTTCCACCTTCTTCCCTGGAAAAGGCTTCAGAACCTTTAATTTGACTGAAGGCTTGGTAGCGGTTGCCCACACCATCCTCTTGCTCAAAAGACTATACAGGATTTCTGTCACAATCATCTTCGGGGCCAAATCGAGGAGGTAGGACGCTTCTACTGCTGTTAACCCCCGTCTAATTCCAAGGGTTTCAACGCTGAGAATAGGTCGCAGATATTCTCGCTTTCTGAACGCCACAATCCCGAGAAGCGTGACGATCGCAACCACGATCACTAGGACAGCGATCCAGAGACCATATGCCTGGAGAAAGTCGGGTTGCCTCTGGTAGTCTTGAACAAACTCCTCGGGAAACGAGACCCCGAACGTAAATTGCTGATCAGGGAAGAGATTCTGCCGCTCCCAGTATACTGTCAAACTGCCGTCTTCGATGCCAGTGTTGTCCCATTCAACTCCAGTCAGGGTTTTGAGGTTCGTCGTGTTTACTCCAGCAGGCAAAACGAAGAGGAGGCGAAGATTCCCGATGGAAACTGGAAACCATGATGGAGTGAATTTCATACCAACGTTGCCAGGATTCTGTGAGTCCTCCCAGAGCATCCTTCCAACATTGGTGGTGAGGTTGAATCGAACCTTGTCTCCAGCATTCAAATCCTCCACGTCAACTCTGACCTTGTAGTCATCTCCCTCACTCGTGTCGCTGGCTGGCAGTTCATTGTTGTCCTCGTCATAAGCTGAGCCGACATAGAAGTCCCGGGTGGGCTGACCGATCTCAACCCAATGTAAGGTTCCCGCGTCACACGCTATGATGATATCATACAGGAGGTCTATGGTTCCATCCTGATTTATCCAGACCTTGACCCACTCATGCTCTAGGTGATAGACCAGGGTCTGTGCATGTGTAGTTCCCACTTCTGCTGACATCAGCACTATCAGGCTGAGTGCTAGGGCGAGTAGGAAGATGTGATGGCCCTGCAGCTTCACCATTTCGGCTCCTCTGCCACTTCAAACGCGTGACTGCAATATTTGCAGGTCACATAGGGTACTCCATCAACAATCCTGATTCCTTCAGGTTTTATCGAGGCTCCGCAGTTGGGACATGTTATTGGGACAGCTTTCATCTCGCCTGAGAGTTCCACTCTGTGCACAACGTCAGGCTGCTGCCTCGTGACCAAATATAGAATGCCGATGATCCCGAAGCCGGCTGCAAACAAGACGGTGGCTACAGCGAGCCTTGACTGTGCGTAGGCGGACGCTAGAGCGAAAATTACCCCGAAGAAAAAAAGAATCGCTGCAGTGATGGAAGCAAGAATGATTCTGAAATCCATATGCTTGAATTGTCTTCCTCGTAATTCAAGTTTGCGCGTGTATCCCTTGCTCACTAGGGCAGGGCACCAGAGATCTGCCCGTACTGAGAAGCAACAGTCACGATATCAAAGATGTCGATGACGCCACCGGGAGGGGCAACATCTGCTCCCGGGAGCCAGTTTCGATCTGGCACGCTGATTCCTTGAGAACCATAAGCGCCAGCAGCTCTTACCACATCGAAAATTGTTACTTCGTAATAGCCCCCTTCTTCCCACACAAAATCCACTTCACCTAAC
>JABAOC010024217.1_pt1 | contig 10704 bp, 12 predicted proteins | sample 7062161 | NCBI WGS metagenome assembly JABAOC01 (sample SAMN14538625, study PRJNA623070) | marine sediment metagenome | biome: marine biome [ENVO:00000428]; feature: marine pelagic biome [ENVO:01000023]; material: deep marine sediment [ENVO:00002113] | place: India: Gulf of Khambhat ...
TCCTCTTCTTCAGGAGCTTGGCCTTCTTCAATGTGTTCTTCTTCCTTTATTTCTTCCTCTTCTTCAGGAGCTTGGCCTTCTTTAATGTGTTCTTCTCCCTTTATTTCTTCCTCTTCTTCAGGTGCTTGGCCTTCTTTAACATATTCTTTCTCTTTTCTGTCTTTCTCCTCTTCTATCCTTAACAGCTCCTCGGCTTTTTCTGCCCANNTTCAGGAGCTTGGCCTTCTTCGATGTGTTCTTCTTCCTTTATTTCTTCCGCTTCTTCAGGAGCTTGGCCTTCTTTAACATATTCTTTCTCTTTTCTTTCTTTCTCCTCTTCTATCCTTAACAGCTCCTCTGCTTTTTCTTCCCAGTCTTTATTATCCCCTTCAATAAATTGCTTTAAGTCTTCTTCAAAAGTATCTCTGCTTTCTCTTTTTCTTTCTTCATCTAAAAGTTCTCTCTCGCTTTTCTGGTTCATAGTGTAGGTCTTGCCTGTCATTTGATCGTGATATTTAATTACTACCTCAATAGGTTGTGGAATCGTCGGCATATTTACTACTTCGACTTTGGCAATATCCGATTTTTTATGCGCCTTGGTAATGGGTTCTGAAGAAATAATTTCTGGTCTCTTCTTTCTGGCAGCAATCCACTCAGGTAAAACAGTTACTATTACACTTAAGACAGCTAAAAGAAAGATACTGCCCAGCAAAACAAGAACAAGGTTATGGTAATTATCGATAGCGTGAAGAATATAATAATATCCTAGCAGGCTATAGAAGACTGCTCCGACCAGAAGAGTTGACAATCCCCAAAAAAGGCCAAATTTTCGTGAAATTACTATGGCCGGGATTGAGAAAAGAGCACTATATAATACTGGCAGTAAAGGATAATAATAGAAGATTGGCACAAATTCATCATTGATTGTAACTCTAAACCAACCAAGAATTATATAACCAAATATAGCTAAGAATAAGATAAATATTGAGGCGAAAACGTATAGTAATTTATTTAATTCTTTATTCCCCATTTTATTTCCTAGTAAAAATGTTTCAATTAATATTAATACGTATTTTTCCGCGTCTCAGACAAAATATATCGGCTAAAAATGGGAAAACCTTAATTTTCAAATATCTATCTTCTCAAGTTCATAACCGCTTGTAAGGTCTATTATACTAAGTATATCGATATCAAGTAAAGCTACAGTTGGGATTTGCGCACCTTTTGGTATCGAAGGGCTTCCGGGATTCAGCATAATAAGACTGTTTTTACGTTTCAGGCTATATATATGGGTATGTCCGCTAACTGCTATAGAAGTATCATAAATAGAGGCTAACTTGTAAAATTCCTCACTTTGAAGCAAGTGGCCGTGCTGCGCTAAGACAGTCAGGTTCTCCCAGCGGAAAAATAAATATGGAGACTGGATAGGCAAATTAATGGCCAGCGTATCGACTTCTGAATCACAGTTCCCTTTAGCCACCAGAACAGGCGTTTTTGATTCGTTTATCAATTTTGCCAGCTCAAGAGGATTAAAACTCTCAGGTAGCGGATTAAACGGACCAGGATTGAGAATATCGCCAGAATGGATTATATAATCGCATTGGCCAAAAATCTCAAATGCTCTTTGCCATCCATTTAAATCTCCATGTGTATCACTTATAAATCCTATTTTCATAATAATCAAATCTCAGATTCTTTTAAATCAGATTGATATACTCCAGTTGATTCAATCTTTCTAGAATCAATAATTTTTTGGCGGCAATATTTCTCCGCTTCAGTTACTGCATCCTTAGTTGTTTGTTTTAAGCCAAGATTACAAGCAATAGAGGTTGATATAAGGCATCCCGTTCCCCTGATAAGCCCTTTTTCGACCCTGGGGCCAGTTAGGCGGAAATACTTATTGCCATTATATAAAATATCAGAAATGGTATCATTTTCTGCAAAATGCCCGCCGGTTATTAAAACATTCTGCGGGCCCAACATTTTAATCATCCTAGCTGCTTCTTTAGCTTCTTCGTAGGTTTCAATCTTCATTTCAGCTAATTTTTCAGCTTCCATAAGGTTTGGAGTAATTATATTAGAAATAGGCAACAATCTCACTTTCAGTAGTTGATACCCTACTTCGCTAATCAAATCATACCCGCTTGATGATTTTAAGATCGGATCCAAGACAATGTTAGGATGATGATTATCTTCGAAAAATGTAGCAACCGCTTCGACTGCACTTCTCGAGCCGAGCATCCCGATTTTAACAGCGGCAATCTCATTTTCCTTGCTAATAATCTGTAATTGTTCAGATATCATCTTGGCTGAAACTTTTTCAAATGAAATAAAAGTCGAGCTATTTTGAGCGGTAACAGCAGTTACGGTAAGGAGCGGCCTTAATTTATAATCCAATACAATGTTACTATCAAGAACCAAACCTGCTCCGATTGTGGGATCAATTCCACCAATTAGGAGAATTTTCGGATCCGATAAATCATTGCTCTCTAAAGTGTTCGTATCCATATTTACCTATCAAATCTATTTTACCACTATTATCATAGATGTTTATTTCAATATTGCCNNCCAGTAAATAGAAGCTCATAATCCTCACCTGAAAATAATAATTCCTTTTCATCCCAGCCCATAGATTTACAATCTTCATAGAAATTTTTTTTAACCGGCAACTTATCCAGGTAAATATTCCCAGATAGGCCACTTGCTTTGCAGATGTGGCTCAGGTCAGTTAACAAGCCATCAGATATATCTATCATTGAAGTTGCCCCCTTTTTGGCAAGAAACAGAGCTTCATTTACCCTCGGAATAGGACGTATGTGCTTATTCAAATAGGCTTTTTCGTGCTTAAGTCTGCCTTTTTGTTCCGTTTCAATGATTTTTAAACCCATAGCTGATGTACCAATCTCTCCGGTTACCCAAATAGCTTGCCCGGATTCAGCTCCGGATCTTTTCATAATTCTGCCCTCTTTTTTTCCAAGCACAGACAAACAAAGGCAAATTTTCTCAGAAGAGGTCACGTCTCCGCCGATAATATCTAACCCGTAATCCCGGCAGATACTCCTTAAACCTTCAAAAAAACGGTCAACATATTCAAGATTCAAACCACCGGGTAAACCCAAGCTTACAATAGCTGCAAATGGCCTACCGGCCATGGCTGCAATATCAGATATATTAACTGCCCCTGCTTTATATCCAAGGTTTTCCGGTGAGATTTTATCTCTCCAAAAGTGAACATCCTCGACCAGAAGATCACTGGTAACTATTAAAGAGGAATCTCGGGCCATATTTATAACTGCTGCATCGTCACCCGGCCCGACATCAACTAGTTTTGACATGGGATCAAGGCTTTCGATGATTCTGTCTAAAAGATTAATTTCACCAAGCTGGCTAAGTCTCATTTTACTAACATTTTGGAGTTTCTTTTAAAGATAAGTATTCAGAGACAATCTTCATTGCACAAAACTCTCCGCACATTGTACAAACATTAGTTCCATCAATATTTTTTTCATCAAGGCATTCCTGAAGTTTTTTTCTATCCATAGCTATAAGTTCTTGTTTCTGCCAATCAAGCCGCTTTCTAGCTTTTGACATCCGGTCATCCCAATCCCTGGAACCCGGATGGCCTCTGGCTACATCAGCGGCGTGTGCAGCTATTCTTGAGGCAATAACTCCTTCATAGACGTCTTCGGAAGAAGGTAATCCCAGATGTTCTTTTGGAGTAACATAACAAAGAAAGTCGGCTCCGTAATAGGCTGCCAAAGCCCCGCCAATGGCTGAAGTTATATGATCATAACCAGGAGCCACATCGGTTACAATAGGTCCTAAAACATAAAAAGGTGCCCCCTGGCAGATATCTTTTTCAATCTTTACGTTTGCCTCGATATCATTTAAGGGAACATGGCCAGGACCTTCAACCATAACCTGGACCCCGGCTTGGCGACATTTTTTAGTCAACTCCCCTAAAACAATCAGCTCTTGAATTTGTGCCCGGTCAGAAGCATCTGCTAAGCAACCCGGCCTCAGCCCATCACCTAAACNNTAAACTCAAGGTTAAATCATAATTGCTAGCAATATCCAGTAATCTGTCGAATTGTTCATATAAAGGATTTTCACTGTCATTGTGTACCATCCAAGCTAATAGAATTGCTCCACCCCGGCTAACTATATCAACAAGCCGCCTTTGGCTTTTAAGCCTTTCAATTACTTCTCTGGTCACGCCGCAATGGACAGTAATAAAATCAACTCCATCTGCAGCCTGGCCTTCGATCACATTAAAGAGATGATCCGGAGTCATTTCAACAATACTGCCAAAAATATCCTTAGCTTGGGTTGCTGCTTCATAAATTGGTACAGTTCCTAATGGCACTGGACAGTTTTTCCTTATCTCGCGACGAATTTTAGGCAAATCTCCCCCTACGCTTAAATCCATTATTGTATCTGTTTGGGCTTCCATAGCTGCTTCAAGCTTTTCAATTTCTTTGTCAATTTCCGGATAATCCTCACTGGTACCGATATTGGCATTAACCTTAACTCTTAAATCCTGCCCAATGGCACAGGGCTCTTTCAATCTGTATGTATTATTTTGAGGAACTACAATCTTTCCAGAGATAATCTTTTCAATTAAATCTTCCACCTCCATAGACTCTTGACTAGCAATAACAGTAAGATATTTCGGACTCATTCCTTCTTTAAGTTTTTCTATTAGCATTCAAATCAACTCTTTTCATAATTTAAGTCATCAGGCCAATAATCAACCTTCTTGCTTCGCTAACCATGTTATTTGCCTGGCAGACAGCTGAAATAACAGCAATTCCATCTACCCCGGCTGATATAACAAAATCCAAATTATCGATATTTATTCCACCTATGGCCAAAACAGGCTTTTTCACAGACCGGCATATCTTTTCCAGTTCTTCCAGCCCCATCGGAAGATTAGCATCATCTTTGCTTGGTGTAGCGAATACTGGGCCGATGCCCAGGTAATCTATATCTTCCTTGTCAGCTTTAATTGCTTCTTGAAAATTTGTGGCTGACTTTCCAATTATAGCCTCGGAACCAAGCATCGCCCTGGCTTCTTGAACTTGTCTATCTTCTTGTCCTAAATGAACACCATCTGCGCCAACTTTTCTGGCGACTTCAACCCGGTCATTTATGATAAAAAGAGCTTCTTTTTCCTGGCAAATGGGTAATATTTTTTCGGCAATCAACTCCATTTCCTTATCAGGCATCGATTTATCTCTTAGTTGAATCATATCCGCCCCGGCTTGAAGGCCTGCCTTTGCTATATCATAATGGCCCCGCCCCATCCTTTTAACTTCATCAGTAATCAGGCAAAATCTGACTTTACCTACGTTCTCCTTAGAATTCATATTTAGCCCTTTTCATTATTGTTTCTTTATCCAGGTTGGCTAGTGCATCGTAGATATTTACATGAAAACTTCCGGGGCCTTCTGCTTTTTCACCGGCCAATTCTCCGACTATTCCAAATACCAGCAGTCCCTCAGCTGCAGCAATAAAAGGGTCTTTTTGAACAGAGTTAAAAATAGCAGTCATGGTAGTGGCCATACATCCAGAACCTGTAATTGTGCTAAGATGATAAGAACCATTACGGATTTTTCCTAGCCTGTTTCCGTCGGTAACGATATCTTCTTTTCCTGTAACAGCAACGATACAATTTTTTGTTTGGGCAAGCTCTTTGGAAAAATTGTTGATATCGCCATCAACTTGAATAGATTCAACTCCTTTTATCTCACATTCATAACCGGACATGACTGAAATCTCGGCAGAGTTTCCTCTGATAATTGAGATTTTTACCTCTTCTAAGATTTGATGAGCGCTCTCAGTTCTTAGTTTGGTTGCTCCAACCCCAACCGGATCAAGTATAACTGGAATTCCTCTATAATTTGCTTTCTTGCCGGCAATAATCATTGCCTCTATCCATTTGGAGCTTAAAGTTCCGATATTCAAGACTAGTGCTGAAGCAGATTTGACCATATCTTCTACTTCTTCCCTGGCATGAGCCATTACCGGCAAGGCACCAGCACAGAGAGTCAGGTTGGCTGTTTCATTCATAACCACGTAATTAGTTATATGATGAATAAGCGGTTTTTCATTCTCTATATTATTAAAATCTTTGATAACTGTGTCTAAAAATCCTTTCATAATTTCCCTTTCTAATAAATAACCTCCACAAGGGAGGTTATTTTTAAATAAATAGCTTCCCTACGCTGGTATTATCCAGAGGCTGTATTCAGCCTTTCAGGTTCAAACGGTATCCCTTCTAAATCAGGTAATCTCAGCCATTAAAGACAGGCTCCCGTAGCATTTTATAAAGTTTTCAAGCTATATATATTATATTGTAGAATTATATTTTATACCAATATTTTATACCAATCTATGATAGTAGACTGGCCAACTGAAAAATCATAATATTTAAATGTCAAAATGCACTAAACCATGTTTGGTATAAATAATATTCTTATAGTAGCGGATTTCAATATTGTTTTTACCTCTTTAAGCCATCATTTTTAATTATTTTTTTACGGCTTCCATCATTTTTGTGCCCATGATGGTAAAATGGCGGTCTGCATAAGAAGCTATCGTTGACTGGGTAGTTGTGTAGATAATTGTAGTGCCTTCCTTATTTATATTTTCAAGAACATTCATTAATTCCTGAGATGATACACCATCTAAAGCTAAGGTCGGATCATCTATCAACAATAAATGCGGTTCATTAATATATGCCCGGGCAATTGAAGCCAGCTGAATCTCGCTTCTTGAAAGCTGATGTGGGTAGTATGGAGCTATTTCTCGTAGATTAAATTTATCAACAACTTCACCGGCCAGATATTTTTGCTCACTCAAAGATTTATGGCTGGTAAGTAAGGGCAAGAGAATATTTTTTTCAATTGTCAGATATTGCAGTAGAATTGGTCGGTCAAATACATATCCAACAAAATCTCGGCGAAAATCAGCTAATACTTCAGTTCCCAAACTATAAATATCCAGTTCAGCCAAGAGAACTTTTCCTGAAGTCGGTGGTACAAGCCCCCCTATTATCCCCAGCAAAGTAGTTTTGCCAGACTTAGCTGGGCCCATAATAGAAATAAATTCCCCTTCTTTAACTGAAAAGGAAACTTTATCTAAGACCAGGACTGATCTTTGTTTTTCATATACTTTTGTTACTTCATCAAGAGAGATAAAAGCCATCAGACATTCCTCTTCAATTCATAGAGCAAGTCTTTTTCCTTTAGCCGGTAACTATTAAGAAGCATTCCGATGAATGTTCCAAGAACAGCTACCAAAACAGCGATTAATAATAGAGTAGGATCCCAAATCTTAATAATCTCCGCTCTTTTCAGGACAATCACGGTAACTGATAATGAGAGCAGCATACCTATTAAATAACCCCCCAGAGCAGCCGGTATACTTATCATCTCGACTGTTAAAAAAAAGATCTGCAGTATTTTAAATCTTCTGAAGCCAAGCGAGCGAAGATAGAATATTTCGTCTTTTTTTAAAATAAAATAGCTCCTGATACCGGTAAAAATTATAAATAGAGCCAGGATAACAGCCAGAAAAATAATAGTATTGCTAAAACGTGAAAACTGATCCTCAATTCGGGAGCTTCGGAATGATATTGGCTGGTAAAGGACTACCTTCATTTGAGAGAGCCTGCCTTCTAATTGTTCGATTATTTTTTCAAGGTCAAAATCACTACCTGAAGCATTTATTTCAATATAACTATAAAAATTAGGGTCAGTCAGTGTTATTTGTTCAGCCAGGACTTTTTGAGCCTGTTTTATATCAAGAAATAGGTAGTGGTCCTCTTCTGTGCCAATTTCTCTGAATATTCCTGAAATTAGAAAAGGTTTGTCATATAAATAGATAATATCGCCTTTTTCAGCTTCAAGTTTCTGAGCCGCTTCATTACCTAAAACAACCTCGTTAGCTTTTTCTGGAAGAAATCCTTTAACTTTAAGCCAGGGTTTCAAGTCACTCTCTGCTTCAAAATCAACTCCAATCAGTAAAATATTCTTAGTCAATATGTTCTTTTTATTCTGAGCTTGAACTTGCCCCATTACCTTTGGGGAAATAACATTGAAATTATCACTGAGAGGGATTTTTTTAATCGCTTTCAAGTCGGTCTCGGTCAGACTAAAGAAAGATTCACCAAATTCTGAAGTTCCCATCAAGCCCTCGGTATATTGGCCGGGATAAGCATCTGTCGGATAGATTAAAAGATTGGGGCCTAATCTGTTTTGATCTGCCAATAAACGGTCTCTCAATACATAGTTAATCGAGATAAAAGAGACCAAGAGGCTGATAGCCAGCGAGATAATGATGACCAGGGGAAGAGTTTTTGGCCTATCGCCAAATACACTTTGAACTGATAATAATATCAATCTCATTATAGATATTCCTTGCTTGCCGCCCTAATATAACAATTATTATATCCTTGATAGAATTAAGTTATCATTATACAATATTCTCTGCCTAATTTGGCAATAAACTAGGAGAGAAAAAGATGCCTATCTATGAATATAAATGTAAAAAATGCGATAAGACCTTTGATTTGCTTCATGATTTAAATGAACCAAGTGTCCAGGTTTGTCTATACTGTCAAGGTGAAGCAATTCGTATATTCCAAGCAAATCCCATTGTTTTCAAGGGGTCGGGCTTTTACAAAACTGATTACAAAGGCAAGACAAATAAAATGGCCAAAACTGATAAAAAAAGAGTAGCTTCTAAAGAAGAAAATGAAAAAAAAGCTACTAAAGGTAAGAAAAAAAATAAAGCAGCCAATCAGGAAAAATAATTTAAAATCCTTAAAAGCAGTTTTAATTACAGTCTATAATTATTAATCATCCTAGAAAGCCATTTAGGTTATTTTGCTTGATTACAGATAAAAGTAATTTCTTTAATTTGATGATAATTGTCTTAACATTTGTTCTTTGTTAAACTTAATATAATAAATATGCTTCGGGGCAGGGTGAAATTCCCGACCGGTGGTTAAAGTCCGCGAGTCTTTTTAAAAGACTGAATTGGTGAAACTCCAATACCGACAGTAAAAGTCTGGATGGGAGAAGCAGGAATGCATAGTTTTGCTATGTAATATTATGCTAAGGGTTTCTCCCTTGGCATTTTATATTTTAATAGAGATATGAATTTAAAAAAAGATCAAAAATATATGGAAAAAGCAATAAAGTTAGCCGAGAAAGGGCGCGGCTATACCAGCCCCAACCCGCTCGTCGGAGCAGTTATCGTTAAAGACGNNTAGGTGCAGGTTTTCATGCAGCTACCGGGAAACCACATGCTGAAATCAACGCTCTTCGTGTAGCTGGAGATAAAGCTGAAGGTGCTACCCTTTATGTTACCCTTGAGCCATGCTCTATATACGGAAAAACCCCACCTTGTACTGGAGCAATTAAAATTGCCAAGATTAAGAGGGTAGTGGCCGGAATCATGGATCCAAATCCAAAAGTAAACGGCAAAGGTTTAGCAGAACTTAAGCAAGCCGGGATTGATATTGACTGTGGCCTTTTGGAAAATAAAATTAAAAAACAAAATGAAATATATATAAAATATATCAAGACAGGTTTTCCTTTTGTTCTGGTCAAGAGTGCTGCTTCCCTGGATGGAAAGATTGCTACAACAACCGGTGAAAGCCGCTGGATAAGCGGAAAAAAATCGCGTTACTACGCCCATCTGCTAAGAGGCGAATATGATGCTGTGATGGTAGGTAGTGGAACCATACGCCGGGATGACCCTATGTTGACCTGCCGCTTGCCTGATAATAGTTTTGAAAACCCGATACGAATAGTTATTGACAGTAAAATCAAAATACCAATGGACGCTAAAGTCCTGTTAACAGCCAAGGATATACCCACAATTCTAGTTACCCATGATAAAAGTGCACGAGCGATAAAGATTAAGGTTGATATTCTTCGTCAAAATAACATAGAAGTAGTTATCTTAGAAGAAAAAAATGGCTTTGTCGATCTACAAGAGCTTTTAAAGAAACTTGGCCAAAATGGTATTTCATCTATCTTGGTCGAGGGGGGTTCAACTTTAAACGGTACCTTGCTAGAGCAAGGACTAATCGATAAGTTTGTCTTTTTTCTAGCTCCAAAGATCATCGGTGGAAGCACAGCTCCAACTCCAATAGGTGGAAAAGGTATTGATAAAATGAATGAAGCCCTTGACCTGGAAATATCAAACATTAAGCAGGTTGGCCTGGATTTGATGGTCACTGCCTATCCAAAAAAGAAGGAGCCCGAGCAAATCGCTTTTTCTGAAATGGAGGAAAGTTCAAAGATTATTTAGTAAAATCAAAGATGTTTACTGGCATTATCAGAACAACCGGAAAATTAAAAAGAATTCAAAGAAAAGGTACGAACAGAACTCTGGAAATAAGCTTGCCAAAACTTTCCGATTCAATCATAATCGGTGATTCTATTGCCGTAAATGGAGTTTGTTTAACTGTGACCAGAATAAAAAACAATAATTTATGGTTTGATATTTCAGAAGATACATGGGACAAGACTACTTTTAAATTCTACCGTCCAAACCAGTTAGTAAATATTGAAGAGTCACTGAAAACCGGTGATAAAATAGGTGGACATTTTATTACCGGGCATATTGATGGGATAGGGAGATTGAAGAAGAAAATTAAAAAAGGCAACGAATTACGCCTAGAAGTCGTATCTGAAAAGGGCATTATCT
>JABAOC010003414.1_pt5 | contig 10702 bp, 10 predicted proteins | sample 7062161 | NCBI WGS metagenome assembly JABAOC01 (sample SAMN14538625, study PRJNA623070) | marine sediment metagenome | biome: marine biome [ENVO:00000428]; feature: marine pelagic biome [ENVO:01000023]; material: deep marine sediment [ENVO:00002113] | place: India: Gulf of Khambhat ...
TTCAAATAAACCTCAAGTTGCCTATGGCTTAGATTGCATCTATACATAATACGAGTCTTCCTTGAGCCTCTACGCGCCTCGCCTAAAATGTTAGCCATGATGTCTATATCACTCCTCTTTCGAACCGAACGACAAGAGTCAGACTTTACTTGAACCTCACTCGACATCAAAAAGAACCTCAAACAAACCTATTTCAAGGGCAAAATATTAGGTAAGGCTATGCTTACATATTTAAGAGTTTTGCAGAAAAACAATTTACGCCCCTGTGGAAAGAGGAGCCCCCATTCGGGCCAGAACCGAGTCAGCCCCAAACCATCCATGTACGCGCACATGCGCAATGGCGACTCCAGGTTCCACGAGCCTCCTCTCCCACAGAAGACCAGGGCAAAAAACATTAACATTATAAAATAATTACAAAAAGACATACAAAAAACTTGTTGCACACGCAAACCTGAGCTGTATGAAAGTTCAAACTTAAAATCCTTCCCTGCACCTTTCATAATTGTGGTCTGCCTTGCAAAAAACAGGTCATGATGAAACTGAGTTAAAGTATACAATTGATACCGAGCTCTCCTCTGGTAACTTGGGTTTTCTCCCAGAATATTTAAGACGCCAATACCTTCTCCAACACGAAAAATACAGAGCCTTCAGAAACATACGTGTCACCGTTGAAAACGGAAGGCACCGTCTTGAATACAAGGTCTTAGTTCCCAAAACAGGGCAGTATGTGGATGTCACGGTTGACGCCAGCATTCCAATAGAAATAACAATGAAACTCAGCGACCCCAAGATACCAAAACCTTTTCTAAACCAACTCTATGAGGACCTATTTCTCATAGTCCAATTGTTTGAAGAGGAAATCCGCAAATCAACCTTATACCTTGCTTTCATGCCAAGAGAAAAAATGGTTCCTGAAAGAGAAAGAAGCGGGATACTTGGAAGAATATTCACGGACTCAATGTTACCCCTTTACATTGCCTTAATGGCCTTCACCTTCCTATTCTTCTTGATATTCGGCAATTACGCTCCAATAATCTTCGTTGGCCTCGTGTTTGCATTGTCACTTCTCTCAGGAAAAATAGTAGCCAAGAGTAGCCACTGGAAAATAACTGAGAATCAACCAGAAATCCTCCTTCTGCAATACAGTTTTTCACCGGAAAAGTTCGAAGAGTTCCGAAAAAAATATGCCCAAAAAATCTTTGAAATCAGAAAGAAAATATACGAGGCTTCCCTCGCTGCTGGCAAACCAATTGAGTGCGAAACCGCTAGTGGAATCTTCTCTGTTTACGGAATTGATTGCAAACCAGAGAATCTTTCCGTTAAGAAAGTTAACCTTTTTCAAATCGTGAAGAAAGCAGCTGACAAGTTTGGCTTTTCTATACCAAGGATTGTAGTAATGAATTCTATAATTCCCAATGCCGCAGCTGCTGGTCCAAGTCCCGGTTTAGGAACTATACTGGTTACCACTGGAATTATAGCCCAGCTTGAAGAAGATGAGTTGCTTAGCGTAATCGGTCATGAGCTGAGCCATCTAAAAGCCCACGATCCATTGGTTATGTCCTCCTTATCTAGCGCAGAATTTCTGCTACGCTTCTACGTATTCTGGCCCTACCTATTCTACTTCGGTATCCTATCCTTCTGGGTCTATTTCCTAGTGGCAATAGGACTTATCTACTTCTTCGGAAAATTCCTAGAAAGCAGAGCTGACCTAGATTCCGCAAAAATGATTGGCCAACCAAAGGTAATGGCAGAAGCCTTGAGAAAAATTGCCTTCAAGAGACTTTTCCCCCTGCATAAAAGGGAACCTGCTTTTCGAGGCTACCGCAGGTCTGAATGGTTTAGGTTTGACCCACATCCCCCTGCCTACTTCAGAATTGCCCAGCTTGAAAGTCTCGAGGAACCTGAAAAAATCAAACACACATTTCTTAAATCTATCAAGGACGCCCTCAAAGGTTTTCTTCGAGCATAACTCTACCCATAACTCTCAGACACTGCAACTCTCAGAACATGAAATAAAAATTAATTATCATCGACACATAATAGACGGAGGTGACACATCGCAATGGCCTTCAGCGAAATAAAGCCTTTTACCACATTGACCCTCAAAATTGCTCTTACCATCACAGTTATCCTCCTTGTTTCTTCGTATTTCTTAGCGATGTTTTTGGGGCCTGTGCTACTCTTCTCTCCAGATGGTCTAACTGCAGGCAACGTAAATCAGCCTCTACCGATCTTGTTGTTCATAATTGTAGGTTTTTACACGCCTATTGCCCTCAACGTCGGATTGGTTTTCTTGTTTCTTTGGAGTATCTTTGCCTTCTGCCTTATTGCTGCCTGGAGATTCAGAAACGAATTTCATCAAGTAATCAAGAAGGGTTTTTCACGCCCCATTAAAAAACTGTTCGACAATTGGCTATTCGCTATGCCGATCATAACTAGTATGCTACTTACCGCGGTCATTGCGATACATAGCTTTCAGGAAGCCTATGGTGTTCCAACTGGCGATATTCAATTGCCTTCAAACAGCTTTGAATCCTTATTCGAGTTGTCCTATGCTGCGTTTATTGAGGAAATTGGCTTTCGAGTGACTCCAATCGGCACCTTCTTGATTATATACGTATTCTGGATTGGAAGCAAGAACGCTGTTACACTCTCGTTGGGACAACGCCTGAAACTGTTCTTTACGGCGCCTCTGTTTCCAGATGAAGCTAAGAAGATGGTGGGAACCAAGACTGTAGGTGACTTCGGCGTTAGAGAAGCAATCAGCCTAGGCGAGTGGATTATGGTCTTCTTTACTTCTATCATTTTTGGGCTAGTCCATTATCTATATGGCGGTGGTTGGGAAATCGGAAAGATCACTTCAGCTTCAGTCGTTGGCGTAGCAATGGGTTTAACGTACCTTCTCTATGGTGTTCAAGCCCCCTTACTTATACACTGGTTCTTCAACTACTACAATTACGCATACTTTTTTACCTCAGAACTTTACAGTCCTGTACTCGTCACTTCTGTTCTAATAGACCTCTTAACCATAGTCCTAGGTGTTCTCGGATGGCTGGCAGTAATCACTCTAGGACTATACAAAATGTTTAGAGTTGGAGCAAAAAGAGTTAAATCAAAGGCGATCCTACTACATGAATCTTCTTAGGATTTCCTTACAAAGATCTTTTATCTCAACAATCTTTTGTTCTCTCTTTATCATATCCCGCAGAACCACCTTCTCTTCAGTGAGTTCCGCGGGACCAATAATCACAGCGTAGGCGGCCGCTCGTCTGTCTGCGTCTGATAGGGCTTTCGAGACGGTGCGTGCCATAACCTCAACCTCCACGATTAATTCTGCACTCCTCAACAATGACGACAACTCCATAGCCTTCGCCACATATTCTTCGTTAACGGGAATAACCAATACCTTTTTCTCCTTCGCAATTTTTGGAGGACACCTCTGTTTCTTCATTGCCAAAACGATCCGATCAACCCCTTGAGCAACTCCTACAGCGGGAATGGATTCTCCACCAAAGAGCTCTACAAGTTTATCGTAGCGTCCCCCGCCACTCAGAGCCATTTCAATTTCCGAGATATACGGCTCAAACACCATCCCGGTATAGTATTCGAGACCCCTAGCGAAACCCGCTTCAATCATCACATCAAGCTCAACTCCACTTTTAATTGTTAACTCAAGGATCTCCCGCAGATTTTTCACTGCTGCAACGGATTTTTCATATTCCATAACGCTCTCTTCAGCGTCCTTAAGAACACGGAAAGCTTCTTTTCCCTTTGTTCCAAAAATTTTTTTCAACGTTGCTACACAATTTTGGGAAACACCTGCGCTTCGTACGACCGTGAGAGCCTCATCCCAACGTTTCTTATCCAGCAACTGCATAATACGATTCTGCTGCTCTTCGCCCACACCTTCTTGGCTTAGGATTCCCCTGAGTATTTCCATATGTCCTATCTTGAAACTATAGTTGCGTAACCCGAGTTTCTTAAGCAAGTCGTTAGTGAGCATGAGGATTTCTGCGTCTGCTTCCGGTCGAGTGGAACCGAGGAGTTCATAATCAGCTTGCCAAAATTCCCTAAAACGTCCGTATTGAGGTTCGTCATAGCGGTAGAGGCTCCCCACAGAAAAGAGTCTAATAGGTTTGGGCTCGTTCCTCATTTTTGTAGCCATTAACCTGGCCATAGAAGCTGTAAACTCCGGTCGTAGTGCAACCTTTCTACCGCCTAGGTCCTCAAAGGCGAACATGCGCTTCCGAATTTCTTCACCAGCCTTGGCTGCAAGTAGATCGTAGGATTCAACGACTGGAGTGATAACTTCTTCGTACCCGTAGAGTTGAGCAAGTTCTCTTGAAACTTGTTCAACATGCCTCATCCTTTCCGCGTCTCTAGGCAGAAAGTCCCTCATTCCCCGAACAGTTCTGAACGCTGGCATTTTATCACCTTACTCTTCATTTTAGGGTAAGTTGTGAAAGGGAATAATATACAATTTCGCCTCTCCTATTTAGAACAGCAAGAACCAAGTTCTTCTTTAGACTCTGAACATACCGCAATGTTCGCGCCAACTCTTCCACCGAAACCGGTCGACCTTCTTGGATGCCAAATATGAGATACTTTGCAGTCTCTTTTCCATACTCTCCTCTCTCGTAAACGCGAAAATCTATACCCAGACCAAAACCCTCTCTTGCCACGTATCCGCGGCTCCTCAAGTCTCGGTAAATTAGATATCTAACCCAAGCGTTCTCGTCAACCGACTGAAAATGCTTGAGGAGGCTTTGAAAACTAATTTTTCCTCCAGTTTTTTCGTCTTCAACATCGATAACTTCTTTGTCTAGAAGAAACAACGCCTCGTAGAAAGTAAGGGTTAACTTGCCGTTTCTAGGAACACCATAGCCTCGCGAAGAAAGCCCTTCAACACCTTCTGGTGAAGAAACCAGAACCTCATTTTCTGCAACTGAGGCTTCTATCTTTAATTCGGCAACCCGACTCTCCTCAGTATCAAGCTTCGACCGTCCCAAAGCCACAACCTTCAAGTCTCACTTACTAAGGCTATGTGCATGTTTAAGATTTAAACTCTCAGTTGAAGCCCAAAGATTTTTAAGACCGAACCCAGTTATGGGTTGCGTCAGAGGCTGAAAACATGAGGGATCGTTTCCTCTTTCGATAATCCTGTTCTTCTTTCCTCAGAAACCTTGATAAACCAATTTTACCATGCTTTGACTTCAACCCTGCATACAGATTACACCAGTTTAAGACGCCAATTCGAGAAAAGAATTGAGATGGTCAAGCAACTTATGGTAGAGAGTGACAAAACATGAACATTATTGAAAAAATCTTGGCTAGAGCTTCCAACAAAGAAAAGGTAACTCCGGGAGAGATAGTAGAGGCTAAGATTGACGTGGCGATGATACATGACCTAACTGGCCCCCTAACTATTGAGTCGTTTCAGAAAATCGGAGCGGAGAAGGTCTGGGATAACCAGCGTATAGTTATCATATTAGACCACATTGTTCCCGCAAGCTCAGTAAAGTCAGCCGAACTACACAAGACCGTGAGAAAATTCGCAGAGGAACAGAGAATAAACAACTTCTACGACATTGGCCAAGGAGGAGTATGTCATCAGGTGATGCCTGAAAAGGGCCACGTTAGACCAGGAGAAGTAATCGTAGGAGCAGATTCTCACACATGCACCTACGGTGCCTTTGGAGCCTTTGCAACTGGAATAGGATCAACGGAAATGGCTGCCGTTTTCACAACTGGTACTCTCTGGTTCAAGGTGCCCGAGGTCATCAAAGTAAACTTAACTGGAAGATTTCAGAACCTCGTAACACCAAAAGACCTGATATTAAAAATAGTGGGTCAGATTAAAGCTGACGGAGCGATATACAAAGGAATAGAGTTTGTTGGACCCACTATAAAAAACATAAATGTTGACGGTCGAATGGTTCTATGCAACATGGCAATTGAGATGGGCGCCAAAACTGGTATAATCAATCCTGACGAAACAACTCAAGAATACGTTAAAAGCAGAACTAAAGAACCGTTTGAACCTATTAAAAGCGACTCTACCGCCACATACAAGAAGTCTTTAGACCTAGATATCAAAGATTTGGAGCCCCAAGTCTCTTGCCCCCACTCCGTCGACAACGTAAAACCAATATCAAAGGTGGACAAAGTAGAAGTAGACCAAGCTTTTATCGGCTCATGTACTAACGGACGGCTAGAAGACCTAAGACTGGCTGCCAAGCTTCTCGATGGAAGAAAAGTAAGGAAGGGAGTTCGATTGCTTGTAGCCCCGGCCTCTCAAGAAGTGTATTTCAAGGCATTACAAGAGAGACTCATCAATACTTTCCTCAAAGCTGGTGCAATTGTGTGCAACCCAACCTGTGGTCCATGCCTCGGTGGGCATCTGGGCTTGTTGGCGCCTGGGGAAACGTGCATAAGCTCTTCAAACAGAAACTTCGTAGGCAGAATGGGAAGCACAAAAGCCCGCGTGTATTTGGCTTCTCCTGCAACAGTTGCAGCTTCTGCTATTAGCGGCAAAATCACTGATCCTAGACTGATAAAGGAGGCATAACCAAATGACAATTTATGGAAATGCAATTAAGTTCGGGGACAATATTGACACGGATGTTATCCTTCCTGGAAAATATCTGGTTCTGACCGATCCCGTGGAACTAGCAAAACACGCCATGGAAGGAGTGGATCCAGGGTTCACAAGAAGAATTCATGATGGAATCATCGTCGTCGCTGGAAAGAATTTTGGATGTGGTTCAAGTCGGGAGCAAGCACCGTTAGCGTTAAAGCACGCAGGGGTTGAATGCGTGCTCGCTGAATCTTTCTCCCGTATATTCTTTAGAAACGCCATAACCATAGGCTTGCCGGTCCTCGAATGCCCTGACGTTTCAAGTAAAGTGGATGCAGGGGACGAGCTGGTTGTGGATTTACGGATGGGCCAAGTTAAAAACAAGTCGAAAGACCTAGCTCTTCGAGCAACACAACTGCCGGAGTTTATTATGGAAATCCTTGATAATGGAGGATTAATAGAACATTTGAGGAGGAGGATTAAGGCGGTATGAGCAAATACAGAATATCTCTTATTCCAGGGGATGGAATAGGGCCTGAACTGACCGAAGCCACATTGAAGGTTTTGGGTGCAGTTCAGCAGAGATTCGATGTAAATTTAAACATTGTTAGGGTTGAAGCTGGTGACGCATGTCTCGAAAAAAGAGGTGTAGCTCTTCCTGAGGATACTGTCGAGACCATAAGAAACTCACATGCATGTTTGAAGGGTCCCGTTGGTGAAACGGCAGCTGACGTTGTTGTAAAGCTAAGAATTATGTTTGGCTTGTACGCTAACATTCGCCCCATAAAGGCCTATCCCTCAACTCCGAGTATAAGACCTGATATAGATTTCGTCTTCGTAAGGGAGAACACGGAAGACGTCTACAAGGGAATAGAATTCATGCTGGACGACGCGGCCATCTGTCTAAGACTAATAACTAGGAAAGGTTGCAAAAGAATAGCCAAAAAAGCTTTTGATATGGCTAGGAGGAGAAATAAAAAGAGACTAGTTACAGCTGTCCACAAGGCTAACGTGATGAAATTGACTTGTGGATTGTTCGCGGAAGTTTGTAGAGAAGTGGCTCAACAATACCCAGATATAACTTTTGAAGAACAATATGTGGACGCTACAGCCATGCGTCTAATCAAGGATCCCCAGAGATTCGATGTAATAGTTACCACTAACATGTTTGGCGACATACTCTCTGACGAAGCCGCTCAATTAGTTGGAGGTTTGGGAATGGCGCCAGGCGCAAACATCGGAGAAAAATTTGCTATGTTTGAACCAATTCACGGATCAGCTCCAAGTAGAGTTGGAAAGCATACAGCCAACCCATGCTCCATGATTCTTGCTGCAAAAATGATGCTCGACTGGTTGAGCGAACAATATAGTGATTCCAAATGTCTGTTTGCGGCACAAGCCGTGGATGAAGCGGTGACTGAGACTTTGCGTAAAAGAGTTACAGTTCCGGATTTCGGTGGAAAAGCCAAAACTTTAGAAATGGCGAAGGCTATAGCGGAGGAGGTTTTGAAAAGTAACCGAACAGGTGGAGGCGAGAGTTTATGAAAAAAAGCGATTTGGATTACATTAGAATCTTCGATACTACTCTGAGAGATGGAGAGCAAACGCCAGGAGTGTCGCTGACGAGGGATGAGAAACTGGAAATAGCACAGCAGCTTGACAGGTTAGGTGTTGATGTGATAGAAGCAGGTACACCAATTAGCTCGGAAGGAGAGAAAAGAGCGGTCAAAGAAATAGCTAAAGCAGGATTAAACGCCGAAATATGCGCTCTCGCCCGCACGGTAAGGATGGATGTCGACGCAGCCATCGCATGCGAAGTTGATGCCGTTCACACATTTATCTCCACTTCAGACGTGCAAATGAAATACGCAGTAAACATGACTCCTGAACAAGTTTTGTCAACATCCGTCGATTCTGTGGAGTATATTAAAGATCATGGAGTGGTGTGCGAATACTCGCCCATGGACGCCACAAGAACAAAGATAGGGTTTCTAAAGCAAATATGTAAGGCTGTGGAAGAGGCTGGAGCTGACCGAATAAATATTCCAGATACAGTTGGTGTAATGACCCCCCTGACTATGCGAAAGCTTGTTAAAGACATAAAAAGCATGGTTAAAACCCCGATCAGCGTGCATTGTCATAATGACTTTGGAATGGCTGTCGCCAACTCGCTGGCGGGAATTGAGGCAGGAGCTTCTCAAATCCACGTAGCAGTAAATGGCTTGGGGGAAAGGGCTGGAAACGCTGCGCTAGAGGAAGTTGCCGTAGCCCTTCACATAATCCATAACATAAAAACTAGGATAAAGACTCAATTACTTTATGAGACTTCACGACTTGTATCTAGACTAACCGGCGTTTCGATACAGCCCAATAAAGCTATTGTGGGTGAGAATGCCTTTTCTCATGAATCAGGTATACACACCCGAGGAGTTACAGTGGTTCCCTTAACCTTTGAGCCGATTGAGCCAGAGTTCGTGGGAAGAAAAAGGAAGTTGGTAGCTGGAAAACTTGCTGGTACAAGCGGCATTAAAGCAGAGTTGGAAGAGGCGAGAGTCTATCCTACCAAGGAACAGTTGGGAGAGATAGTCAAGAAAGTTAAAGAGTTGGGAGACAAAGGAAAAGCTGTCACGGACGCCGATTTATTGGCCATAGCTAGAGCGGTTATCGGAAAAGTAATCAAGGAAAAAAGAATTGTTGACCTAACCGACCTAGCTGTTGTGACTGGAATCCGAGTTATTCCAACAGCCTCGGTGAGAATTCTATTGGACGGAAAGGAATACGTAGCCTCCGAAACTGGCTTAGGTCCCGTGGACGCTGCAATCAAGGCAGTTCAAAAACTTACATCCAATCTAGTAAACGTTAGGTTAAAGGAATATCGTATAGAAGCCGCAACAGGAGGCTCAGATGCCATGGGTGAAGTGGTAATAAAAGTCGAGGACAAGGATGGAAACGTCGTTTCAGCGAGGGCTGTCCACGAAGATATAGTCATGGCCAGCATCGAGGCAATGATAGATGGAATCAACAAAAGCCTATTGAAGAGCAGAAATAGGATGAAATGAAGCCGCCCAAATTCACTTGTTCAAATTTAAATTGAATGTTTTCAGGTCTTTCGGAGACAAGACGCCTGCCTCAGTTATTATGGAACTTACGTATTTCATTGGAGTAATGTCGAAGGCTGGATTCATTACTTCAACATCTTTTGGCGCGATTCTTTCCGAGTGCAAGTGTGTCACTTCTTCGGGAGCTCTCTGTTCGATTACCGCATCGCCTGAGGTGTGGCGTAGGTCGAAAGTTGAAGTGGGAGCAGCCACATAAAATGGAATACCGTGCTCATGTGCCAAAACAGCGATGTTATAGGTACCTATCTTGTTTATGACAGCGTCTCGAACTATTCTGTCTGCTCCAACTACAGCCTGACTTACCAGCCTCTTGGACATGATGTATCCCACCATGCTATCGGTGACCAAAGTTACTGGAATGCCATCTCGTTTCAGCTCATAGGCCGTAAGTCTGGCGCCCTGAAGTTTCGGTCTAGTTTCTGTGGCGATCACTTTAATCTGCTTACCTTGATTCCACGCAGCCCGTATTACTCCTAAAGCGGTGCCATAGTCTACTGTAGCCAAGCTACCTGCGTTACAGTGGGTGAGAACCATGTCCCCATCGTCGATAAACTTGGAACCATTCTGACCTATTCTACGGTTGACTGCAACATCCTCGTCAGCCATCCTCCGAGCTTCTTCGGTTATCGACCTAGCTACCGCTTTCGCGTCCCCTGCGGTTTCATGCGCCTTCTTCACAATTCGGTTGATTGCCCAGAAAAGATTCACTGCGGTTGGTCTTGTCTTCCTCAAAATTTCAGCTGAATCTTCAATTTCCCTTATCAAATCCTCCCTGTTCTTGGCTTCAGAATGGAAGGCTGTTAGGGCCAAACCATATGCTGCTGCCACACCAATGAGGGGAGCTCCTCGCAACTTCATGTTCTCGATTGCGGAAGCCACATCTCTGGATTTCTTCAAATTCAAAAACACAAGTTCATTGGGCAGTTTTGTTTGATCTATTGTAACGACTACGCCGTCTTTCCATTCAATTGTTCTCAAGTATTCGCACCGCAACCTCCATTATCCT
>JABAOC010025186.1_pt3 | contig 10702 bp, 9 predicted proteins | sample 7062161 | NCBI WGS metagenome assembly JABAOC01 (sample SAMN14538625, study PRJNA623070) | marine sediment metagenome | biome: marine biome [ENVO:00000428]; feature: marine pelagic biome [ENVO:01000023]; material: deep marine sediment [ENVO:00002113] | place: India: Gulf of Khambhat ...
GCTTCGCTCACCATGACAAGTCAGAGTGTCCTTTTGAGATAGTCTCTAAGAACCGTCGCTCGTCATGCGTTGCTTTGAAAGATGTCCCGCGGGCGAGGACGAGCGACGAAATTGCCATTCCCGTATTCGCTCGCGTTGCTTATAATGCCCGAGTTCATGAGCCGTGTGGATACGTGGGTGCCATGCCAGACGTAAAAGGAAAAAGACATATTGAGATGGATGAGCAGATTTACCAGATCAGCACGCTGGTGGCGGGCGATTTCTCGCTCCAGGAGGTGCTCGACAAGCTGGCCGAGGCGGCCGTCAAGATCGTCGGCGTCAAGGCGTGCTCGATCCGTCTGCTCGATGAAGAGACCAACGACCTGAAGATGCGGAGTACGTACGGGCTCAGCGAGGAATACCGCAACAAGGGCGTCGTCACGAAGGACGACCCGGTGATTACGGCGGCCTTTGCCGGGCAGGCCGTCGTGATCGACGATATGCGCGTGGACGACCGTATCCATTTCAAGGAGGCCACCAACCGGGAGGGCCTGGTCAGTCAACTCACGGTGGCCATGCAGTTTCGCAATCGGTCGATCGGCGTGCTGCGGCTGTACAGTCCGAAGCCCCGCAATTTCTCGGACAGCGATATCGTCGTGGCTCGTGCGGTGGCCTCGCAGTGTGCCGTGGCCATCACGAATGCGAAGCTGTATACCGAGGCCATCGAGGCCCAGCACTTTGCCGAGCAGATGCGGCTGGCCGGCCTGATCCAGCGGCGGATGATTCCGGAAAGACCGCCCCAGATCCAGGGTCTGGATATTGCGGCGACCTATATTCCCTGTTTCGACGTCGGCGGCGATTTCTATGATTTCCTGCGGATCGGCAGGGAGCGGCTGGTCATTACGATTGCCGATGTCATCGGCAAAGGCGTTCCCGCCGCCATCATGATGAGCTGGTTCCGCGGGGCGGTCCAGGCGTACACTGAAGGCTTCCGGGAAGTATCGCGCGATGTCGGCGTCATGACGGGTGACCTGAATAGTGGGCTGAGGTCCGCCGCCCGCACGAGAAATGCGATTGAGAATTTCAATAAGATGGCCTGCATGGAATGCCGCGAGGGCGAGTTCATCACGCTCTTTTATGCGACGATCGACGCCGCCGAGAAAACGATGACCTACTGCAACTGCGGCCACGAGCCGACGGTGCTTATCCGTGAAGGGCAGATGTGCGATCTGGCCCGGGGCGGATTGGTGCTCGGCGTGGATCCTCACGCCAGGTACGAGATCGAGACGGTGGAACTCAAAGATGGCGACTCCCTGCTGTTCTATACGGATGGGCTGGTTGACGCGATGGATTTCAACAGCGAGATCTGGGGCCGGGAGCGGATGCTGGAGGCGGTGAGGCAATTCGCGGAATGCTCCGCCGATCACGTCGTCCGCAACGTTCTGGCCTATCGCCGGCGCTTTGCGGGACTGGCCCGGCAGATCGATGATACGAGTCTCATCGCCGTGAGGGTCGGAGAGTCCCGCGATTCGCGATGATTGCGTCGAGCATGAGGCCGTCGAAGGCGGCGTCCGCTCCGGCGCGAACGAAAAAGAGAGCCGATGAGTTCCTGATGGCAGAGCTTGTGATCACAATCGACGGTCCCGCCGCCAGCGGCAAGAGCACCATGGCGCGGCTCCTGGCCGAGAGGCTCGGCGCGACTTTCCTGGACACCGGCGCCATGTACCGGGCCGTGACCCTCGCCGCCGTCAGAGACCATGTCGAGTTGCGCGATGAAGAGCAGTTGGCCCGGGTGGTGGAGAGGCACCGCTTTGATTTCGAGGCGGCCCGGGGAAAGATGCTCGTGCGGATTGACGGCGAAGATGTCACCGAGGCGATTCGCGACAATGAGCTGACGGCCCAGGTGCGATACATCGCCTCGGCCGGGCGAGTGCGGGCCAGACTCGTCGAAATGCAGCGAGCCTTTGCCCGGAAGCATCGGCAGGTGGTGACGGAAGGGCGGGACCAGGGGACCGTGGTATTCCCCGACGCTACGATCAAGTTCTTCCTGACGGCGGGCGCGGCCGAGAGGGCCAGGAGACGAAAAGAGGAGTTGGATGCGAAGGGGCTCCCGGCCGACCTGGAGCAGATTCGCGAAGCCATCGAGGCCCGCGACAGGAGCGACGAGAATCGGGCCGTCGGGCCTTTGAAGGCGGCCCCGGATGCGATCAGGGTCGACACGACCGGCCTGAGTATCGAAGAAGCTGCCGAGCGCTTTTATCATCACGTCGAGGAGCGATGTCCAAGGAATCGTTGAAGGCGGCCTGGTACTGGTTGGCACAACTCGGGTGCCGGATGTTTTGCGCGGTGGTCTTTCGCTTCCGCGTTTACGGCCGACGCAACGTCCCGAGTGAGGGGGCGGCCATTCTGGCCAGCAATCATCAGAGCTACCTGGACCCGGTCTTTTGTGGCGTCGGACTGCGGCGTCACCTGTGTTACGTGGCGCGCGACTCGCTGTTCCGATACCGGCTGTTCGCCCTGCTGATTGGCTCTCTGGACGCGATTCCGATCAGCCGGGGCAAGGCCGACATCGCCGGCATGAGGGCGATCATCGCCCGGCTCCAGGAAGGCCGGGGCGTCTGCCTGTACCCGGAAGGGACGCGGACGCACGACGGCCGGATCGGGGCCGTCAAGCCGGGCTTCGGCCTGCTGTGCCGCCGGGCCAAGGCGGCCGTGGTCCCCGTCCTGATCGACGGCGGCTTCGAGTGCTGGCCCCGCCACCGGCGGCTCTTCTCCCCGGGCGCCGTGACGGTATGCTACGGCCGGCCCCTGTCCCCGGCCCAGGTCCAGGCCATGAGCAACCAGGAACTGGCCGACCACCTCACCCGCGTCCTGCGCCAGATGCAGCACGACTGCCGCCTCCGCCAGGGCAAGCAGCCCTATACCTACGAGGAGGGACCGAAAGAACAAGACTCGTGAGGAAGTCAGACATCTGTTGACGAATTCCCAGGACCCGGACATCACGGGCGCGCCCGTCGCCCGCCGCGAACAGGCAGAAAGCGAGAATTCCGGCAAAACGCAGCTGTACCCGGGACGATGGGCGAACCGGTCGACAAGACAAGCGGAAGGATTGCAGGGGGACACAAACCCTGCTCGGCGGGTGAATCCACGTTCCAGGCTTCCAAACGTGGCCGCACAAACTGGACGCCCCATTCCCAACGCGCAGAGAGAAGTTCCGCACCGACGGCGAACCCACCTCGTCTGTCCTGTCCCGGCGTTGGGCCGGAGGGGCGTTCCATTTCGTGGAGCCGGGGCCGGCATCTGCCGGTGACGTTCACGGAGTGTGCCCCTCGACAAGCTGCTGCCTACAGGACCTGCCTGCTTCTCTTGCGTCTATACCAGGTGAATAGTCCCAAACCCAGCAAGGCAAGAACGGCTCCACCGGAGAAGAACAGTCCGACGGAATACCTCTCAGCCGGGCGACGGGTCTTGTCCGTGCTGCCGCCTCCGGGCAACGGGAGGGAAGATTCCTGATCGTCGCTCCCGGGCCCGCCGGTGTTTTCTTTGTCGGTTCGGCGCCCTGGTGGTTTCGATCCGGCAGCCTGGTCCCCATGCGCATCTTCTCCATGACCGCCGGCGTCACCCGTCGGCGCGGGGTCGAAAGCAAGTTCCTGAACCATTTGGTCGGCGAGCATGCCGCTGACAACAGCCGGATCCTGACCCTTCATGATCTCTCTCACCAGAGCTTCGTGCTTGATTCTCCTGACGAATTCCTCTTGCTTTCTTGTTGCTTCCTCGGCAAGCTCCTTGCTCAATTGTAGTTCGGCGGCCATCAATTCCTCGGGCAGCGGTGTGTACTGTTTCTTTTCCGCCAGGTCTTCGTCCAACGAAAACGCATGTGAGAGAACCACCCGGCACGCATGCGCAATCTTGAACGACTCCCGCTCCACGAGGAAGTCGATGTGTACGAGTCTGGAGTTCTTCTCAATCCTGTCGTCCGCCAGGATCTCGGCCACAGGCTGATACTTGCGGGAATTGTCCGCCAGGAAGGGGTCCTGTAGAAGCCCGTCGGCCACGTAGGTCTCCGTGAACGGGAGATTGGCCGGGTACAAGTACTGCGGGTAGAAGTAGTTCCCGAGGGCGTTGGAAAGGGGCAGGAGCTGGCCCTCCACTTGTTTGAACAGCTTTTCCTTCACGTCCGTCGGTGTGTCCGTGTAGGTGTTCCAGATAAGTTGTCTCATGCCAGCCAGGGTTTGATTCAGGGCGGCGCTTCCTTTTTCTCTCTGCTCTGGATCGATGGGGGGCAGGGTCACCAGGTTGCCCAGACTCCACCGGAACGTGCGCACGGCTACGTCGAACTGACTGGGGGACTGCGTCTCACGCCCGGGGATCAGCTCGTCGAGATAGGTGCGGAGGTTGGCCGCAGCCACCTGACACTTGTCCGGTGCGAGAGGCGCGGCAGAAAAGAGCACTTCGTCGATGGTCGATTCCAGCAATCCTCGTTTTTCCGCCGGCAGGTCCGTATAAGATTCGACCACTGCCTTCATCTCCTGGGCGACCGTTTCATTGGCGGCGTGGCAGAGGCCAGGGACGGCCAGGAGAACCGCCATCATCCGGCACCATCGGTTCGTGGGCATACGCGCCTCCTATGGCTGGGACCTGTGAGACAGCAGTCCGTATATATGTTCCGAGGTCTTTTCCTGCTGGGACAAGTAGGGATACGGGGGCTTTTCATAGTCAGTCGGCGGGCCGTCGAGCAGTTTGCCGATAATCGCCTGTACGGACCGGGACCACGTCACGACCTCGCCTGGTCCTTGTTCCCTCACCTTCTCGTCCAGCACCATCACCGCCACCAACGCGAATCCGAGCCGGTATTGTTCCACCAGTCTGATGATATGCCCGCGCAGCATGTTCACGTCACAGCCCTGGTACGCCTGGCGAAGCCAGGTCCGGCACAGCGTGGCGCCCGCTTGGAGATGGCAGTACTCAAAGGCAAACTGCGTCAGGGCCTCCACACTGTATACGAATTTGTCCTCCCCAACCTCCCTTCCCGAACAGTTGCCTATACCGGCGGCAGGTGTAGTCCAGAACGGCATAGTCTCCTCGATAGGCGGCCGCCAAAGCATTGTACTTGATGCGACGCCTCAGCGTCAGCCCGTCCCGGTCGCCCGTGAGTTCGCTTTCCGTGTAGTAGGTGGGATTGTCGATCGGTACTTTCCTGGCAATCTGTTCGTACAGCCCCTTCATGCGGGTGATCTCCGGGCTGGACACCCTTTCCCCATCGTACCCCTGTGCCGCCGCTCGTGCCACGAGTTCTACCGGGCCGAAATTGATGCGCGACAGTTCTCGACCCCGGCAGGAAACCGTCAGGGTCTTAGGAAAAAGGACGTCACCGAGAGACGCGGCGTGGTACCAGGTGATGTCGATGGTTCTGCCCCGACCGAGATAGTTCAGATCGGCGCGCGGCAAGAAGTCCAGAACCTTGTCCGTTGTACCGCCAATGTCCCGTTGAATCTGGAAGGCTGTATCCGACTGATGGTGCAGAATGAGGGGATATTGTTCGATGGTTGCGGCGGGCAATCCCTCGTCATTCCGGTACAGCCGCGTTCTCCGCAACGGACGGTTATCGTCGGTACTCAGGCAGATGGTTCCGTCGGCCGTCGGAGCACGAGCCAGCGAGTCGTAGGAACTGTCGTGGAGCAGCGTCTTTTGCAGACGCAACGAATCGAAAACAGTGTACAGCATGGCGGGGTTGTTGAAGAGCGGAAAAGACGTCGTGGCGCTTTCACGTGCGGGAGCCTCGTTCGTGATTTTGCACCACAGGCAGTACTCATTCGGATCCCAGTGGACGTGGAAACACTCCGGGTGTATGGGAAAATCGAGATCGCGGTTGGCTAGGCAGGGCTCGTACCACGAGAAGTACAAATCCACGGTGGTGGCCGCTACGAAGGCCGTGGCATGAACGGCTATCGGATAATCGGGGCCGACGTACGGGTAACGTTCGATAGCCAGATCGAATTTCAGGCACTGCCCGGCATTGATTTGCCGCAAGTCAGCGCACGGATGCAGCAGAGACACGTCGTCTTTGTCCATGAGGCCATGACGCAGTCTCCCCGGTTCATATTCGAACCGATACAGACGACAAAAATCGAGCCGGGGCAACTGCTGCATTTCGAAGAGGAGAAATACCGGCAGAAAGAACGAGTCGACCGATTCTTTCTTGGCCAGCAGTACCCTGAAATCCTGATTGTCGTAACTGCTCTGCAACCTGCGCTGAATATCTTCTATTTTTTCGTCCAGTGTCTGCGCCACGGCCTGCTCCGCGCTGCCGGGCGCGGAGCTGACCGTGAGCAGAAGTAATAACATCAGAATATGCGCCATGCCACCCTCACTAGCGAGCGTGTCCCATGGGTCCGTGAACTTTCCAGGGCACCCCCTTCGCGATGGGGGTGCCCTGGAACATGTGATCCTGTAATGTTAGACGGTGAGATTCACACTGGCACTCGCGGAGTAGCTGGAGGATCCTCCCGCGGTGCAGGTGGAGTTGCCATTGGCATTGACGCTGCCACTCCGGGCCCGGGTATAACCGCTGTCGGTATAGCCGTTGTACGAGCGCCCGGCTTTCACCGAGTAGCTGGCGCTTCCGGATTTGGACCCTACCCCCACCAGCTCCCAGGAACTGCTCTGGGAATAATGGCCCGTGATGCTGGCGCTATTGTCGTCCACATCAGCACCGGCATTCCCGGATACATCGATTTTCGAGGTTGCGGCATTATATGCCGCGTACAAGGACAGCGAATGCATGGTGAGGTCAGCACTGGCATTTCCCAGAGAACTGCAGGACCCCGAACCGCTCGCCGCCGCGCTGGCGCTGGTGCCCGAATCGTCGTTAGCCGAGACGGACACGCCTTCACTGCCGCCGCCCGACGCCGTGAAGCTCAGATTGCGAAACGGGGCCGGGCAAGGACCGTGCCACACGACCACTTCTTGATAATTGTACGACGCCGTAGCCTGAGCGCTGGACGAGAAACTGCCCGTGTGCAGCGTGTGACGGAAACACGAGCCGGTCGCCGAGGCGGAACAACTGGCAGTGCCGGCGCTGTGCGTGTGAGACGAGAGAGTCTGGCAGCAGATACCGAATATCGGGTTCGTATAGGTCACATCCGGAGAATCCGAGCCGGACGTCTGGGGATTGCTCGTAGTGGTCGTATTCCAGTGATTCTCTCCAGCGTACACGTAAACAGAAAGTAAAGAAAGTACTAAGCAGAATGTGGTTACCGTTCTCATATGGATAGCTCCTTTCTAAATCTGATCGTTTCGCGTTCTTCCACGTGTGGGATGTCTAGGAACCGGGTAGGCTCAGGTTGACTCGAGACTTTTTGCACCTCCTTGTGATGGCTCCCCCGGTTGGCGGCCGTGAACCCTTTGTGTGCGCCGTAGCTGTTATCACCTCCTTTCTATACAGTTTGGACCCGCGTCTGGCAATGGGTCCACGAAGGTACCGTTTTCGCCGTGACCGCGCCATGGTCTTCGTGTTGTGCCCAACACTCCTGGGCCACTTGTTCGTTCTGCGGACAGCCATCAGCCCCATGCCGGCGTCGGACGAGGATCTCGACTACTCGGCGTGTTGCGTTCAGCCACTTGGTGCATGCAGGTCCGTGGCTTTCCGTTCCTTGTTCCTACAACGTCTGGACATGATAGCGGGCGTGGGTCCTCCTATGATGTTGATGTGCTTGGCCCGGATTGCGCGAAAAAATCGCCCAGGTGTCCGGCCCCGGCGGAAGGTGTGCCACTGCGCATCCCGGGAGTCCTGCGCCTGGTCAGAGGGGAGGGTCTCTCCAGCGGTCAGTCTTTGGAGAGTTCTTGCGTCAGCTCGATTTCGTAGATTCTGGGCCAGAGTTTGCCGGTGACGAGGAGGTGTTCGGATTCGGGGAGCCAGGCGATGCCGTTGAGGACGTCCTGAGACCGGTCGCCGTCGGGAGGGGTGTAGAGGCCCGTCAGGTCGATCCAGCCGGTGACGCGGCCGCTCTTGGGATCGATGATGACGATGCGGTCGGTCGGCCAGATATTGGCGTAGATCGAGCCGGCTTCGCTCGCCGTCTGGGGTGTTCCCGTGTCGCGGGCATCCCGTTCGGCAGGCTCAGGGCGAGCTTGCCCGGGATCTTCATCGACCCGGGGGCCGGGGATGAACTCCAACTCGTTAAGACCGCGCACGCGCCGGCCGCGGTCGCGAACATTGAGGCGGCCGGTCTCGGCGCAGGTGTTCGGGTCGAGGAAGCGCAGGGTGGCGCTGCCGTCGCTCATGATGAGCCGTTTGCCGTCGTGTGTGAGGCCCCAACCTTCTGTGGGATAGGTAAACTCCTTCAACAAGGTGAAGGTGTCTTTTTTATAAACGAAGCCCGTGCGGCTCTTCCACGTCAGTTGGATAAGTTTGTCTCCAAAGAGGGCGATCCCCTCGCCGAAATACCGTTCCGGCAGGCGCGATCTCCGGATGACTTTGCCCGTCTTCAGGTCCCACGCCACGATGGCGGATTGGCCGTGNNCGTCGGTCATGGGGGTAGCTCGCGACGACCTTGTACCGGTAGTACACGACATCGGCTTCGGCAGAAGTCTGATTGCCGTCGGGCGGCGGGACATCCTGCGACTTCGCCGGCGCGGCCGTCACGTGAATCACAGAGACCATCAAAAGCCACAGTGTCAATAGCATCCTTTCCATTATAAATCACAAATCGTAAACAGTAAACCGTAGTGACCTTCGGGGCGGGCGGAATGCGCTTGACGCCGGTGGGCCGGCGGGGTAGTCTGGCGGGACAGATGATGAATCATTGATTGCGGGAGGTGTGATATGTGCAGGAAAAAGGCCGTTTCCGCGATTCTATTATCAGTACTGATGTTCGGGGCGGGCTCGTGCCGCCGGATGGAAATGCGCTCGCAGAGCGCGAATCTGCTGGCCACGGGTCTCATTGGGTGGCAGCAGATCGAGGGACAGGAGGGGAGCTGGCATTTCGAGGACGGTGTCCTGTACACCGAGGGCGAAGGCGGCGGGTGGCTGTCCACGTTGCGCCAGTACGATAATTTTGCCCTGTCGCTGGAGTTCCGGGTGCTGCCGGGGGGCAACAGCGGGGTGTTCATCCGGGCGCCGCACGAGGGCAACCCGGCTTACACCGGCATGGAAATTCAGATCCTCGACGATTCCGCCGACCAGTGGAGCGACCTGCGGCCGTACCAGTACGCGGCCAGCATCTATGACGTTCAGGCCCCCGCGGAGCGGCTAAGCCGGCCGGCGGGCGAGTGGCAGACGATGGTGATCGTGGCCCGCGGGCCGCACGTGCAGGTGGGCCTCAACGGCGTGAAGGTCATCGATACGGACGTGACCTGCTACCCCCATAAGCTACAGACCCATCCGGGCCTGAAGCGTGAGCGGGGCTATATCGGCCTGCAAAACCACGGCAGCCGGACCGAGTTCCGCAATATCAGGATTCGCGAGCTGCCGGAGGCAATGTGAATGGACCTATGGGACCAAAGGGATCTGCGAAGAGCACGCCTGCGGGCCAAATGCGTTCTCAAAGCTTGTCGGCGGCACTCGCAAATCGTAAATGGTAAATCATAAATGGCAAATCCAGAGGGGATCACTATGGACAAAAGCGGGTTTTCGCGTCGTGATTTCATCAAAACGTCGGCCGCCTCCGTGGCGGCGCTGAGTGTCGCCGGGCGGATGTACGCGGCCGGTTCGGACACGATTCGTGTCGGCCTGATTGGCTGCGGCGGGCAGGGCACACGGGACCTCATCAGTTGTGTCAACAGCACACCGGGCGTGGAAATCGTGGCGCTGGGCGACCTGTTCAAGGACCGGCTCGAGGAGTCGCTCGCCAAGCTCCGGACGGACGTGCCCGCCGCCGTGAAGGTCACGCCGGACAAGTGCTTCGTGGGCTTCGACGCGTACAAGAGGGTGCTGGCGACCGAGGTCCAGATGGTTCTCCTGGTGGCGCCGCCGCACTGGCGGGCCCAGCATTTCCAGGCCGCCGTCGAGGCGGGCAAGCATGTATTCATGGAGAAGCCCGCCGGCGTGGACCCCAAGGGCATTCGCTCGATGATTCAGACGGCGGAACTCGCTCAGCAGAAGAAGCTCTCCGTGGTCGCCGGCACGCAGCGGCGGCACAGCAAGAAGTATCAGGAGACCATCCGGCGGATTCACGACGGGCAGATTGGCGACATTGTTGCGGGCCAGGGCTACTGGAACGGCGGGGACATGCTCGGCTACTGGCAGTGGTACGACAAGGATGGCCGCTCCGATATGGAATGGCAGTGCCGGAGCTGGCCGTGGTTCACCTGGACCAGCGGCGACCACATCGTCGAGCAGCACGTCCACAATCTCGACGTCCTCAACTGGGCGCTCCAGGCCCATCCGGTGCAGTGCATCGGCATGGGCGGCCGGGCCGTGCGCAACCTGGGCAACATCTACGACCACTTCGCCGTCGAGTTCGAGTATCCGAACGGCGTGCGGGTCGCCAGCATGTGCCGCCAGATCAACGGCAGCACCGATAGAATCGCCGAGCGGGTGGTCGGCACCAAGGGCGTGGCCGATGTCGATCAGGGCGTGATCGCTGGCGAGAAACCTTTCAGATTCTTTCGCGACGATTCGGAGTTGACCTACGAGGAGCAGGATCCCGATCACTACGTCCAGGAGATGGCCGACCTGATCGCCAGTATCCGCAACGGCACACCGATCAATGAGGGCCGGAAC